>Ga0208570_1000030_pt1 | contig 82433 bp, 73 predicted proteins | sample DeeseametaMP1202_FD_184192 | JGI IMG/M metagenome (GOLD analysis project Ga0208570, IMG submission 184192) | Marine microbial communities from the Deep Indian Ocean - MP1202 (SPAdes) | ecosystem: Environmental > Aquatic > Marine > Oceanic | place: South Indian Ocean | collected 2011-03-08
TGGATTGGAGATGTACCAAGCCACTGGAGTAAGAATAAATTTAAGTTCCTCCTCAGGGAAAAGACTAAAACGCAGAATATTGAACTGCCTTGTGGGTCCATAAGTTTTGGAAGTGTCGTCTTTAAAGATTCAGAAAAATTGACGGAAGAAACTAGGCTTGCTTATCAGGAAGTTTTGTCAGGCGAATTTTTGGTCAATCCTCTTAACCTGAACTACGACTTGAAAAGCCTTCGTACTGCTCTGTCAGAGATAAACGTTATCGTAAGTTCTGGCTATATCGTGCTTCAGTCTGAAGGGGTGGTAAATAAAAACTATCTGAAGTGGCTTTTATTCGTTTTCGACATTCGACACATGAAAACATTAGGCGCCGGTATTCGTCAAACAATCACATTCAAGGATATTGGTAATTGCACCACTTATATTCCCGCAGACGATGAGCAAGTAGCTATCGCCAGTTTCCTCGACCGAGAAACCGCCCGCATCGATAATCTGATTGCCGAAAAGCAGACCTTTATTAACCTGCTCAAAGAAAAGCGGCAGGCTCTGATCAGCCATGTGGTCACCAAAGGGATCGACCCCAACGTCAAAATGAAAGACTCAGGCGTCGAGTGGATTGGTGAAGTGCCGGAGCATTGGTGTTTGGGGAGAGTAAAACATATTTCCAGCTTTATTACTTCCGGTCCCAGAGGATGGTCAGAGCTTATTGATGAAAATAGCTCATCGGTATTTCTTCAAAGCGGCGACCTGAATAACAATCTTGGTTTGGAATTAAAAAAGGCAAAAAGGGTAAGCCCACCAGATGGAGCTGAAGGTGTTAGAACCCGTTTACTTGGCGGTGATGTTGTTGTGTGTATTACGGGTGCAAATACTGGTCGTGTAGCGATTGCCGAAAGCATTGAAGAAACTGTTTACATTAACCAACATCTCAGTCTTATAAGGCCAAAATTAAAAAAAATTCGTCCCAAATTTCTTGCTTACTTTCTTTCATCTGATGCTGGATCGAAATATTACGCTCTAACACAGTACGGACTTAAAGAAGGATTAAGCTTGAAGAATATTTCGGAGACTCCTTTGGTATTCCCGTCCGTTGACGAGCAGGAGTCAATTGAGCGAAAGCTGGATTTGGAACTAACCAAGTCAACAGCGCTCCTTAATTCGGTGCTTGAATCTATTGAACTTCTGAAAGAGCACCGAACAGCCCTAATTAGTGCCGCCGTTACCGGAAAAATCGACGTTCGAAGCTACAAAGAGGAGGCGGCTTAGGGAGAGGGGCAGCTAAATACTGATTAGGTGGCTAAATTTGACGAGATTTACCAAAAATGACACTTTAACCTGTCGATATTCAAGGTTTTGTGCTAAATTTTGGATAAATTTGTCAAAAATACAATTTTGGGAGAGTCTCAATGCTTATTGAGATGAATGTGGCGAACTTTCGTTCGCTTTGTGGCACGCAAACCTTCAGCCTGGTTAAGGGCAAGGGTGATGAGCTGGCAACATCCAATGTCTTCAAGGTTGAAGCCGCTAATGAGTTTGAGTTGCTGCGTTCGGCCGCCATTTATGGCCCCAATGCCAGCGGTAAGTCCAATTTTTTGCGCGCTTTGCAAACCATGAAACATCTTGTGCTCGAATCTGCCGCCAGCCAGCAGCGCGGTGATCGCTTGCCTGTTATTCCATTCCGGCTGTCGGTGGATACCCGCCAGGCACCCAGCGAGTTTGAAGTGACGTTTCTGGTGGATGGTGTGCGCTATCAATATGGCTTCTCCGCCACGCCTGAGCAAATTCATGAAGAATGGCTTTTGGCCTACCCCAAGGGGCGTGCCCAGCGTTGGTTCACCCGTGTATGGGCAGCTGATAAGAAGCAATTTGAATGGGAGCTAGGCAGTAGCCTGACAGGCGAAAAGCAATTGTGGCAGAAGTCCACCCGCGATAACGCATTGTTCTTGTCAACAGCGGTTCAATTAAACAGTGAGCAGTTACAACCTGTTTTCGACTGGTTTAAAACCTCGCTTCGAATGAGCAATGTGGGTGGCTGGGCTCCGTCGTTTAGTGCTTCGTTGTGTGAAAACGATGAAAAATCCAAAGTAATGGAGTTTCTTCATGCAGCGGACATTCATATTGACGACGTTTTAATCGAGAAGAAAACATTTGATCCTGATGACCTGCCGTCTGATATGCCGGAGGCGCTTAGAGATGCGGTAATCGGTCAAATGAAGGATAAAAAGACGCTGGAAATCAAAACGGTCCATAAAGGCAGTGACGGCAAGCCAGTCATTTTTGATTTTGATGAGGAGTCTGACGGAACAAGAAAGCTGTTTGCTTTTGCCGGGCCATGGATTGATGCGCTTGAAAATGGTTACGTCTTGTTTATTGATGAACTGCACGACAATCTGCACCCAAGGCTTGTACGTTTTTTGGTTGAGCTTTTCCACAACGCCGAAACCAATCCAAATAATGCGCAATTAGTTTTTACAACCCATGAAACGTCAATTCTGAACCAAGAAGTCTTTCGTAGGGATCAGGTTTGGTTTTGTGAGAAAGATAAAAATCAAGCGACTGAGCTTTATCCGTTAACTGACTTCAGTCCGCGCAAAGGCCGTGAAAATCTAGAGTTGGCTTATCTTTCTGGACGCTATGGTGCTTTACCGTTTGTGAAGAAAATGCGCTCGGCGAGTTAAGGGGGCTTTGTGGGGTCGGAAAATCTGTTTCATAAGCGCAAAGCGAAGAATGCAAAAAGCCTGCAAAGAAAGGGGGCTCGAAGAGCTGCCTATAAAAAGATCTTGATTGTCTGCGAAGGCGAAAAGACTGAACCGAACTACTTTGAGGGTGCTCGTGAGTATTATGAGCTAAACACAGTGAATGTAGAGGTTCGAGGTGATTGCGGTTCAGACCCAATGAGCATTGTCAGCTTCGCTAAACAACGCTATCGAGAAGAGAAAGATGCTGGAGATCCATTTGATCAAATTTACTGTGTGTTTGATAAAGATGGGCATGCCACTTATGCCCGCGCAATAGACGCGTTGGCATCTGCTGCGCCGAAAGATACCTATTTCACTATCAATTCAGTCCCCTCTTTTGAGTATTGGTTGTTGCTGCATTTTGTCTATTCGACACGACCATATACAGCGCTCCCCGGTAATAGTTCGGGTAATCAAGTTTTGACGGAGTTAAAGAACTATGTTCCCGATTATGAGAAAGGTCGGCGCACGGTATTTGCTGAGCTTGTTGGGCAATTAGAGCAAGCAAAAAATTATGCCAATCGAGCGCTACAAGAAAGCGAACGCAACCAAACCGATAATCCCAGTACTCGTGTGCATGAGCTGGTTGAAGCTTTACAGAAATTAAAGGACTAAAACGCATGGCCGCCCATCACGAAGTACACCTAGAAACCTACGTGGTTAAAAAGCTGGTCGAGAGTGGCTGGGTGGAAGGCCACAATAGCCACTATGACCCAGTGCGGGCGCTATACCCTGAAGACGTGGTGGGTTGGGTTAAGGATTCGCAACCGCAGACCTGGGAAAAGCTGACACGCCTCAATGGAGGAGATGCTGAAAAGGCCATTTTGGATCGGCTGGAAAAGGCGCTTTCCGCCAAAACAGGCGGTACTATGAAAGTACTTCGCCAGGGCTTTGATATGGCGGGTTGCGGCAATATTGCCATGAGCCAGGCAGCCCCTGAAGATACCCGTAACAGCAAGGAGGTTGAGAAATATCAGAATAATATTCTGCGGGTTGTACGGCAGCTCAAGTATTGCCCGACTCGGGAATGGGCCATCGATCTGGGCTTGTTTATCAACGGTTTGCCGGTAGCTACGGTGGAGCTGAAAACCGATTTCACGCAGGCCATTGATGATGCCATTTTGCAGTACAAACACGATCGTCTGCCGGTAGACCCGAAAACCAACCGAAAAGAGCCGCTACTCAGCTTTAAGCGCGGAGCCGTGGTCCATTTTGCTATGAGTGATAGCGAAATAGCCATGTGTACAGAGCTGAAGGGCGATAAGAGCTTTTTCCTGCCATTTAACAAAGGTAATGATGGTCACGCCGGTAATAAACCCCGTGATGACGGTGAATACCCCGTTGCTTATTTTTGGGAAGAGATATGTCAACGCGATGCCTGGTTGCGAATTTTTCATAGCTTTGTGTATGTGGAAACCAAAGAGAAAGTAGACAAGTTCGGGATGCCTTACAAAGCAGAGACGCTTATCTTCCCTCGTTATCACCAGTTTGACGCGGTGAACAGGATGATCGACGACGCCCGTAAGCTGGGGGCTGGCCATCAATATCTGTGTGAGCACTCTGCGGGCTCGGGCAAAACCAGTACCATCGCCTGGACAGCACATGATCTGATTAAGTTGCGCTACCCGGATGGGAAGGCGTACTTCAGTTCTGTGATCATCGTGACCGATAGAACCGTTCTGGATGCGCAGTTGCAGGATGCGGTAAAACAGCTTGATCACCAGTTTGGGTTGATCGAAACCATTGAAGCGAACCAGCGCGGTGGCAAATCCAAATCGAACCGCTTGGCAGAAGCCTTGAAGCAAGGGGTGCCGATTATCGTCGTAACGATCCAGACCTTCCCATTTGCTATGGAAGCTATCATCACGGAACAGTCATTAAAGGACCGCAACTTTGCCGTCATCATTGATGAGGCCCATACCTCGCAAACGGGCTCGACAGCTCAAGGCTTGCGAGCAGCCTTGTCGCTGGACGCCAAAGATAAACTCGATGAGATGAGCATTGAGGACGTGCTGTTGGAAATTCAGAAATCGCGAGTGCGTCCGACAAACGTCAGCCATTTTGCCTTTACCGCCACACCTAAACACAGCACCTTTACACTATTTGGCCGACCGGAGAACCCAGAGTTGCCGGTATCAGATGATAACAAACCTGTTTCGTTTCATCGTTATACACAACGACAGGCCATCGAAGAAGGATTTATTCTGGATGTGCTGCGGAACTACACGCCTTACGAGCAGGCATTGCGCCTTGGCGACCAGGGGTTAAACGATAAGCGTGTCGACAAAAAGTTCGCTCGCCGCGCTCTGGCTCGCTGGAAGTCGCTTCACCCGACCATTGTGTCGCAGAAGGTGGAGTTCATCATCGACCATTTCAGCAAAAACATTGCCGGACTGCTGAATGGCGAGGCGAAGGCCATGGTGGTTACCAGCGGTCGCCCCCAGGCTGTTAAGTACAAACTGGCCTTCGATAAATACATCAAAAAGCACAATCTTGAGCACATCAAGGCGTTGGTCGCCTTCTCGGGAAAGGTCGAAGGAAAAGCCCTCGGCGATGACGACGAGAATGAGACGCTGGGTATTGATATCGAAAAGGAATACACAGAATACAATTTGAATCCGGACGCATCTGGTGATTTGCGCAATGAGTTTGAGCGCAGTGAATACCGGGTGATGATTGTAGCCAACAAGTTTCAGACAGGTTTCAATCAGCCGAAACTGGTTGCAATGTACCTCGATAAGAAAGTCAGTGGAGTGGAGGCTGTTCAGACGCTATCTCGCCTTAATCGAACGTATCCCGGCAAAGATGAAACCTATGTTATCGACTTTGTTAATGATCCGAAAACCATTCTGGATGCCTTTAAGCAGTACGATGATGGGGCGGAGTTAGAGTCCATACAGGACGTGAATGTCATTTACGACATGAAAGATATTCTCGATGCTGTTGGCATTTACGTACATGCGGATCTCGAAGCGTTCAAACAAGCGCGCGGCAAAGCTGTGCTTGGTAAAGAGAGCGACGAAAGCCTCCACAAGAAACTATACAGCGCCACCCAGCGCCCGACCGATATTTTCAATAGCAAATTGAAGATCCTAACTGACGCTATTGAGCAATGGGATTCAGCAATAGACAAAGCTGTTGCACAAGGAGATAAAAAAGCGCAGGAGTATGCTGAAAGGCAACGCAGTGAATTTGCCACAGAGCGTGAGGCCTTAATGCGCTTTAAAACTGATCTTGCTCGCTTTGTTCGAACTTATAATTATATAGCTCAGTTAGTTGAGTTAGGTGACGCAGAACTTGAGAATTTTGCGGCCTTCGCAAAGCTTTACAGCAAACGCTTGAAGGGTATCTCCCCTGAGCAGATTGATTTAACTGGTTTGGTGCTTGCTAATTTTCAGATACGTGATGCACAGGAAGTCAAAGAAGAAGGTGCAAAATATGCCTTAAGGCCTATTGGCGCAAATGAGGCTGAGCCTAGCGATCGAGAGAAGGAGTTTATAAGTCAGATCATCGCACGAATGAATGAATTGTTTGGCGAAATATCAGACGATCTTGGACGGCGTCATTTTGCTTCGCAAATAGTTGATATTGCGAAGCAAAATGAACGAGTCAACGAGCAGGTTGAAAACAATACAAAAGAGCAGGCGCTTCAGGGTGATTTGCCACAGGTTGTCAGAGCGGCAACGGTTGATGCAATGAAGTCGCATAACGATTTGGCGAGAGTCCTGCTGAAAGATCCTCAGAATATGGCTACGTTTTTTAGCTTGGTTTACGACATTATGAAGCTTGGCGATTCAAAGGATTTGATTGAGTAATGTTTGATAAGCAACAAATTAAAAATGTCCTTCGGGAGTCTCCTGGGCTGACCGGTAAACAGATTGCTAAAGCGTTAGGTGTTAGCGATAAGTCTGCACTCAACAAATATCTTTATTCCAATCCAGAAGGGCTGAGGCAGGAAGGCTGGAAATGGTATTTGGCTGACGAAGATTATATTTTGGAGCTGACGACACTGTCGACGTGGATTGACGAGAGTGATTTTGAAGATAGCTTGTCGGCTGCGGGGTGTCTGTTAGGGTCACCGGCAAACAAGTGTGTCATACGTTTTCCAGAAAACTGTAAAATCTTGTTGATTGCGGGAGCGCGAGTGATTGCATTGGCAAACCAAGCTTCCTATGTTGGCAAATCTATTGAATTGGATTTCAGTAGATGTCCAAGCACAATGCACTACCTTGATAGGCTGGGGTTCTTCGATCACTTGCATCCCGGAGTTATGGTATTGCCCGAAAGACCTATGGATTCCAAAGCGAAACAGTACCTTGGGAACAGTGAAAACCTGGTTGAAATTGCTGCAATAGATTTGAAAAATTTTGATTATTCGCTCCCTAAGAATCTTACAAAGCGCTTTTCGCATCACGCTGGCGATGCTTATTACCAATCGGCTTTTACAATCTTTTCAGAGTTAATTGGTAACGTGCAAGAACACAGCGAAACACCTATGCCGGGCTTTGTCGCATTGCAACTTTATGGGGGCAAGCGACGCCATATCCAGACGGTTATTTCCGATGGGGGGTTGGGCATTGCTTCGACGTTAAAACGTACTCTGAGTCAGCACTACCCAGATCTTTTTGAGCAACTTGAAGAAGGTAGCGTTGATACAGATATCTTTTTAGTATCGCGAGCATTAACCCAAGGCGGGTTAAGTCGATTTGGTTCAAGCCCAGATGGGGATGCGAGGGGGCTTGGGCTTAGAAGTACACAGACTCATGCCGCAAAATACGATGCCATCGTTGTTGTTCGTCAGCCGACTTTTGAGTTGAAGATTCAATACAAAGATGGAGAACTAGCCGACATAAGTGAGAAAAAGGGTCTTCGCAGGATAGACGGAACACAAGTTTGCTTTGATTTTTATCTGGACTAACATTAGTATAATCTCCTTAAATTAAACCTGTTAAGCAGAAGTCTATGTTAGTTAAGCTCCTCGAACTCACTGATAACAACGACCATCCGTTCGGGAATGTTATAGGCCGTGAGGTATTTAAACGGTTGCAACGTGTTGTAGACGAGAATCCTGGCAGGAAGTCTTTTGAAATCTCGCTTGAAGGTATCGTGGCTACAGATTCCTCTTTTCCAAGAGAGAGCATTATCGCCCTCGCAAAGCAGCTGCGCGGGGAAAGGTGGTTTTACATCACACACGTGAACTCGCCGGATCTCATCGACAACTGGGATTATGCCGCAACCGCGAAACAGCAATCTTTGATACTCATAACGGATAGCGAGACACGGGTCATAGGGCCCGATGCAAAGGCGTCCACAAGAGAGCTACTGGACTTTGTTTTAAGCCAGAGGGGAGTCAGCACAGCTAGTGTGGCCAAGGCTCTCGGAATCTCTGTCCAGAATGCCAGTACCAGGCTAAAAAAGCTTAGTAATGAAGGGCTTATAATTAGGTCTGAAGCATCTTCGCTTACGGGTGGGATAGAGTTTCTCTATTCAGGGCCACAATTTTCTGATTAAACGGGTTGTTTTAAACAGATTTGGCGTGTAAAGTGCGCTCATGGGTGAAAAACACCCATTTTTAATAACCCCTGGTTAAACAGCTTTATTTAAGGAGAATTGGCATGGCAACAAATCCACCTAAAGGCGATGGTCACCGCAATGGTGCGGTTCGTGATCGCTCTCAGACTCAGACTCCCAGTGGCCACTGGGTAAAACGTGATGCTGATACTGGCCGCTTTATGGATGTTAAAACGACTGACAAAACACCATTTAAAGGTGTCCGTAAGGAGAAAAAATAGTGGCTAGCGGCAAAACACATTTGGCCGTGGGGGCAGCAGTTGGGTTAACTGTTGCGATTGCGGATCAGAAAAAACATAACGTAAGTCATCATCCAGGTACGGGCATAGCGTTGGGGGCCCTATTCGGAAAGCTTCCAGATATTCTGGAACCTTCACTTGGCAACCCACATCATCGTCAGTTCTGCCACGGCATATTGGTTTTGACGGCGTTGGGGCTTGGGCTAAAGCAAATGTATGACTGGCATCCTGAAGAGAGGGTGCAGAAATGCCTTAGAGGGCTGGGGTTGATTGCCGGGTGTGCCTACGTTAGTCACCTGTTGTGCGATGCCGTAACACCACGCTCATTACCGCTATTAGGTAAGCTCGGTTGAGGTGTGATTATGGGTGCTAAGCCAGCCAGAAACATTAAGCCACAGGTGCAAAACATCCTTTGGGGTATTGCGGCTGGTCGTTGCCAGTTTCGAGGTTGTAATAAGCCGCTTTGGAAAAACGAAGCCACCAATCTGCAAGCAAACATTGCACAGAAAGCACATATTTGGTCATTCAGCGATGATGGGCCACGAGGCAATGAAGGCATCGCGGAGGAAGAGATCAATAGTATCGACAACCTGATGCTTGTTTGTCATGGCTGCCATAAGCTGATCGATGATGATTTAGGTGGGGACACGTTCTCTGTTCAGTTGCTCCAAGATATGAAAAGGCAGCATGAGCAGCGAGTTGAGCTGGTGACTTCAATTGAGCAAAACATGAAATCCCACCTGCTCCTATATGGCGCCAATATTGGTGATCAAGGTGCTGTACTGCGTTTTGAAAATACCGCGGCGGCTATGATTCCTGACTACTATCCAGCAAGTAACCTACCATTGGAAATCAGTTTAAAGAATAGCAACTTTCAGGATCACGACGACTTCTATTGGAACTTGGAAAGCCAACACCTTGCGAAAGCCTTTAACGAAAAGGTAAAGCCCGGAATCTTTTCTGGAGCTATATCGCACTTATCCATTTTCGGCCTTGCCCCACAGCCACTGCTGATGAAACTAGGATCGCTCCTTACCGATATTCCAGAAATAAGAGTATTCCAAAGGCACCGAGAGCCACAAACATGGAAATGGCAGAATGATGAAGCTGATTTGCGCTTTATTCTGGGTGTGCCGGAAAACTCAGGCGAAAGGATAGCGATTAACCTATCGCTAAGTGCATCAATCAATAATGATCGAATTTATCGTGTCCTTGGTGAAAACGTATCTGTTTGGACATTGACTGTTGAATCTCCTCATCGAGACCTGATTCGAACTGAAGCTCAGCTAGGTAAGTTGCGAGACCAATTTAGAGTCGTTCTTGATCAGATTAAAAGGCTTGCTGGTGATCGGAAAGTTCTCCATGTATTTCCAGCGATGCCGGTTTCTGCCGCAATTGAGTTCGGACGAGTTCATATGCCGAAGGCCGATCTTTCACTTCGCATTTATGATCAGAGTAAAAAACGTGATGGCTTCATTAAGGCTGTCGACATTGGTTTGGAGGATGGCTTTGATGAGTAAGCATTACAGCATTTTCTTGGAAAAAGCGGCAGAAGCACTTGATATACCACCAAGTAAATATAAGCAGGCGGTTGCCCGATATGAGGCGGTCGGCGCTTGGTTAGAAAGTGGGGAATATAATGGTCAGATAGAAGGGATGTGCATATACCCCCAAGGTTCCTTCCGACTTGGCACGGTAATTCGCCCCTATAAGGACCATAAGGATCAGGATTACGACATAGACCTTGTTTGTGAATTCGGAGCTGTAGTTGCATCTTCTAATGCAGAAGAGACCAAACATCTGGTGGGTAACAGATTAAAAGAACACGAGCGTTATCGGCAGATGCTAGATAAAGAGGGTAAGCGTTGTTGGACATTGAATTATGCTGAGCAGGATGGCGTTGGTTTTCATATGGATGTGCTCCCATCTCTGTTGGTCCCTACGGGTGCGTCTCAAACAACGATTTCAATTACCAACAAGCTCGACGATAGGTACGAATGGTGTTCCAGCGACCCGAAAGGGTATGCGGAATGGTTCAAGTATCGAAACCGAGTAGCATTCGAGCGCGATGCACTGCGCCAGAAACGGTCTATTTCATTAAATTTTCAAGATGCTTATGCCTCTATTGAAGATGTGCCAGATCTACTGGTAAGGACGCCGTTACAACGCGCAATACAAATACTAAAGCGACATCGAGATGTAAGATTTAGCGATCGATCTGACTGGAAGTGTGCACCAATCTCAATGATCATTACAACGATCGCAGCACATCTTTATCGAAATGAAAGTGATGTTTTTCAGGCCTTGCACAATATCATATTAAGCCTTGATGCTCATGTTCCTTTACTGCATGGGCGAGAAGTAAGCGCAAATTTTTCCAGCCAAAAGATCATCCGAAGATTGCCTGACGGAACCTGGTATATCGGCAACCCAGTTAACCCCGATGAGAATTTTGCTGACAGATGGCATGAAGATGGCAATGCCAGGGCAAAAGCCTTTTTTCAATGGGTAGAAATTCTTAAAGAGGACTTTGTTAGTGCAGCCACATCTGGCGATGCTGTCTTTAAGAAAAAAATGGAAGGTCTCTTTGATATTGCAATCGCTAACAAATACCTACTCAATAGCACACCAAAAGTGGTTCCTCCGCCAGTAAGGAATGTGAGCATATCGGCAGGCCCAAAACCCTGGAGGAACGGTTAGGTTGCTTCAGGAACAGATTCAAGAGCTAACTCAATATTACCCAGGTTTGAGTGAGAGGGGTCAGTCAAAGTTTGGCGTAACTCTCTCCGGACCTGTGGCTTTTGAGGCCTCGTTCGGCAATAACGAAATTTCCGATGTGTTCGACGTCGAGATGTTTATTCCCCATGAGTTTCCGGATGCTCATCCCGTGGTTTGGGAGGCTGGGTGTCGAATAACCCAGGATTTCACTCATGTCAACATTGATAGGAGTTTCTGTCTTGCAGTTCCATTGGATATTAGTGAAGTTCTTAGTGATGACCCAAGCCTACTCGGTTTCGTGGATAAATTACTTGTTCCATATCTGTATAGCTACTGTCACTGGGAAAAGTTCAAAGAGATGCCTTTTGGCGAACGTAGCCATGGGGCAAAAGGCTATCTGGAATACTACCTGGATCTATTCGGTTCAAAGGATAAATTTTCTGTTTTGCGTGGCGTGGCGGCTCTGTTGACTAATGGGTACAGCCCACATGAAAAATGTGCCTGCGGAAGTGGAAAGAAGACTTTGCGTTGCCATTCTGATGAGTCAAAAAAGATTGCAAGGTCACCGTTTAAAGCCCGGATTATTTCGGAAATAAAGTGCATTGTGGATTCTTTGTGGGGATAAGGGAATTTAGGGGGAATTGTGATTAATGCATTTATAGCGCCATATGTTCAGATGTTTTACGGGGCTGCATACAATGTTCAGCAGTCACTAGAGGGATATGGATTGTCTTCATCGAATTTTATTGAACTTGATGATTCTGGCGGGATTGTCGGAAGCTATTGGTCGCCTGCTCAAGCCTCACTAGTGCCTGCATTTCTTATCACAGCTTATTTTGTTTTTGTGTTGCTACCGTTAGTTCTTTCGGCTGGATATATTTTAAATAGAAAAGCGGGGGCACTTTTCTCGTTAGTTGTTCTGCTGCTTCCTGGGGTTCTTAATGTGATTGGGTGGTGGCCGGGTGTAAGTTTTGTGCCAGAGAAATTCACTATAAGTGGCACTGGAGTTATGGGGGATATATTTGGCTATATACCGTTGCTTATCATAGGTTTGATCAGTGGATGGTGTATGACCGTTATCATTTACGATTCTTTTTTACTAAGTGATAAATTCCGTAATATATATGACCACCTTTGGTATTGTTCAGCGATAGCTGCGGGCCTGTTTTTTATCTCTGATTCAAATATAAACAAACACAAGCAAGATCTGATCGAGGAGAATGAATTTAGTCAGCAAGCCAGTGCCTATCTGGCAAAGCAACTTAGAAGTTATTATCGCTTTTGTGTTGAGAATGGTACTGTTGATTCTGTGTCTTGCTCATGGGCATCGGATGTTCAACAAACGCTCACCGACTATGTCTATTCTGCTCCAGTAATTTTTGTTGAATTTGGCCCTACAGATACCTCGGACATATATTTTCCGTTTTCAAGAGATTACAAACCAAAAGATGCGTTAAAGATTAGGGAAGAAATACGACGCTTCAATAACTCGATGTGCCCAGTCAGGGCGTTGAGCTCTAATACCAGGCAGTACTCCAAATCTTCAACGGTGTGCGAGCGTATACCCGCTAACTTCTGCCGAACCTTTCCCGAACCACCTGAAGGTTTTATCGATGAGTCCATTGGCCTTCAGACGGTGGCCTTGGCTAGTGAATGCATCGTTCCCACGTTAGTCAGATCTCGGTTAATCCAGGAGAAGCTGCTTACTAAAGTCCATAGTGATTCGCGCCGTAGTCACTTGAGGTGGTTGTATTTTCTATTGTTTTCGCTCGTTGTTGGAGGAAAAATAGCAAACGCAACAACAAAACTCGCTTCGTTGGATTCGCGTCCTGCCGATGATCGACGACGGTTGGCAAAACTAGTAATGCGCGTTTTTAGGTGTGGGATGGAGGTGGTACGTGCATTTATGCGTTGGAATTTTTGCCAACTTCAGCGTTTAACACCTAGTTGGAGGTATGCCGTGAAGAGACTTGAAGCGGTATGGAAGATTAACGCTTAGCGGCAAATCGGTCGCAAGCCGAAAAAGTTTGTAATTTCGAAAATCAAAAAAGAAAGGCCTGATAAATCGTAATGCGTTGATTTATCAGGCCTTTGTCTTTTTAGGCTGTTAGATTTAGCTCTGCTTCTGCCAAACCTATGCTTCCTTAACTACCATAATGTTGGCAAATGCCAAAACTATGCTTCCTTCCCTAGAGGGCTCATTAGGGCTATTTACAAGATGGTGGAGGCGGCGGGGATCGAACCCGCGTCCGCCAGTCCGCTGCCAAAGGATCTACATGCTTAGTCTGAGTCTATTGATCTCGTCTGTTACGGCCCGACCAGACAGGATGTAACAAACCAGCCTGTGAAGTTTTAGGGGTTCGGCACCAGGCAGGCCTCACCACGATCTTGTGTTTAATTACCGCCACTTCGTTCCCACAAGCAAGCCCTTGTGGCGGTCTAGCATTAAGCTGCTAGAGCGTAGTTGTCGTCGTTTGCGACTATATTGTGCAGCATTTGGAGTACGTGTGTTGCTACCCACACGACATGCACCAGAGGTTTTGTAACCGACGTCGAAGCCAATGTCGCCCCCAGAAGGCGGAGTGTAACACGACCGCCATGTTGGTTGGACTTTTTTTCGGCGCTGAAGTTCTGTTTAACCTGGGAAGGTTTGGATAAGTGCGGAATATTCAGTTTTTCAGTATGCGGTGCTTTTCCCGGCTCCAGTCGCGATCTTTCTCTGTCGCTCGCTTGTCATGCAGCTGTTTACCTCTGGCCAGAGCAATCTCACATTTCACTCTCCCGTTCTTCCAATACAGGGCAGTGGGTACACAGGTCAGCACTTTTTTGGTAATGGAGCCGAATATGCGCCCCAGTTCATTCTGATGCAGTAGCAGTTTGCGGGTGCGGGTGGGGTCCGGTACGTAATGAGTGGAAACCGTCGCAAGGGGTGAAATATGGCAACCGTACAAAAAGGCTTCGCCATTCTTCATCATTACATAGCTGTCCATGAAATTGATTTTGTTTTCACGCAGACTTTTCACTTCCCAGCCTTGCAGCACCAAGCCCGCCTCATAGCGATCTTCCAGGAAGAACTCATGTTTGGCTTTTCTGTTAAGTGCGATGGTGTTGCCACCGGCTTTCTTATTCGACATAACGTTGGGGTCTGCTTTGGTTGGTCATTGGAAAATGGGGCCCAATTATAGGGGTTTTTGCCAGCGAAACCCAAATCATTAGCACTGGAAAGGATTTTGTTACTTTGACAGCCAGGATAAACGTAAGGAAAATGTCATAGTTGGGTGGGCGCTGGCCTTATGGTCAAGTTGTTTAAACTAAAAAGAAATCTGAGATAAGGGATTGCCAATGTCAGAGCAGCAGTCGATTCATGGGGTGTGGACGAAGCGCTGGACCTTTGTGCTGGCCGCGACCGGCTCAGCGGTGGGGTTGGGGAATATCTGGAAATTTCCTTACATGGCGGGAGAAAACGGCGGCGGTGCCTTCGTTTTAATCTATCTGGTATTTATCTTCTCAATCGGTATTCCGGTGATGCTGGCGGAAATTCTGCTGGGGCGCCGCGGACGGGCCAGCCCGATCAATAGCATGCACAAGCTGGCAGACGAAGCCGGGGCAACCCCTTTCTGGGGCGGCATCGGTTGGCTTGGCGCCTTAGCCGGCATGTTAATTCTGTCCTTTTATAGCGTCGTGGCAGGCTGGGCCGTGTCCTATGTTTATCTCATGGCATCCGATTCCTTTAGTGGCCAGTCGGCGGACGCAGTGGGCGCAGTATTCGGTGATCTGCTTGGCGATCCGTGGCGTTTACTCGGCTGGCACTCTGTTTTTATGGTGATGACCATTGTTGTGGTGGCGAATGGCATCCATAGGGGGCTGGAGATGGCCGTGCAATGGTTGATGCCGCTGTTGTTCATTATGTTGTTGGTTCTGCTGGGCTACTCCGCAACTCAGGATGCGTTTGGGGCCAGTCTCGATTTTATGTTTAAAGTCGATTTCAGTAAGTTGACCCAAGAGGCGATTCTTAGCGCGTTGGGGCACTCGTTCTTTACTCTGAGCCTGGGCATGGGCGCCATCATGGCCTATGGCGCTTACATGTCACGGCAGCAGAATCTTGCGACGACGGTAGTCACCATCGGCTTGCTGGATACCCTGGTAGCGATAGTGGCGGGTATAGTGATTTTTACTATTGTGTTTAATAACGGGCTGGAGCCCGGTGCAGGCCCTTCGCTAATGTTCAAAACCCTGCCGATCGCATTCAGTAAGATGCCGGCTGGCGTGTATCTAGGAACAATGTTTTTTGTTTTGGTGGTGGCTGCCGCCTGGAGTTCGGCGATTTCTCTGGCCGAGCCGGCGGTTGCCTGGGCAGTTGAAAGCACCGGAGTCGGCCGTGTGAAAGCCGCCATTTTCGTGGGACTGATAGCCTGGACGCTGGGGATTGGCTGTGCGCTCTCCCTCAACATCTGGAGCGACTTCACGATATTCGGTAACAGCCTGTTTGATTTCTTCGATAAGCTGACCACCAATATCATGCTGCCCTTGGGCGGGCTGACCCTGTGCCTCTTTGTCGGCTGGGTGATGGATCGGGCGGTGGTGCGCAATGAAGTTGATATCAGCCACCCGACAATTTACCGGGTGTGGTATTTATTTGTGCGGGTGCTGTCGCCGGTCGGGGTGGCCGTGGTCATGATCAATAAATTATTTGAGTAATATGAGCGAACAAATGATTAAAGTGGAAGTAGCGTATGCTTTGCCTGAAAAGCAGATGATTGTGCCGGTAATGATAAAAAAAGGCACCTCAATGTACGATGCAGTAGTGCAGTCCGGTATTGCTGCGAAGTTTGAGGGGTTGGATATCGAGTCAGCGCCCATGGGCGTGTTCGGCAAAGCCGAGCGTAAGCCCAAGGAGCGGGTGCTGGAGGCGGGGGAAAGGGTCGAGATTTACCGTGGGCTGATCGCCGACCCGAAAGAAGTCCGTAAAAAACGTGCCGCCGAGAAAGCAGCAAAGGAAAAGGCTTCCGACTAGCTTTCTATAACCGGAGGCTCTTCGCTGGCCGGTTCCGCGGGGGCGGACTCAGCCTTGTCGTCGCCAGGAGGGATCGGCAGACCCATCTGCTCCAGCAGGTCGTTGCGTAGTTTGTCAGGGTCTTTATACAGACTGTCGTCAATTTTTGCTAAGCGCTCACTGTCGAAATACAGCGTGATCTGATTTTTAACCAAAATGCCGGTGCCGGTTTCCAGGCTATACATATAATCCCAGCGATCAGGATGGAAAGTGTCGGCAATCATCGGTGATCCCATGACGTATTCAACTTGGCGAGGGCTCATGCCGAGCTTTAATTTTTCGATCATTTCCTTGGTAATCAGGTTGCCCTGACCAATATCGATACGGTAAACCCCCGGAAAACGCAATGAACTACAGCCGGGCAGGGTGGTGGTGGCCAATATCAATATCAACGCCGGAAGGCGTATTTGTCGCAACAAGTTTTGCATCTGGTATGGTTTTCCACTATCTTCGCAAAAAGCGATTATCATACAGGTAAGCTGGTTTAATTAGAAACCAGAATGCGCAGAAAGATCCCTTCCCGAACAGAAAGTCAGGACAGAAAGATTCCCATGACAAATGAAAATCAAGAACTCCGTAAAGTCGGCCTCAAAGTTACCCTGCCGCGGGTAAAAATACTGCAGATACTAGAATCGGCGGAAACCCATCACTTAAGCGCTGAAGACGTCTATAAAGCGTTGCTGGATGCTGGCGAAGATGTCGGATTGGCCACGGTATACCGGGTGCTCACCCAGTTTGAAAGTGCAGGCCTGGTAAGCCGGCTTAACTTTGATGGCGGACATGCTGTCTTTGAACTGTCCAAAGGTGATCATCATGACCATATGGTTTGTATGGTGTCTGGGCAGGTGATCGAGTTCGTTGACGAAGATATCGAAAAATTGCAGCACGCCATTGCTGAACGCCATGGCTTCGAGCTGATTGATCATAACTTGGTGCTTTATGTAAAACCGAAGTCCTAACGCTTTTCAGCCTTGGCTATCCTCAATCAGCTCCCTGGCATGCGCCAGGGTCTGATTGGTAATTTTCAATCCCCCCAGCATGCGTGCTATCTCTGCTACTTTTTCATCTTGCGACAGTTTGGCGATGTCAGTATGAGTCTGTTTTTTGCTCGTCTGCTTGTTCACATGCAGGTGTGTGTGCCCCTGGGCGGCGACCTGGGGCAAGTGAGTAACGCAAAGCACTTGGTTGTTAGTACCGAGCTCCTGCAGTAGTTTACCGACAATCTGGGCAACTGCGCCCCCGATACCCACGTCCACCTCATCAAACACCAAAGTGGACACGTTCGTCGTTGCCGCGCAAGCCACTTGAATGGCCAGGCTGATTCTCGATAGCTCGCCGCCGGAAGCCACTTTGTTAAGGGCTTTAATGGGTTGCCCCGGGTTGGTGCTGACAACGAACTCCACTTGCTCCAGGCCATGGATGCTGTACTGATTAGCTGGATTGGTTTGTAACTGCACCTTGAATTCAGCTCCCGGCATGCCCAGCGGCTGAATTTTCTCGGTGATCATCTTGTCCAGCTTGTTGGCGTGTTTATTACGCCCTTTGGAAAGGGTCTTGGCCGCGTCCAGGTAGCTGTCTTTAGCGCTTTCGGCTGCTTGCTCCAGTTTTTGCAGTTTCTCTTCGCCGCCGTCAATGGCGTTCAGTTCCTCTTCCAAGGTCTGCCACAGATGGGCTAGCTGATGGGGGGCGATGCGATGTTTGCGCCCTAAGTGGAAATATCCGGAGATGCGCGAATCCAGCATTTGATAGCGTTGAGGATCGATTTCAAGGCGCCCTAAATAATGCTGCAGGCTGGACGAGGCTTCCTCCATCTGGATACGGGCGCTGTCCAGCATGTCGTGGATTTCGCGTAATGACTCATCATCACCCACCATGTCGTCAATAATGTGGTTTATGCTCTGTACCTGGTCGGTCAGTGCCGGTTCGCCCTCTGTCAATCCGCTCACCACTTGTTGTCCACGTCCCAGCAGTGAATCTACGTTGGACATCCGCTTATGCTCGACTTCCAGCTGCGCCAACTCTCCGTCTTCAGGCTTAAGCTCTTGTAATTCATTAATCTGGAAGCGCAGCAGATCCACCCGGTCCTGCATTTCCTTGGCATGGTCACGAAAATGCTGGAAAGCCTTTAGCTGGTCCTGCCAATGCCGGTAGCGCTCCGCAACTATGTCCGCCTGCCCGGCTAATCCCGAAAACGCGTCCAGCAGTTGGCGATGGGTCTCTTTCTTTAGCAGAGCCTGGTGTTCATGCTGTCCGTGAATGCTGACCAGGATCTCGCCTAGCTGTTTTAACGCCTGAATGGGGGACGGGGTGCCATTGATGTAAGCGCGGCTGCGGCCGTCGCCGGAAACGACCCGCCGCAGGATGCATTCGTGTTCCGCTTCCAGGTCCCGTTGCTGTAGCCAGTGCTGTGCTTCGGGGATGTTACTGATGTCGAAACTGGCCAGTATTTCTGCTTTGTCGGCCCCGTGGCGTACTGATCCCGAGTCGGCTCTGTCACCCAAAGCCAGCCCCAGCGCATCGATCATGATGGATTTACCGGCCCCGGTTTCGCCAGTGATGACAGTGAGTTTGTTGGGAATGTCCAGGTCCAGTTGCTCAACGATAGCGAAATTAGAAATATTGATGTGTGTCAGCATGGGCGCAATGAGGATTCGGGTGATTGGGTGGAAGAGGATTCCATATTAGTGAAATTGTGCCCTTGTCGCCATCGGGAAACCCGCGCTAGAATCAAAAATAGACAGTTTTTCAATGATATGACAGGCGCCAAGAAAGCATGCCCCCCAAAATAGACAGAGCAGAGCAAGTCCTGAAAGCGTTGGTGGAGCGTTATATCCGGGATGGTGAGCCGGTTGGATCAAGGGCTATCGCGGATTCAATGTCAGTTAGTGCGAGCCCTGCCACCATCCGAAATGTCATGGCCCAGCTCGAATGTCGCGGCCTTATCCAGTCTCCGCATACGTCTGCCGGGCGCATTCCCACTGCGTTGGGTTATCGGCTGTTTGTGGATACGATGCTTACCATTGCTTCACCGGCGGCGATTAATGTGGATCAGGTGCGCAAGCGCTTATTACCGGATAAGACGCCACTTGAGTTGGTGGAAGAAGCGTCTGAGGTACTGTCGGACCTGACTTCGATGGCCGGTGTGGTGATGGTGCCGAAGAAAAACCGTTCCAGCCTGCGTCAGGTCGAATTTTTACCGCTCGAAGGTAATCGGGTGTTGGTGATTTTGGTGCTGAACGATCGTGAAGTGCAGAATCGCATCATCACCACCGACCGTTGCTACAGTGAAAGTGAATTAGTCCAGGCGGCGAATTACCTGAATCACAATTTCCTCGGCAGTGACCTGGAATCGATCCGCAGTAAGTTGCTCAGCGATATGAAAAGCGATAAAACCCGAATGGATTCGCTGATGCAAACCGTTATTGAGGTGGCTTCGCAAAGCTTTCAGAGTTCTGAGCAAAGTGATTGTGTGGTGTCGGGGCAGTCCAACCTGTTGGCAATGGCCGATCATCAGGGGATGGAAAAGCTGAAAGAGCTGTTTGACGCCTTTCAGCGGAAGCGGGATCTCTTGGGGCTTATGAACAACTGTGTTAACAGCGATGGCATCCAGATTTTCATCGGGCAGGAATCCGGCTTTAAATTATTTGATGAGTGCAGCCTGGTATCCTCTACCTATGGCACCGAAGATGAAGTATTGGGCGTGCTCGCTGTCATTGGTCCCACCCGTATGCCCTATCAGCAAGTTATCCCTATGGTCGATCTCACAGCAAAAATGCTAAGTTCAGCCTTGAAGCCTGGAAAATAATCCCCATATAGACCCCAAACTTTTTCAGTTATCTTGCCACGAATCTTGTGGCGGTAAGCAACATGTTGATTTTATGGAGATTATTTCATGTCGAATGAAGAAGCTGCGCGCCCAACACCGGAGCAGGAAGAATCTCAGGACGTGCAGGCAGACGCTGCTGAGCAATCAGCGGAAGTGGAAAATGAAGCTGCGGATACTGAGACCACCGAGGTCACGATAGAGACATTGGCAACAGAAGTGGGCGTACTGCAGGCCAAACTGGCCGAGCAAGGGGAGTCTGTGCTGCGGGCTCAGGCGGAAATGCAAAATGTGCGTCGCCGCGCGGAGCGGGATGTCGAAAACGCTCATAAATTTGCGCTGGATAAGTTCGCCGCGGATCTGCTGCCGGTAATCGACAGTCTGGAGCGGGCTATGGACGCCGCCGACAGTATTGAGCACGACGGTGTGAAAAGTATGAAGGACGGCATCGAGCTGACCTTGAAAATGTTCGTCGACACCCTGGCTAAACACGGTGTTGAGCAGCTTAACCCGGTGGGTGAGCCCTTCAATCCGGATTACCATCAGGCCATGTCGATGGTGCCAAACCCGGATATGGAGCCCAATTCAGTTATGGCTGTAATGCAAAAAGGCTACGTTCTGAAAGGCCGCCTGGTGCGCCCGGCGATGGTCGTGGTCAGCAAAGCAGCAGGTTAACTTTTTCAGCCCTTGAATTTAATTGGCCTGACCCCACTTACTTAACCAAGTGAAGGGATAAGCCCCTAAACAACTCAATTAACATTATTCACAGTATGCGGCGGCGGGTTCCCGAACCTGAATCCGGCGCAAAAGCGGAGAGCATAAAATGGGTAAAATTATTGGCATCGACCTGGGTACAACCAACTCCTGCGTAGCAGTAATGGAAGGCGATAAGCCCAAAGTTATTGAAAACAGCGAAGGTGATCGTACCACTCCCTCCATCATTGCCTATAACGAAGATGGTGAGATCCTGGTGGGTCAATCCGCCAAACGTCAGGCGGTGACAAACCCCCATAACACGTTATATGCGGTAAAACGTCTGATTGGACGTAAATTTACTGATGATGAAGTGCAGAAAGATCTGAAGCGGGCACCGTTCAAAATTATCAAATCGGATAATGGTGACGCCTGGGTAGAAGCGCACGGTAAGAAAATGGCGCCCCCTCAGGTGTCTGCGGAAATTCTGAAAAAGATGAAGAAAACCGCGGAAGATTATCTGGGCGAGAGCGTCACCGAAGCCGTAATCACTGTACCTGCTTATTTCAACGACAGTCAGCGTCAGGCTACCAAAGACGCTGGTCGTATCGCAGGTCTGGACGTAAAACGTATTATTAATGAGCCAACGGCTGCAGCACTGGCTTACGGAATGGATAAAAAACGCGGCGACTCGGTCGTGGCAGTGTACGATTTGGGTGGTGGTACCTTCGATATCTCCATCATCGAAATTGCAGAAGTGGACGGTGAGCACCAGTTTGAAGTGCTGGCTACTAACGGTGACACTCACCTGGGTGGTGAAGACTTTGATTTACGTCTGATCGAGTATCTTGCCGATACCTTCCAAAAAGATTCCGGTATCGATTTACATAACGATCCTTTAGCTTTGCAACGCTTAAAAGAATCGGCTGAGAAAGCGAAGATTGAGCTGTCTTCCAGCCAGCAAACCGAAGTTAATCTGCCTTACATCACAGCGGATGCGAGCGGACCCAAGCATTTGAATATCAAACTGACCCGCGCCAAGCTGGAGTCATTGGTTGAGCAGATGGTTGAGGATTCATTGAAGCCCTGTGCAATTGCACTGAAAGACGCGGGTATGAAAGCCTCTGAGATCAACGAAGTGATCCTGGTGGGCGGTCAAACCCGTATGCCTTTGGTTCAGCAAAAGGTAAAAGATTTCTTCGGTAAAGAGCCACGCAAGGATGTTAATCCGGACGAAGCGGTCGCGGTTGGTGCTTCTATCCAAGCGGCGGTATTGGCCGGTGACGTAAAAGATGTCTTGTTGTTAGACGTGACGCCCCTGACTCTGGGTATTGAAACCATGGGTGGCGTAATGACGCCGCTGATCGAAAAGAACACCACGATTCCTACTAAGAAGTCGCAAGTGTTCTCAACAGCCGATGATAACCAGACTGCGGTAACCGTGCATGTGTGCCAGGGCGAGCGTAAACAAGCAACCCAGAATAAATCGCTTGGTCGGTTTGATTTGTCTGATATTCCGCCGGCACCGCGCGGGATGCCGCAGATCGAAGTTACCTTTGACATCGATGCAAACGGTATTCTGAATGTTAGTGCGAAAGATAAGGCAACGGGTAAAGAGCAATCCATCGTGATCAAAGCCTCCTCTGGCCTGAATGATGATGAGATCGAGCAAATGGTCCGTGATGCAGAATCCCATGCGGAAGAGGATCGCAAGTTTGAAGAGTTAGTGGCTGCGCGTAACCAGGCCGATGGCATGATCCACGCCACCAAGAAAACCCTGGAAGAAGCGGAAGAGAAAGTAGAGGAAGGCGAAAAAGAGGCGATTGAGTCTGCTATCACTGCTTTGGAAGAAGCATTGAAAGGCGATGACAAAGACGACATTGACGAGAAAACCAAAGCATTGACGGAAGCTTCAGCCAATCTGGCGCAGCGTCTTTATGCTGAGCAGCAAGCCGAAGCCGATGGTGGTGATGCCTCTGCAGGCCCCGGAGCACAAGCTTCCGGTGCCGACGATTCATCAAATGATGCGGTGGATGCTGAGTTTGAAGAAGTCGATGAAAACAAAAAGTAGCATCCACAGATGCAGTAACTAAAAACAGTACCTCGATAGTCGCGGAGCTTAGTCTCCGCGCTGTCATGTCAATGGCTTGCAAAGCGCAGGCGGCTATTGGAACAGGATTGGTTTAACAGAATTGGGCTGAAAGCATGTCGAAAAAAGATTATTACGAAATTCTCGGGGTAGGCAAAGATGCTACCGGGCCGGATGTGAAAAAAGCGTATCGCAAATTGGCGATGAAGTATCACCCTGACCGTAACCCGGACGACGCTGATGCTGAGGCAAAGTTTAAAGAGGCCAGCGAAGCCTACGAAGTGCTGTCGGACGCGCAGAAAAAAGAAGCGTATGATCGTTACGGTCATGCTGGAGTCGACCCCAATATGGGTGGCGGTGGTTTTCACTCAGCAGCGGGTGGTGCCAGTTTCAGCGATATATTCGGTGATGTGTTTGGCGATATATTCGGTGGTGCCGGAGCTGCTGGCGGTCGTGGGGGCGCCCGCAGTAATCGGGGTTCCGATCTGCGCTATACCCTGGAACTGGATTTGGAAGAGGCCGTAAAAGGCACCAGCGTTGAAATCAGAGTGCCGACGTTGGTGAATTGTGAAACCTGCGATGGCGGTGGCGCCAAAAAAGGCACCAGCCCGGTAACCTGCACCACCTGTAATGGGGTAGGGCAAATCCGAATGCAGCAGGGCTTCTTCTCTGTTCAGCAAACCTGCCCAGCTTGTCGTGGTCAGGGCAAAATTATAAAAGAACCCTGCCCGGATTGTCGTGGCCAGGGCCGGAAAGAAAAACGCAAAACACTGTCGGTCAAAATCCCCCCCGGTGTTGATACTGGCGATCGCATTCGTCTGGCTGGAGAGGGTGAAGCAGGCATCGCCGGCGGTCCAGCGGGTGATCTATATGTGCAGGTCGCAGTGCGTGATCATGCTATCTTCCGTCGCGAAGGCAAGGATCTATATACCGAAGTACCGATTAGCTTCGCTGACGCAGCTTTGGGGGGTGAGTTGGAAGTGCCGACACTGGATGGTCGGGTAAAACTGAAAATACCTCAGGAAACACAAACCGGAAAATTATTCCGTTTACGTGAAAAAGGGGTAACCCCGGTTCGCGGCGGCAAGCCAGGTGACTTGTTGTGCCGGGTCATTATTGAAACTCCGGTGAACCTGTCCAAAGAGCAGAAAGATTTGCTCAAACAGTTTCAGACCGGGCTGGAAAAAGAAGGCTATCGTCAGTCGCCAAAACGCAGTGGCTGGTTCGATGGTGTTAAATCTTTTTTTGACGATATGCTCTAACGCTAAGGAATCCATGTGAGCGCAGCGAATACAAATGAGGGCAATGTAAGAGTCGCAGTGATTGGTGCTGCTGGTCGTATGGGGCGTGCGTTGATCGAGGCTGTTAGCGAGGCGGAAGGGGTGTCTTTGACAGCTGCTATTGATCGCCCCGGCAATTCCCTGATCGGTTCCGATGCCGGTGAATTAGCAGCGATCGGAAAACTGGGTGTGACGGTCGTCGATAATCTGGATGCGGTAAAAAATGATTTTGACGTGCTGATCGATTTTACTGCTCCAGCAGCAACGATCAAAAATGCTGAGTTTTGTGCGCAGTACGGCAAAAAAATGGCCATTGGTACCACGGGACTGAGCGCAGAGCAAAAAGCTCAGTTAGAGGCCTCAGCGAGCAAAACGGCAATCATGTTTGCACCCAACATGAGCGTTGGTGTGAATCTGTGTTTCAAACTGCTTGAACTTGCCGCCCGCGTGCTGGGTGATGAAGTCGATATCGAAGTATTGGAATCTCATCACCGCCATAAAGTGGATTCGCCTTCCGGGACGGCATTGCGGATGGGCGAGGTGGTAGCCGAGACGTTGGGCCGTGATCTTAATAAGGTGGCCGTTTACGGTCGTGAAGGGCAAGACGGTCCTCGTGACCGGGAAACAATCGGCTTTGCCACCGTGCGGGCGGGCGATATTGTCGGTGAACATACCGTGATGTTTGCGGCTGATGGTGAAAGGGTTGAAATTACGCATAAAGCCACCAGCCGTATGAATTTCGCACGTGGAGCGGTTCGCGCTTGCCGTTGGTTAAATGAGCGAACCACCGGGCTCTATGATATGCAGGATGTTTTGGGGTTGCGGTAGTTGCTCATGCCGGTGACAGTTTGTCTAGCCTGGATTGTGCAGTAATCCAGGTTTCATCGGGACAAAGCATTGGACGGCCAAACTCCAATCTTATAGAATGCATCTCGATCGACTCGCAATTGCGAAATGATCCGTCTACCTGAATTCACCTAAACAAACCAATAGTAAGGCTTTGCAGTCCACTGTCCCGAGCCCGCTATAGTTCGGTCTGATGACGATCTGTTTAAATTGATGGTGACGACAATTTGGAACCTGTTTACAGAAGCGTGTATTAGTTTGATCATGCCAGAATCACTAAAAAAAGCGGGATGGATGCCAACAATCTATTCCGCTTTTTTGCAACTGGCGCCCTATTGCTGTATCACTGGGCGTGTAAGCCCAGTACCCAGCAATGCCTTACCCGCAACACGAAACCAGTAATGGAGGTTGGCTTGAATAAACCAGCCATTTTGGCCTTAGAAGACGGCACCCTGTTTCGAGGTGTTTCCATCGGAGCCGACGGGCAAACCGTAGGCGAAGTAGTTTTCAATACTGCTCTCACCGGCTATCAAGAAATCCTTACCGATCCATCCTATGCACGCCAAATGGTGACGCTCACCTATCCTCACATCGGCAACACCGGTGTGACCGCAGAGGATGAGGAGTCCGATAAAATCCAGGCTGCGGGGCTAATCATCCGCGATCTGCCTTTGATCGCCAGTAGCTGGCGCAAAGAGAAGGATTTGGATGAGTACCTGCGTGACAACAACATCCAGGGCATTGCCGAAATAGATACCCGTAAATTGACACGAATCCTACGGGAAAAAGGTGCACTCAGCGGGTGCATTATGGCAGGCGAAGAAGTCGACGAAACGGCGGCTCTGGCGTTGGCGAAAGGCTTTGCCGGGCTGAAAGGGATGGATCTGGCGAAGGAGGTTACAGTCAGTGAGCCCTATCGCTGGACGCAGGGCACATGGGACCTGGAAAAAGGTTACGTGGACGCGCCTGAATCCCTACCCTTCAAAGTCGTGGCCTACGATTACGGCGTGAAACGCAACATTTTACGCATGCTAGTGGATCGCGGTTGCGATCTTACGGTTGTGCCGGCGCAAACTCCCGCCAGTGAAGTGCTGGCCATGAACCCCGATGGTATTTTTCTGTCCAATGGCCCCGGCGATCCGGAACCCTGTGACTACGCCATCAAGGCAATACAGGAATGCCTGGAAACCGAGATTCCGATTTTCGGAATATGCCTTGGTCACCAGCTGCTGGCCTTGGCCAGCGGAGCTAAAACGGTGAAGATGAAATTCGGCCATCACGGTGCGAACCACCCGGTGAAAAACATGGACACCGGCACGGTGATGATCACCAGCCAGAACCATGGTTTTGCTGCAGACGAAGCCACTTTGCCGGACACACTTCGAGCTACACATCGTTCATTGTTCGATGATTCTCTGCAAGGAATACATCGGACAGATAAGCCCGCATTCAGCTTTCAGGGTCACCCCGAGGCGAGCCCGGGCCCCCACGATGCTTCGCCGCTGTTTGATCATTTCGTTGCCTTAATGACGCAGCGCAAAGAAATCAGCAACACTCAATAAAGCCAATGGTAGGATGCAATGCCAAAACGTTCTGACATAAAGAGTATTTTAATTCTGGGTGCCGGGCCGATCGTTATTGGGCAGGCCTGTGAGTTTGATTATTCGGGTGCTCAAGCCTGTAAAGCCTTAAGAGAAGAGGGCTTCCGCGTCATTTTGGTGAACTCCAACCCGGCAACCATCATGACTGATCCGGCGATGGCCGATGCCACCTATATTGAACCGGTTGAGTGGCGGACGGTTTCCAAGGTCATCGAAAAAGAGCGCCCCGATGCATTATTGCCGACCATGGGTGGCCAGACGGCACTGAATTGTGCGCTGGATTTGGCGAACAAAGGCGTGCTGGACCAATTCGGTGTGGAGCTGATCGGTGCAACCCAGGATGCCATCGACAAAGCTGAAGATCGTGAGCGCTTCGATCATGCCATGAAGGCGATCGGACTTGAAACGCCCCGTGCCTCTATTGCCCATAGTATGGAAGAGGCGCTACAGGTACTCGATACCCTGGGTTTCCCCTGTATTATCCGGCCCTCTTTTACCATGGGCGGTTCAGGCGGCGGCATCGCCTACAATCGCGAAGAATTTGTGGAAATTTGTGAGCGTGGTCTGGATTTGTCGCCCACGAACGAGCTATTAATTGATGAGTCGTTGATAGGCTGGAAAGAATACGAAATGGAAGTGGTGCGGGATAAGAATGATAACTGCATCATTATCTGCGCTATCGAAAACTTCGACCCCATGGGCGTGCACACCGGAGATTCGGTGACCGTCGCCCCGGCGCAGACGCTCACGGACAAAGAATATCAGATCATGCGGGACGCCTCGCTTGCGGTGTTGCGCGAAATCGGTGTCGAAACCGGTGGTTCCAATGTGCAGTTCGGAATGGATCCCGAGACGGGGCGTTTGGTTGTCATTGAAATGAATCCGCGGGTGTCGCGCTCGTCTGCCCTGGCGTCTAAAGCGACCGGTTTTCCAATCGCGAAAGTGGCAGCCAAGCTTGCAGTAGGTTATACGCTGGATGAGCTGCAAAATGAGATCACGGGTGGAAAAACACCAGCCTCATTCGAACCATCAATCGATTACGTGGTTACCAAGATACCGCGCTTTAACTTTGAAAAGTTTCCCAATGCTTCTCCCGTACTGACTACGCAAATGAAGTCGGTGGGCGAAGTAATGGCGATCGGCCGCACTTTTCAGGAGTCGTTGCAGAAAGCCTTGCGCGGCCTTGAGGTGGGCAGCCACGGTTTTGAACCATTCCTGGACGACAAAGCCGATGATTATCTGGATCAGGTGCGTCACTTATTAAAGACGCCCGGGCCGGAGCGCGTGTGGGTCATTGGTGATGCCTTTCGTACCGGGCTGACGGTTGATGAAATCAACGAATATACCGGTATCGACCCCTGGTTTTTGGTGCAAATCGAAGATCTGATCAAGAACGAGAAAGTATTACAAACCGCTGCTATTAGTGAGATTACCCGCGATCAGATGTGGCGTTTAAAGCGTAAAGGCTTTGCTGATGCGCGTCTTGCACAGTTGCTCGGGGTGTCTGAAAAACATTTGCGCAAAAAGCGCTGGGAAATGGGCGTGAAGCCTGTCTACAAGCGCGTTGATACTTGCGCAGCAGAGTTTGCGACCACAACTGCGTATATGTATTCCACCTATGAGGAGGAATGCGAAGCTGCACCCAGCGGCCGTGACAAAATCATGGTTCTGGGTGGTGGTCCCAACCGAATCGGTCAGGGTATTGAGTTTGATTACTGTTGTGTTCACGCTGCATTAGCGATGCGTGAAGACGGTTATGAAACGATTATGGTGAACTGCAATCCTGAGACGGTATCAACGGATTACGACACGTCGGATCGTTTGTACTTTGAGCCGGTTACGCTGGAAGATGTTCTGGCCATTGTTGAGCTGGAACAACCCAAAGGCGTTATCGTGCAGTTTGGCGGGCAGACACCACTGAAGTTGGCGCGCGAGCTGGAGGCAGCAGGTGTGCCTATTATCGGTACTACGCCAGACGCAATCGATCGAGCGGAAGACCGTGAGCGATTCCAGCAAATGATTGAGCGACTGCAGTTGCGTCAGCCCCCCAACCGTACAGCCAGGAGTGTCGAAGAAGCTGTGCGTCACGCAATGGATATCGGGTATCCTCTGGTGGTCAGACCTTCCTATGTATTGGGCGGGCGGGCAATGGAAATTGTGTACAAAGAATCGGAATTGCGTCGTTATATGAACACCGCAGTGAGTGTTTCCAACGATGCGCCGGTGTTGCTGGACCATTTCCTGGATGCTGCCGTAGAAGTGGATATGGATGCGGTTTCCGATGGCACCCATGTGGTGATCGGATCGTTGATGCAGCATATCGAACAAGCCGGTATTCACTCTGGTGATTCTGCCTGTTCGTTACCCCCTTACAGCTTAACTGCAGAGGTGCAGGCGGTTATGCGCGAGCAGTCACGTAAGATGGCGCTGGAGTTAGGCGTAGTCGGATTGATGAACGTGCAGTTTGCAGTGCAGGGTGACGATGTGTATGTGCTGGAGGTTAACCCCAGAGCATCCCGCACAGTGCCGTTTGTGTCCAAGTGTATTGGTCGGTCTCTGGCCAAAGCAGCTGCCCGCTGTATGGCAGGAACTTCTTTGCAGGAGCAGGGCTTTACCCAAGAAATTGTGCCAACCCGCTACCATGTGAAAGAAGCGGTCTTCCCGTTTGCTAAATTCCAGGGTGTTGACCCGATTCTGGGCCCTGAAATGAAGTCGACGGGTGAAGTAATGGGCGTTGGTGACACCTTTGGTGAAGCTTTCGGTAAGGCTCTGTTGGGCGCCGGTGAAAAAATTCCTGATTCCGGTACTGCGTTTATCAGTGTCCGTGAAAGCGATAAACCTGCGGCCCTGGAAGTGGCCAAGCAGCTAACCAAGCTGGGATTTAAGTTATTTGCGACCAGCGGAACTGCAAAAATGTGTCGGGAAGCCGGCTTGCCGGTGAAATCTATTAACAAAGTGAAAGAAGGTCGTCCTCACATAGTGGATGCTATTAAGAACCGGGAAGTAGAGTTGATTATTAACACGACGGAAGGTACTCAGGCAGTCGCCGATTCTTTTGCCATCCGGCGCCAGGCTCTGCTGGGCAAAATTTGCTATACCACCACGATTGCGGGTGCGCAGGCAATTTGTGCTGCTTTGGAGACTAATGTGGAGCCCATTGTCCGACGCCTTCAGGATTTGCATTCGGAGTTATCAGTATGAGCCGCTATCCAATGACGGAGCAGGGTGCTGCCAGGTTGCGTGAAGAATTGGATCGATTGAAACGAATTGAGCGTCCGCGTATTGTTGCAGCGATCGCAGAAGCGCGCGAACACGGCGATCTAAAAGAAAATGCGGAGTATCACGCTGCCCGGGAAGAACAGGGTTTCGCGGAAGGCCGTATCATGGAAATCGAAGGCAAGCTGGGAAACGCCCAAATTATTGATGTATCTAAAATTGAAAATACCGGGCGAGTTATTTTTGGTGTGACAGTCGATTTGTATGATGTGGATAAGGATGAAAACCGGACTTTCCAGATTGTGGGAGATGATGAGGCGGATATTAAGCAAGGAAAACTATCCGTAAATTCACCCATTGCCCGGGGGTTGATTGGCAAAGTCGTCGGGGATGAGGTGGCAGTAGACACTCCCGGTGGCACGGTCTGTTACGAAATTCTGAAAGTAAGCCACATTTAATCGAAAAAACCGCCCCGAATGGGGCGGCAAGTCTGTGGTGGGGTTGGGTTACTCTGCGCTTTCATTTTCTGAATCATGCTTGCCTGATTTTTTGTGTTGACCCTTAAAGCGGTCGCGTTTTTCCTCACGCTTTTCCTGCATCTTCTCAAACTTGGCTTGTTGATCCTCGTTCAGAACGCTTTTGATCTCGGTATTGGTCGACTCACGCAAGGCTTGCATTTGTTCGTGCAACGCTTCCATTTGCGGTCGTTTGCTTTCAAAGATTTGTTCCACCTGTTGTTGTTGTTCCGTTGATAAATCCAGGTGGCGGGTTAACCCTTTCATCATACGTCCACCCTGCATTGGTTCGGCGGCGGCTGAAAAAGCAATCATTGAGCTCATTAATATTGCGATAACGTATTTCATTCTATAGTCCTCTGTGGTTGGTGTGAGGCAGTATGGCAATGCAATGTGCAATGAAATTGGATGCAATGTGCAGCAATTGTGAAGATGGGTTTAAACCGGTTTATTTTGCCGGCATCTCGAATTTATACCCCACACCATAAACCGAGCGGACCACTTCGCTCCCTGCGTTGGCGGCTGTCAGCTTTTTACGCAGTTTAGTGATATGTGAGTCGATCGTGCGATCATTCACTACGCGTTGGTCGCGGTAGATACGGTCCATCAGCTGGTCTCGGGTAAACACTCTTTTGGGCTCGGCAGATAGCGCGCTGAGCAATCTGAATTCCACCGCCGTAAGATTAAGTTCATTGCCATGTAAGGTCGCTGCCATGGCGTCCTCGTCCAGTAGCAATGCATTGTGCTCCGTGGCTGGGGAGCCTTGGTCGAACTGCACCCGGCGGAGGTTGGCGTTGACCCTGGCTACGACTTCTCTCGGGCTGTAAGGTTTGCATATGTAATCATCCGCGCCTAACTCAAGGCCCAGTAAGCGATCAATTTCTTCCACCTTTGCGGTTACCATGATTATGGGTACGTGGCTAACAGACCGGATTTCTCGACACAAACTAAGGCCGTCTTTGTTCGGCAACATCAGATCGAGTAATATTAAGTCAGGCTGAAATTCCTCGAGCGTGGCCATAGCTTTTGCACCGTCGTTCACTATGGCCGTATCGAAATGATGGTGTTTCAGGTAATCGTCCAGCACTTGTGCCAGGTCGGCCTCATCTTCGATAATCAGTATTTTATTCATTAATTTGATACAGGCAGGTGCACGCTGACCCGTATCCCTCCTAGCCTGCTGTTATGGATTTCGATGCTGCCCTGGTGTGCCTGCACGATATTTTTACACAGATCCAGGCCCAGGCCTGCGCCGCCATGATCACGATTGCGGGAAGATTCGGCCCGATATAGCCGGTCAAAGAGTTGGGGTAGCTGGCTGTCACTTACACTGGGTGCCGTATCTTCGAATTCAACCAGATAACGGTTTCCTTCACGCTGACAGCGGACCCGCGTTTTGCCCGGTGTGTCAGTATATTGCAGGCTGTTTTGCAGCAGGTTAGAAAACAGCTGGGTAATGCGTTGCGGGTCAGCAAACACGGTGCTTCGATCCGGTAATTCATCATCCAGGGTTAGTTCAATGCCTGCCTGATCGAATGCGGGTAAAGACGCTTGCACGGCATTCAGTATTAATGCGTCCAGCTCGCAATCCTGTTTCCGGTATTGCAGGGCTCCCAGGTCCGATAAGGACAGTTGGTATAAATCATCCACCAGGTTATGCAGCCGCATTACCTGATTGTGCAATCGTGCGTGTGTATCGTCGTTGTATTGGTGCACGCCATCTTCAATCGCTTCAAGTTGAGCCCTCAATGTAGCTAACGGCGTCCTCAGTTCATGTGACACGTCTGCTACTAATTTACGTCGCGATTGCTCCGTCTTTTTGAGGGTGTTTGCCAGGTCATTAAGGTGCTGCGCCAGTGTGGCAAATTCATCTCCGCCGCGGACTTTGATTTGGTGATCGTATTGCCCCTGGCTCAAATGCCGTACCTGAGAAACCAAACGTTGAATCCGTTTCACCAGAAATTTAGCGACGGGCCAGGCGAACAGCAGCGAAAGTAGTAACGCCAGCAAAGTAATCAACGCCAGCTGCTTGCCCTGCTGGTCAGCAAAGCGTTTGTCGTGGCGATTGGGCGGGCGGTGGCGCTCTCCCAGGCCGAAGTAACCGACGACATTGCCGTTAACAGTAATGGCTTGTTGTTCGATGATTTGACTTTTCGGGTCTCTACCAGCGATGAGTTTGCCAGTCGGGTCAATCAGAAAAACGGAAAGATGAAACGGGACTTTTCCCGGGGGCGGCGGGTTGCCGGTGGCATCAGGGTCATCCCGCATCATTGCAAAGTGACGTAAAAGCCGATAAAAGCGCCGGGTATCGTTCTGGATTGGCCCCCAGCCATTTTGTTCCGCATAAAACCGGGTTAAGTCCGGGGTAATCTCTAGCAGTGTCTGGCTGTCCTGCTGGCGGATATACTCTACAAAGCCACGCTGAAAACTCCATTTAATTAGAATGGCCATGCTGATAATCAGAACGGCGCTGAAGGTTATAAATGTGAGAACGAGCTTTTTATGAATAGACATACTGGCCTGCAGTGGAGATGATGCATGGCCAGTATATATGCGAAATGTGCAAAAAGTTTGTAGCGGGTAGTTTTAGTCCTGCAGGCGGACCAGATTGGATAATTTGGGGTTTTGTTTTTTGGCCGGACGATAGATTACGGCCATCTTGCCGATGACCTGCGCAAGCTCCGCTTTGGTGGATGAGCAAATGGCGTCGATAACGGCTTTCTTGTCATCCCGGTCCATCACGTTGATGCGCACCTTGATTAACTCATGATCCTCCAGCGCGCGCTCTAACTCGCTCAGCACGCCTTCAGATAGCCCGTTTTCCGCGATCATAACAACGGGTTTTAAGTGATGGGCAATTTTACGAAAGCGTTTTTTTTGATCTTGGCTCAGCGCCATAATAATGTGCCACCTAAATTATTTAGTTGAAACGGTCGGGCCGGCGATCCCGGCTCCTGGATAGGGCGCGTATTGTAGAGGAGTCACCGGCGTTTCTCCATTAATCTATGACTTGCTGTATGGATCAGGCAAAATACCCGTCAAATAGACTGAATCACCACCGGGGAATGTTTTGTCCGAAAAGAAGAGTTCGCGAACGAAAACCAGCAATAAATGGCTGCGGGAGCATTTTGACGATGTCTACGTGAAACGTGCTCAGGAGCAGGGGTGGCGCTCCAGGGCAGCATTCAAGTTGTTGGAAATACAGGAAAAAGACAAGCTTTTCAAACCGGGCATGACGGTGCTGGATCTGGGGGCGGCACCGGGCGGCTGGTCTCAGGTAGCGATTAAGCTGGTGGGCAGTAAGGGTCTGGTAATCGCTTCAGATATACTGGAAATGGCGCCGATCGCGGAGGTTCAGTTTTTACAGGGCGATTTTCGTGAGCAGGAAGTCTATCAGCAACTACTTGAAATAATTGGTAATCGCCCGGTTGACCTTGTAATTTCGGATATGGCCCCCAATATGAGTGGTGTAACGGCAGTGGATCATCCGCGAGGTATGTACCTGGTGGAGCTGGCTCAGGAAATGGCAAGGCAAGTTCTGAAGAAAAATGGAGATTTCCTTGTCAAAGTGTTCCAGGGGCCGGGAATCGATCAATTTCGGAAGGGCATGCAACAAGACTTTCAGAAGCTGATCACTCGTAAACCAGATGCTTCACGTGCCCGCTCAAAAGAGGTCTACTTGCTTGGAAAAGGCTTCAAAGGAATTTAATTATGAGCACCTGGCGGGATTCCTGCGCAAAGATGGTGTCATCGCCTAATGTGTAGTAATGTAGATAGTTAATTGATGTAATTTGCACGCACGCCGGACACTTGTAACCGGCGATAATTATAGTGAGGGTAAACCCTTGAACGATATGGCAAAAAACCTAATCCTGTGGGTTGTTATCGCAATTGTCTTGCTGTCGGTTTTTAATAACTTCAGCTCTCAATCCGGGTCGCAGCCTATCCCGTATTCCCAATTCATTGAATCGGTTCAGTCCGGTCAGATTGATAAGGTCGTCATTGACGGATCTACCGTCAGTGGGCGTACTGCATCCAACGAGAAATTCGAAACCGTATTGCCTGCGATTGCCGATATCGATCTAATGCCCATGTTGTTAGAAAACAATGTGGCGATTGAAGGCCGGGCGCCTGAAAAGCAAAGTCTCTGGGCGCAGTTGCTTGTCGCCTGTTTCCCCATTTTGTTGATCGTCGCTATTTTTATGTTTTTCATGCGTCAAATGCAGGGCGGCGGTGGCGGTCGGGGTGGCCCGATGACTTTTGGCAAAAGCCGCGCGCGTTTGCTCAGCGAAGATCAGATTAAAACGACATTTGCCGATGTTGCTGGTTGTGATGAAGCGAAAGACGAAGTACAGGAACTGGTGGAGTTCTTAAGAGACCCCGGTAAGTTTCAGCGGCTCGGCGGAAAAATTCCTCGTGGAGTTTTGATGGTGGGTTCCCCGGGTACAGGTAAAACGTTGCTGGCCAAAGCCATTGCCGGTGAAGCCAAGGTGCCGTTTTTTACCATATCGGGTTCTGACTTTGTTGAAATGTTCGTAGGTGTGGGTGCTTCCCGTGTCCGCGATATGTTTGAGCAAGCCAAGAAACAATCGCCTTGCATCATCTTTATCGATGAAATTGACGCAGTTGGACGTTCGCGCGGTGCAGGTTTGGGCGGCGGTCATGACGAGCGAGAACAAACTCTGAACCAGTTGCTGGTTGAAATGGATGGCTTCGAACCGAACGATGGAGTAATTGTCATCGCGGCAACCAACCGCCCGGATGTGCTGGACTCAGCGCTGCTGCGTCCAGGTCGTTTCGATCGCCAGGTTGTGGTTTCCGCTCCAGATATTCTGGGCCGTGAGCAGATTCTGAAAGTACATATGCGTAAAGTGCCGATCAGCGATGATGTCGATCCCAAAACCATCGCTCGTGGAACACCTGGTTTTTCCGGTGCGGATTTGGCTAACCTGGTGAACGAAGCGGCTCTGTTCGCTGCGCGTGCCAGCAAGCGTGTCGTAGAAATGGCGGAGTTTGAAAAAGCCAAAGATAAAATTCTGATGGGCGCAGAGCGTAAAAGCATGGTCATGTCAGAAAAGGAAAAATTGAATACGTCGTATCATGAAGCCGGGCACGCGATCGTGGGGCGTATGGTTCCTGATCACGATCCGGTATACAAAGTCAGTGTTATTCCTCGCGGTCGCGCACTGGGTGTGACCATGTATTTGCCAGAGGAAGACAAATACAGTCAAAGCAAGCGTGCATTGGAAAGCATGGTTTGCTCCTTGTTTGGTGGTCGGATAGCAGAAGAAATCACCTTGGGTAAAGATGGTGTTACAACGGGTGCTTCCAATGACATTCAGCGCGCAACTGAAATCGCGCGTAACATGGTAACCAAATGGGGTCTGTCCGAGAAAATGGGGCCACTAAGTTACGAAGAAGACGAAGGCGAAGTGTTCCTGGGTCGGCAATATAATCAGCGTAAGGTGGTTTCAGGTCAGATCGCGAAAGAGATCGATGAGGAAGTCCGTAAGATAATTGATGAGTGTTACGATCGGGCTAAGACGATTCTCGAAGAAAATATGGATCAACTGCATGCGATGGCAGAAGCGTTAATGTTGTATGAAACTATTGATGCTGAGCAAATCAATGACATTATGGAAGGCCGCAAGCCGCGTCCCCCGAAAGGCTGGAACGATTCCAACGATGGACCAAGAGGCGGAAGCCCTGCAGTTGAACCTGACTCAGGTGATAGCAAAAAAGACGCGACAAGCAAAGGCTCGATTGGCGGGCCTGCTAACACGCATTAAGCGTTAACCAGTGCATGTCAGTATCAGACCAACTCCAATGCGGTCTGCGTAGTCTTGATCTCCGGCATCCCCACGTCATGGGGGTGCTCAATGTGACCCCCGACTCCTTCTCGGACGGGGGTCTATTTAATTCCAGGGACTCTGCAATAGCGCACGCTGTCAAAATGGTGGCTGAAGGCGCATCCATAATTGATGTGGGTGGAGAGTCCACGCGTCCAGGTGCCGCTCCGGTATCAGAGCAAGAAGAGCTGGATCGTGTTTTGCCGGTGGTTGAAGCCTTGGCAAAGGAGGTCGACGCGGTAATTTCCCTTGATACCAGTTCCCCCCAAGTCATAACGGAAGCTTCGCGCGCCGGTGCAGGGCTGATTAATGACGTTCGCGCGTTATCGCGTCCCGGCGCCTTATCGGCAGCTAAGGATAGTGGGTTGCCCGTCTGTCTGATGCACATGCAGGGTCAACCGCAGTCTATGCAGGTCGCACCAAAATACGATTCAGTGGTTGCAGAGGTGTGCTGCTATCTTGTGGATAGAGTGAGCGTTTGTGAGCGCGGGGGCATAGAGCGAGACCGGATCATCATTGATCCCGGATTTGGTTTCGGCAAGTCCGTGCAGCATAACTTGCTTATACTCAAGCATTTGGCGCAATTGGGACAACTTGGTCTGCCGATTCTGGTGGGGCTCTCCCGCAAAAGCCTGATCGGAACCTTGCTCGGGAGACCGGTTGAAGAGCGGCTGTTCGGAAGCTTAGCGGCGGCTTTGATTGCGGTGCAAAATGGAGCCCGCATTGTTCGCGTACACGATGTGGCTGCCACCGTTGATGTATTAAAAATAGCGTCTGCCGTCGCAGAGGTGGATGCAGATTGAAACCGGTTAGTGAAACCTAAGGAAACACTGAATGACAAAGCGTTATTTCGGAACAGACGGAATTCGGGGTGCGGTTGGTAAAGGCGTGATAACGCCGGAGTTTATGTTAAAGCTGGGGTGGGCTGCTGGCAAGGTGTTCACCAAAGGCGAGGGGCGCCAAAAAATACTCATTGGTAAAGACACGAGAATTTCCGGTTATATGTTCGAGTCCGCGTTGGAGGCCGGTCTCTCCGCTTCCGGCGTGGACGTTATGTTATTGGGTCCGATGCCAACCCCGGGTATAGCTTATTTAACTCGAACCTATCGCGCCGCGGCGGGGATTGTGATCAGTGCGTCGCATAACGCGTATTATGATAATGGGATAAAGTTTTTTTGCACGGAGGGGAAAAAACTACCAGATGACATCGAGTTGGCCATTGAGAGTTATATGGACATGGATATGGACACGGTGCCGTCGGACCGTATTGGCAAAACACGAAAATTAGAAGATGCCCGTGGCCGCTATATTGAGTTCTGTAAGAGCACCTATCCAAGGCGGTTGTCATTGTATGGGTTACGGATTGTCGTCGATTGTGCGAATGGAGCCACGTATTCATCTGCGCCCCTGGTGTTTGAAGAATTGGGTGCCGAAGTTATCCCGCTGGCAGTCGAACCGGACGGATTGAATATTAATTTAAATTGCGGCTCTACCGGGCCTGAATTGTTGCAACGAAAAGTCTTGGAACTGCGGGCGGACGTAGGAATTGCTTTCGATGGCGATGGTGACCGGGTTGTAATGGTGGACGCCGACGGAGAGGTGGTGGATGGTGATGAAATGCTGTTTATCATCTCTCAGGGCCGAAAGCGCGCAGGTGTGCTGGTGGGTGGAGTCGTTGGGACGCTGATGAGCAATTATGGCCTGGAGCTGGCGCTTGGTGAAAATGACATCGAGTTTGTCAGGGCCAAGGTCGGAGACCGTTATGTGATGGAAGAGCTTGGTAGGCGAGACTGGTATCTCGGGGGGGAGTCTTCCGGGCATATTGTTTGCCTGGATAAAACGACCACAGGTGACGGCATTGTAGCGGCTCTACAAGCCCTGACGGTAATGATATCAGAGCAGCGTAGCTTGGCAGAATTGAAGCGCGGTATGGTTAAAATGCCGCAAACCATGATTAATGTACAGTTGCCCGAAAAGCGCGATGTCATTGCCATCCCGCAAGTTCAGGATGCAGTTAAAACGGCTGAAAACCAGCTCTCCGGGCGTGGCAGGGTGTTGTTACGCCCCTCCGGCACAGAGCCGCTGATCCGGGTGATGGTAGAGGGTGCAAATGCCGATGAGGTGTCTTCTTTGTGTCGCCAAATTGCCGATACGGTTGAAGAGGCCATTTCTGCTTGATCTGCTCGCGTCATAAGTGATCTGGGAGCCATTCAGCCTGGCGTCTCGCGCCTTGGCGCCTTGTATGTTGACATCTTCTTCGCTACCATTGCCGCCTCGCAAAAGAGGAGGCGGATATAATGCGTACCCCTGTCGTCGCTGGGAATTGGAAAATGAATGGCAGTAAGGCTTCGGCCGCTGCATTGCTCAACGACCTGAAAGCCGGATTAACCTCTAGTACGGCGGAAGTCCTGATTTGTGCGCCTTACCCGTTTCTGGATCAGGTGGCGAACGTGTTGAATGGCTCGGGCATCAAATGGGGCGCTCAAAATGCGAGCCAGCATGGCTCTGGTGCATTCACGGGGGAAGTTTCAGTCAGTATGTTGGCCGACTTCGGCTGTACGCACGTTATTTTAGGGCATTCCGAGCGTAGAGCGCTCTTTTCCGAAACGGATGAGCTTGTCGCAGAAAAATTCGTCGCAACACTCGAAGGCGGCTTGACCCCGATTCTTTGTCTGGGGGAATCCTTGCAGGAAAGGGACGCGGGAAAAACGATCGAAGTGGTTGAGCGCCAATTAATGGCGGTGGTCGAAAAGGCCGGGATTCACTCGTTCTCTAATGCGATGTTGGCTTACGAACCCGTATGGGCAATTGGTACTGGGTTAACAGCAACGCCCGACCAGGCGCAGGAAGTGCACAGTGTGTTGCGTACTAAACTGGCACAGCTAGACGTAGAAGTAGCCGGAAAATTGCCCATACTGTATGGCGGCAGTGTGAAAGCAGCAAACGCAGCTGCATTGTTCAGCTGCGACGATATAGACGGAGGCTTGATTGGTGGAGCCTCATTGGACGCCAATGACTTTATAGCTATCTGCCAGGCGGCAGGGTGATCAGGAATAAAAGATGACAGTTACGATTGAAACCGTTTTATTGATTGTGTTGGTGTGTGTGGCGCTGGCATTGATCGGCTTGGTACTCATACAGCATGGTAAAGGAGCGGATGCAGGTGCCTCATTCGGCGGCGGCGGCTCGCAGACTGTATTTGGAGGCGCCGGGTCGGGTAATTTTTTGACCAAATCTTCCTGGATTTTGGCAGGACTGTTTTTCATTATCTGTCTGGCTTTGGCTTATATTGCCAGAGAGAAAGCGACCGGCGGCACAGGCATTGATTTTTCGGAGCCAGCTCCGGTAGTTGAGCAGGTCATCGAAACCGACGTGCCGCAATATGACGATGAGGGTGTGTCGGAGCCGTCGGATGTGCCCGTAGTGGCCGAACCGGAAGCAGATGTGCCTGCTCAGCCTGCAGAAAAGGCAGAGCTAGAGGCTGAGGGAGTTGATCAGACCGCTGTGCCAGCTGAGCCGGAAGCCGAAATACCGCCATCTGAGTAAGATGTCAAAAAAAGTAATTGTTTAAGGAATAATTTTCTGGATAGCTTGTAATGGATCCGGTAAATTATGCCTCCCTCGCCGAAGTGGTGAAATTGGTAGACACGCTATCTTGAGGGGGTAGTGGCCTTCTGGTCGTGCCGGTTCAAGTCCGGCCTTCGGCACCAAATCTACCTTCGGGCTTTGCGCGAACCATGTTGCTGCGTAAAGCCCGAAGTCTATTCGTATCATTCTCTCGTTAAAGCTGATTTATAAACGCCAATGGTCCTTTGCTGCTGATGGTGAGGTCGCCTTATGAAAGCGGGGTGAGGCTGTGGTGTCTGCTTTTGTGCTTCTTGGAAATTTCTTTAAAAAGCCAGCACTTAGCAGAGTTTTATTTCAGTAATATTGTTGACAGGTCATATTAAAGTCTCTAATATGCGCCTCACGTTGATGCGGGGTGGAGCAGTCTGGTAGCTCGTCGGGCTCATAACCCGAAGGTCGTTGGTTCAAATCCAGCCCCCGCTACCAAATACGAAAAAGGCCCGGAGGCCCTGTTGCGATAAGTGACTTGGTATCCGGGTCTTTTTTTATGTGGTTGCTGGGATCGCTCCGCAGCGATGATTATGTCGAGGGCAGTGGTAGAATGCAGCGTAAGAACGGTTTTATGACTAATTACGGTTTTTTGCGCCATCTAAATTGATAAATGCTCCCTTTCGCGGTTATAATCCGCGCCCTGTGAAGCGTGGGCTCCCTCTTGATAGGTTATCAGCAGGTATCTGACAGTAACACGCTCACCTTCAGTGAAGGCAATTCTCTCCCGGTGTGTTTTCCCTATAACGTGTTTGGCTTCTGTTGAAGCATGGCGGTCAAGATTGCTATACTACGTCGCCACGGGATAGCGCGGTGCGGTGCCTAAATCGGTTAAAGTGTGTCTGTGTCGGTTGCCGTGAAGTACATGCTGGAGTGTAAAAGTTTTAAGAAGCCCCTAATTAGGGGCTTTTTGTTAGGGATAGAGAGGGTGGACGCGTAATTTGACTGGCCTTAACCAGGGCTGGTGGAAGCGTTGGCCCCGGAGTGTGGGCCATGGTGCCCACTTTTTGTTTGTGCGGCGAGCAGTCGCAAATTAGAGCAGAGTTCAGGCTAACTGTGTCATCGAAACGAATTGAAACGCTATGCGCCATGCTGGAACCTGCTGTTAACGCAGTGGGAATGGAGTTGTGGGGTGTGGAATACATCTCTCAAGGGCGTCACTCTATATTGCGAGTGTTCATCGACTCAGAAAATGGAGTCAGCATAGAAAATTGTGAGGCGGCATCGCACCAGCTTAGCGGTGTGCTTGACGTAGAGGATCCTATAAATGGTGAATACAACCTGGAAGTGTCTTCACCGGGTTTGGATCGGCCATTTTTTAAATTCAGTCAGTATGCCGGTTTTGAAGGTGAACTGATAAAAGTGCGGTTGCAGCTGGCTGTCGACGGCATGAGAAATTTTACGGGCAGGTTAGTGGCGGCTGAGAATGATCAGCTCACGTTCGAAGTGGATAGCAAAACACTAACCGTATCGATAAATCAAATAGATAAAGCAAACCTGGTCCCAACATTCGACTAATACATTGGCAGAAAGATTGCCGTGTGCAGTCTCAGGGTGAGGCAGTGAGATGAGTAAAGAAATACTTCTGGTAGCGGATACTGTATCAAACGAGAAAGGCGTTGATAAAAACGTTATTTTCGGAGCTGTGGAGTTAGCGTTGGCGACAGCCACAAAAAAGCGCTTTCCTTCTGATGATGTGGATATTCGAGTCAATATTGACCGCGTGACCGGCGATTATGAAAGCTTTCGTTTGTGGCACGTGGTTCTGGATGAAGATTTTGAATTCCCAGGTCGGCACTTAACCCTGGTGGAAGCACACGACATTGATACCAAGTTGAATATCGGTGATACCTGGGAAGAGCCCATAGAGTCGATTGAGTTCGGACGCATTGCTGCGCAAACGGCAAAGCAGGTTATTGTGCAAAAAGTCCGCGAGGCTGAGCGGCAGCAAGTAATTGAAGCCTTCCTGGATCGTATCGGTGAATTGATCAGCGGCACGGTGAAGAAAGTAACCCGTGATAGCGTCATACTGGATTTGGGCAATAACGCAGAAGCCTTGTTACCGCGCGAAGACATGATCCCCCGCGAAACCTTTCGTATGGGTGACCGGGTAAGAGCTGTCTTGCACGACGTTAATCGTGAAAATCGTGGTCCGCAATTATTCGTCAGCCGAACCCGCCCGGAAATGCTGGTAGAGCTTTTCAAAATTGAAGTGCCGGAAATCGGTGAAGACCTTATCGAAATTAAGGGTGCTGCCCGTGACCCGGGCTCGCGCGCCAAAATTGCTGTAAAAACCCACGACCAGCGCGTTGATCCGGTTGGTGCCTGTGTTGGTATGCGCGGTGCAAGGGTGCAGGCAGTTTCCAATGAGTTGGGCGGCGAGCGTATTGATATCGTGCTGTGGGATGACAACGTTGCCCAGTTTGTGATTAACGCGATGTCTCCTGCCGATGTGGTCTCGATCGTGGTGGATGAAGATCGTCACGCGATGGACATTGCAGTTGACGAAGATCAGTTGGCCCAGGCGATCGGTAAAGGCGGGCAGAATATCCGTCTTGCGAGTGAGTTGGCCGGCTGGGATCTGAACGTAATGACAGTAGAGCAGGCCCAGGACAAGCAGCAGGAAGAGTCGGGGGAACTGGTTGAGCGCTTTATGGCGGATCTGGATGTAGACGAAGATGTGGCAGCGATTCTGGTTGAAGAAGGTTTCACCAGCATGGAAGAAGTTGCCTATGTTCCGAAAGAGGAAATGATGGCCATTGATGGCTTTGACGAAGACGTTGTCGATGAATTGCGACGACGAGCAAAAGACGCCTTGTTGACCAAGGCGCTGGTGTCAGAAGAAAAACTCGAAGGTGAGCAGGCACCTGCTGAAGACCTGTTGAATATGGATGGTATGGATAAAACTACCGCATATGCTCTGGCAAAAATTGGCATTATCACAATGGATGATCTTGCTGAACAGGCCGTCGACGACATAATTGACGTTGAAGGCATAGATGAAGAACGCGCCGGGCAATTGATAATGACTGCACGTGCCCCCTGGTTCGAGGATCAGGAATAATCGAAACCCCGAACCTTGAACAGCAACAGGCACGAAGAACAGGAGTGAGAAACGCTGATATGGCAGAAGTGACCGTCGAACAGCTTGCAGACGTCGTGGGAATTCCCGTAGAGACTCTATTGCAGCAAATGAAAGACGCGGGGCTGACTCACAAAGATGCGGCGCAAGCTGTGTCAGATAACGAGAAGGAACAGCTGCTGGCGCATCTAAAGCGCTCGCATGGTGGCAGTGATGCCGGGCCCAAAAAGATTACCCTGAAACGCAAGAGCGTCAGTACGCTCAAAGTGAGTGGTTCTCAAGGGCGCAGCAAAACAGTAAACGTGGAAGTTCGTAAAAAGCGCACCTACGTGAAACGTGCTGATGTGGAAGCCGAGGAAGCTGCGAAGGCTGAAGAAGCCAGGTTAGCTGAAGAAGCAGCCAAGGCCGAAGCAGCGAAGAAAGCGCAGGAAGCTGAGGCCACGCGTGAAGCAGATGAGGCCCGCCTGGAAGCTGAAAGAAAAGCCTTGGAAGAGGCGAAGGCCGAAGACGAAGCGAAAAAGGCAGCTGCGGGTGGCGCTGCATCGAAAAAATCGTCTGCCAAAAAGTCAGCACCTGAGAAGAAAGAGGCGGCACCCAAAAAGCCGGAGCTGTCACCTGAAGAGCAGGCAGCAGAAGACGCTCGCCGGGCGGAAGACGCTAAGCGACGTGATGAGGCTCGGAAGAAAGCGGAAGAGGAAGCGCGTCAGCGTACTCTCGAAGAAGCTCGCCGTATCGCTCAGGAACTTGAAGGTCGCTCTGAAACCAAAACAGAAGAAGTGTTGTTGGAAGAAGAGAAGGACGCCATTGTTAAGCGTGCGTTCGAAGACAGCCTGGCTGCAGAAGCTCGGCAAGCTAAGCGCGCACGTAAAGTGCCGAAGAAAAAGGGCCGCGACAAACAGCCTGAACGCAAGACGATTTCGCGGGTTGCATCCAGAGTCAATAAACACGGGTTCCAGAACCCGACAGGACCGGTTGTGCGTGAAGTTGCATTAGGCGAATCAATAACAGTATCTGATCTGGCGCAACAGATGTCTGTGAAAGGCGCAGCGGTAGTCAAATCCCTGTTTAATCTCGGAATCATGGCGACCATGAATCAGACGATCGACCGCGATACTGCGCAATTAATCATTGAAGAATTCGGCCATAACCTGAAATTAGTCAGCGAGGACGCGGTTGAAGATTCACTGGTAGAGCATCTGGAAGATAGCCAGAAAGAAGGCGATCTGGCGGCCCGGGCACCGGTGGTTACTATTATGGGTCACGTTGACCATGGTAAAACTTCTTTGCTGGATCACATCCGCAGAACCCGGGTGGCGGCAGGTGAAGCAGGTGGAATCACTCAGCACATCGGCGCTTATCACGTTGAAACCGGTCACGGCATGATTACGTTTCTGGACACACCGGGTCACGCTGCATTTACTCAGATGCGGGCGCGCGGTGCCTCCTGTACCGACATTGTTATTCTGGTCGTTGCAGCGGACGACGGCATGATGCCACAAACTGCGGAAGCAATTGACCACGCTCGTGCAGCGGGTGTACCGATTATCGTTGCAGTTAACAAAATAGACAAAGAAGATGCGGACCCGGAACGGGTTAAGTCGGACTTATCTCAGAAGGAAGTGATTTCCGAAGAGTGGGGTGGTGACACTCAGTTTGTTGAAGTGTCTGCGTTAACCGGTCAGGGCATCGATGCCTTACTGGATGCGATCTTGCTACAGGCTGAATTGCTGGAGTTGAAATCCGTCGCGGAGGGCGCAGCCCAAGGCATGGTTATCGAGTCTCGCGTGGATAAAGGGCGTGGTGTTGTTGCCAGTCTGTTGGTTCAAAACGGCATCCTGAATCAGGGCGACATGGTGCTGGCCGGTGAGTATTACGGTCGTGTAAGAGCCATGCTGGATGAAAACGGCAAGCAGGTAGACGCAGCCGGGCCATCTATCCCTGTAGAAATTTTAGGTTTGGCAGGCGCACCGGACGCCGGTGAGGAATTCCAGGTGGTGCCTGATGAGCGAAAAGCTCGTGAAGTTGCTGAATTCCGCCAGAAGAAATTACGTCATAACCGGTTGACCCGTCAGCAAGCAGCGAAGCTGGAGAACGTGTTTGAGAATATGGGCGCGGGCGAATGTGCTTACGTCAATATCGTATTGAAAACCGATGTACGTGGTTCGTTGGAAGCCCTGCAAACGGCATTAACGGATCTGTCAACCGATGAGGTGAAGGTGAACATCGTTTCCTCCGGTGTGGGCGGTATTAACGAATCGGATGTCAATCTTGCGCTGACATCCAGTGCGGTCGTGATCGGTTTTAACGTACGGGCAGATAACTCGGCGCGGAAATTATGTCAGGAAGAAGACATCGAGCTGCGTTATTACAGTGTTATCTATGACATCATCGAAGACGTTAAGAACGCTATGTCCGGTTTGCTTGCGCCTGAACTACGTGAAGAAATAATGGGGACTGCCGAAGTGCGCGACGTCTTCCGGTCATCCAAGTTCGGAGCGGTAGCCGGTTGTAAAGTTATTGAAGGTACTCTGTACCGCAACAAGCCGATCCGGGTGTTGCGTGATGATGTGGTTATCTATCAGGGCGAGCTGGAATCCCTTCGACGTTTCAAAGACGATGTACAGGAAGTCAACGCCGGTATCGAATGTGGCATAGCAGTCAAGAGCTACAACGATGTTAAAGAAGGCGACAAGATCGAAGTCTTTAGCGTTAAGAAAGTCGCGCGTAGTATTTAAGAGGGTACAGGATTGCGTCACGGAGCCCGAGGCTATAACCGAACCGACCGTATTGCCGATCAAATTCAGCGCGATCTAGCGCTGATGCTGCATCGGGAAATTAAAGATCCCAGAGTCGGGATGGTGACGATTAATAGCGTGAATGTGAGTAAAGATCTCGCGTATGCGGATATCTACGTCACTTTTATGGGTATTGACGAAGAGGATGGCGTAGACGAAGCGTTGGGTGTGCTAGGCCATGCCAGCGGATTTCTTCGTTCTATGCTGGCCAAGGGAATACAGTTGCGTACCATTCCCCGATTACGATTTCACTATGACCGGACGATTGTTGACGGACCGCGTATGTCGCGGTTGATTGATAAAGCCGTGAAAGAAGATGAAGCTCGCCATCAAGGCAGTTCTGACCCGGACCAGAAAAACGGAGACTGAGTGTGGGTAGGCGACGCAATAATGGCCGTAAAGTAGATGGCATTCTGGTGCTCGATAAGCCAGGCGGCTGTACTTCTAATGAAATCCTGCAGCGGGTAAAACGCATGTTCGGAGCCGCGAAAGTGGGGCACACCGGCAGCCTGGATCCATTGGCAACCGGGGTGTTGCCTTTGTGTTTCGGTGAAGCGACCAAGTTTTCCCAGTACCTGCTCGATTCAGATAAAGCCTATGTAGTGAAAGCGAAATGGGGTGAAAAAACCAATACCGCTGACGCAGATGGCGAAGTGGTTGAGCGTTGTGCTACTGATGGCTTAACGCGGGAATTGCTGGAGTCTACATTGCCTGACTTTCGTGGCGGAATTGAGCAGGTTCCATCTATGTTTTCGGCCCTGAAGCATAAAGGGCAGCCGCTTTATAAATTGGCCCGACAAGGGCTTGAAGTTGAGCGGGAAGCGCGCAAGGTTCACATTGTTCAGCTAGACTTGTTGGATTTTGATACGGAACATTTCAGTTTATTTGTTGCCTGTAGTAAAGGCACCTATATCCGTAATCTGGTGGAAGACATTGCGGTGGCTATTGGGAACCTTGCTCATGTGGTAGAATTGCGCCGCACTTGGGCCGGCCCTTATGTTGAAAGCCAAGCGAAGACTGTCGAGGTGTTGTCCGAGACACTGGAACTCGGGGGCCATCAGGCTCTGGATCAATTATTGTTACCGTTAAGCAGCAGTGTCGATCATTGGCCTTGTTTGACGTTAAGCGAAAGCTCCACTTTCTACCTGCGCAATGGTAATCCGGTGCAGGTTCCCGGAGCACCACTGGATGGGTGGGTTAAATTGATCGGCCCGGACGAAGAATTTATTGGCGTCGGAGAATTGCAGGACGATGGTCTTGTTGCCCCTCGGCGTTTAATAAGTAATTGCAACTAGCAGACCGCTTAGTTGTTTTATCTGTAACCTTCAAACTGTAAATATGCGTGGTTTGACCGGTTTTAAACGTAAAAGCATATTGGAGAAAAAACAATGTCATTGAATGCTGAACAAAAAGCAAAAGTTGTAGCCGATCACCAGCGGGTAGCAGGTGACACCGGTTCTCCGGAAGTGCAGGTTGCTTTGCTGACTGCACAAATTAATCAGCTGCAGGGTCACTTCAAAGCGCATAACAAAGACCACCATTCACGTCGTGGTCTGATCCGGATGGTAAATCAGCGTCGTAAATTGCTGGACTATCTGAAGCGTAAGGATCTTGATCGTTACACTGCTCTGATCGGTAAACTTGGTCTGCGTCGTTAATGAAGCATTGGCTAGGCAGATATTCAGGAGCGCGCTCAAAGCTGGCTATGGCCTGCGCAGGGGTTGCGACTGAATAAGCTTGATAACACGGCACTTATTTTCGGATAAGTGCCGTGTTTGTTTAAGCGGATGACTAACTTATTGGTAAAACTCCGGCTTCAAGATTTAATTGACTGGAATAGCACGAGTTGTGCCGGCGTCTCGAAATGGAAGGTGAATAATGTTTAGAGTGGTAACGAAAGAATTTCAATTCGGCGATCAGAAATACAAACTGGAAACAGGCAAAGTAGCGCGTCAGGCTACCGGGGCAGTGGTAGTTACAACCGATTCCTGTTCGGTTTTGGTAACCGCTGTCGCTCGTAAAGAAGCGGCACCGGGTGTTGGTTTTTTCCCTTTGACTGTCAATTACCAGGAAAAATTTTACGCTGCCGGACGTATCCCCGGCGGCTTTTTGAAACGTGAAGGCCGTCCTTCAGAGAAAGAAACTCTGACTTCACGTTTGATTGATCGGCCAATTCGTCCCTTGTTTCCTGATGGCTTTACCAACGAAGTTCAGGTAATTGCAACGGTTATGTCGACCGATAAAACCCAGGATACCGATATCGCAGCGATTATTGGTGCTTCCGCTGCATTAACGATTGCCGGCGTGCCTTTCATGGGGCCCATCGCGGCTGCACGAGTTGCGTATATCGACGGCATGTACATCATTAACCCGAACTACAAACAGCAGGAAACTTCAGTGCTGGACCTGGTGGTTGCCGGAACCGCTGATGCAGTATTAATGGTGGAATCAGAAGCGCAGGAACTCACCGAAGACCAGATGTTGGGTGCTGTTCTGTTCGGGCATATGGAAATGCAAACTGCGGTTACTGCGATTAAGGAATTCGCAGCCGAAGTGGCCACACCCGCTTGGGATTGGCAGGCACCGGCAGAAAATACAGCACTAACGGATGCGATTAAAAGCCAGTTGGGCGATAAGCTGAACGAAGCTTATCAGATTCACGATAAGCAAGCCCGTTATACCCGGGTAGGAGAGCTGCGTTCAGAAGTGGTAGCCGCACTGTGTGATGCTGACTCGGAAACAGCTCCGGCCGAAGCCGAGGTTAAAGACATATTTCACCACTTGGAATATGTGACCGTGCGTGAAAACGTGTTGGCAGGCAAACCTCGTATTGACGGTCGTGAACTGAATACCGTTCGCCCGATTGCAGTAGAAGTGGGGGTTATGCCCAGAACGCACGGTTCTGCCTTGTTCACACGAGGTGAAACTCAGGCTATCGTAACCGCTACACTGGGAAGTTTGCGTGATTCTCAGAATATCGACTCAATCGAAGGCATGAAAAGCGACCCTTTTATGCTGCACTACAACTTCCCTCCATTCTGTGTTGGCGAAATCAGCTTTCAACTGGGGCCGAAGCGTCGTGAGATAGGTCATGGGCGCTTGGCGCGCCGTGGTATTCAGGCAATGCTGCCGGATGGTGCTGATTTTCCCTACGCTATTCGTGTAGTGTCGGAAATCACAGAGTCCAACGGGTCTTCTTCGATGGCGTCGGTTTGTGGCAGCAGTCTGGCCCTGATGGATGCAGGTGTGCCATTGAAGGCTCCGGTTGCAGGTATTGCGATGGGCCTGGTTAAAGAAGGTGAGCGCTTTGCGGTGCTGTCCGATATTCTGGGTGATGAAGATCATTTGGGCGACATGGACTTCAAAGTAGCGGGTACCGAGAAAGGTATTACCGCGCTGCAAATGGATATCAAAATCACCGGTATTACCGAAGAGATTATGGAAGCAGCTCTGACTCAGGCTCGTGAAGGCCGATTGCACATCCTGGGCGAAATGAACAAAGTCCTTAATCAGACTCGAGGTACTATCTCCGAAGATGCGCCTGTTTATTTAACTATAAAGATCCATCCTGATAAAATCCGCGACGTCATCGGTAAAGGCGGCGCCATGATCCGCAGCATTTGTGAAGAATCCGGTGCTGAAATTGATATCGGTGATGATGGTCAGGTGCGCATCTATGGTCAAAACCAGGCAGCGGCAGAAAAAGCGTTTTCAATGGTTGAAGGCATCACCGCAGAAGCTGAAATCGGTAAAATTTATGTGGGTAAAGTGAACAAGATCGTCGATTTCGGCGCTTTTGTTAATATCTTGCCTGGTACCGACGGTTTGGTCCATATTTCTCAGATCGCTGAAGAGAGAGTCAATCAGGTCAGTGATTATCTGAAGGAAGGTCAGGAAGTGTCTGTGAAGGTGCTGGACGTGGACAATCGCGGTCGCATTAAATTAAGCATAAAAGAAGCCGTGGCTGAAGCCGCTCAGGGTGAAACCCAACCAGAGTAAGATAAACTGGTTTAGGTGATATTGTGTTAATAAAAAGGGAGCTTTATGCTCCCTTTTTATTAACATTTGGCTATAAAAAATACAGTTGTGTTTGTGAAGTCCATTGCGTACCCTAAAGGTCTTTGTATTAGAAGAAAAATAAATGGGAGGGAAAGGTTATGCCATTCGGTCGACCTGTTAGCTTGGCAAAAAGGGGCGTTTTTAAAGTCATTGTCACGTCCTCAGTTTTGTTGTTTTCCGGGGTATCTCTTGCCGCCGACGACTGGCAGCTGGATAAAGACGAAAACGATATTCAACTCTACACGAAAGAGTCTCATACCGGACCGTTGAAGCAAGTCAAGGTGGTGACTCGGGTGCAATCCAGTTTATCCAGCCTGGTGGCTTTTTTATCTGATCAGAGTGGCTTTCCTGCTTGGATGGATAAAGTGTCCAAAGTGGAAAAATTAAAAGACATTAACGAGCAGGAAACGCTGACGTATACCGTAATTGATTCACCCTGGCCCGAGCGTGACCGGGATAGTGTGTGGTATTCAAAGTGGGATCAAGATCCCGACACCTTAGTAGTAACCAAGAAAGTGTTATCAGAGCCGCAATACGTGAGTGAAGATGAACGGATGATTCGCAGTCCCTCTTTGGAAGCGGAATGGGTGCTGACTCCGAAAGAGGAGGGCATGGTGGAAGTGGCGTATGTTTCCGATTTTGACCCGGGCGGTAATGTCCAGGGCTGGTTATTGGACATGTTTACCTATGAAATGCCTTTCAACACGATGCAAAACCTCAAGCAGTCTGAGCTGGGGAAAAATGAAGGCGCAACGTTTGCTTTTATCAAAGAGCCGACAGCAAAAAGGGTCGTTACTCAATAGTTACTCAATAGACCTTTAATCGAGAAAGCCGCAGACAGCTTTTAGCGTGCTGCGGCTTTTTATTTACTTGTTGTCTAGACGGTTGTAGTCCATTAACGCAAATTCCACTGGCCACTCAAGAAAGTTATGCTTGTGCAGTCGGTCACTGAACTCCCAAAATTGCTCTGATGTGCGACGAATCGCGAACTCATCCAACAGCGCGGTATAGTCTTTCGCAGATCGTAATGAGTTTACCCGGTCCACAAAATTTCTCATTTGCGCCTGGGGTACTCGAAGAAACAAGTTGGGGTAGGCTGCGATAATCCCATAGCCGACGGTTAAAGTATCTTCCTGGGGAAGGCGACGGTCCTCTTCATCGAATAAGTACGAAATATTGGTGAAGGCGCTATCGCTCAAAAGGGTGTAGTAATTGCTAGCCCCGTTTTTTTCATCAGCCACCTCCAGAATGGTGACTTGTGGCATGAGAGAGGCGGCGATGCCCGCTACCTGATCGAGATCCAATATAGCTTCCCTGGCTTCTCCGGTTAGTTGACCCTGCCCAGCGTCGTGCGTGCGGTTCAGAACCGGAGCCAGCTTGTCCCGTAACTTTAAGTAGAGCTCATCCAGGGGCTGTTGAGTTTGATAATTAACGGACGACTTACCCTTGTAGACCTTGGCAGCATCAAATATCTTTTCTTTTACCGTATTAACGGATCCACGATACCAGTGGTTTCGGACTTCGGTGCGGTATCCAACGGGTAGCAGCGTAATAAAATTAAACTCGCCTTCCATACGTAAAAAGTCCATATAGATGCGTGTGTTGAGGTTGTGTCCAACATTGCCATAAACATCGAAACCGGCCACCAACAAATAGTGAATGCGTTCCAAAAGAGGGTAACTAATGACCCAGGCAGATTGCGGTTTATCCCCGTGAAGACCTTTGATAACGGTAGCGCTGTCGCTGTGACGGTAAATAGTGAGGGCTGCGTTGTCATTGCTGCCATCGCCGTCCCAAAGCAGATCAAGGTCGATTTTAAAACCCCCGTCCAGCTTCTGATTGATCTGTTCAACCATAGCATCAAAAAATTTCCGTTCATCGGCCGCGTAACTGATTAGATTGAGTATTCCGGAGCTGCTGCTGGCTTCGGCGGGGAGTTCTAATTGGTTGACATTATCCAGTAGAAACTGATCACTGAAGATGGCGGATTCGGCAGCCGGTGACAGAAACGTCACCCAAAAATGATCATTGATCACGTTGAGTGCAAGATTGCCACGGCAAACCGGCCCTTTGATAAAGCCCATTATGGTGAACTGAGCCTCCTCCAGCATAAAACGGTAGCGAGCACTGCTTGGAATCTCTTTAAAGGTGATAAACGGATTGGATGCTTTGCCGATGTCGTAGCTGGGTTTTTCGGTAATGGTATAATCCTCGGTATAAAACAGCGTGTGCCACCGAGCCATTCTGCTGTCATCCAGTAAGTAGGGCATATGGGTTTTAAGCGCCGGAGTTTCACGTTGTTCCTGCAGCCGGTAATAGACATGTTCTACCCCCGGGTCATCGTAGGGGCGACGGGTATTAATTCGTTTGATGGGCTGTCCGGGCGGAGTACTTGATCGCACTAATTCGTAATAAACCGGATTGCTGTTTTCATTAAAATAGAGACTTGCCAGAAACAGGTGTTCATACATGTATCGATTCACCACCTGGGATTTTAACGATGACCGATTAAAAAATGCTTCCCACTTGTCTATATGGGTTTGCAATTCAGGTGACGTACGCCCGCTTTCTTCACCTGTGGCGCCTTGTGATAACCACAGCATCAGGGTTTTGTGTTGGTCGGGGCTGATTGCAGGTAAGGCATAGGGCATCCCCCAAAGCGGGTTGCTTTTTTCGTACGCAGCCAGTTCATTCAGGTCCGGGCATTGCTGATCATCTAATGAGGTAAATTTAAAGCTGTCGGGCAGTAGATTCTGTTGAGGCAACGGGTGCTGTTGTTTCAATAACAACATATGAGCCAATATGCTGGCGTTAATATTGGCTTCTGGCGTATTAACGCGTTCATTCAGCACCGGAAAAAAGTCTTTTTCTCGCCACTCCTGGTTGCTACTGGCATCCTGAAACAGTCGGGTCAAATCCGCTGCAAGCAGGCGTTCACCATCGTATACAGGTGCTTTGGTCGCACCCCGGGTAATGCCAGCGTACGACCCCAATTTCAACTGGCACGGTGAATCGTAGCAAGAGTGGCATACGACGCAGCGTTGATCCAGGATGGGTTTGACGTCTTTGAGATAGTTGACAGCATTGCTTCCGGTGGTCTGTGTAGTCGCTTTATCGAAATGCGCCGGATCACTTTTTCCATACAATCGATCCCACTGACTTGCCAGCAATGTGGAGCAGCCCGTGATGACCAACACCCCAAATAGTAAAAATAATCTGTGCATCTTAGAAACGTCCAACTCTGATATTCCCCAAATTCTAGTTCAAGTGTATTACAAATCCGAACGTATCAGTGAGAGTGAGAGGCGCACGGATGGCCGATTTTTACCGGAATTGCTTAAGTTGCTTGTAACCCTTTCAAGAAAATTGATTATCAAGCCAACAGATTGTGCCGACAATTAAGCCAATTCTCTACGGTTTTCATAAGTTTAGGTGGGAATGTGAGGGGGGTGGCCCGTGACTTGCTTTTCTCTTATGTAACAGATGGAGCTGTATTCCTGGCCCAGTTGGAACTTTTGGTCTGGGAACGTAGTACTAAACGAAGCTAAGCAGGAGGTGTGCCATGTTAAAGCAAGCTGTTATCGCCGAAAAATATCCGGGTAAAGTGGGCGCGGCATTCGATTCTGTGGAAAAAGCAGAGTTGGCTGCAGACAAGCTGGAAGAGGAGATAGGGATCAGGTTCGAGAACATAGAAATTCTTAAACCGAAAGATCGGGCACTGGAAAAAAAGTTGGAACCGGAGGGGGAAGAAATCAAAAATACCATTATTCGATCTCATGTCACTATGGGGCTCGTCGGGTTGGTGGCCGGGGGCGGTGTTGTAACCTGGATGCATCAAACGCAGATACCGATGGTGGTATTCAGCCCCTATTACACCACCTTTATCGTGCTTGCGTTGGGCTTGGTAGGGGGGTTGTTGTTGGGTGGACTTATCAGCTTACGTCCGGACCATGATCGCTTGATAAATTTTTCACGGGATGTCACCAATCAGCGCCGCTGGATGCTTTTGGTTCACGTAAAAACAATGGAACAAAAGAAGAAAGTTAAAACTTACCTGCATGGCTTCAGCGATGAAATTGTCGCGACGCTTTGACCCGGTAGGAAGGCGGACCAAATAAAGGCCTCTCTGTTTTGCTAATCACACGGGTTCAATGACTCGGTCCGATGTACATCAGTCTTGATCAAGTGTGATATCTTTTAACGCCCTTTGATACTGTAGAGGCGTCATTTTTAATCTCTTATGAAAAGTACTGGTCATATGGCTTTGAGAAGCGAACCCGGAAAGTAATGCTATTTCTGCAAGGGAATTTTTTCTCGTGTACAGTAGTTCGCGCGTTCTTAAAAGTCGCCTGCTTAATACAAATTGGTGAGGTGTCTGGCCTACAGAAGAAAGACAGATTCTTGTAAAGTGGCGTTTCGAAAACGAAAACTCCGATGCTAATTGTGGAACGGAAATAGGCTCAGAAACCCGTTGATCAATTCGCCCTGCAATTTCGTTCAGTAAGCTCCCATCACTGTCGTCCCTGTTCAATAATCCGTATTTCGCATCAAATAAGCGTCGGGATGAGCAATTCCAGATGCGGCCGGCCCAAAGTTTGTGTAGCGGTGAGTGATTTAGATGTCTTCGCTCTTCAACGTCATTAACGACTTGCGATGCAATCTGGATAGCTATTTGCGCCAGCCCGCAATCATCTAAAAACCAGATAGAAGAAGCAACGGCTCGTTTAATCAAAGACGCGTTCGAAGCAGTATCGACGCTGTCCACCAGTGTGTCTGACATGGATATTGCTAAATAGACCATAGGGCCTTCGCAATACCACCTATAGAGTTCATTATCTGTGATAATCACGGCTTGTCCCGGTCCTCCGCAAGGTGGAGAGTCGCCAGTTTTGGACAGCCTGGTGGCATGTGCACCTGCCAGAAAAAATAAAAAGGTGATATGTCTGTCCGCAGATCGAAAGCGTTCTGAGTGATCTGTGTTGTGTTGCCATAATCGGGCGTTAAACCCGGTTGATTCGAAACTGAAGTGTCGGGATGTTGTACCGCTCATTGCTAACCTGTCGCAAAAAAGATAAGACCATTATCCGGGTTCGATATCCGGTTTTAGATCTCTGTGGTGGAGTCGCCATTAAAGTTATAGCGGGATTCATGCCAGCTTCGGACTGGGTTGTCGGTACAGACGCACACCGCCGGCTGCTTGCGATTCAGCACGGAGTTGCTTGGTCATTTCAATTAAAGAACACTAAGCGCATTGCGCCGTGATTCGCCAGTTCTCTAAGGGTGATGCGAGAGTGGAGTGTAAGAATAACAATATTTTTTAAAGGGAAATTGTAAAACCTACGAACCGGTGGGGTGGGCGTTACCAACCAGCCGATGCATGGCATCGCTTTTGTGCAAAAACTTGTCTTTGTTGTAGAAAATAAACGCATCTTCCAGGTTCGTGCGCGTTGGTTTGAGATTTCCTCTTCTGGTGTGAATTATGCAACGTCCGTAAGGTGATAGTCACATGGAAGGAGGAACGCTATGACAACACGAATCTTTTTTTTAGTGCCAGACGAGATGGCAGCCGAGAAAATCACAGAAGATTTGCATCGTGCCGGTATAAAAGACCCGGCTATCCATGCAGTAGCCCGGCGGGATAAGTATCCGTTAGCGGACGAAATTCCCGAAGCGGGCGTGTTGGAGTCGTCCGATGTCGCTCATGCAGCGAAGCGGGGTGCTTTGACCGGCGGCGCGGTGGGGTTGTTTGCAGGTCTGGGAGCAGTCGTGGTTTATCCGTTGGGATTGATCGCTGCGGGGGGTGCCATTGCAGCCTTGTCCGTCGCGGGTGTAGCGGTGGGAAGCTGGTCTTCCAGTTTGGTGGGCGTCAGCGTGACCAATAGCGATTTTGCTGCAGAGTTTGAAGATGCATTGGATGCGGGGCAAATTTTGATGCTGGTCGATGTTGAAGAGCAGAACGTCAACACGGTTAAAACCACGGTAAATCGCGCTCATCCGGATTTGGTCTTGCACAGTGGCACGCTCAATGGTTCTGAAAGTAATACATCGGAAAGACACGCTGAGACCGACTTGACGACGCGCGAATCCCAGAACGCCTGAATCCAGCTTCGCAATAAACGGAAGAACGTTCGACACCAGGGCTGCCGCAGCCCTGGTGTTTTATATTAATTTAACAAGAGCGCTACGACGCTGTTTCGACAACCGGGGTGGATTGACTTTTCTTGTCAGGGTTCGCAACGGAAAAGAGTGCTTCGATTAGATGCGCGGAAAAGGCGTCCAGATCCTCCGGTTTACGGCTGGTGATAATGCCATCGTCTACAACGACTTCTTCGTCGACCCAGGTACCGCCCGCATTTTTGATGTCGGTTTGCAAGCTAGGCCAGGAAGTGAGAGTGCGGTTTCGCACGACGTCGGCTTCCACCAATAACCAGGGCCCATGGCAAATTGCAGCGACCGGCTTTTGCGTATAGACAAATTCCTGAACCATACGTACGGCTTCTGCATGAGTCCTGAGTGCATCCGGGTTAAAAACACCACCGGGCAATACCAGTCCGGCATAGTCCGAGATTGCGCACTCTTTGATGGTTTTGTCGACCCGAAAGGTATCTCCGGGCTGATCGTGGTGGCAACCTTTGATCTGCCCTGAACTAAGGGAGATCAGCTCGGGAATTCCACCTTCGTCTAATATGGCCTGCCACGGTTGCGTGAGTTCCACCTGTTCAAAATTGTCGGTGGCGAGGAAGGCGACTTTGATATTATGTAGTTGGTCACTCATATAAGCTCCTTAAGCTGCGGATTTGTGTTGCATCCAGTCCTGGGTTCCACCTTCATAGTCGTAGACGCTTGTGAAGCCGGCTTTTTCCAGCTTTTCAGCTGCCTCGGTAGAGGCTGGGCAGTTAAAGCTCGCGCAGTAGAGAACAATTTCACGATGTTTGCTGCCAGCCACATATTCCATCATTGTTTCGAAAGAGGCGTTATCTACCGGTACATTGACGGATGTTCGGATATGAAGCCGATTGAATGTGTCTTTGGGCAGAACGTTAACCAATAAAAAATCCCTGTGAACGTCATCGTGCATCGCTTCAAGGTCGCGCCGGGAAATGGATTTCATATTCATTCTCCTAAATCTGAAATTACGTCGCTTTCTTTGATATGACTTTAGCCATAGTTTGCGCGAGTGATTTCTAGCCATGTCGCATTATCCTCCTGCATATTGTCTTCAGTATGTAGAGTGTCGTGCTTTTCATTAACTTGGCAGAGAGGATGTTAAACCATAAAGGGGGGTTGGTTATTTCAAAAAAAGGACATCGGAGAAATGGGGAGGGGACTAGCTGTCTAATGCCATTTTGCCTGGCTGTATGCTGCCCGAAAGCCAAAGTATCAAATTATTGAAACCATCCCATGGGTTGCCGTGACCGATGCCTTTGATGGTTCGGTCAATGCGGGCCGCTTCCAGCAAGCAATGCTTGAAACCGTTAGCGGGTATGCGTTGCAGAGCGCTTTGGATAATGCTTTTTTTGGTGTCCCAGATCCTGTATTCCTGCATCACCCGAGCTGGCGCCATACCGTTATTGATGAGCTGGCTCATGCCAGCCAATTTGCGGATTTCGTTACTAAAGGCCCACAATATAACACTGGGCTCGCTGCCACCGGCACGTAGGTGGTTGAGCATTTTCGTTGCTTGGGAGCAGTTGCCTTTCAAGGCTTCATCAACCAGCTCGTACAGACTGTAGCGAGCATGATCGGCGACGGCATTTTCAATGTCGCTTACCTCGACGGGGCCTTCCCCCATCAGCAGTACTAACTTATCGACTTCCTGCGCCGCCGCCAGTAGATTACCTTCCACCCGCTGAGCTAAAAGCTGGACAGCATCGCGGCTCGGTTCAAGGTTAGCACCGCGCATGCGCTGGTGGACCCATTGGGGAAATTGATTCAATTCTATTGGCCACACCTGAATCATCGCTCCGGCGGTTTCCAGCTTCTGAAACCATTTGGTGTTCTGCGACTTTTTATCCATTTTCGGAATGATTAACAGCAGCACATTATCAGGGTTGGGATTTTCGGCGTACTCTACCAGTGCCTTTTTTGCTTTATCATCAAACTTGGGTTTGTCGTGACGAACTTCCAGTATTTTACGATCACCAAACAACGACATGCTGTTGCCAGCCTGCAGTAGAGCATTCCAGTCGAAGCCCGCATCTACATTGAATCGCTCTCTCTCGCTGAAGCCCTGTTTACGAAACTCTGACCGCAACTGATCTGCACACTCTTGCAAAAGTAAAGCCTCATCTCCGCTGAGAATGTAAAGGGGCAGCGCGTTGCCTTTTGAAAAGTGTTCTTTAATCTGGTTGCTTCGGAGTTTCATTGAGCCGGCTCTTGAACCGAGCGTTGCAACGAAATTATGATTCTCTGGGCCAGATCCATATCCATTTCGTTTTTTAGCATGGTTTCTTCTTCTGCTTTACCGACTGCAGCAGTCTCCCGATATAAATAGGAGCGTCGAGCTTGAATCGTCGTCGGGGCAATCAGCAGATCTTGCTCTCGCCTGAACTGATAATAGACGTCCTTTAGCAACTCGAATTCTGCACTTTTACCACGACTGGAGTAAGATGCTGTTCGGCGGGTCGGAACCGACTTCATGATCTCCAGCACATTTTCAGATTCCTCGCGGATTTCGACTCCGGAGCCTTCCAGAGTTTGCTCCATCACCTGCTTAAAGGCTTCATCACCACTCATGTCGACCACACGCATAGAGGAGTAGGAGTGTTGTATTGCATTGTTGGTACCGCGTAATTGAAAACCGCAAGCGCTGATCAGCGCTATCGCACTGATCAGCGTAAGGGACTGGATGAATTTCTTATTTAGCAACAACACTGATCAGTTTCCCGGGGACGACGATGACTTTAGCAATGTGCTTGCCTTCGGTAAATTTTTGGACATTTTCATTGTTCAGCGCCTTGTCTTCAATACTCTGTTTGTCTTCGTCAACGCCAACATCAATGGTTGCCCTGACTTTGCCGTTCACCTGCACAGCCATTTGTAGGGTGTCGCGAGTGAGCGCACTCTCATCTACTTTTGGCCAGGCCGCGTCCAGAATCGAGTCGGTATGGCCGAGCATTTGCCATAGTTTATGTGCGATGTGCGGCGTTATCGGTGCCAGCATCTGTACACAGGCTTCAATGGCTTCACGCATCAGGGCGCGACTTTGGTTGCCGTCTTCATCCAGCTTCGCCATATGATTACTAAGTTCCATTACGGCGGCAATGGCGGTGTTAAAGGTCAAGCGGCGTTGGTAATCGTCGCTTACTTTTGCGATGGTTTCATGTAGCTTGCGGCGTAAATCCTGTTGCTGTTTGTTGAGCGCGGTTTTATCCAAAGCCGGTGCATCACCCTGATGAATATGCGCTGTAGCCATTCGCCAGATTTTACGTAGAAATTTGTTGGCGCCTTCCACGCCGCTGTCCGACCATTCCAGTGATTGCTCCGGCGGTGCTGCAAACATCATAAACAGGCGGACGGTATCCGCACCGTACTGATCAATGATCACTTGCGGGTCGATGCCGTTGTTTTTCGATTTTGACATCTTGCTAATGCCGTCATGTAACACCGGCTGACCGTCGGACTTCAAAATAAAACCGGTTGCTGCGTCTTTGACTGCTTGTACGTCGGTTGGTGAGAACCAGTTTTTTCCGCCTTTTTCATCTTCACGATAATAGCAATCCGCTAATACCATGCCTTGACACAATAAGCGCTCAAAGGGCTCGTCGCATTTTACCAGGCCGAAGTCGCGCATTAATTTATGGAAGAAACGCGAATACAAAAGATGCAGGATGGCGTGCTCGATGCCACCGATATACTGATTCACTGGTAGCCAATAATTGGCTTTTTCCGGATCAAGCATCTGGGTGGTGTCATTCGGGCTACAGTAACGGGCGTAATACCAGGATGATTCCATAAAGGTATCAAACGTGTCGGTCTCGCGCTCGGCAGGCTGGCTGTTGAATTCCGTTTTTCGCCATGCCCGGTCTGCTTTTATCGGTGATTGAACGCCATCCATGGTGACGTCTTCCGGCAGTTGTATCGGTAGCAGTTCGGCAGGGGCAGGTACGGCGCTACCATCTTGCAGATTGATCATTGGAATCGGTGTGCCCCAATAGCGCTGCCGGGAAACTCCCCAGTCGCGTAAGCGGTAGTTTACTTTGACTCTGCCTTTGTTGTTTTCGGTAAGCCAGTTAGCAATCGCTTCGAAGGCTTGCTCTGAGCTCAGGCCATCGAAATCACCGGAGTTGATCAGGTTGCCTTTTTCGGTGAAGGCGGCGGTTTGTAAATCAATAACGGCATCTTTGTCGGCGGGGGCAATGACCTGACGGATGGGTAATTGGTACTGTTGAGCAAATTCGTAATCCCGTTGATCGTGTGCCGGCACTGACATGACCGCGCCGGAGCCATAGTCCATCAAAACGAAGTTAGCAATCCAGACGGGAACTTCCTCGCCGCTAATGGGATGTACGGCCATCACTCCGGTGAAAATACCTTTCTTTTCCATGGTCGCCATATCGGCCTCGGCCACTTTATTGTGACTGCAGGATTCGATAAAGGAGGCGATATCCGTGCTGTTCTCTGCGGCTTGCCGGGCCAGCGGGTGCTGCGCAGCCACTGCCAAATAGCTTACCCCCATCAGGGTGTCTGGACGGGTGGTATAGACCTCAAGCGACTCATTGCCGGGAATAGCAAAGGCCAGTTCCACACCTTGCGAACGCCCAATCCAGTTGCGTTGCATGGTTTTGACCTGTTCCGGCCAGTGCTCCAGTTTGTCCAGGTCGTTGAGCAACTCTTCCGCGTAGTCTGTGATTTTTACGAACCACTGCGGAATTGCTTTGCGTTCCACTAATGCGCCGGAGCGCCAACCGCGGCCATCAATCACCTGCTCATTGGCCAGGACAGTCTGGTCTACTGGGTCCCAGTTGACGGTCGCCATTTTTTTATAGACCAGGCCCTTTTCATAAAGCTGAGTGAAGAACCATTGTTCCCAGCGATAGTATTCCGGGCGGCAGGTAGCCAGTTCGCGATTCCAGTCGTATCCGAACCCCAGCCGTTTTAGCTGGCCTTTCATATACTCAATGTTTTGGTAGGTCCACTTTGCCGGCGCGACGTTATTTTTGATGGCGGCATTTTCTGCAGGCAGGCCGAAAGCATCCCAGCCCATCGGTTGCATTACATTCTTCCCCTGCATGCGCTGGAAGCGGCTAATGACGTCGCCAATGGTGTAATTGCGCACATGGCCCATGTGTAATCGGCCGCTGGGGTAGGGGAACATGGATAAGCAATAGTAGGCTTCTTTTCCGGCTTGCTCCGTCACGTCAAAACTTTTGTGTTGTTCCCAGTAACGCTGTGCTTCAGCCTCGATGTCCTGGGGGTGGTACATGTCTTCCATCAAAAAACTCTCGGAATTAGTGGTGGGCCACTGAGTGGAACGAATGGGTTTCAGGGCCTGGATTCGATTGGTTTGGTCTGCACCAAGGATACCTTACCCGGCAGCTAACATATAGAGGAGCGGCCTTGAAAGCCGTCTATGGGCTTGACTACTGATTGTTTCATCGCTGTCCGGTGCGATTTTCATTTGTGATTTTTTGCGCGCGACGATGGCTCAGAGCTGCGCCCAGAATCAATGAAATCAGGGCCAACGCAACCGGTGGCCATTGGCCGATACGAACAAAGGGTGTAACCCCTACGGTAGAATAGATTTCACCTTTCAAAATACCTTGCTCGAACTGCGGTAAGCGTGATCGTACATTGCCATGATGATCAATAATGGCGGTAATGCCATTGTTGGTGCCCCGCACAATGTATTTTCCTGTTTCCAATGCGCGCATCCGCGCCATTTGAAAATGCTGAAGTGGACCCCATGAGTGTCCGAACCAGGCGTCATTGCTGATAGTTACCAGAAAATCTTTATTCTTGGCCTCTTTTCTGACCAATTCGGGATAGACAATTTCATAGCAGATAAAAGCTGCGAAACTGAGACCGGTTGCATACAACGGTGCTTGATCCTTGTCGCCCGCGTTAAAGCTCGACATCGGTAGGTTAAAGAAAGGAATCAAACCGCGCATTAGGCCTTCCAGTGGCACGTATTCGCCGAACGGGACAAGCTTTTGTTTGTTGTAAACACCGTCCCCATCGCCGATCACAAAGATGGAGTTGTAATTATGCTGTTCGCCGTTGTCCTGGGGTTCCCAGCGTGCAATACCACTTATAATAGCAACGTTGTTATCGGTGGCTTTAATGTCCAGCTTAGTAATAAAATTCAACGCCTGATGATGAAAAACCGGATACGCGGCCTCTGGCCACAAGATAATATTCGCGTCCCAGGACTGCTCCGTCAAACTGCTGTAGGTGTCAAAGATCTTTTGCCGGTAGGCCGGATCCCATTTCTGTTGCTGCGGAATATTCCCCTGAACCAGAGCGACCTCACGAAGGTTGGTGGCATCCGGCGTGGTCCAGGTAATCGTGTTCAATCCCCAGCAAACAATTAATAAAACGCCAAGGGCGCAGGCCGAAGCAATACGAATAGTGCGTTGGCGCAAAACCATGAAACGCAAAAAAACGGCGCACAGGGCTGACATGTAACTGAGGCCCAGTACTCCGGAAATAGGTGCGAGCCCGGCGAAGGGGGAGTCGACAAATCCGTACCCTGCCCATAGCCAGGGGAAGCCACTGAGGAACCAGCTTTTACTCCATTCGATTGCCACCCACAGGGCTGGGAAACTGATTATGGCGTAGTGGTCGATTCTGAGCTTCCGTGCGAACCAGAACGGCACCGCAAAGAAAACCAGGCTCAGCGTCAAGATAAAGGCCCCGGTGCCGATTGCGGCGAGCCAGGCGGGCGTGCCGCCAAAATAATGGATACTGACGAATACCCAGGATACCCCGACGCCGTTGAAACCAAGACCGAATATCAGCGCTCTGCGAAACACCACACTTGAGGTCTGACCCTCTAATACAAACAACAGCAATGCCAGGGAAACCGGGATGATCGGCCAGGCACCAACCGGCGCTAAACCCAGGGGGAAGAGCGCGCCGGCAACAAAGGCCAGCACGGCACCCTTGGCGCCCGCGCTAATGGAGGTCTTTAAAGTCATGTGGGTTTTTATACGAATTAGTTAATGGTGGTTTTGACTAACCTTCAACAGTCGGATAGCGCGGTTGTCAGCATTCAGCACCGTGAAATGATATTTGCCAATGTTGACGCTTTCCTCGCGTTTGGGCAAGTGCCCGAAATGGCTGAGCACAATGCCGCCGATGGTGTCGTATTCGTCTTCATTGAACGCTGTTGAAAAATGCTCATTGAATTCATCGATTGGCGTAACCGCCTTGACCACAAACTCATTGCTGCCAGCTTGCTTGATCATATACTCATCGTCGAAGTCGTGTTCGTCATCGATCTCACCCACTATCTGTTCAAGCACATCTTCGATCGTAACCAGGCCGGACATTTTGCCGTACTCATTTACCACGATCGCCATATGGGTGCGGGACTGGCGGAAGTCCTTGAGCAATACATTCAGGCGCTTACTTTCAGGAACCAGTGTCGCAGGACGGATCAGATCCTTTAACGGCGTTTTTTCCAGCTTGCCTTTGTAGGCCAGATCCAGCAAATCTTTCGCCAGCAATATGCCAATGATGTCATCGCTTGAATCACCATAAACCGGAAAACGCGAATGCGCTGATTCAATAATCGGAGGCAAATATTCTTCGGGTTTTGCACCAGCATTGATAATGATGCACTGGGCGCGCGGAATCATAATCTCGCGCACTTGCATGTCTGAAACCTGCAATGCTCCCTGAAAAATCCCCAACGCTTCTGAGTCAACCAATCCACTGCGATGAGCACTGGTCAGTATTTCGAGGACCTCTGATTGGTTTTGCGGTTCACCCGATAAAAAATTTGCGATTTTGTCCAGCAAGCTTTTACCTTGTGAACCGTTACGACTGTGATCGTCGCTCATGATGACGAATGTCTCTCCTAAGTCTCGTGATAATTCTGATAGGGGTCTGCAATATCCAATTGTTTCAGGATTTGCACCTCTAACGCTTCCATTTCGTCGGCTTCTGCCGCTTCCATATGATCATAACCCAGCAGGTGAAGAGTACCGTGGACCACCATGTGAGCCCAATGATGTTGCAGGGGTTTGTGTTGCTCCTGTGATTCCTGTTTTACTACCGGAGCACAAATCACCAGATCCCCCAGTAATGCCAGCGGAATGCCTTCCGGACCTTCAAAAGGAAACGATAAGACATTGGTCGCATAATCTTTATTGCGGTAACTTTTATTCAGTGACCGGCTTTCTTCCTGATTCACTATTCTGAGTGTCAACTCGGTTGTGAGATCCGGGGGTGTTTTGTAATGAACAGCCTGCAGCGAGGTGGTGACCCATTGATTCACTTGGTCCTCGGTGGGCAGATTGTCTTCTGCACTGGCCAGCTGCAGATCAATATCAAGATCGATCTTATCTGCCATGATTCAGTTCATTGTCCGGTAATGTGGATTCGAATTTGTCATAGGCTTCAACGATACGTTGCACCAGTGTATGCCGCACTACATCCCGGGATTCAAAGTGAGAAAAGCCAATGCCATTCACTTCGTTTAACACTTCCATAGCATGAACCAAGCCACTCTTGGTACCACGTGGCAAATCGATCTGCGTGTAATCTCCGGTGATGACCGCTTTGGAGCCAAAACCGATCCGGGTCAGGAACATTTTCATTTGTTCTCGGGTGGTATTCTGGCTTTCATCCAGAATGATAAATGCATTATTCAGCGTACGTCCGCGCATATAAGCCAAGGGAGCGACTTCAATCACCTGCCGGTCAATGAATTTGGCGACCCGCTCAAAGCCGAGCATTTCATAGAGTGCATCATACAGCGGGCGCAGATAAGGATTGATTTTTTCTGCCAGATCACCAGGCAAAAAGCCCAGCTTTTCACCCGCTTCCACTGCAGGGCGCACCAAAAGAATTCGCCGGACTTTTTCTGCCTCTAGTGCTTCCACAGCGCAGGCGACGGCCAGATAGGTTTTCCCCGTACCTGCCGGTCCAATGCCGAAGTTGATATCATTGCGGAAAATTTGCCGCACATACGCCTTCTGATTATCGCCGCGTGGTTTTATCAGCCCTTTTCGGGTGCGAATAGTCAACTCCGCAGCTTCATGGTCCACTTCACCGGGGTTCAAGGGCGTTTCCGGGAGGTCGGAATCCATCAATGACTCCCGCAGCAGAAGGTGAACATCGTCGGCGCTCAGGTACTGGTCCGAATGGGTGTCTTTATAGAGAGCTTTGAGTACATCGCACGCACTTTTGACGCGACTCGGGTGTCCGGTGAGCTGAAACGTGTTGCCCCGGTTTTTGATTTGTACCTCGAGTTTATCTTCGATTTGGCGCAGGTGTTCGTCAAATTGACCACACAACCTGGCAAGGCGGCTGGAATCTGCTGGCTCCAGTTTTAGTTGATGTGTTGTTTCGGTCTCGTTCAATGTGGATGCGTGGAACGCCCTTCAATTGTTGAATGGTTATAAGAATATACGGAAGCGCTATTCAGGAAAAGCGTAAATTCTTTTTAAGAATAAATGGTGCTCGTGCACTCACTTTTTGCTCCCTTCGGTTGTTCGGCAGGGTGTTAAATTAGTTCGCTTTTTAACCGGTTTGAGGGCTGCAATCGTCGGAGTAATTTACACTACTTTGATTCGGAATATCGGCTTATCGAACATTTTTCTTATAAAACAGCGGTTTATGAAGTTGGCACGCACTCTGCATTAGTCTTGTCGTGTTTGTTTCAACGAGACATCAGTATTCCTGGGGGAAAGCCTGTAGAAACCCATTGGGGCAATATGCTGGGGTGTTAGCATGGAAGCCGGTACGAAATTAAGTCGTATTCGTGCGGGTTTCCGGGTTTCTTTTATAGTTTGCTGTATTCGTGAACAACGCAGGATGCGGTGGTCCGGACGATTTTTATCGCCGGCCACCGTTTATTTTTTGCGGCCTTTATTACGGCGACGTCAGCTCCAAATTATCTTCCGCCATTTCACAGAAACGACCCAGCAACGAGTTTGGTAGTGCCTGTTCAATATGCACCTTGACAAAGCGGCCGATTAGTTCGTCATCGTCATGTCTGAAATTCACCACCCGATTGTTTTCAGTGCGCCCCTGTAGCTGGCCAGGATCTTTTCTTGAGATGCCATCAACCAGAATAACCTGTTCACTTCCCACCATGCGGCGGCTTATCTCCTGCGCATTCTGTAAAATACGGTGTTGCAATAGAGATAATCGACGCTTCTTCTCGACCATCGGTGTGTCATCCACCAGATCGGCCGCCGGTGTTCCCGGGCGGGCGCTGTAGATAAAGCTGAAGCTGGTATCAAAGCCAATGTCGTCAATGAGCTGAAGGGTGTCGTTAAAGTCGTCCTCGGTTTCTCCGGGGAAACCGATGATAAAATCGGATGACAAGCTAATGTCGGGGCGATTCGCAACAATGCGCGCGATCTTGGCGCGGTATTCGTCAGCCAGATGCCCCCGTTTCATGGCGCTTAGGATGCGATCTGATCCACTTTGCACTGGCAAGTGGAGATGGCTGACCAATTTGGGCGCGCGGGCGTATATGTCGATAAGGGAATCACTGAATTCAACCGGATGGCTGGTGGTGAACCGGATACGGCCGATGCCCTGTATATCGGAGATGCGGTCGATTAACTCAGCCAAATCAACCTGATCGCCTTCCGCATTTTCGCCGCGATAGGCGTTCACATTCTGCCCCAAAAGGTTGACCTCACGAACACCCTGGTTGGCCAGGTGAGTTACTTCTTTAATGACGTCTTCAAAGCGTCGGCTTATTTCCTCGCCTCGCGTGTAGGGTACGACGCAAAATGTGCAGTACTTGCTGCAGCCCTCCATGATGGATACAAAGGCCTTCGGCCCGTCTACACTGGGCTCCGGCAAATTATCGAACTTTTCTATTTCCGGGAAGCTGACATCGACAACTGGTTCGTGCGTAACGTCGATGGTTTCGATCATATTGGGTAGACGGTGCAATGTTTGTGGGCCAAACACCATGTCGACATAGGGCGCTCGATCACGAATTGCCGAGCCTTCCTGGCTTGCTACACAGCCTCCGACTCCGATCACCAGTTCAGGATTACGGTCTTTTAATTTTTTCCAGCGTCCAAGCTGATGGAATACTTTTTCTTGCGCCTTTTCCCGGATGGAGCAGGTGTTGAGCAGCAAGACATCAGCATCCTCCGCCTTGTCTGTCAACTCCAGTTGGTAGGAAACGCCCAATAAATCGGCCATACGATTGGAGTCGTATTCGTTCATTTGGCAGCCGTGGGTCTCAATAAACAGTTTCTTGCGCATGGTATCAACATCAGAGCATTACAGGGGATGCGCATTATACAGGGGACTGCGGCAGTTTTCACAGTTTCAGCAACGCTGGCTTTAAGTTAGTATCAAGGCGTGCAAAATTTCGTTATAAATCAGGGAGTCTGCAAATACATGAAATCATTGCTTAAGCTAGTGTCGGGCCCAATATTGAGCTTGTTGCTGGTCCTGCCGCTTACCGCCTGTGATTCACAATCTTCTGCAAAGCAGGAGTTACCGGTCAATAACAAGCTCGGCGGTGATTTTCAGCTCGATTCAACTGAAGGGGGGAAGGGCAAATTAAGTGATTTTGCAGGTAAAGTGGTGTTGCTGAATTTTGGCTATACCCATTGTCCTGATATATGCCCTATGGTGTTGAATCGTATGGCCAATGTGATGAATGCACTGGGTGATAGTCGCAGCAAAGTGCAGCCAGTTTTTATTACCTTTGATCCGGTGCGCGACACGGTAGAGCGGCTGAAACAATATCTGCCGTATTTCGGTAAAGAGTTTGTGGGATTCACCGGAACACCGGAGCAAATTGCAGAAGTGAACAAGCTGTATGGTGTCATTGCGATAGAGCAGAAATCGGAATCCGCCGCCGGGATATTGTTTTCCCACAGCGATTATATTTATTTATTGGATGACGCCGGACGCATCCGGGCACTGTACGGTACTGATGAACCTATCGACAAAATTGTCGAGGGTATTGAAAGTTTATTATAAGGAATAGTGATCATGTGGATTAAAACAGTTGTGATGACATTGGCTCTCGGATTTTCCGGTGTGGTTATCGCCGCTACCGAGCTTAGTGTGGAAAAAGGCTGGGTTCGGATGGTGCCCCCGGTAACGGGTACTACGGCGGCTTATTTCGAGCTGAAGAATGAAAGTAAGCGTGATCGTGTATTAGTTAAAGCCAGCAGTGCCGTTGCTGAAACCGCGGAAATGCATATGGTGGTTGGCGCTCATGGAGTGACAGCCATGCGCCCGGTGAAGAAATTTGATGTGCTTTCGGGCCGCAGTATTTCATTCGAGCCCGGAGGCCGTCATATCATGCTGATCGGTTTGAAGCAGCCGCTAAAAGAAGGGGAAACGGTTACAGTGGAGCTCGAGTTTTCCGATGGTGAAAAGCTGGAAGTGCCGTTGACGGTAAAGAGGGATGCCGATGACAGCGAATCCCATCACCATCATCACTGAGCACGGTATGCATCAGTGAGATGGCAGTGCAGGTCGCCGCGACAGAATACCCGGTCAGGAGCCGGTCAAGGTTCCTGACTGATACTCATGGATAGCTTCTTCTATCTGCTCCCGGGTGTTCATGACAAAAGGGCCGTACTGGGCGACCGGCTCCGCAAGCGGACGTCCCGCCAGCAATAGCACCTTGGCCGAGCTTTCCGCCTTCAGGCTCAAAGCGGTCCCCGACTCCGTGGTGGCCATTTGGTGCGTAAACAAAGGCTCGCCGTTCACGCTGAGCTTACCCTCATAGGCATACAGCAGTACGTTAAGGCCCGAATCCAGTTTCAAGCTCAATTCGTTGCCATCATTGAGTTCAATATCCCACAGGTGAGGGTCGGTTGACCGGTCTCCTATCGGACCGCTTGTGACTGTGCTGCCGGCAAGGAAGCGGCCCCCCAGCACGTGAATCACATGGGTACCTTCCCGTATCAGTGGAATATCGTCAGCCTTCAGATTGTGGTATTCCGGATCGCGCATTTTTTCATTTGCCGGCAGGTTCAACCACAGTTGGAAGCCATGAAAAAAACCTTCTTTCTGCAATGGCATTTCTGAGTGGATGACTCCACGCCCGGCTGTCATCCACTGGGCACCACCATTTTCTATAACACCTCGATTTCCCAGGTGATCCTGATGCTCAAGTAACCCCTTGCGCATGTAAGTAATGGTTTCAAAGCCCCGGTGCGGGTGCGATGGAAAGCCTGCAGCATAATCCCCTGCGGAATCCGAACGGAGCTCATCAAGCATCAGAAATGGATCCAGAATACGGTAATCCCTACCCGGGGAGACGCGCTTGATTTTAACACCTGCTCCGTCGGAGGCGGGTTGAGCGGTTAAGCGATGCATTATCGTGTTCATATTGGGCTCTCCTTAACGTGTTTTGGCTACGTGCTTCAACTAAGGTGTATGGCGATCACCGTCGTTTTCACTGTGGGTTTCAGGTGCTCGCTGCCAGCTTTTCGGCCTCGGCTTTTGCTCTGTTTATAATCTCAGGCGCTTTTTCCGGCTCCATATTCAACCGTTCAGCGTAAATAAATTGCACGTCGGTTATACCCAGAAATCCCAGCAGTGTTGTCAGGTAGGGTGTTTGCGTGTCGTTTGGTGTACCAACATAGGCACCGCCTCGTGCAGTCAGCACAACTGCTTTGGTGTTTTTCACTAATCCGACCGGGCCTGTTGCTGTGTATTTGAACGTGGTGCCTGCACGTGCCACGTTATCGATCCAGGCTTTCAATGTGGACGGGATACCAAAATTGTACATAGGCACACTCAGCACAAGAACATCGGCCTCCATCAGTTCCTCTACTAGGGTGTCGGCTAAGCGTGCCTGTGCCCGTTGCTGCTCAGTGCGTTGATCGACAGCGGTGATATTTGCAGTGAACGTTGCCTGATCCAGGTGGGGTACCGGGTCTTTACTCAGGTCGCGCTCGGTTACCGCGCCGTCCGGGTGTTGCGCAATCCATGTTTGAACGAAATGGTCGGCAAGTTGTTTGGAATTACCCTGATCACTGAAAAGGCTGCTGCTGATGTGAAGTAAGTTCATAATCGGCTCCTTGGAATGTCCTGTATCTAATGTGGTTTGTTTCGGTGTTGAAACCATATTAGTTCGAATAAATAGATTTAAAATCGGAATATTTCGTAAGATAATATCGAAATATTCGAAACATAAGATATTTGGATCGTTTGCTAAGGGAGCGCTCACTGTGTCAGGTACTGTTATTCCAAATGTCACTCTAGAGCAGTGGCGTGCGTTTCAAGCGGTTGTAGAGCATGGAGGATACGCCCAAGCGGCTGAAAAGATTCACAAGACACAATCCACCCTCAGTTATTCGGTAAAGAAACTGGAACAGGTTTTGGGTGTAAAAGTGCTCAGCGTTATTGGGCGCAAAGCGGTTTTGACCAAAGAGGGGGAGGTGTTGTTGAGGCGTTCCAAGCAGTTGCTCGACAGCGCGATTTCTTTGGAGAAAATTGCAGAGAACCTGGCGCGGGGAATAGAAGCGCGTATTGATGTCTCTGTGGATGTAGTATTTCCGTACACCGAATTATTGTGCGTTTTAGCGCAGTTTTCCCAGCGTTATCCGGATACGCGGGTTGAACTGATGGAATCCGTGCTATCGGGTGGTCAGGACCTGTTGGTGAGCGGGCAACTGGATCTATTGGTGTCCCCTAGCGTGCCTCAGGGTTTTGCCGGGGAGCCCCTCTTACGTCTGGAGTTTGTTTGCGTTGCCAGCCCTGATCATCCTTTGAACGGCCTGGATCGTAAGATTACACTCCAGGATTTAAAGCAGCAGAGACAATTGGTCACTCGGGATTCCGGTCCGCAACGCAGGCTCAGTGCTCCCTGGTTAGAGGCCGAACAGCGCTGGACAGTGACCAACATTACCACCTCCGTCAGAGCCCTAAAGCAGGGGCTGGGCTTCGCCTGGGTACCCAGGCTTCAAATTGAAGACGATTTGCGCAGCGGAGAATTACAGGCATTGGATATGGCTGAAGGGGGCAGTCGATTCGGCCACCTATATCTAATTTATAAGGATAAAGATGCTGCCGGACCGGCAACCTGTTTTTTGGCAGAGCAGATTGCCAGGGTGAGTCGGGAAATAGCTGGAAGAGTATATTAAGCGTGTACCAGCACAGGGCACTCCAACATTCCAAGGGGGCATAGCAGTAGGGCAATCAGCGCCAGCTTAAGCTTTGACTGCTTGCGCGTTACCACAACGGTTATTCGTTTCTAAATTAGAGTGGACAGTTTGGCCAATTATCTTGTTACTAAAGGTCAGTTGCATTAGCGTTTAGATTTAATACAATAAGGCCCGTGACTAACCAGTCTACAAAAACTGTTTTGACCGAGTGTGCGTGGTTAAACAGAACTCTTGCTATCTTCTCTTCTAGCATTTGTGCGTTAAATGCACTCGCCATGTTGCAGATTGGGCTGCCATGGCGAGTATTTTTTGACTCTTTTAGTGCAGCTTCAAGTTGGGGCTGGCCCGCCGGTTAATCCTGTCCCGTATGATTAATAGTAATGTTCGCAAAGTGCCGTGCAGCGTGAACTGGTGCATCCGGTACAGAGTGACGTACATCCATCGTGCGACTTTGCCTTCAAAAGTGAAATCCTTACTCAGATTGCCCATAATATTGCCGACGCTGCTGTATTTGCTTAAGGAGATCAGTGAACCCTTATCTTCATATTGGAACTCCAGCAGTGCTTTCCCTTTCAGTGAGCCAATTAAGGATTTGGCCAGTAGCATGGCCTGTTGATGGGCTGATTGGGCACGAGGTGGCACCGGAGAGTCGTTGTCAGGGCGTGGGCATTGGGCGCAGTCTCCCAGCGCAAAAATGCGCTCGTCCAGAGTCGTCTGCAGCGTCGGTTTGACAATAAGCTGGTTAATCCGGTTACTTTCCAGGCCGGCCAGGTTCTTCAGGAATTCGGGCGCTTTGATGCCTGCGCTCCAGACCTTCAAAGAGGCGGGAATGAATTTGCCGCTTTTGGTGTGCAACCCCTCTTCGGTGATCTCGGTCACCATCTCATTGGTCATCACCCGAATGTTCAGATCTTCCAGTTGCTGCAAAATAGCGATAGAAGCCTTTTCTGACAAAACCGGCAGAACCCGTTGTGAAGCCTCGACGATAGTAATCGTTAAATTTTCGGGTTTAATCTGATCAAAGCCGTAGCTCACGAGTTCATGAGCTGAATGGCATAGCTCTGCTGCTAACTCCACTCCAGTGGCACCGGCCCCGACAATCGCAATATTACAATGGGGCTCTTCAACCGAGTGCGATTGACTCGCTTTGAGATATTGGTTCAGAAAGCGGCGGTGGAAATCTTCGGCGGCTGCGCGTTGATCCAGGAAAATGCAGTGATCGGACGCTCCCTGAGTGCCAAAATCGTTGGTATTGCTACCGATGGAAATGACCAAGGTGTCGTAGGACAGTCTTCGCTCCGGCAGTACTTCCTCCCCATTGCTGTAGTGCGGAGCCAGCACCAATTCTTTGTTGTCTCGATCCAGCCCTGACATACGTCCCATGATAAAGCGAAAGTGATGACGTTTAGCGTGGGCAACGTAGTTCAGCTCATCCAGGTCAGCGTTGAGCACTCCGGCAGCGACTTCATGTAATTTGGGTTTCCACAGGTGAGTCATGCTGGCGTCAACCAGAGTGACTTCTGCCAACCGTTTTCTACCGGCTTTATTGCCCAGCACGGTTGCTAATTCCAACCCGCCGGCACCTCCGCCAACGACAACAATACGGTGCAGCATCATGTTGATTTCCTTCAGGTGTGTAAATGCAAATGGTTAATTTTAAACCAGATCCTCTGCATCTTGATAGTTCCGGACCTCAAAGCGTGGACTGCAAATGGCCAGAAAGACTAAATCACTATCCCCGGGGTTATGAATCCGCTGTGCGTGACCAGCGGGTATTATTAGAATGTCTCCCTGGGTCAGGGGGGTGGCCGGCCGGTCTTCGGTTTCAGCGATACCGGTTCCGGATAGAATCAGATAGCGCTCAGTGGTATTTATCAGACGGTGCCAGCGAGTGGTTTTACCTGCTTCAACCCGAGCTTGGGCGATAGAAACTGCAGGGTCATCCACACTATTACTGCATTCAATGATAAAACAGCCTTCTTGGAAATAGTATTCGTTATTGCTGTCAAATTGTTTACATTGCGTAGCCATGACGGGTCCTCCTGCGCAGGCCTGGATCGCGACTTCAAGTTGGCATTTTTAACGTTACCAGAATAATGACGGCTACCAGAATTAAAACAGGCGCCTCATTGAAGGCGCGATAGAAGCGCTCGCTAAGCTCATTTTTGTCCTCTGCAAACCGCTTTAGAAAGCGTCCGCAAATATGATGATATATCAGTAATAGGATCACCAAAGTGAGTTTGATATGCATCCAGGCTGCGGTTTTAAAGTACGGATCCCAGCGGTCAATCAGCATCCATAAACCCAAAGCTAAAGCAATCAGCATGGAGGGTGTCATGATGCCGCGGTATAGCTTGCGCTCCATGATTTTAAAGCGTTCAGCACCGGTTGTATCGTTTTCAGCAAGCGCTTGGCAGTGATAAACAAACAGCCTGGGTAAATAAAATAATCCCGCAAACCAGCAAATAACCGCGATAAGATGGAAAGCTTTAACCAATAACATAGACGTCTATACCTGATAAAAGTGTTCGATATCTTGCTTGCGCACCAAGCCGAAAACCCGATAGATGTTCGGTGCTGACATGCGTCGGACATAGACTGCGTTCACGTCGTGACGCTTCATGGTTTCAAGCGCTTCCTGTAGCGTGGCGCTCAGCAGAATGGGCGAAACATTATCCCGGTGCGCGGGGATATCCAATAAGTTAATCTGTTCTATGTTGCCATTCTCGGAGGGTTTTTCTTTTGACTGCTCATCCAGATTACCCAAGTGCAGTGCCAAGTCGGCCGCCGGCAGAAAGTGGCTCGGTAGACCGTCTTTTTCAATTAGCAGCCAATTGGGCTGCTTCTTAAGGAGTTCGTCAGCTTCTTCACGGCTGATCAGCGGCTTTATCCGGCGAACGCTTCTGTCCATAACGGCTGCTACCCCTATCCGGTGCAAGTGAGTAGCCAGTGGACTGATGCGGACTGTAATCCCCTGAGCTTTCAGCAAGGTTTGAAAAATACTCTTTTGTTTGAATAATTGCGAAGCCACCAAACTCGAAATTACCACAACCAGCATGCCGGGAAAGATGATATTTGCTTCGAAAGTTAATTCCAGTAGCGTCATCAACGCGGCCAGGGGGGCCTCCAGAGTAGCCGCCATCATGCCTGCCATTCCCAATAAAACATAGAGTGTAATATTCGCATTGTCCGGCAGCATGGCTGCACTGAGAGAGCCGAAAATGGCACCGGCCATCGCCCCAATAAACAGTGATGGTCCAATGATCCCGCCCGGTAGCCCCATTCCTACGCAAGCGCCTGTTGCCACAATTTTAAGACTCATAATCAGCAATAAAGCCCAGATACCCAGGCCGCCGACCAAAGCCGCGTTTACGGTGTCGTACCCAATTCCGAGAATCTGGGGGGCCAGAAAGCCCGCGAACCCGGTAATGGCTCCGGCTAACAGGAAGCGGACTCCCACGCCCAAGCGCCTGGTTTTATGAAAGCATTCTCGAGAAAGATAAATTAAAGCCGCCGCCAGGCAGCCGATTACCAGCCCGCAAACGACGATAAACGGCAGCTCGATCAGGGAACCGAGCTGTACTTCCGGTATAGAAAACGCAGGCGCATGGCCATAAGCAGCGCGTGTAAGTGATGCGCCAACTACCGAAGCCAGAATAATCGGTATAAAAGTCGAGATGCTGTATTCCATCATGATCACTTCCATAGCGAAAATAACACCCGCTATCGGCGTATTGAACGAAGCTGAAATGGCGGCAGCGCAGCCGCACCCGGTTAATACGCGAACACTGTTATTCGGAAGCCTCGACCACTGTCCCAGTAAGCTGCCACCGGCGGCGCCCAGATGCACAGCCGGGCCTTCTCTCCCCATTGATAAGCCGCTAATCAGAGCCACTGCGGCGCCCCCAAACTGCACCAGTAAGCTGCGTAGGGAAATGGCGCCCTGATGTAGATTAAAGCGTTCAATGACATAGCCAATTCCGGTGCGCCTCTGCTCTTTGGCCAGAAAATGAAAGCCTGTGCCGAGGGTCGCCGCACCTGCAAGCGGAAGGGCGCTGTGGAGTAACGGGTTTAGAGCTTCGAAATTCTCAGACGACCCGGGTAAAAACAGTGTCAGAATGAATTCGATGACAAACCGGAACAGAAGAATGATCAAGCCGGAGCTGAGACCGGCCAAAATTCCCAGCAGAGACAGTAATGGTAAAGCATCCACGGTGGATAATTTTTCACGGATGCGATCAAAATCAAGTTTCATGAGCAGACAGGGTTCTCAAATACGCTACGCTTACCAGATAGGGTTGCCGCAATTCTCGGTGTAGACCCTATCAGTCACGCTGATAGCATGCAGTATTGACGCTTACTAATCAAAAAATTCGCATTAACAACAAGTTAGGATTTTTATTACATCACGAGCTGCTTTATGATTGCATACCCAGTTAGTTTAAGTGAATTGAGTTAGCCATGAATGATAGCGCCCAGATAAAAGTCGGCGTAGTTGGCGGAACCGGATATACCGGAGTCGAGCTGCTACGCTTGTTGGTTCAGCATCCTAAAGTCTCCTTAACCGCGGTAACTTCTCGCTCCGAGGCGGGAAGTCAGGTGCACGAGCTTTATCCGAACTTGCGGGGGTATCTGGATCTGGAATTTACCCACCCTCAGGTAGAGACGCTTTCTGAATGCGATCTGGTTTTCTTTGCAACGCCCAATGGTGTCGCAATGAAAATGGTCCCAGAGCTTTTACGTGCTGGCGTGAAAATTATTGATCTGGCGGCTGACTTCCGTTTACAGGATCCTCAGGTTTGGGAAAAATGGTATGGCATTCCCCATGCCTGTGTGGATGTTCTCCAGCAAGCGGTTTACGGGTTGCCGGAAGTGAATCGCGCAGCCATTGCCGAAGCGGCCCTGGTTGCAAACCCCGGCTGCTACCCCACAGCGGTACAGTTGGGTTTTTTGCCCTTGCTTGAGCAAGGTTTGGTGGATCAGAATGGTTTAATTGCTGACGTCAAGTCTGGTGTCAGTGGAGCGGGCCGCGAAGCCAAACTAGGTTCATTATTGTGCGAAGCCAGTGAAAACTTTAAAGCGTATGGCGTTGCCGGGCATCGACATTTGCCAGAGATCAAACAAGGTTTGGAACGTGCCAGCGATAACCCGGTGGGGCTGACGTTCGTTCCACATTTAACACCGATGATTCGAGGAATACACGCTACACTTTATGCACGTCTCAATAATACCGGTATGGATTTGCAATCGTTATACCAGGAACGCTACGCAAACGACGCTTTTGTTGATGTGATGCCGTCAGGCTCGCTTCCGGAAACCCGTAGTGTGAAGGGAGCTAATCACTGCAGGGTCGCAGTGCATGTGCCGCAAGGTGGTGATACCGTCGTGGTGCTATCGGTCATAGATAACCTGGTAAAAGGGGCTGCCGGCCAGGCTGTCCAGAATATGAATATCATGTTTGGACTGGCGGAATCGGCAGGCCTGGATCAAATTGCATTAATGCCTTAAGGAGTGGAGTGTGGCGCGGGACTCAGATCGACCGGTAAGTTCGCCTGATCCGCGCATGATGCTGGTGCCGGTTGGGAAAAGCTCCCGTTGGCGAAGTTTCATATTGGTTTTGTTCACTATGGTGATTGTTGCAGGTGGGTGTTTGGGTGCCGGCTTCTTTTACGGAAGTCAGAGTCAAATGCAAGTGTCCACGGAGGTCGAACAACTGAAATCAACCAACGCTCAGCTGCAACAGCAGTTGGATGAGTTGCAGTCTCAGACGGCTATTAATAAACATGGAATTGAATTGGAGCGGCAAGCATCGGAGCGCGTTAGGCAGGAAAACGTGCAATTGCAAAACAAAGTTTCTGAACTGCAAGAGGCTGTTAATTTTTATAAAAGCATCATGGTGCCGGGTAAAAACGATAAAGGCTTGCGTATCGAAAAAATAGAGCTGTCCTCAACGTTTAATAAGCGTCGTTTCAAATATAAGGTTGTGATGACTCAGGTTGCAGATAACAGTTCGTTTATACAGGGCAAAGTTTCGATGAATTTGTTGGGTGTGCGTCAAGGCAAGAAAGAAAGCTTATCCTTCAAAGGCATTTCAGGTGAGTTCGAAAGTAGCAGTGTACCGTTCAAATTCCGTTACTTTCAGGATGTTGCTGGTGAGGTTGTGCTCCCGGATGGGTTTGTTCCGGAGCAGATAGAGGTGATCGCGCAATCCAAAGGCCGGAAAGCAACCCGGTTGGAAAAGCGGTTTGATTGGAAAGTACAAGAGGTAACGAGTGATGTGGGGAAAGGATAAAGGTAAGAAAGTCGACTTTGATCGCCACGCCGGCAAAACCACGATGATTTCCAAGGGAACGGTTGTTGATGGCGATGTAAAATTTGAAGGTGGTTTGTTGGTAGAAGGCACCATCAAAGGTAACGTTCGAGCTGATGAAGGTAGCGAAGCCTTGCTGCGACTAAGTGAGGCAGGTCAAATCGAAGGTGAGATTCACGTTCCGAATGTCGTCATAAATGGAAAGGTCAACGGCGACGTGCATTCGACTACCCATGTGGAACTTGCCGCGAAAGCAGAAGTAAACGGCAACGTGCATTATAACCTGATCGAAATGGTGATGGGGGCTGCTGTAAATGGCTCTTTGGTGCACAATCAGCCAAAACAGGCAGCAACAGATGTGTCGTTATCGCTGGAAAAAAAGTCTAAGGCGGGCTCTGCCGCGAAAAGCAATGCTGAACCTGAGCTAGACCCGAAGCATAGCCACGCCAGTTAGTGACGCTTATTTTATCGGCAGATGTTTGTTTCGTTGGTTGAGTTGTTGTTTTGGAGGAGCCTAATCGGTTCTTACGGCGCTCAAAAAGCGGGATGCGCAGCTTAGTTTGTTAGGTGTTTCGGGAGGCTGCATCAATCATCGCCGGATATGTACCTTGACTGCTCAAGGTGGAATCATGATAATTTGACGATCATTGTAATACGAAGGAGTATTCCTTAGAGTGACTGACGAATCTGTCATGATGTTCAGCGATAATGCAGCCCGAAAGGTGAAAAGCCTGATCGAGGAAGAAGGTAATGATAGCCTGAAGCTTCGTGTGTATATCACCGGCGGTGGTTGCGCAGGGTTTTCCTACGGGTTTAAGTTCGAAGAAGATTCGAAGGACGACGATACCCAGGTCGAAAACCACGGCGTGACCCTATTGGTCGATCCAATGAGCATTCAATATCTTGCAGGGTCCGAAGTAGATTACTCGGAAGGCCTGCAAGGCTCGCAATTTATCGTCAAAAACCCCAATGCAACCACGACCTGTGGCTGCGGTTCATCCTTCTCGATCTGATTTTTCAATTTTACCCATTAGCTTGCGGGGAAGAAGCTTCCCATTAATACCGGTTTTTGTGCGCCGGTAAAGGCGGATAGATCTAGCTTGATTCTCTGCAGGTGGTTCTTGGCGAACCAGGCGAACGCCATCGCCTCAACCCAGTCAGGGGGTATGCCGTAATCGCCAGTATTCTGTACGCGGCAGGGGATAAGATGCTGTAAACGCGCCATTAACGCGCTATTTCGTACTCCACCTCCACAGGCGAGAACTCGGTCAACGGGCGTTGCTAATTGGGCGATAGCGTTTGCAATGCTAGTTGCACTTAGCTCCAAAAAGCTCGCCTGAATGTCCTCTGGTGCGTAGGCGGTTAGGTTGCCTGCTTTTTCCGCCCAGGCTAAATGAAAGTACTCTTTACCTGTGCTTTTGGGAGCGGATAACTTGAAGTACGGGTCTTGTAGCCAATTTTCCAATAAGGGGTGAATCACTTTACCGCTGCTTGCCCAGGCGCCGTTCTGATCGTAGGTGAAGCCGTTGCGCCGCTGAATCCAGGCATCCATCAACCCGTTCGCTGGCCCGGTGTCCATGGCCAAGGCGCCTTCCACGTTGGCGGCAGGCAAATACGTAATATTCGCAATTCCTCCAACATTTAGAATCACCCGGTTTTCAGAGGCATGTCCCAAGAACGCTTCATGGAAGGCAGGAGCCAGAGGTGCGCCTTGGCCATCCAGCACCATGTCGCGACGCCGGAAGTCAGCAATTACATCAATGCCAGTGATTTCTGCGATGTAGTGGGGATCTGCAATCTGCAAGGTAAAAGGGTGCCTCTCCGTCGGCCTATGGCGAACCGTTTGGCCGTGGCTACCGATGGCAGCAATTTCGTTTTTGGTGACACCTGATTTGCTGAGCAAGTTTAACGAAGCCTGTGCAAAAAGCTGCCCGAGCTCCACATCAAGCTGGCCAAGAAGGTCAATCTGGTTCGCGCCGGGAGTAAACAGAGAGGTCAACCGTTGTCGTAGGTCGGCAGGAAAGGGTTCAAGATGAGAACAGACCAGTTCAGGTTGATGCTGTCTGAATGAAACCAGCGCTGCATCAATCCCGTCTGCGCTGGTGCCGGAAATCAGCCCAATGTAAAGCCCGTCTGTAAACTTATTCACCCAGTCGAGCCAGGTTCTCGCTTTTCATCGCTGCTGCGTAGGTAGAGAGCTGCCCCTGCATCTGTTTTGATAAGGCTAAGAACGCGTTTTTATCTGCTTTGGCAATGGGCTCTGCGTGGGGGAGTTTCACCGTAACCGGGTTGCGAACTGCACCGTTTTGATAAAATTCGTAATGAAGGTGGGGGCCGGTGGCAAGACCGGTGCTACCCACATAGCCGATCACCTGACCCTGACGTACTCTTTTCCCGGAGCGGATGCCTCGGGCATAGTTATTCATGTGCGCATATAGCGTTTTATATGTCTGGCCGTGTTGAATTATGACCACATTTCCATATCCGCCTTTGCGGCCGGCGTACACGACTTTGCCATCACCTGTTGCCTTGATCGGTGTGCCTCTGGATGCAGCGTAGTCGGTGCCTTTGTGGGCGCGAATAGTGTGCAGAACAGGATGTTTTCTACTCAGGTTGAAGTGCGAGCTGATTCGTGCAAAGTCAATCGGGCTGCGCAGAAAGGCTTTCCGCATGCTGTCGCCTTCTGGCGTGTAATAATTTGAGCCTTGGGTGGGAGAGTCATAGCGAACAGCCGTAAAGGTTTTACCCTGGTTGGTAAATTCGGCTGCGAGAATTTGTCCGTCTTTCACTTTTTCGCCATTCAAGTATAACTCTTGATAGATCACCTTAAACGAGTCGCCTTCGCGGATGTCCAACGCGAAATCCACGTCCCAGCCAAAGATGCCGGCAAGGGACATGGTCAGATTGTCCGAAAGGCCTGCTTTTTGCGCAGCCAGGAACAGTGAAGAATTAATGGTGCCTTCAGCGTAGGAGGTGAAGGGCTTTAAATTCTTAATCGAGCGGATCGCTTGGTATCCGTTGTCTGACTTTTCCACCAGAAGGCTTTCGGTGCGCGAAATAATATATTCAAGAGCTTGTAACGTGTCGTCCTGAATATTGAACTTGATAGTCTGGTTTGGTTGTATCTTGGCTAAGGTTTTTACTTCGCCGCCCCCAGACATGACGCTATGAACATCTTTGGAAGTTAAGCCAACTCGTTTGAATATGTGGCTTAATGTGTCGCCGGAGCGAATTTTCTCGACCTTCCAGTCTTGGCTGGTGTGTGTGGTTACCGGTGCTGCAGGGTTAATAGACTGGGCATTATTCAGGGTGGTGCGTTCGCTAGATAATGTAGCGAGCTGTTCTCTCGGGGCAAGCTTGGCAGGTGCAATTGCTGGCTCTTCGGCTTGCTTCTCGGACACGGGCGTCTTCAGGCGAACGGTTTTTGTTGCTGTCGCATCGGGTGATGGCAGTAAAGTGAGAGCTAACACTAAAGTGAGAGAGCACACAGCCACGGCTACCAAATGCAGTCGAGGGTAATTTATCAGCTTGTTTTCGTTCGCTTTTGAAAGATTCTTCATGCCTGTTTCGAGTAGATTCTGGTTGTTGTCGCTAAGTCATTCATAATCATTATAAGGATAGTTGAATCGGGATGTTACAGAAAATTTAATTTTCTCATTGAGCCCTACTTCACATAACCGGTGGCGTTTTAAAAATAGCCCAAAGCTACGCTATTTTCATCCCGTATAACAGTGGCAATAAGGCCCGTGTTACAATGCGCCCCTTTTTTAGACGTATATTATCTAAGGTGAGAAAAGTGCCGCACACTGCAGAACAAGCTTTAGCCCTGATTAAGCGGGGTAGCGAAGAAATATTGCTTGAGGACGAGCTGTTAGACAAGCTTAGGTCGGGGCGACCATTGAGAGTTAAGGCGGGGTTCGACCCGACCGCGCCGGATCTGCATCTGGGTCATACGGTGTTAATTAATAAATTGCGCCAGTTCCAGGAATTGGGTCACCAGGTGCTGTTCCTGATTGGCGACTTTACCGGCATGATAGGTGACCCAACTGGAAAGAATCAGACCCGATTGCCGTTGACGCGTGACCAGGTGTTGGAAAACGCCAGGTCTTATGAAGAGCAGGTGTTTAAAATCTTGGATCCGGCGAAAACTGAAATTTTGTTCAATTCCAGCTGGATGGAGCAGTTGGGCGCTGCCGGGATGATTCAGTTGGCGTCGCAACATACCGTTGCCAGGATGCTGGAGCGCGATGATTTCTCCAAGCGGTTTAAGTCGAATCAGCCCATTGCGATACATGAGTTTCTATATCCCCTCATTCAAGGGTGGGATTCCGTCGAAATGAAAGCCGATGTTGAACTCGGGGGAACTGATCAGAAATTCAATTTATTGATGGGGCGCGAATTACAGAAAGCCAGCGGGCAAAGTCCGCAGACAGTTCTGATGATGCCATTGCTTGAGGGGTTGGATGGTGTTCAAAAAATGTCAAAGTCGCTGGGTAACTATATAGGTGTGACGGAGTCGCCTTCTGAAATGTATGGCAAGTTAATGTCTATAAGTGATGACTTGATGTGGCGTTACTTCGATTTGCTGAGTTTTCGTAGCAATGAAGATATAGAGGGCCTCAAAAGGCGGGTGGGTCAGGGTGAAAACCCTAGGGATATCAAAATTCTTCTGGCAGAGGAATTGGTTGAGCGTTTTCACGGCGAAGGTGCCGCTGAAAATGCAAATAAGGGCGCCGGTAATAAATTCAAGTGGGGCGAAATTCCGGAAGATATGCCTGAGTTTGAGTTGAGAGCTGAGGGTGCGGAGGGAATACCACTGCCCAATGTTGTGCAACAGGCAGGCTTGACCAAGACGACGGGGCAAGCCAGGGATATGATGAAGCAGGGGGCCGTGCGTGTCGATGGTGAGCCTGTTCGCGACCCGAAATTCAGGCTGAGCCCAGGTGCCACGTATGTTTGCCAGGCAGGCAAGAAGCGTTTTGCGCGAGTAAAAGTGTTGGAATAGCTAAGGTGTTGAAAAAATTGTTTAAAAAAAGCGTTGACGGGTGAAATGATGTCCCTATAAT
>Ga0208570_1000031_pt1 | contig 80407 bp, 64 predicted proteins | sample DeeseametaMP1202_FD_184192 | JGI IMG/M metagenome (GOLD analysis project Ga0208570, IMG submission 184192) | Marine microbial communities from the Deep Indian Ocean - MP1202 (SPAdes) | ecosystem: Environmental > Aquatic > Marine > Oceanic | place: South Indian Ocean | collected 2011-03-08
GATGACCCCCGGTTCAAGGACACAGGGTCCCGCCGGGCAAATCACGGAGTATTGGACGAGATAATCTCATCCTGGACGCGAGGATCGGACCACTACCGGGTCATGCACCTGCTCCAAGCCGAGGGCGTGCCTGCGGGAGCGGTCCTCAAAGGCAGCGAGACCATCGTCGATCCCCACCTCGAGGCTAGGGGATTTTGGGACACGGTCAACCACCCGGAAGCGGGTATCTACAAGCAGACGACCACACCCTGGATACTATCCAAAAGCCCCAGACAGCCGGCTGTGCCAGCGGCGGGACTGGGGGAGCACAACTATCAGGTGCTGGGCGGCTTGCTGGGCCTGCCCACCAGCGAGATCGATGCTCTGGTCGAGCAGGGAATAACCGGCGACGTACCGGACCCCTCCGCATAGTTTCCCGTAGCCCAGTCTAGAGCCCCATCGCCGCCAAGCCGACCTTGGCCAAGTCTTCATCAGCGTTGTGCCCGCGCAACCCACCGACGCCGATCCCACCCAAGATTGCGCCGCCTTGTGTGATGACGACGCCGCCTTGTTCGTAGGTGACCATTGGGTCGCCGTTCTCACTGACGCTCTGGCCGATGTTGGCCATCCTCAGCCCCCAGTCGCCACTGTTCATACCCAGGATGGCGGAGGTGTAGGCCTTGCGCACAGCGTGCCGACGGGTAAACACCCGGGCATGGTCCATCTTGGCAAAGGCCTCCATATTCCCCGAGGCATCGACGATGGCCATGCATACCGGTGTTTCAGAGGTGTCTTGGACCTGTTCCATCATGGCGGCCATCGCCGCCCGCACCTGGCCCAGCGTTAGGTGGCGTTCAGCGATGGCCATAGCGGTTTGCGGACTGTCGTTGTGCGTTGACATGTAGTCAACCTCCTTTGTATCTCGGACGCGGTTTATCCCACCGGGAATTGTAACAACAGGGCGATGTCCAAATGCGTGTAAAATACCCCCAGCCGTCTATATCTGTAATTTGGCCGGAGTTCACGAAATGCGAGTGGGCGTAATCTCGGACACCCATAACCCCAGTGTCGGCGCGGAGCCGCCGCCGGAAGTGGTTTCCGCCTTTGATGGGGTGGACGTGATAATTCACGCGGGAGACATCTACCAGCCTTCTTGCCTTGATTGGCTGGAACAGATCGCGCCGGTCTACGCCGTTGAGTTGGGGGCCGACGCCCATTTCAAAGAAGATGCCCGGGTGGTGGATATGTCGCGGGTGCTGGAACTGGAAGGACATTCTATCGGCCTGATCCATGACCTGATGGTGCCCGGCATGGCCCAAGAGATCACCGAGTTCAGCCCGCTTGCGAAGCATTTTCCGCAAGGCGCCAAGTTGTCCGACGCTCTCGGATTAGTATTCAGCACCAATGTCGGCATCGTTATTTTTGGGCACACTCACTACCCGGTGGTCGAGGAATTCCAAGGGGTCTTGATGGTGAACCCAGGAAGCCCTAGCCTGCCGAAACAGCTAAGACGGCTTGGCCAAGTGGCTATATTGGAACTGGGACCGGACCGCAAGAGCGCCGAGATTCTCGATTTGTCCACCTTCAGTTGATTTAGGAGGCGATGCATGGGGCCGCAGGGACCGTCATTACTACTGGAACAATTCGGCCCGTTGCAGGGCGTCCGGGTCCTTTCCACCGGCAGCATCGTGGCCGAGCCGGTGGCCGCAGGGATGGCGGCGGAGATGGGGGCGGAAGTTATTCACATCGAGCGTCCCGGCGGCGGCGAGGACTGGCGCCATGCGGAGTTCCCCATCGAGGCCCCAGACGGCGAGCAAGTGGCCAGTTCCTGGGTGCAGGACCGGCGCAACACCTACTACACAACCCTGGATTTCAGCACTCCGGAAGGCCAGGAGATCTTCTTAAATCTCATCCGGCGCACCGATATCTGGATGGAGAGTTCCAAGGCCCGCACCTACGACAAATGGGGGCTGGACGACGCGGCGATCTTGAAGGCCAATCCCAGCATCGTGATCTGCCACGTTTCCGGGTTTGGACAGGACGGCGACCCTGAATACGTGAAGCGCGCTTCTTACGATTTCACGGCCCAGGCCTTTGGCGGCATGATGAACCTGGCGGGTAACCCCGACCCCGATCCACCTTCAAGGGCGGTGCCGTGGACCGCGGACTACATCACAGCTCTGTTCTGCCTGTGGTCGTCGCTGGCGGCCTATATCCATGCCCAGCGGACCGGAGAAGGCCAGGTGATCGACCTAGCGCAGTACGAGGCGGTACACCGTATCCTGTCGGGCACCATGGTGGCCTATCACGAACTGGGAATGGTGCGGGAGCGAGCCGGGAATAAAGCCGGCAACGCCCAACCGTGGGACACTTTCCGGGCCAAGGACGGCTGGGTAGTTGTTGCCGCCATCGGACCGGTGGTCTACTCCCGCGTGTGCCAGGTGCTGGGTTTGGACCCGGAAGACGAGAAATGGGTCTCGGCCCGCCGGGAGATCGAGTCTCCCCAAGGCATAGAGTTCGACGCCATCCTGCGCGGATGGGTGGAAGAGCGCACCATGGACGAAGTGGTCGCCACTATGAACGACTCTCAGATCGGTTGCAGTAAGATCATGAACGCCCAAGAGATGGCCGAGAACTCCCACTACCAGCAGCGGGGCGTCCATGTGGAGTGGGAGGACGAGCAACTGGGAAAGACAGTGAAAGGGGTGGGTATCGTCCCCAAGTTCTCAAAGACGCCCGGCAAGATATGGCGCGGCTCGGTGCCTGTGGGCCACGACAACGACTTGGTCTACCGCGACCTGTTGGGGCTGGACACTGACGCGCTGGATAGGCTGTCCGAGCGAGGGGTTATCTAGCGCCGGGCTGCACGATATGGAGAATCCAATCAAAGGAATCGATGAATGCCCGCTGATGGGAATCACCAAAGAGACCAGCTAAACCGCAACAAGTTGAGTCTCGGCCTATTCGGCCTGAATTGTTCCGGCGGACTTGCAGTGACGACCGTGCCAGAGCGTTGGGAGGCAAGCTGGGAGAACAACCTGAATGCCGCTCTGATGGCCGACGAGGCCGGGCTGGATTTCATGCTGCCGCTGGGGCGTTGGAAAGGGTACGGGGGAATCACCGACCACAACGCCTCCAACTTCGAAACGCTGACCTGGGCGTCCGGCATCTTGGCCAGCACCCGCAACCTGATGGTCTTCGGGACCGTCCACGTCTCGCTATTTAATCCGGTGGTTGCGGCCAAGCAGATGGTGACGGCCGATCATATCGGCCAAGGCCGGTTCGGCATCAATATCGTGTGCGGCTGGAACAGCGACGAGTTCGACATGCTGGGGGTGAATCTCGCCCAGCATGACGACCGCTACGACCAAGGACAAGAATGGCTCGATGTCGTCACTCGAGCGTGGTCATCCACTGAGCCGTTCGATTACGACGGCGAGTTCTATCAGGTCCATAAGACGGATATCAATCCCAAGCCCTACGGCGGCGGCCGGCCGGTGATCGTCTGCGCCGGAAACTCCCCTCGCGGGCGAGACTACGCGGCGCGCAACGCAGACATGATGTTCACCAACCTACGGATGCACATCGACGAAGTTCCAGCAACTATTTCAGAACTGAAAGGAATGGCGGCCGCCTACAACCGGGAGATCGGAGTGTTTTCCAATGTCGCCGTGGTCTGCCGGCCGACAAAGAAAGAGGCCGAGGAGTATTTCCACTACTACGCGGTCGAGAATGCCGACTTGGATGCCGTGGAATACATGATAGAGGGCCGTGGACTTAAGAAACCCGGCGTTTCGGGAGAAGCGCTCCACGCAGCTCGCCTGCGCGCGGCCGGCGGCAATGGAGCGTTGCCCATAATCGGTGATCCAGACTACGTTGCGGCGCTGATGAAGCGCCTGTCTGAGTGCGAAATCTCAGCCCTTGCCATAGGATTCACCAACTACCTGAACGAATTCCCATACTTCCGCGACGAGGTGTTGCCCAGGCTGGCGAGCAAGGGTCTTAGAACTAGTTAGCCGGCTTCTCAGCGGTTATCAGGCCAAGCTGGGTCGGCAGAGGCACAGACTTGGGGTTGATGAATCCGGCTTCTTCGAGCCAGGAGGTGACCTCTGTGCCTTCACGGTCGCCGGCGCCTGGGTTGAAGACCACCAAGACGTATAGGTCTTCCAGGGTGTCGAGACGCTTGCGCTGGGGATTGTCTTCCAGGCGCATATAGTCTTGGACTATGACCAGTCCTCCGGCCTCGAGAATCTCGAAAGCGACTTTGAACAGTTTTCGGCAGTCCTCTTCCGGTGAGATCAGGACAACCCCGGAAATGAGGCAAACATCGTATCCAGTCCCGATCTCCGCTTCGAAGAAACTACCCTCCACCAAGGAGATCCGGTCTGAAAGGTTGTTTTGTTCCACGAAAGTCTTGGCGACGATCAGCGGTTCTTTCTGGTCGACGACCGCCGCCTTGAGCTGTGGGTTGGCTTGGCAGAGGGCGATACTGTAGCTGGCCGCTCCGCCGCCCAGGTCGATGAGATTCCGTTTGCCGCTGAGATCAACGCTTTGCACCAACTGGGCGGCCTGCCCGGACGTCGCCCGGTTGTGCTGGCCGATCATATAGTCGTTCCAATAAGTGGCTTCGTCCACGAACCCGGTCTCGAAGGGTAGCAGGGTCTTGCCTTCTTTGATGACCTCATCAAGTCGGCCCCAGGACGCCCAGGTATTCGTGTGGTGAATGGCGTGGTCCCCGACGTAGGAATCCTTACCCTTGACCAAAACATTCGACGCTGTCGGTGTATTGGAATATTTCCCATCAGTGGAACTCAGCAACTCCAGGACCACGCAGCAGTCCAGGAAGGCTTGGGTGTAGCGTGGGGACGCGCCGATGGACTCGGCAACATCTTGGGACGTCAACGGGCGGTCTTCCAAGAGGGCAAACACATCTAGCTTGATCGCTGCCCGCAGAATCGCGGAATACCAGAAGCTCCGCGCCATTTCCCGAACGAATTCCGCTCCGGAGCCGGTTGGTGAGCCGGGTTGAGTCATCGGGTTGTTCCTTCCTTTTCGTGCCGTTCGTCTAACGACACCGGCTGCCAGGGAACATCTTAACTTAGCCGTCATCCACTGTGATCACAAACGCCCCGTCCATCTGCGGAAGGACGGGGCGTTCTTGATCCAGGCCGGGGGCCGTTGTTCCCAGCCCCTAAGATTAGGCTTGGTTGGTTGCTACTTCCCTTCTTTTGCCCACAGGGCTTCCAAGAGGTTGCCTGGGGACATCGGCAGAACATCCATGCGGACTCCCATCGCGGCGTGGATAGCGTTGGCCACCGCGCCCATGGGAGGCACGATGCAGACTTCACCGACCCCTCGGATCCCGAAGGGATGGCCCGGATTTGCGACTTCCACGATCACGGTGTCAATCATGGGCAAGTCCAAGCTGGTGGGCATCCGGTAGTCTAGGAACGACGAGTTGGCCATCTCGCCCGAATCGCTGTAGACGTACTCTTCGTTGAGGGCCCAGCCGATTCCTTGGGCCACGCCCCCTTGCAATTGGCCTTCCACATAACTCGGGTGGACGGCTTTGCCAACGTCTTGCAGCGCGGTGTAGCGAAGGATGTCGACTTTCCCGGTGTCGGGGTCGACTTCCACATCTACGATGTGCACGGCGAAAGCGTTGCCCACGCCCGCGGGGTTCACGTTGCCCCGGCCCACGACCGGGCCGCCGGTGCCGACCAACCGGGCGGCAAGCTGCTTGAAGGACAATTTCAGTTCGGGGTCCGACTTGTGAGAGGCTTCTCCGTGGACGAATTCCACGTCATCGAGATCAACGTCCCAGATCCGTGCGGCCCGCTGCAATAGTTGCTGTTTGATGTCCATGGCCGCTTCGTGGACGGCCCAGCCCGACTTAAAGGTGGCGCCACTGCCGGCGGTCAAAGAGGTATAACCCACGGAGTCGGTGTCGCCCACGGTTGGGTGGACGTCCTCGGCAGGAATGCCCAAGACCTCGGCCACCTGCATTGCCATGGATGCCCGGCCCCCGCCGATGTCCGGCGATCCTTCGATAAGACTGATCGTGCCGTCAGCATTAACGCTGGCGGTCGCGCAGGCAGGCCCGGTCCCGTTGAACCAGAACCCGGCAGCCACGCCGCGGCCCCGGTTGGGGCCTTCAAGTTTCGAGTTATAGTGCTCGGTCTGCATAGCGGCGGCCAGGGTTTCCTGGTAGCCGACGCGTTGCAACACCGGGCCGGGAATCCGGCGGCTACCCTCTTGGGTGCCGTTCTTCGCCCGGAATTCCAGGGGGTCAATGCCCAGCTTCTCGCAGATCTCGTCGATGACTGACTCCGCTGCGAAGGCGGCGGCCGGCACTCCCGGCGCACGGTAGGCGGCCGCTTTCGGTTTGTTGACGACCACGTCATACCCTTCGATCCTGCCATTGGCGATGTCGTAGGGAGTTAAAACGCACTGGCAAGCCTGAATGATGGGGGACCCGGGGAATGCGCCGGCTTCGTAAATCATTGTGACGTCGGCGGCAGTGATCTTACCGTCATTGTTGGCCCCGATCTTCACTCTGATGGAACTGCCGGAGGTCGGACCGGTCGCCTCGAACACTTCCGCGCGGCTCATGGAGATCTTCACGGGCCGCCGGGCCTTCTGGGAGAGGGCCGCGGCCACCGGCTCCAGGTAGATAACCGTTTTTCCGCCAAAGCCTCCGCCGATCTCCATGGGAATCACGAGTATCTGAGAGACCGGGATGCCCAGGACCAGGCTGGTGAGGTCCCTGATTTGGAAGTGGCCCTGGCTGCTGCACCAGATGGTCAATTTACCGTCTTCGCCCCACATCGCCGTGGCGGAGTGCGGCTCGATGTATCCCTGGTGCACCGTGGCGGTCCGGAATTCCCGCTCCACGATGATGTCGGCTTCTTTGAACCCCTGCTCGATGTCGCCCAGCTCGAAAAAGAAGTGGTTGGAGATGTTAGTGGCTTTCCCGGAGTCGTCGTCGTCACGAAGACCGCCGGGGCGAATGTTGGCGTTCTCCGAGTTGGCCAGTCTCTCGTGCAAGACAGCCGCGCCGTCTTTCATGGCCGTCTCCAGGTCAATCACGGCCGGGAGAACTTCGTAGTCAACATCTATCAGGGCGATCGCTTCATCGGCTTCCTGCATGCTGGTCGCCGCCACGGCAGCCACCGCGTGGCCCTTGTACAATGCCTTTTCGGCGGCCATGCAGTTATTGCTGATCCACTTGGGGTTGGCCATGGCGCCTTCACCCAGATCGGCAACCTTGCCGTCCGGTTGGGCGAAATCGGCGGAGGTTACCACGGCTTTCACGCCGGGCAGGGCCAAGGCCTTGCTGACATCGATGGACTTGATTCGGGCGTGGGCGTGGGGGCTGCGCAAGATCTTCCCTTGGAGTAGCCGAGGGAGAGTCATATCAGCGCTGTAACGCGCGCGTCCGGTTACTTTATCGTTGCCATCGGGGCGAATGGGCCTGGTGCCCACCACATCGAATTCTTCATTCACCAATACCACGTTGGTAGCCATTGCATTCTCCTATCGGACGAGCCTGTGACTTGGACTCCAGGATTCTAGCATATGGCGAGGCTGGGGTGGTGTTGGGGTGGCTGGGCGAATTCCCCCAACCACTGGCTTTCTGAACCTTCCCGTCTTAAACTCTCGGTTATTACTGCGGGATTGCGCCAAGCTGACGCGCTAACACTGTACAAGGGGGCCGAAAATGCCTATCACAAATGAGACTCTGAAGGCGATGATCCGAGACTATAACGGTCTGGAGTTGTCGGACGAGGAACTGGAGTTGGTCCGGCCGGAGTTGGAGAACTATTTCGCAGAGCTGAAAAAGCTGGAAGACCTGGACCTGTCGGACGCGTTTTCCGGCCGCCTTATGAATCTTTCTGACTAGCTACATTCCGCACCTAAGTTACAGATCCAAGATTATTAGATCCGAGAGAGGTCAGGACCATGTCGAACACTGATTTGCTGAGGATGACTATCTCCGAGTTGGCGCCCATGATCAAGAACAAAGAAGTCTCCCCGGTGGAGCTGACGGAAACCGCGCTGGCCGAGGCCGACCGGCTGCAACCTACGCTCAACTCGTTCATCACCATCCTTCATGACCGTGCCATGAACCAGGCCCGGGCGGCGGAAGAGGCCATTTCCCGCGGCCATTACGCGGGTCCGCTACACGGCATTCCAATGGGCATTAAAGACAATCTGGCCACCGCCGGTATCAAAACCACGGTGGGCTCCAAGGTATTGGCGGACCATGTGCCGGAAGAAGACGCCGAGGTGGTCACCCGCTGCCGGAACGCCGGGGCGATAATCATCGGCAAGGAGAACCTGGAAGAGTTCGCCGCCGGGGCGACCTCCAACAATCCTCATTATGGCGCAGTTCACAACCCCTGGGGCCTGGACCATATCCCAGGCGGGTCCAGCGGAGGCGGGGGCGCCAATGTCGCCGCCGGAGTTACTTTCGCATCGCTGGGCACCGATCTGGGCGGGTCGGTCCGATTGCCGGGGACGTTCTGCGGCGTGGTGGGCCTCAAGCAGACTTACGGACGGGTCAGTCAGCGTGGATTGATGGTCACCAGCTTCAACGGCGACCACATCGGCCCGATGACGCGGTCAGTGGCCGACAGCGCCCTGGTGCTACAGGTCTTGGCCGGAAACGACCCCTTGGACCCGAGCACAGTGCCGGTCCCGGTGCCGGATTACAGCGCCTATCTGGGAAAGAGCTTGAAAGGGTTGAAGATGGGCGTACCGTCCAACCATTATTTCGACCTGCTGGACGGTGAGGTTGAAAGTGCTGTACGGGGTAGTATCGCCGCCTTGGAGGAACTTGGGGCTGAGCTGCAAGAAGTCAGCTTGCCCATGATGGAATACATCGGCGCCATGCGCATCGCAGCGATGGCCGATGGCGTAGTGACTCACGAGCCCTACCTCAAGGCCCACCGGGAAGGCTACGGACCCGACGTCTTTTACCGCACGGTACCCGGACAATTCGTGCTGGGCAAAGACTATTCCAAGTCTTTGAAGGTGCAGCGTCTGATCCAGGCGGAGTACGCCCAGGTGATGCAGCAGGTGGACTTCCTGGTCACCCCGACGGCGCCGGTGGCCGCGCCTAGGATCGACGCCAAGTACATAAGCATTAACGGCGAAGAACACCGAGTAAGAGGGCCTGGCTCAGGTGTCATCTCTCGAAACACCAGTCCTATGAACGCCGTAGGACTGCCGGCCATCACGGTGCCGTGTGGGGTCAACAAATCGGGCCTGCCCATCGGGGTCCAGTTCATCACCGGTGCTTTCGAAGAGGGTCTGCTGTTCCAAGTCGCTGACAACTACGAGAACGTCTCGCCAAGCCAGGGTCTCCGCCCAGCAGTTGCTGTGGGAGCCTAGACCCAAATGACGAGATTGGGAAACCAGTAAATGCCGGAAGAGAAGATCTCAATCACTGTGGGCGAAAAGACTGTCTCCGCGATAAGAACATCTCCGGATGGTGACGCCCGTTTCACTTTTGTGTACGCGCCTGGAGCTGGGTCGAACATCAACGATCCATTCGGAAAGTACTTGAGTTCACGCCTGCCCGCCGCCGGTGGCTCCCTGGTGCGGTTCCAATTTCCGTATATGGAAGCAGGAAAGCGGGGACCGGACCGGGCCCCTTTGCTGGAAGAGACCTGGCGGGCGGTGATCGACAAGGTCCGGCCCAATTCCGGCAAGTTGGTCGTGGGCGGAAGGTCCATGGGTGGACGGATCGCCTCTAGAGTGGTCGCCCAGGGAACTCAAATCGATGGACTTGCTTTGCTGGCGTATCCGCTCGATCCACCACGACCTCCCGCAACCCCCCGGAATGGCCATCTCCCAGACATAGCCGTCCCCACACTCTTCTGCTCTGGGACCAGGGACAACTTCGTGGCGCCAGGTAGTTTGGCCATTGTGGTGGATGGGATGCCCAACGCCGTGCTTCACGAACTTGAAGGCGCCGACCATGGATTTGCAGTCCTGAAGTCGAGCGGCAGAACTCGTGAGGACGTTTTGCAGGAAGTGACCGATGTGATGTTGCGATGGGTTGAAGGGATCTAAGGGTGATTCCCCGACGCTGGCAGTTAACTCAATCAAGCCGCTGGAGACAAGAGATATGGCAGTGAAAATGGGCGTGGCGATCGTCAGCACTGACGTTAGAGAGTACATCCAGCAGGTCCGGATGCTGGACGAAGCCGGGGTCGCGATGATCGGGTCCGGCGACTCCCAGGCCCTCTACCATGAGCAGTTCATCCGGTGCGCTCTATCTGCTGAGCACACCCAAAGGGCGCGGGTCGGTACATGGATCACGAACCCTGTGATGCGCCATCCGGCGGTGACCGCGGCAGCCATCGCCACCGTGGACGACCTAGCGCCGGGGCGGGCGTTCTTGGGCGTCGGGACCGGTGATTCCACGGTCTACAACGCCGGTCTCAAGCCGGCCACGCTGAAAACACTGGAACGGTTCATCAACACGGTGCGGGAGCTGCATCAGAACGGCGTGTCTGAGTGGGAAGGCAACCCTTGCTACCTGACTTGGGCGGACCGCCGCATCCCCATCGGCATGGCCGTTTCCGGCCCCAAGGCGATGCGCATGGCCGGCAGGTTGGCCGACATCGTTTGGGTCTGTTTCGGCATCCAGGAAGAGGAGATCCGAATCGCGAAAGAATATCTTGCTGAGGGCGCCAAAGAGGCCGGCCGCAGCGTCGACGACATCGATGTCTGGTGGATGGTCCAGTTCAATGTCGCCGAGAGCCGGGAGGCGGCATTGGAGCCATTGATCGCCGGCCTCGCCACCTCGGGGCACATCATCTTCCGGTACGGACTGGACGGCAAGGCCGTACCTCCGGAGCACCAACAAGGCGCCAACGACCTGGCCCGCTTGTATCAGCCGTTGAAACACTTCGGAAATTCAGACCTGCCCGGCCAACTAGGGCTGACCGATTACCTGGCCGACCGACTGGCCATCGTCGGGAACACTGAAGAAGTCATCCAACGCATCAAGACGTTGGAGTCCCAGGGCGTGGACAAGCTCTTCTTCTACACGGCGCTTCCGGACAAGCAACGTTTGTTCAACCAACTGGCGGAAGAGGTGCTCCCTGCTATTAGCTGAATTCGCAGGCGTTGGTCACTAAAGCCCCGAAATCTACCTACGGAGGTCCTCAATGTCGAGCCAGAACGGGCCTCAAGGCCTCGGCGCAAATATCGATGAGGGTTATCTGATCGACGTTTTGACGGAGCTGGCGAAAGTTCCGACGGAAGTCCCTCTTGGACCCGATACCTTCATGGAACCGGACGACCCGAAGCTGGTCCACTACGTTCAAAATGTCTTGCGCCCCAAACTCAATGACGTTGGGATACAGGCTTCTGACGTCCCAGACAACCAATTATTGGTCAAGTACGGCGATGGAACGTCGGATGCTGCTCTCTTGGTGATGGTCTACACCCCCGCGCAGCACAATAATCTGATGGATGACCCCCTTTCGGGAAAGATAGCCAATGCGGCGGAATGGGGGTACGACGAGCCCTGTGTTTTTGGCCAGGGCGTTTCCCAAAACAAGGCCCACCACGCCGTAATGTTGGCGGTGTTGAAGCTTTTTGTGGAGCAGGACGTCCGGCTTGCCGGCACCCTCTACTTTGCGGTGAACAACGAAGGCCGCAGCAGTCACCAGTGCACGGAAAATATCCTTAAAGTCTTGGACCCCAAGCCGGACTTTTGCCTGATGCTGAGGGGCACTGGGATGCGAATCTCCCTGGGGAACCGTGGCCGGGTAGACCTGAATGTCGAGATCAAGGGAAAGGCAACTCACTCCAGTTCCCCCGGCCAAGGTCTCAGCGCCATCGAAGGGGCCAACGAGTTCATAAATCGGCTGAACAAGCTTCGAATTCCGGGCAGCCACCCTATCTTGGGTGAGCGCCATGCCCTCGCCTACCAAGTCGTGTACGAGCCCATGGCGCCCCATACCCTACCTGAAATCGCCAGGATCCGGGTGGACCGCCGTCTGCTCCCCGGAGACGATCTCGACCAAGCATTAGAGGAGGTGCGCGCGGCCATCGGCGACCTTTCCCCTTATGAAATGTCCATCTCGCTAGGGACGCACATGCTGGCCGCGCTGGTCGACCCGCATCACCATGGAGTGCGGGCGTTAACCGAGGCCCACCGCAGCGTCTATTCCCAAGACCCGGAGACGTACTATGGACAAGGCACCTTCGACGCCGGCGGGCCGTGTGCTGCCGGTGTGCCTGCGGTGATGTACGGGGTTGGTGGTGGAGCCTCGATGTTGGGAGACGACTTTGCTCCAATCCGGCAGGTGGTGGATGAGACCCATGTACTGCTCCGTACGATAATGACCCTTCTGGGCTGATGATTCTTCTGGTCTTTAATCAATAAAGGTCTGCCATGCAACACGAAATGAGCGCCAAGTTCGGCTTGAGTCTTTCCACCCGGGCGATATTGTTCGACTGGGGCACGATGGACGATCTGATTGAAGCGGCGATCGTCGCAGAAGAGTCCGGCTATTTCAGCGGCGTGTGGGTCGGCGACAACCTATTGTCCAAACCCAGAGTGGAGGCCATAGTTACCCTGTCGGCCATCGCCGCGCGCACCGAAAGGATCTCTTTGGGGACGATCTGCTTGGCTAGTTTCGTGATGAGAGACCCTATCTTGCTGGCATTGCAGTGGGCCAGCTTGGACATTCTGTCCAAAGGCCGCACGATTTTGGCTGTGTGCAATGGGGGTTCAGCCAGCGACGGGCCTCAATTCGCCCACGAACTGGAAAACATGGATGTGGCGTCAAGCGAACGCGTCGGCCGATTGGTTGAGGGTATTCAGGTCATTCGGCGTCTGTGGAGCGAGGATAGCGTGACCCATCAAGGCAAGTTCTATAATTTCACCAACCTGGAGGCCCTGCCAAAACCGGCCCAGCAACCCGTGCCGATACTGATAGCAGCCAATCCGCGGGAGCAACGGCTAGATGACCCGGTGGTCGATCGAATCCTGCGCCGAGTCGCCAGATTCGGAGACGGTTGGCAGACCGACGCCACGCCCGTTGAAACCTTTCGGCAGAGATTCGACCGGATCTGCGAGTATGCCGTAGCTGAGGGGCGAGACTCGAGTATGCTCGATTCTTGTCTACACCTGATGGTGAACATCAACGATAACCGGCAGCAAGCGATCGAAGAAGCACAACATTTTCTTGTGTCCTATTACGGAGCGGGCACTATCTCTCAGGAAAAGATGGACCTCTGGCTAGCTTGCGGCTCGCCGGAGGAGGTGGCTGAAAAGATTCAGTCCTATATCGATGCCGGATGCAAGACACCGGTCTTACGCTTCGTGTCACCAGACCTCAAGGGCCAGCTACAGCGTTGTATCGAAGAGGTACTGCCAGTCTTCAAAACGGTTGGCCCTAAGTGACCGAATAAACCATACGCGGGAGAAACGATGTCCATCGGGTGGGCAATTATCAGCGCCGGCGACTTTGCCGATTCAAGGGGCGCACCAGGCATCAACCAAGCCGCGGGCGCGGAGTTGGTGGCCGTGCACAGCCGGGACCAGGGCCGCAGTGACGCCTTCGCCGAGAAGCACAGCGCCAAGACCGCATACACCTCGGTTGAGAATGTGCTGAGCGATTCCAGGATAGACGCCGTCTACATCACTTCGCCGAACCATCTGCACGCTGAGTACACCACGATGGCCGCCAACGCCGGCAAGCATGTGCTGGTGGAGAAACCGCTGGCAGTGGAGCTGGCAGACGGTGTGTCGATGATACAGGTGTGCCGTGGGCGAGGCGTGACGCTGGGAGTGGGGCTGCACTTGCGCCACCACCCCGGCCACATCGAAACCAAACGGCTGGTGGCGGACGGGTCTCTCGGCACTATCGCGCTGGCCCAAGCTCAGATCGGCCAGGGCGAACGGGGAAATATTCGGTCCGTGCCACGTGCCGGCCTGCGCGATTGGTGGACCCACCCGGAACTGGTCGGCGGGGCGTTCGCCATGTTAACCATCGGCGTCCACGCCATCGACGACCTGCAATTCTTATTGGGACAGCAGGTGGTGGAGATCGCTGCGATCACAGATGGACAGACTGCGGAAAGGCCTCTGGAAGACCTGGCCACGATGTGCCTGCGATTCGACGGCGGGGCCATCGGCACAATGATTTGCGGGATGCGCCTGCCGGAGTACCAGAATGATGTAGCCATCTACGGCAGCGAGGGCAAGGTGGTGCTGTCTGACGCGTCTTGGCCACGTCTGCAGGGGGAACTGCGGGTGTCCAGCGAAACGGTCAACACCACCGTTGCTTACGAACCGGACCATGTCTACCTGGTCAAGAAGAACATCGAAGACTTCCAGCGGGCTATAGCAGAAGGCAGAGACCCGGTTGCCTCGGGACTCGCCGGGCTCAAGTTGCTCCAGTTGACGGAAGCCATGGTGGAATCAGCCAAAACCGGCCGGACGGTGAAGCTGGAGTCGTTGCATTTATCAGGAGCAAATAGTTGATGGCGAGGTTCCGGAGCGCAGTGGCATTCGCGCGCACGAAGTTAATCTCGGGTAGGATGCTCGTCCGCACTGTGCTTCCGGTACTACGTCCGATACCTCATCTGGACTTTGGGGCTCTTGGCAATGGTTGGGGTCATTGTTCTCTTGATTTGGATCGGCGCCACCGGTGACGGTGAAGACGCCGGCGAAGCTTATCAGCCGGTGTTGACTGAACGCTTAGCCACCAGGCTGGCTTTTACCGAGCTTCTCTCGTCGGGCCAGATGGTATTAGCCTGCGGGATTGAGTCATCTGTGCTTCCCGGTGATGCGGAGGTAGTCTACACGCCGGATGAAACTTGGCTGGGGACCTTGGGAAATTGCGCCTTCGTCGTTGACGACGCCTCCGGCGAAGTGAGTGGGCCCTAGTTGTCAAACTTGCGAAGATTCTAGCTGCCACGCGCCGTTAACCAGGACGATGATCGCATCCCGACGTGATTCTCCCACCTGATATAGTGTTGCGGCTCGCATTGGCTTTGGGGAGGTAATGACTCATGAAATACGACCACATAATCGTCGGTGGCGGGACCGCCGGATGCATCCTAGCAGCCAGATTGTCGGAAGACCCTGGGCGGTCGGTGTTGTTGCTGGAGGCGGGCCCCGAATACCCCGACTTCCAAGCGTTGCCGGACTCTTTGAAATACGGTTGGGGGATGCTCAATCTGGAAGCCCGCAAGGCCGGAGGCCCATTCAACTGGTCCTTCACTGGCAAGGCGACGCCACACCAACCGGAACCGATGCCGGTGCCGCGGGGCAAGGCCATGGGCGGCACGAGCGCGATCAATGGCCAAACGTTTATACGCGGCGCGCCAGAGGATTTCGACACCTGGGCTGCCTGGGGCAACGAAGATTGGTCGTACTTAGATTGCCTTCCGTACTTCCGGAAGCTGGAAAGCGACGAGGATTATTCCGGAGATTTCCATGGAACTGAGGGGCCGGTGCCAGTTCGGCGTCACCACCGGGAAACCTGGCCGCCGGCCCAAGAGGCTTTTTATCAAGCGTGCCTCGCCGCCGGCTACCCGGACAACCCAGATGTCCATGAACCCGATTCGACGGGCGTCAGCCTACGGGCCGAGAACAACGTCGACGGGGTGCGCATGAGTATGGCATTGGCTTATCTCGATCCCAATCGCCACCGGCTCAATCTGACCGTCAAAGCCGGTGTCCAGGTTTTAAAGATAATCATCAAGGGCAAACGCGCCACCGGACTGGAGGTGGAAAGCGGCAGCGAGCGATTCACTGCGGAGGGCGGTGAGATCATCTTGTGTGCCGGCGCAGTGGCATCTCCGCATCTGTTGATGCTATCGGGCATCGGGCCGGCAGACCACCTGGCGGAGTTCGGCATACCGGTGGTCGTCGACAGTCCGGGAGTCGGTCAAAATATGCGGGACCACCCTAATGTTACCGTGAAGTTCTCGGTGAAAGAGGGGACATATGACGACCCGAACGGAATGAGGGCGCTTCGGCTCAGATTCAGCGCCACCGGCTCCAAGACACCCAACGACATGATTCTTTCGCCGGCTTCGATGAACACGGTGATCGCTGAGGGGGACGACCCGAGTCACACGATCAACTGTGGACTGTACCTGGCGGTTGGGAAGGGTGAACTTTGGCTAACGTCGGCCGATCCGCACGCCTATCCCAGCATGGACTACCATTATCTTGAGGACCCTTGGGACCGGGAGCGCCTTAGGGAAGCGGTCCGAAAATGCGTCGGCCTTTTGAATGATCCCGCCTATGCCGAGGTCATCCAAGAGCGTACCGACCCACAGGATGCCGACCTTGTTACCGACCAGACATTGGACGCCTGGTTGCTCCGAAAAGTGAGTTCGTCATTCCACATATCCGGCACCTGCAAGATGGGGCCAGATAGCGACCGGGAGGCGGTGGTTGATGGCCGGCTCAAGGTCCGCGGAGTAGAAGGCCTGCGGGTGGTCGATGCCTCTGTGATGCCCGACGTGATCCGAGCCAACACCAATGTCACCACAATGATGATTGCCGAACGGGCCGCCGATTTCATCAAAGAAGACAACTAGGTAGGTCGAGCTGCGGGCCCGTTCCTAGCCGGGCCTCTACAAGAACCAACCCATCCTGTTGTAATAGGCACACCACCCGCAAAGTAAGGACGTTGCGGGAGCACGAGTTCGCTTATGTATCCATGATCGCTTTGCGTTGGGCGCCATCCACGGCAATGCTGGCGGCGGTGATGAAGCTCGCCCGTTCCGAGGCCAGGAAGACCACCACGTCCGCAACCTCTTCCGCGGTGCAAAGGCGTCCCATGGGCATGCTCCGCACGGCCTTCTCTTGGGCCTCGTCCTCGCTGATATCCATCTCCCGGGCCAGGGTACGGACCAGTCCCCACCAGCGTTCGGTGTCCACCGGTCCGGGGTTGACCGCGTTGACCGTGATGCCATGGGGCGCCAGCTCTTCGGCGATGGCGAGTGTGAAGTTGATGCCGGCGGCGTTGGCGGCTCCGGGCGTTAGCTCAAAGTAGATCGGTTTGACGCCGTCGTTGCCTATAACGTTGATGATGCGTCCCCACCGCCGCTCCTTCATGTGTCCCACGGCGGCTTTGGTGGTGCGGACGTAGCCCATGAACTTTAGGTTTAAGCTCTCCATCCATTGACTTTCCTCGAGGTTCTGAAGCGTGCCGCCGGGGGAGTTGCCGGCACAGTTCACCAGAATATCCAGACGGCCGAAGTGGTCGACCGCCGTACGCACGAAGCGCTGGGCATCCTCCTCATTGTTCATGTCCGCCACGATGGGGAGCACTGTCCTTTCCGTCTCGGCCGCTATCTCCGCGGCCACACTGTCCAGAAGCTCTTTGCCCCGGGCACAGATAGCCACATCGGCGCCCTCCCGGGCCAGGGCCAGAGCCGTCGCCTTGCCGATGCCCATGCTCCCTCCCGTGACCAGAGCGACCCTGTTTTGCAAACCCAGTTCCATGACGCTTACTCTCCAGGTTAGGCGTTGAGTTTTCTCCCTATGAGTTCCTTGATCTTGTTGGGGCTTAAGGGCAGTTCCCTCACTTGAAGTCCCAAGGCATTGGACACGGCGTTGGACAGAGCGGCGCCTGTGGCCACGATACCGACTTCACCGGCGCCTTTCACCCCCATCGGGTTGAGCGGCGACGGGGCCAGGTCCAGGACCGCTACGTCGAAGGCCGGGATGTCCGTGCTGGTGGGCAGCAAGTAATCCATGAAGCTGCCAGCCAAGAGCTGCCCTTCGTCGTCGTAGACCAATTCCTCCAGGATGGTGGCGCCTACCCCCTGGGCCGCCGCGCCGACTACCTGGCCGGTCAACAACAAGGGATTGATGACGTGACCGACGTCCTCGACGATGGCGTATTTCAAGATATCGATCTTTCCGGTTTCCGCGTCAACCGCCAGGTGCACCGCGTGGACCCCACACGGATAGCACTCCTGAGTGGAACGGAAATAGTAGTACGTCTCCAGGCCGAACTCGCCCAGGTTGTACCTGCTGCCCGGCACGGCCAACGCCAATACCTCGCCCAGGTCCAAAACCGTGTCGCCGCCTGGAGAGTCCTTGCGCCGGACAACGCCTTGGGAAAGCTCGAGCTCGCCGGGGTCCACATCGAGATAGGCGGCGCTGACGGCCAGCACCCTATCCCGCAGTTGCTGCGCCGCCCCGAATACGGCATTGCCCGCCAGGGTAGTGCCCCGGCTGGCATAAGTCCCACCACCCATAGACATCAGGTCGGTGCTGCCATGATACACAGCGATGCTTTCCAAAGGCACGCCCAGTCCGTCCGCGCAGATCTGGGCCATCACTGTCTCGTGTCCTTGGCCCATGGTGGCGATACCAAGGTAGACCGCCACTTGGCCGGGGCCAGTGATCGCCACCCTGGCCCCTTCGCCGAGGTCGCCGGTACCGGTGCTCTTGACGAAGCATCCGATTCCAACGCCCTGATACTTGCCGTCTTGAAGGCTCCCAGCCGCGCCTTTGATCCCGTCGTAATCTATGATCTCCAGGGCCTTTTTGAGCAAGGCGGGATAGTCGCCGCTGTCGTAGATCAACGAGTATTCCTCGGGGCGGGTCCTTCCCAGTTCATAGGGCATCGCCGAAGGCGGAATCAGGTTCTTGAGCCTCAACTCCGCCGGGTCGATCCCCAGGTCCTCGGCCATCATGTCCAACAGCCGCTCCCGAAAGAAGCAGGACTCGTATCGGCCTGGGGCGCTGAAAGTGCCCATTCCTGTTTTGTTGGTCAGGATGCACTTCACATTCCATTGATAATTGGGGATCAAGTAGGGGCCTGTGAGCATGGCCGCCGTGGAGACCGGCACGATCGCGCCGTGGGTGCGCACGTAGCCGCCCAATGCGCCGTGGACGGTCGCCCGCATGCCCAGAATGGTGCCATCCTTCTTGGCCGCGATCTCCAACTCACACCAATGCTCGCGAGAGTGGTTCGCGGAGATCAAGTGCTCAGCCCGGTCCTCGATCCACTTCACTGGGCGGCCCGTTTTGATCGCGGCGAAAGGGACCAGGAAGTTCTCGGGGTAGAACTCGCCGCGGACACCGAAGCCTCCGCCTACGTCGGGCTCGACGAAGTGTATCCGGTGCTCAGGCATCTGCAGCAAGGATGCCAGAACGCCGCGGTTGTAGTGAGGCACCTTGGTTTCGCCCCAGACGGTTAGCTCCTCCCTGCCCTCTGAATAGGACGCCACTAGACCCCGCGTCTCCAAGGGATTGGCGGTATGGCGGTGACAATTGAACACCTCTTTGCGAGTGTAATCGGCGCTCCGGAAGGCCTCGTCGGGGTCTCCGATCGACGACTCGAACTCATATGCCAAGTTGGTTCCGTGTTCCTCGAACAGCAGGACGTCCCCTTCCAGCGATTTCTTCAAGTCCACAACGGCAGGCAAAGGGTCGTAGACCACGTCCACGCCGTCCAGGGCGTCTTCGGCCAGATAACGGCTTTCGGCCACCACCATCGCCACCGGATCGCCGACATAGCGCACCTTGTCGTTCGCCAACGGGTATTGAAGGAACCGTTCCAATTCGTGATAGGCGCGCATCCTTATGGGGATGGGGCGCGGCTCAACCATCTGCTCGATATCCCCAAAAGTGAGGACGCTAACGACGCCTTCCATCGCCAGAGCGGCGCTGGTATCGATGGACAGGATGCGGGCGTGTGCATGAGGGCTGCGCACGATGGCGGCGTGCAGCATGTTTGGCAGCTTCACGTCATCGACGAATTGACCCTGCCCGGTTAGAAACCGCCGGTCCTCTTTGCGCCGGATGGGAGCGCCGATATATTTCTGGGCCATACCTGTACCTAACTTGAATAAATTTAAAACCGGGCCATCGGCCGGTCACCGATTTCCCTGGGCCATTTTAATCATGTTCCACACCCGTTCCGGGCCCACCGGGGGCTCGGTAAGCTCAACGCTAAAGGGCAGCAGTGCGTCGGCCACCGCGTTGGCGACGGCGGTGTAAGCGCCGACGGTCCCGGCTTCACCGACTCCCTTCACTCCGCCTTCGGTGAACGGTGAGGGCGATTCGGTATGGAGTGTTTGAATCTCTGGAATATCCATCGACGTCGGCACCAGATAGTCCATCAATGAGCCTGTGAGCAGTTGCCCGCCTTCGTCGTATCTGAGTTCCTCCAACAAGGCGTTGCCGATGCCCATGGCGACAGCTCCGACGACCTGACCTTCGACAACTACGTGGTCCATGATCGTCCCGCAGTCTTCCACGACGAAATACTTCTCCAGCTTCACCACCCCGGTTTCGGGGGTCACTCGGACGACCGCAAGGTGAGCTCCGTTCCCAAACACCTGGTGGGGTGGGTCAAATGACCGGGTAACCCGCAATCCCCGCTCGATGTTCTCGGGAAGGGAGACCTCCCTTGAGGCGTCGTAGGCCGACGCGGCCACGCGGGCGAAGGACACCCGCCGCGCCGGATCGGCTTTGACAAACACCTCGCCGCCGGCAATATCCAGTTCGCCTTCTTCGTTCTCTAGGAAAAAGCGGGCAAGTTCCAAGACCTTCTGCTTGATGTCTTGGGCCGCCAGCCGGATGGCGCCCCCGGTGCTGACCGCGCTCCGGCTGACCCCGGTCCCCGACCCGAATGGAGTTGCGTCGGTGTCACCTTCGATAATCTTGACCGTTGCGTAGGGCACGCCGAGCTCGCGGGCCACCAAGTTGGCGAAGACACTTTCGTGGTTCTGCCCGGTTGACTGCGCGCTTACCGCCGCTGTGATGTTGCCGCGCGGGTCCACCTGGATCGTAGCCGAATCGAAGGCCGGCAATCCATAGACGCCCCGCTTGTGATAGTCCTGGGAGCCGGTGCTGGTGTGTTCCACGAAGCACGAGATGCCGATTCCTAGGTGTTCGCCATTAGCCCTGGCTCGTTGCTGGGCAAGGCGAAGGTCCTGGTATTCGGATAGCTGCAATAATTTTTCGAGTGAGCCGGGGTAGTCTCCACTGTCGTACAATCGCCCAGCCACCGTTTCGTAAGGCAACTCATGAGGTTGGATGAAGTTCCGGTCCCGCACTTCGGCAGGGTCCATGTCGAACGCCTGAGCAATCATGTCCATGATCCGCTCAATCACAAATACGCCTTGGACCGTGCCCACGCCCCGATAGGGGCCACCGGGGCACTTGTTTGTGAGAATGCCGTAGGCCTCGCAATGGTAGTTTTCTATGCGATAGGGTCCCACTATGGACTGGCCCGTGGTCATCGGCTCCAGCCCGGCGCTGGTTGGGCCCAGGCAGTGGGCGCCTTGGTCCACCAGGACCTTGGAGCGGATCCCCAACACCGTGCCATCGCCTTTTGCCGCGACCGACACCTCCACGCGCTGCTCGTGGGCATGAGCGCAGGCCAGCAGATTTTCCATCCGGTCTTCCACCCACTTCACCGGACGGTCGATCTTCTTTGAAAGAAATGACAGCATGATCGCTTCAGGATATCCGGTGCCCTTGATCCCAAACTCCCCTCCGGTATCGGGGCCTATCACCCTGACCCCATATTCGGGCAGCCTCATTACCGTGGCGAAAACGCTGCGGGATTGGTGGGGAGCCCGGGTTGAGGTCCAGACAGTCAGGTGGTCCTGGCCGCGGTCGTAGCTGGCGATTACGCCCCGGCCCTCCAATGGCACCGCAGTCTGCCTGGGGAAATTGAAGGTCTTTTCCAGCACCAGGTCCGCCTGCTGAAAAGCCTTGTCCGTGTCGCCTCCGCCAAATTCGCGAAAGAACACGATATTGTCGGCCATACCCTGGTGGAGCGTTGGCGCGCCGGGCGCCAAACTTTGGTCTACGTCAGTCACCGCTTCTATGGGTTCGTAATCGATGGTGATGGCATCTAACATATCTTCGGCGATATGAGGAGTCTCGGCGGCCACAACCAAAATGGGCTCACCAACAAACACTACCTTCCCCGGTGGCACCGGATATCTATCGTAAGGACGGGCGAAATCGCTCGATCCCGGTGCGGCGGGCCGCACGGGCTCCACGTGTGGCAAGACCTCTTCTGGGGTTATTACGGCGATGGCGCCCGGTATCTTAAGGGCTTCGTCCACATGGATCCCCGTGATATAGGCGTGGGCGTGAAGGCTGCGAACGAAGGCCGCGTAGCACATTCCCGGCAGCTTGATGTCGTCTAGGAACCGTCCCCGGCCCCGGACCATTCGGGACGCCTCCGGTCGTGAAATGTCCTCGTCCGACTGGGACATCTTCTTCTCCTTTCTTCGGGAGTGAGAATCAGAGTTGGTGTTTTTTCACCACTGATGGCAATTTGCTAGCCTTCGTCCTTCGTGGGAAGGACCAGGGCAGGCCCCTTGCTGGTCTGCAAGATCGCTTGAATGATCGGGGCGTAGCCGGTGCAGCGGCAGATATTTCCTGAGATACCCTCTTTCACTTGCTCTTCAGTGGGATCAGGCGTGTCTTGGAGGAAAGCGAAGGCAGTCATCAGCATCCCCGGGGTGCAAAAGCCGCACTGAAGAGCGTGATTCTCTTGGAAGGCCAGTTGCAAAGCGTTGAGGTCGTCCCCTTGGGCCAGTCCCTCCACGGTCGTCAAGTCGGCGCCGTCCGCTTGGACCGCCAGCATCAGGCAGGACCGAACAGCATCGCCATTGAACAGAATCGTGCAGGCCCCGCATACTCCATGCTCGCAGCCCAGATGAGTTCCGGTTAGGTCCAACTCGTCCCGGAGAAAGTCCGCGAGGGTTTTCCTCACTTCAACCGAGGACTCGTACTCCTTTCCGTTCACAGTCAGTTTTACGTTGCGATCAGCGCTGGTCATGCTCCATCGCCTCCCTTTCCACTATTGATGGCTGCCTCCAAGGTCCTGCGGGCAATCACCCCTCCAACCTCCATGCGGTAGGCGGCAGAGGCATGGATGTCTGAATCGGGGTCCAACTCCTCGGACACGATCTTGGAAACGTCTCCGAGCAGGTTGTCGTCGATCCGCTCCCCGGCCAGGGCCTCCTCGGCCCGGCGTATCCGAACCGGAGCCCCAGCCACGCCAAACATGGTGATGCAAGCGGACCGACAGACGCCGCCACCGTCCATCTGAAGCAAAGACACGGCGCCTACCATGGCAAAGTCACCCTGACGCCGGCAGACTTCCTGGAAGCCCCATCTCCAACCTTGGGACCGGTCCGGCAAGCGAATCTCGGTGAGAAGCTCCCCCGGTTCGATGGCTGTAGTTAAGGGGGACATAAAGAAGTTCTCAGCTTTCAATACCCTTTGGTTAGAAGCGCTTGATAGAACGAGCTCTCCGTCAAGGGCGAAGCAGATAGCCGGCAGTTCGGCTGCGGGATCGGCATGGGAGATGCTCCCGCCCACGGTCCCGCGGTTGCGTATCTGGAAGTGGCCTATGGACGGCATAGCCGCCGCAAGCACCGGGATTCTTTCCAGGACTGCATCCGATCTTTCCACAGAGCGCTGGCGGGTGAGAGCCCCAATCGCCAGCCCGCCGTCTGGGGTTGGCGAGATGTAATCGAGACCAGGTATGCGGTTGATGTCGACGACCACTTCGGGCAAGGCCAACCGCATATTCAGCATCGGCATCAGACTTTGCCCGCCGGCCAAGACCTTGGCATCGTCACCGTGCTCTTCCAGCAGTTCCAGGGCTTCCGCCAGGCTCGTTGGTGCGAAGTACTCGAATTTTGCTGGTTTCATTTACCTATGTCCTTGCTTGGACTAGTTTGCGCTTCCGGAAGGTGGGAAATCTAGCTCGTTAGATGGACTGTTTCACCAGATAAGGAAGACCAGTAAGGTTTCATTTTCGTGGGAACGTGAATTGTAATTCCGGGGGCATTCCGAGTCAAACGGCTTTGATTATGGGCTAGGTGGAGATAGCGGAGCAAAGCGACCTTCGATAGTTCTACGTGATAGAAATCCGATGCCGCGAAAGCTCGTCAGTGTCCAGCATGCCGTGGTGGCCGTTGCAACTCTCGCATCGGTAGTCTCTGGTGCACGTTTCGGCTTGCTGGTCCAGAAGTTCACCGAAGGTGATGGGAAATCCATAAGAGTCGTCATGCCTCGCTTTCTAGTGGCTACTCCACGCCTTTTGCAGCCTGTTCCTGTTCAACGCGTTTGGCGTAGGTCTTGACCCCCTCTGGTTCGACCAGTTCTTCGAGGGGTACGCTGAATGTTGTTTCGATGGTTGCCGGCAGGGCGCACGATACTTCATCGCAGGATTGGTAGGTGCATACAATCGTGATCTTTGCCGATGACTGGTCGAGGCCGTGACCCAGACGCACCAATTCCGAGGTGGCGGTAACCGGCACCGACACGATGACCTCCTTCTCGTAGACCGGCACTTGGATATTCAGATCTGTCATGTTGAGCTGCTGCGGTTCTGGCCATGCTGGTTCACCGAAGCGAAGTCCTTCACCGTGAAACTCTATGGTGGCCTGTGTAAATCCTTCGGGTGCGCCCGGCGCGTAGATGTGCTGGCCCGCAGCGATGTGCAAGCGGCAGACCAGAAGACTGATGACTTCAAGCATTAACGTCGGATCGACCAAACTAGTCGTGAGCGTGACATCGTTACCTTCACTAGTTGCCCCCGGCGCGTCGGCATGTTGCTCTGGCAGGGTGCCCAAGACCCGGTGCAGCAATCCCCGCCCAGAGAGGCGTCGGGCGTGATGCTGGTGAAAATCTTTGTCGACGACAATGCCTGCCTCATCCGTGATGTAGGTGCCGGGGTAGGGGATGCCGTGCCAGCGCATGTGCTTGCCCTCATCGGGCCGGATCAGTGTGTTCATGATGCCGAATGCGCGTATCACCGCCGAGTCCTCGTCTGACAGCAATGAGAAGGTGATGCCGTGCTGTGTGGCGAAGTCGGCCAGGCGCTCGACTGTGTCGTTGCTGACGGCGAACACCTCGTAGCCGGCCTCCCGCAACTTTGGAAGCGTTTTTTGCAGCTGCACGAGCTGCGTCATACAGGGCGGTCACCAATAGGCGGAGCGGTGGAACACAACAATTGCGCGGCGGTTGCCGCACTGCTGGCGGATATCCACGAGCTGACCCTGCTGGTTCGGTAGGCAAACGGTGGGCAGGGCGCTTCCAATCTCCGGCCCAGTCGGAAAGTCTGCCCCCGGTTCGCGCCGTGCAGCGCGGTCCACCGGCAAGGGAGCGTAGAAACCGAATTCGTCGTAATGATTAGAATCGGACATCTCGCGTTATACCTCCGCTGTGGGCGTTATACCGGGCAGGTGCCGCGCCGGAGTATAAGTCGACGTTTCCCCGATGGGCCCGATCATACAACCTAGCCCGGATTGCCCTGATCACCTGGATTCCCTGAACAAAAAGCCCCTTGGGATAAATCGGACTATAAAACTGCATATTGAGTTAGTCAACGCCATCCGATTCGCTGCCTCCTACCGTTTCGGTCTCGCGATTGCCATCGGCCTCGATCGGAAACACGAACTCGCCTACAAGAACCAACCCATCCCTTTGTAATAGCCCCTAAGGTAGGCGATCTGCCCGCCGTGGACGCAATTATCAAAGACCACGATCCCCAAGAATGTGGCGATCGACATCGGGGGCCGCGGGGGAATCTCAAGTTGGCGTTCCAGGTCGGACGCAGACAAGGATTCGATATATTTCGTGGCTGCGGCTTTCACGCTGTCGTAGTAACCGACAACCGTTTCCTTCGGCGGAAGTTGCCAAGCCGCCACCTGTTCCTTGGTCCATCCCCCGCCCGTGTTATTGAGGTCGCCATCCAGACCGAATTTCTCATACCAACCGTCTTTGATCCACACTTGAGGGGCTTCTTGGCACCACGTATGCATGAAGCGGTCAACGATCCTCGACATGTGAAAAAGGAGCCAACCCATCGAGTTTGACTCGTCGTTGGGCCGGCCGCCCAGCATCGCGTCATCCACATCTTCCAAAGCTTTGTCCACCATGCCCCAGTTACGGCTTAGTGCCGACATTGTAATCTCGGTAGCTGACATCTGATCGCCTCCATGTGCTCAGCGTTGCAGGGCATCAATCTACATGGGGCTGGCGCGGTTGTCCAACCACGGCCTTGTGGGTTCTGAGATAGGGATCAGTCGCAGTTATTGCGAAAGCGTGGTAGCCTCGGTTTTGGATTCCCGTGAGTACGCCTAGATTCAAGTCTATTGGAGCCGAAAGTGACTACCTGGACCGATGACCAATTGGCCTCGATACATAACATGCTCAACCCTCGTTCCATCGCGGTGGTTGGGGCGACCCCCCGGCTGCAATACGGGGGCCGGATGCTGGCCGCCGCCCTGAAGGCCGGGGACCGGATCAACGTCTACCCGGTGAACCCGCGGTATGACGAAGTGATGGACGTAAAGTGCTATCCCAGTGTCAGCGACCTTCCCGAAGCGCCCGACGTGGTGGGGATAGTCGTGTCTTCCGGCCAGGTCTTGGATGTACTTAAAGAGGTCCACCAGAAAGGGACACGGGCCGCCATCATTATCTCAGCCGGGTTCTCCGAACGCGGCACGCCGGAAGGCCGGGACCTGCAGGCGCAGGTGAGCGCCTTCGCCAAGGAATCAGGGCTACACGTCAGCGGTCCCAACTGCCTGGGTCTGGCTAACGTGAAAGACGACATCTGGGTCAGTTCCTCATCCCGCGGCGCCGAGGGACTTGGCGGTCCGGTTGGACTGGTCTGCCAAAGCGGGGCGTCGGCCTTCGGGCCGTTTTTGAACCGGGCGTTGGACAGCGGAATCGGCCTCAGTTACATCATCTCCACCGGCAACGAGGCTGACCTAGACTTCTCGGATTTCGTGCGTTACCTGCTGGACGACGATGACACCAAGGTTATCGCCGGATTCGTCGAAGGATTCAAAGACGCCAGCAAGTTCATCGAGGTCGCCAAGCTGGCGGCCGAACGGGGCAAACCCATCGTCCTCATCAAGATCGGCCGGTCCGATTTGGGCGCCAAGGCCGCCCAGTCGCACACCGCCGCGCTCACCGGGATCGACGCCCTCTACGATGCCGCCCTGGCTCAGTACGGGGTGATCCGCGTCTCCGACTATGACGAGTTGCTGGAAGTCTCAAACCTGCTGGCCAACTCTCCACCGCCGCCTTCACGGGGCCTGGCGGTGGTCTCCCACTCCGGTGGCATCAGTTCACTGACGGCTGACATGTGCGGCCAGGTGGGGCTGGACCTCCCTGAACTCAGCGATGCGGCGAAGGACGGCATCAACGGCGTTCTAAAGGGGTTCGGATGGGCATCCAATCCGTCGGACGTAACCGGTTTCGCTAACAGCGATTCCTTCCCGGAGATCATGCAGTTCATGGCCGACGACCCGGCGATGGGCACGCTGGTGGTGGCCAGCTCCGGCGGCGACGCCCAAGCAGGGCAGGTCATCGCCCAGCGGGACCGGGACAGTGAGAAGGCCCTGGCGTTCCTCTGGACAGGCAGCCGGAAAGAAACCGCCGGTCTGGAAATGTTGAAGAAGGCCCGCATCCCTGTTTTCTACACGCCCAGCAAGTTGGCCACCGGGGTCCGCAGCCTGCTGGATTATCACGCCTGGCTGGGGCTCCATGGCAACGCAGGGTTCCCAGCAGCCCCAGCCATCAGCCCGGAACAACAGACTGCCGCCGAGCGATTGGCTGCCACGGGCGGAGTCGCACTTTCAGAGCATCAGAGCAAGGGGTTGTTGTCCGAGTGGGGCGTTCCAATAACCAGGGAGAAGCTGGTGATGAACGCCGATGACGCAGTTACCGCCGCGGATGAAATCGGCTACCCAGTGGTGTTGAAAGCGGACGTGGCCAACATGCCCCACAAAACAGAGGCCGGACTGGTCATGTTAGGACTACGGGACGAAGACGCAGTGCGGGCGGCTTACGATCAGGTTATCTCGAACGCCGCCAACGCCGGTGCGGTTGGTGACGGCATCAACGGCGTATCGGTGCAGGAGATGGTCTTGGACGGCGTCGAGGTCATAGTGGGCCTCAGTTACGACTCCCAGTTAGGCGCCACGATTCTATTCGGCACCGGCGGGGTGATGGTAGAGGTCTACAACGACGTGGCACTGCGCCTCTGTCCCATCGATGAAAAAGATGCCCTTGAGATGATCTCAGAGGTTAAGGGGGCGCGCCTGCTGGAGGGGTTCCGGGGAAGTCCAGCCGCCGACGTTGCCGCACTGGCCATCGCGCTGGTTCGAGTATCCCATATGGGAGTCCAATTGGAAGGCAGTCTGGCCGAGCTGGACATCAACCCACTGATGGTCCTGCCTACCGGGCAAGGGGTCAAGGCGGCCGATGCTGTAGCGATATTCCGGGCGTAGGTCCGCTTCTACGCTGAGGCTGATTTCAGAGCAGCTTGTTTCTCGGCGTCCCTCAGGCTACAGGCTGTGGAAGTTGCTATAACGACCTTGGCCCATTCGTCCACCGGCACGTCGATCATGCGGCCGGCGAAGGGCACCGCGGCCGTCCCGGCGGCGATCGCCTGGGCGAAGACATCCCGTACCTGGTTGTAAAAGTCCACCTGAGACTCGGTCGGGGTGAACGCGGTGTTCACCGGGGAGACCCAAGAAGGGTGGGGGCAGATGATGCCCTTGAACCCCAGGTTCTTGGAATCGGTCGCGGCATTGAGCATGTCGTCACCGGACAACAGGCGCGGCAGGGTTCCCAGAGGGTGGGCGACGCCGATGGGTTGGACGCCGGCGGCAGTTGCTTCGATGGCCATGCGGCCCCTGGCGTAGACAAAGGGATCGTAATCGGACAAAGGACTTATCCCAAGACTGGCAGAGAGGTCGCTCTCGTCCAGACCCACCTGAGACACTCGTTCGCTGGCCGCGATGATCTCCCGTACGCGGAATACAGCATTGGCCGATTCCAGCAGAAGTATCAGGCTCAGGGTTCCCGGCTCTATCCCGCGAGTGCGTTCCGCCGAGCTCAGAACCTCAGCCGCCTCAATGACGTCTTCGGGCGACTCGACTCTTGGCAGCATGATTCCGGCCAGGCCGGGCCGCACCGAGGCTTCGACGTCGGCTACCAAGAACTCTTTGTTGACCCGGACGAATACATCGGCGGCCCCTTTTCCGGCCACCGTTATCGCGTCCTTGACAAGCTCACGAGTTTCGGCTTTCAGTGCCGGCACTACGCCATCTTCGAGATCAAGGGTGATGGCATCAGCGCCGTGACGCCACGCCCCCGCCACGAATCCGGCGTTGGTGACCGGGACCATCAAGTTGGACCTGCGAATCAATATCGACATTCTTATGCACCCGCCGCTTCGACGCGGGCAACTGCCTCGGCCTTCTCTTGGTCGCGGGCAGAGCACAGTTCGGACCAATCCAGCAGTTTCCGGGCGCGGGCTGCTTCATAGCGGTCGACTATCTTACCGTCAGTCTCCGACCAGGTCTCGCCGGAGACTTCCAACTTCCGGTATTCGTCCAAGACTTGATGGGCCTCGTCGACCTCTTCTTGGGTCGGCGTGAACCCGCGGGTCTGGGGTTCCACCACGTTGGGGTGAAGACCGCCGCCCACCCGGAACCCACATTTGCGGGCTGCTTCAGCTTCCAGGAAAGCGCGGTCGGGGTCGCCGACGCTGCCGGTGGTGTTGGCGGTGAAAGGGGCGGTGTGCGGCTCAAGCCCAAGGGCCCTGGCGGCCAATTCGACCTCGCCTTTGCCGTAGACGAACTGGTCGAAGCCAACGAACATCTCCACGCCTAGGTCACGGGACATGTCGTATCCGCCGGCGCCACCGAACTCTCTGACCCGTGGGCTGGCCGCGGCGATATCGTAGGCGTTGGCCACACCCACCGAAGTCTCGATGTTGGCGCCGATCTCCACGGCGCCGGGGCGTATTCCCCTTTCCCGCTCCAGACGGCTGATGATGCTGTCCAGCAGTTCGATCTCTTCGGCGTATTCGGCCTTGGGGTAATTGACCTTGGCCAGCCCCGGCCAGATGATGCCTTCCAGGTCCGCCAAGACCAGGTCGTGGTTGATGCGAGTGAACGCTTCCGCGCCGCCCTTAGTCACGTTGGCGATGGCGTCTTTGATCAGGGTCCTGGCATAGCCCTTCATGTGCTGGGGCACCGAGTCTTCCAGGTCCATGTTGACGAAATCGCAGCCGCGACGCCAGGCATTATCGATGAACCTGGGGGTGACCACGGGCATGGTCAGGCCCGAACGGTGCACCGCTACATGATCAGCCATTTGACGATTCTCCCGGTAAATAATTCTACGGAGCCGGCACCGGCCGCCCAGCCAAAGCGTCAATTTTGGCCTTGTCATGGGCCTCGCAGGCCTCAGCGCGGTCGATCAGCGCCTGGGCTTGAAGGGCAGTTCCGGAGTCGATGATCCGGTCTCCTTGACGGATAGATGCGCTTCCTTCCGATACGGCGGCTCGATACGATTCCAGCAACTTACCCGCCTCGGCCACTTCCTGGGCGCTGGGAGTGAACCCCTGGTTCATCGGCGCCACCTGGTCCTCCAGGACACAGAAAGACCCCTTGAAGCCGATGGCCCGGCCCCTGAGCGCGGCATCTTCGGTATTATCCGGCGTGGCCACCAGGCCCCGGTCCGGCGCGCGCCACCAGGCCCCGTAGGCTGGGACGCCGACGGCTCCCGCCACCGTGATGAGCTTCTGCATCAGGTACTGCATCAGATGGATCTCTCCCGAAGGCTCCGGGCGCAGGTCCATCACCAACTCGGCGCGGCCTAGAGTCAGTCCGGTTATCCTGCGAGTGGCCGATGCAATTTCAAAGGCATCCTGGTTCGCCTGGGCTGTATCCAGGCAAAGGATCATCTCCAAAGCGCCGGGCGGGATACCCCTTTCATTTTCCAGCTGGCCGATCAGCGAGTCCGCCTCTTCAACTTGGGCGACCGACTCCAGGTGAGAGATCACTACCCCGGTCAACTCCGGGCAAACGCAAGCGTGGAGGTCGGCGTACAACAGTTCGCTGTCCACCAGCGCGAATACATCTGTGCCACTCTCCCGGACCTGCCGCACGGTCTCGACGATGCCCTCTCTGGCCGAGGGTTTGTCTTGCTCGGCGACGAATTCAACTAGGTCAAGCAGCACCACATCGGTGTTCGACTTAGGGGCGGCCACGGCCCTCTCAGCTTGGGAAGCAGGCGCCATCAGCCATGACCTTCGAACTTTTTCAGGCAGACCGGTGTTTTGTGTCATAAAGTCAGATCAACCAAGAATATTTGGGTTTTTCAGGAGCCCGCTAAGCCTAACATGGGGAATCGGGTTTTGCATCGGTTAAACATCTTCCACCGGCGAGGTGGCTATCCCGTAAGTGCCGTAGAAAAAGTTGGCGTAATGGGTAGACCCGCCGGTGACGAATAGCAGGTACTGCTCCGGGCTTTCCAGCGCCGGGATAGTAGCCTCCCGGTCGTCCGTCAGGTGTTGCAGCTCCGGGTGGTGCAGCCACTTTCCATCGGCGTCTATTGGCATGGCCCCAGCGTCCAATACAGACTTCAGGGAGACGCGGCAGTTCTGGTGCAGCCAGGCCTGGGCGTCCTGTTTGCTCATTCCGGCCTCAGCTAGGATCACCGCGCGGGAAGGGCTCAACAGGATGGGGTGATACGGCCCCTGGTAGGGGACCCGTTGGTTGGTGTGACCGACCTGGGCGGACTGCCAACCCTTAAGCCAGCCGCCGGCTCCTGCGTTGGGGTAGAACATCATCGAGGCGATGTTATTCAAAGTATCCTCGTGGGTCTTGGACCTGGGGTCGATGACGGTCGTCGGGCCGGTCACGGTCACCACGGTAACGGCGCTCTCGTCCCGCTTGAACCCCCGGTCCATATGGTATGGCTGCCAGGGGCTGACCTCTTCATTCTCGGCGATGCACATCCCGAACTTGGTTGGCAGCCCGATGAAGTTGGGGTCTCCGGCGCCCGCGTTGCAGTAGCCGATGTTGATCAGACACAGCCGCAGCGCGCGGCCGATGGCGGTGTTGGCGCTATTTATGACTCCTGGGCCCATAGCCGTGGTCCCGGAGTTGATTCCGGCCTTTTCGGCGATGGGACCGTTGACCAGGATTATCGGCGCTTCGGTGTGGCCGGAGACCTGCATGTCCCGATGGTTCATCTCCGGTTGGGCCAGGCAATCGATGGCGGCCAGAAGAACGGGGAATTGCTCAGGGCGGCAGCCGGCCATGACGGCGTTGATGGCGATCTTCTCGACAGTGGCCAGGCCAAAGCCCGGTTCCATCACCATGAGCACGTCTTGAGGAGCCCTTCTGGTCCCCTTAAGCATCTGCTCGACGGCGGCCGGGGTGGGAGGGATGACGGGGATGCCATCGCTCCAGTCGCGTTCGGCCAGGAAGCGGTTCACGGCGTCCAACCCCTCTGGCGTCTCGTCCATGTCTATCGTGAACGTCTCAGTGGTCTGGCTGCCAGACCCGGCTCCTCTGACTTCCCCTGCGGAAGCCGGAAGCGCGGTGAGGCCTTGGATGATCTCATCGATCTGTTCGTCCACCATCTTGTGGATGAAGTCCGCCTGCTGTCCGGTGGTCGCGTGGGGGATGGTGACGAACGCCGCGCTGGGTTGGCCCCACCCGTCCACGCAGGAGCGCCACGCCCTGGCGAAGCTAATGGCGGCGATGGCTACGGCCGGAACGCCGGCCTTCTCGACGGCGACCATGTCGTGGGCAAGCCACGACGTGCAACCCCCTCAATGGGCGGTCGCCCCAATCATGGCGTCCACCTCCGTGGCGATACGGGCCGCTTCTTCGTCATCGATATGATTCCCGCGGCTAAGAGCAGGCCGGCCGGGCCTGAGATCGCCGCCGTACCGCTCAAATTTAACGCCGGGAAATCTCTTACTGAGGTGATCGGCCACCCGCTCCACCGCTATGTCGGCGCCGCCCGTCATGTTGTTGTACAGGCCGATGGTCTTGCCTTCCAGGCCAGCCAGGCGAGGGGCCGGCGGGACCTTGAAATCAACTCTGTCCGCGACGGGGGACATTATCTGCAACTTCATGCTGGTTCTCCTCTAGTTGGAAGCGGGCGGCTCGTCTTTTAGGCCGAATCCGGTAACCGGTACAAGCACGTCATCGCCTTCCTGGATGACGCCTTCGCTGGTCAGTATCTCGAGTCCGGCGAAGGCCGCCGCAGATGTCGGTTCAGCGAAGATGCCTTCATCTTCCGCCAGGTCTCTCTGCATCTTCAGGATACTCGATTCCTCAACTGCAACCGCGGAGCCGCCGGTCAACCGCAGTATGTCCAGTATCTGCCATTGGCGGGACGGCGCGGCGATGGAGATGCCTCCCGCGACGGTCTTAGCGGCGTCTTCAGGCCCCCATTCTTGGCCGTTGAAAGCGGCGACCAACGGCATGACGTTCCGGGACTGGACGCAATGAAGCCGGGGAATCTTCTCGATACGGCCTGAGGCCTGCATTTCTTTGAACCCGTTAAAAGCCCCGATCAACAGCGAACCGTTGCCCACGGGAAAGAGAATGTGCTCGGGCATCCCGGCATCGAACTGCTCCACAACCTCGTAGGCGAAGGTCTTGGTCCCCTCGGCGAAATAGGGGCTTAGCATATGCGACGCGTAGACCAGGCGATTCTGCTGGGCGTAGGCGATGGCCGCCTTGGTAACTGCCTCCCTTGGCCCTTCGATGGGATGCACTGCGGTGCCGTAGGCCCGTATCTGCCGAAGTTTGGCTTCAGGTGCATCGACAGGCACGAAGATGTGTGACTTTATACCGGCACGGGCCGCGTAGGCCGACACGGAAGCGCCGGCATTACCCGACGAGTCTTCGACCAACTCTGCCACCCCATGCTCCCGGGCAACCGATAGCATCGTCGCCGTCCCCCGGTCCTTGAAAGAACCCGTCGGGTTCAGAAATTCTAGCTTTGCGTACAGCCGGCCCAGAGGCAAGCGGCCGCCGATGGTATTAAGAACGACACAAGGGGTGTTCCCTTCTCCGAGGGTCACCCTTGCGCTGGTATCGTGTACCGGCGTTGGGACCGTATCCCCCTTCGCGTCGTCGAAGGCAAAGTACCCAACGTCCAGAGGTGAGCCGCAGGCCAAACATGCCTCCGCCGACATATCAGCCGGGCGGGTTGTGCCGCACTTCGGACAGCGGAGTTCTATGTGTGACATGCACCTGCTTCGATATCAGATTCGATCTGGCGATACCCAACGGAGCGTAATCGGCCCGGAAAGCGTCGTCAAGGGATGCCGTTCCGGGACATCTACCGTATGTATGGGTGCGCATTTGCTGGTATCGTAAGCACGGTTAGCTCGATTCCGAGATATTTCCCGCAGCGCCCATCAGGTAGGAGAGAGATATGAAAATCGGCGTGAACATGGTCAACTTTGGGCCGGGTACAACCCCCGAGTCGTTGAGAAGTTGGGCGCAGATATCGGAATCTTTGGGCTACCAATTGATCATGGCATCCGACCACATCGCAATCACCCCAGACGTGCAGTCCAGGTACCCCGCCCCCTTCTACGAGCCTATCTCTTTGCTTGGCTGGCTGGCTGGTATAACAAACACCATCGAACTCGGCATCACGGTTCTGATCGTGCCCTACCGCAATCCGCTGGAGATCGCCAAGGCCACCGCCAACCTGGACCAGCTAAGCGGAGGCCGTTTCGTACTAGGAGTTGGCATCGGGTGGGCACAGGAAGAATTTCATGGGCTGAAGGTGGCCTACAAGTCCCGAGGGGCCATAACCAACGAATATCTGGAAGCGGTCAAACTCCTGTGGACTCAGGATATGGCGTCCTATGAAGGCAAGTTCGTTTCGTTCAAAGACGTAACCACCGCGCCCCGGCCGGTCCGGTCCCCGCATCCCCCGATCTGGGTCGGCGGCCAAAGCGATGCCGCATTGCGGCGCACCGTCCGCTACGGCGACGCGTGGCATCCCGTCCGAATAAGCATGGATGACTTCAAGAACGAAGGAATACCCCGTCTCAAAAAGATTGCCGAGGAAGAAGGCCGGCCGATGCCGGAGCTCTGTCCAAGAATCAGGCTCCGGCTGACCGATTCGCCCATGCCGGAGGAAGGACGTATCGTCGGCGAGGGTAGTTTGGACCAGGTGCACCGTGACCTGGCTGAGCTCGAGGCCCTGGGCTGTACCTATGTGGTCTTAGATGCGAACGCGGACGAGGCAGAGGCGTCAGCGCACACCGTGACGGCGTGGCAGATGCTTAGCATAATGGCCGAAAAGGTGCTGGACCTAGCTAACCAGACGGTCCGTTAGATCGACGCCCATGCCAGGCGTGGCGAATTTGGACTCAGACAACCGGAGATTAAGGAGGACAATTTGGCCCTAACCCAAGAGCAGATTGCGCTTTCACCGAAGGCGCTGGAAGGCGTCCGCGTATTGGATTTCACTTGGGTGAGGGCCGGCCCGTGGGCGACCCGCTGGTTGGGCGCCCTTGGAGCGGAGGTCATCAAGGTGGAATGGCCTCTGAACGAGCGGGGCAGAACCACCGGCGGTTCGGCTCCCGGAATGGAACCAAATCTGAATACCCGGACGAATTTCAACGACACCAACGCGAACAAAAAGGGCATCACCGTCAACCTGCGCTCGGAAAGGGGCCTAGATCTGATCAAGCGACTCGTCGCCGTATCTGATGTGGTGGTGGAGAACTTCAGCGCCAGGGCGCTGCGGAGCTGGGGCCTGGGCTACGACGAACTCAAAAAAATCAAGCCGGACATCGTTTACGTCTCCCAGTCCGGGTTCGGCCATACCGGGCGGCACAGCGAATACCTCACCATGGGGCCCATCGCCCAGGCTTACTCGGGCCTGACATTCCTATCGGGGCTGCCAGGCGAGCAGCCGGCGGGGTGGGGCTGGTCCTACCTGGACGACACCGGCGGCATGTACATAGCATTTTCGACGATGACATCGCTCTACCGTCGCAACATGACGGGCCTGGGGCAGCACGTGGACATCTCGCAGATGGTCGTCGGCGCCACGCTGAACGGCTCCGCCATTTTGGACGCGACGGTGAACGGCCGACCGTCCCGCAGGGAGGGGTACCCGCCTGGCAACCGGGCCAATTGGCCCGGCGCCCCGATGCTCAACAACTACCGGGGGCCCACCACCGCTCCCCATAACGCCTACCGCACCAAGGGCGGCGGCTACAACGACTGGTGCGCCATAACCTGTTTCTCAGAGGAAGAATGGCGGCGTCTGGTGGGGGTCATGGGCTCTCCCCAGTGGGCCACTTTGCCGAAGTTCAGCACCCTCAGCGGCCGTCTCCAGCATCAAGAGGAGATGGACCTGGGAATACAAGATTGGGCGCAAACCATCGAGAAATACCAGTTGATGGAGCTTTGCCAAGCTTCAGGTGTGCCCGCGATGCCGGTACAGAGTACCGAGGACCGGGTGGAGCATGACCCTCAACTTCGTCACCGGGAGTTGTACGTCAATCTGGAGCACCCGGTGATTGGCGCATACAGGTTCCAGAATGCTCCCTTCAAGCTTTCGGAGACCCCTGCCATCAACACCATGCCCGCGCCCCTCATCGGCCAGCACAACCAAGAAGTCTTCGAGGGCATCCTGGGTCTCAGTCATGAAGAGTTCGTGGCCGGGTATGAAGACAACACCTTCTGGCCGGTGACATTGGACCGCTACCCCTACATGGACGAGATGATCAACGCCGACCGATTGCCGTTCACGGGACCGGGCGGCGGGGCAAAGAAAGAGGACGCAGGAAAAGCCTCTAAATCTTCAGCCAACGGCCAGCAGCCGGGACCGTTGTCCGGTTTGCGGGTGCTGGAATTGGCCGACCAGAAGGGTCAGTACTGCGGAAAATTGATGGCGGACCTGGGAGCGGAGGTTATCAAGATCGAGCCTCCCGGAGGGGAAGCGACGCGGACCGTTGGGCCGTTCTTAGACGACCTGCCCCACCGGGACCGCAGCCTATCGTTCTGGCACTACAACACCTCAAAACGGGGCATCACGCTTAGCCTAGAAACCGAAGATGGAAGGGGCCTCTTCAAGCGGCTGGCCGCCACGGCGGATGTGATACTGGAAACTTTTTCCGCCGGCTACCTGCCCTCACTTGGGTTGGGATACGAGGATTTGGCTGCGTCGAACCCACGGCTGATCATGTGCTCTCTGACATCGTTCGGCCAGACCGGCCCATGGCGAGACTTCTTGGCCAGCGACCTGCTGCATCTGGCGGCGGGAGGGCAGATGGGCTGCTGCGGCTACGACAGCGAGCACGTATCCGGGGATATTCCCATCGCGCCCGGTGGCGGCAACGCCTGGCATATCGGCAGCCATTACGCCTACATGGCGATAATCGCCGCCCTGATGTTCCGCTCCACGTCCGGGCAGGGCCAGTACATAGACGCTTCGGTGCACGACGCCTGCGCCCTGACCACCGAGATGCACGTGAACACCTACATCTATCAAGGGCAGGTGGTGCGGCGCCAGACCGGCCGCCACGCCGCTGCGACTCCGACTCCCCTGAGCCAACTGCGTTGCAAGGACGGCAAGTACGTCAACGCCTCAGCAGCAAGGGTTACACTCCGGCTATTCCCGGCGCTGGTCGAGTGGATGGACAGCCATGGTTTGGCGGGTGACCTCACGGAAGAACGCTACCTGGAACCAGTGGTTTTCTCGGCGAGTGAGGCGCACATAGACGAAGTTGTCGCCAACTTTGCCGCGAATATGACTCGGGACGAGATAGCCCACGGCGGCCAGGAGCGCGGTTTCAATTGGGGAGCGGTCCGGGCGCCGGATGAACTGGTGGACGAAGGTCATCTGACAGACCGGGGCTTCTGGATCGATGTGCCCCATCCCGAACTGGGCAAGATCCTGAAGTACCCTGGGCCCGCTGCCATCTACAACGGCTCGCCCTGGCGGATTTCTAACCGGGCGCCATTGATCGGAGAGCACAACGAGGAGATCTTCTGCAGTGAATTGGGCTTGCAGAAAACCGAACTGGCTTACTTGGCCGAAGCTGGAGTGGTGTAGCTCCACTCGATCGACCCTGTGTGGTCAAGGTATGGTTAGCTGAATGAGCCGGTCGGCCCGGTCTTGGCTATCGAGGTCGCGGCAGGTCGAAATTATCTCTTCGAACTGGGCCTCCGGAATCGGCACGCCAGGTATGACGTCGCGGATCCGCCGCGCCTCTTCTTCGAAGTCCCACATGAATTCGCGCCCGGTGGACTGCTTCGTGTAGCTCTTGCCGTCTTTGGTAAAGATGGTGATTCGAGGCCCGAAGAGCGTCATGTCATGCGACGGAATCAGCTTCACTCGGTGCATCAGGTCCAAAACCTCGGGCGGATCGCCGTCGCCGTCCACAACGCCCATCTGCTGGCTCCTTAGCACTGGGAAGCCACGCTGGCAGACCCCGTACGCGGTGTAGTAAGCCGTGGACCCCGGCCGGGCCTCGGCGTCTTCGCGGCGGCTCGGGAAAGCCGGGCTCGGATACTGAGTCTCTATCCAGTTCACAACGGCTTCGACCCGGTCCACGTTTTCATATTGAATGTCATGCTCGATGCACAGTTGCGCGGTGACATCGACGTGCGCGATGTTGTAGCCCGCCGTCGAGTAGATGCGGTAGAGAGTATCCAAGAACATCCAGTCTTGTCCCAACCCATTGGTGATCACATCCAGGCTGGTCTGGGTGTCGCCGACAAAGCTGTAGGTCAGTTTCCCTTGGTTGTTGCCCGTATAGGCGTGATAGAAACCCGCATCGCCCTCCAGGGTGGTGTCACCGCCCACCTGCCCCATCTGCGCCAGCGACACGGCGAGCATGGCGTTGCGCACTGCGGCGCCCTCACGCAAGGCACGGCCGCCGTTGCGAGGCCCCTCAAGGTTGCCTGCCGCCAGGTGAACGCAAAGCGCGATGGTGTTGTTCACCTGGTCCTCAGTGAAATTCAGCATCTTGGCGGCGGCGATGGCTGGTCCAAAGATTCCGAACACCGGTCCGGCGTGAAATCCGCGCGACATCACCGTGGGGATAAAGTCGGACGCCAGTCGCTCCATGACCTCGTATCCGGCGGCAACACCTGTGAGGAATTCCCGGCCAGACGCGCCGGCGGTTTCCGCACCCACGAATGCGCCAGGCAGTATGCTGGTGCCCGGGTGGGTGAGCATCCGAAACGAATCTAGCTTTCCGCCCAACATGACCATCTCCGAATTGGCGAAGGCGGCGCCGCCCTTGGTCACCGTCGTCCCGTCAACCATGATGGTGGCGCCTTGTGTAACACCAGATTCTTCCGCGGTCATTAGCTGTACGGCCTGCTGGCCATCGGACGTCTGCGAGCCAAGGAGCACGGAGGCGAGACTGTGGAGCGTAACGCCTTTGGCGCGGTCGACTACCGAGGGCGGAAGATCGTCATAGCGTAGTCCGACGACCCACTGCGCAAGTTGCCGGCTGATTGATTCCATACTTGTTTTTCTCCGATGTGCTGCTGAAGTTTTACCCCTAGTCGTTCAAACAACGCCGCCGCGGCTATAATATCTTATCCAGAATCGCGATTATCTCCGGGTCTCCGCCGGCAGGGGGCGTCCAGTTGACGTGTATGACCTGGGCGTTTTGGGCTTCCAGATTATCCGCGAAATCTTCCACACCAAGATTTATGGCGGCAACCGGTGTTGCCAGTAATCGGTCGATGCCTGTTTCTTGGTCCACCTACTCACCCCTTCCGGTAACTAATTGCGCCGCAAACCGGGCAGCCTGGAACGCAGACGTAAACGCGATGGCGCCGGCTTCCTCCAGCGAATGGACCTGGGTTTCCAGACCCTGGTGATCAAGTTCAGTGCCGCAGACCGAAACAACGACGCTAAGGTTGTCGCCTCTTTGTTGGGCAATTCTTTTTGCTTCCGCGATGGCCGGCGCGATGTCTCCGGCGGGGTCTTCGGCGGCGACGAACCCCAAGACGCAGTCCAAGAGGAGGACCGCGACCTCCGGGTCATTTGCTTCAGCCAGTATCCGTTGAATTCGTTGCGTCGAGTCGACCATCGGATGGGGTTTCCCATCCGTGAAATCATCGGCCCCCATGTCGACCAGCGTATGCTCGACGCTAATGGACGAGTCCCGCAGTTCCATCCTCTTCTCAAGCGGCTCGTTTGAACATGCAGCCAGACCGGCATCCCTGAGCACCTGCTGGGCCTGGTAGCACAACGTGCCGCCGGCGAAGACGCCGCGCACATACTTCTGGCTAGGCCGCAGTTTTGCTTGCTCCCGTTGCAGCGATTCCGGCGAGACTGACGATGCTTCATCGACTCTGATGCCACCGGCTAACCGGATGGCGGCGGTGGCGGCGTCGTCAAGATTGTTGGTTGTGGTGACGTTGGGCAGATCCCGCGACGACCAGCCCCGGTCGCCCAGATAGCAGGTCACCACGGGCTTGGAGCACGATTCGATCCGCTTGTTCACAAGAGCGACCGTCGCAGACCCCGGCGGTTTGGAAACCAGCAGTATCACGGATGTGTTGGGGTCCTTTTCCAAGGCGTCCATCGCTTGCATGGTTGAGATAGCCCCGATGTCGTCTGATAGATCCCTGCCTCCGACTCCGATGGCGTGGGAGATTCCCGAACCCCACCGGTGGACCAGCGAAGTGACTTCCTGGGTGCCGGTGCCCGATGCTCCGATAACTCCGATGGGGCCTCTCCGGACCGCGTTGGCGAACCCCAACCCCACTCCGCCGACGATGCTGGTCCCGCAGTCCGGGCCCATCAGCAGCAGTCCATTTTCCTGAGCCAGCCGCTTCAGGGATAGTTCGTCTTCGATCGGGACGTGGTCGCTGAACAAGAACACATTAAGTCCACTCTCAAGGGCCTGCCGGGCCTCCCTGGCGGCGAACTCACCCGGCACGGAGATCAATGCGATGTTGGATGTCGGTTGCTGGGTTAACGCTTGCGGCAACGAACGTACAGTGTGAGTGGTTGGGCGGCTCGAATCCCGAACGAGGTAGCTTTCTAGGTCATCGATGAGTTGGCGTGCTTGTTCAGCCGAATCAGCCCTCAGCGAGACCACCAGATCATTGCTGGAAGCTCCCAAAGCGTCTATGCCGTCATAACCGGCGTCCGCCAGTATCCGGATGTTCTTGGGCGTTCCCATGACCAATGCGGCCTGCTGGACCCCCTGTTGACCGCTGAGGCGTTTGGAAACCCGCATCAGGAATACAGAGTCGAAGTACCGGTTTTGTAGCAGCGCAGATTCTGTGACCATCGCTCCATTACTCCAGGGCGTACTTGGCTGCGAATGCCCTGAGGGCGCCGTGGAAACAGGCCATGGGAGGCCGGACCATTCCCGCTCCGATGATCGAATGGCCGGGCTCTCTGTGAGCGATGGCCGTATCTATGATTGGCAGGACTCCTGATTGGGCCACCTTTCGTATGTCGATGCCGACCGCCGTGCCCTCAAAATCCAGGGCCGGAATGGCAAAGTCGGGACTGAGGCCTGTCGTGATCTCGCGCATCTCACGACTGTAGTTCAAGGCTTCTTCCGGAGTGCCGCCGACCAGGGACAGTATCCCCGGGGCGCCGCCCAGGGCGAAGCCACCCCAGCCGACCGTCTCAGTGATGGCCGAGTCTCCCATATCAAATCCGCCGTCTCCCTCGCCGTAGCCGGGCAAGTACAGCCCGTCGATGGCCGGTGCGGGAGCCGTGAACCACTGTCCGTCCAGGCCGCTCACATTGATACCGAATTCATAGCCGTTGCGGGCCATCGCAGTCACCACAGTGGAGTACTCGATTCCCCGTGCGGCATCCGCGGCCGACTTGGCGGAGGCCATGGCCAGCCCGAGAAATAGCAGGTCGTGGCCGGAGATATACGAAAGGGTGCTGGTCAGGTCTTTGGTAGGCACGCCGGCCTCGATCATCGGGACACCCATGGCGCCGGCGAAGATGGAACTGGCCGCATTGGGCCGGTTGTGGAGTTCATCGCCCATCTGCAATGCTTTGGCGATGATCGGCTTGAGGCTCAGCCCTTCCATATGCCGGACACCCTTGCCCAGTGAGGGGGCCCAAACGTCACGCCACATACGTAGTCCGTCTATGGACCCGGCGCTGTAGTTCCCGAATTGCTGCTCGTCTTCCACCAACCGGCAATACGCCCGGTTGCCCTGAGTCCGGTTCTCCACCACATATACGGGCAATGACTTGGATATGGTCCCAGCCATGGGTCCGACGGCGTCATGGTGGTGGTTCGGGTCGAACTTGATGCCGCCTTTGCTGAGGATATCTTCGGCGCTCTGGATGTCGCCGGCCCAGCCTTCGAAGATGGTCATCGCTATGACCGCGCCCTTCTGCGCGCCGCCCATGTGCTCCCAGTCCACCGGCGGGCCCGAATGCAGGACCATCCGGTCTTCTAGGCCGGGCACAACTTCTCCCGCCGGAACTATGTCCACCAGCACCGGGTCGGCGGAGACTATCCGGTTGAACGCTTCGGCGTTAGCGGCTTCTATCTTTTGCTTGATGTTAATCGCTAGGACTCCTGCATGTCCCGATGGAAAACCGGCAGCAGCGCGGCCAGAATCCCTGTCAGCATATCCCATCCTGAACTATGTCCGATCTGTGTTACCTGCCGGACATGGAACTTGGCGTCAAAACCGCCGGTATCGGATATCAGCTCATGAGCCAAAGCATGTAACGATGCATGGCTCTGGCTCTCGAAAAGGTCTGTTAATAGGGCATAGCTTATCCGCGAAGTGTTGGACCGCGCATAGGCCAACAAGGCCGGCAGATCTCCACCCTCCCACCATCGCTCTTCCGGGTAGGCTGAGGAAAGGCGACGGGACATGAAGACCAGTCCACCAACAAAGTCGTCTCCTGACGGTGTTAGACCCGGCCCTAGCCCAATAAGCTGTTCGGCGAGTTTTAGGACTGACTCAAAATCTCCGCTGCGGCGATGGGGCAGGAGCCCCCTGATCAGTTCCACGCCAGCAGCGGTCAGCGGAGAAATGGCGGTCTGGAGATCGGGTGAGGTTTCAGCGCCATCATCGTTTATAAGAAAGGGAAGCGACAACCCAAGATCATCACCTTCATGGAGGTCTATCGCCGCCCGCAGCAGATCACCGCATCGGGAGCGCAACTTTTCTAAAGACATGATGTTTACCGGCGCCCGCGGTCCGCTGCTCCAACGCTGCGCCTCCGCGATAGGCAGCGAGACGCCGCTGCTGAACCAGAGTTTCGTCCCCTCGACCCAGGTGCGCAGACCCACATGGAGATTCGAGAGGTCTAGGTCTGTCAGGAATGACCTGGGATGCGGTTGCTGGTCGTCCCGGCATGCCGCCAGAATGTCCCCTTCGTCGGTGGCGATATACGCCGCTCTTTCCCCAACCGAAATCACCTCGCCGGAGAACCCTGGCGTGCTCAGATATCGGCCAGCCTTGATGCCGATCAGATTGACGGTGGGGCGTGGAGCCAACCGGGACTTAGACGGCCTTTCAGGTGAGGTTTTCGTGGTGGACATGGTCCCTGGTTAGGGCCTCAGGTCTTCCGTGACCGATTCCAATGCCGAGGCCAGCGCCAAGATGATGCCGTCGTCGAACGGAGCGGCCACCAGTTGTGCCCCCACCGGAAGGCCGCCCGATGTCAGGCCGGCCGGGACCGACAAAGTAGGGAAACCGATCATGCTCCAGGGGATGCAGTTTCTGGAAAGGATCGTCAGGTATTGTTCAGTGTCCTCGGCCTTGACCGCGGGGACCAAAGTGGTGGGCATGATGAAGGCGTCGAACCCCTGCAGTTCCGCGAACATTCGCTCCTGGAACTCGGACCGGAACCGCTGGGCGGTTAGGTAGTCCACCGCCGTGACTTTCGCCGCTTCGTCCAATTGTTCAAACACCTGTTTGATGTACTTGGGCCCGGCATCTGGAAAGGCCCTCTGGTAGGTGGCGGCTTCCGTGCGGCTGATGATCAGTCCCAGATTATTCGCCAACCGGAAATCGTCCGCTGAAGGCAGTTTGGTCTCGACGATCTCAACGCCCAAGGACTTGTAGGTATCGACGCAGGAGTGAAACGTCTGCAAAGTTTCCGGGTCTGCACCCTCAAGGGCCTCGACAACGAGCCCGACGCGGAGCCCCGTTACGTCCTTGAACAGGTAGTCGGTGTAGTCGTCATTCGGAACATCTAAGGTCCCTGAGTCTTTGGGATCGACGCCTTGGATGATGTTCATCATGATGGCCACGTCTTCACTGGTACGGCCCATAAGGCCGGTGTGGTCCATGCTCCAAGAAAGGGTGACGATGCCGTCGGTGGAAACCAGTCCATACGTGGGTTTGTAACCAAGGGTGCCGCACAAAGAAGCGGGTACTCTGATCGACGCCCTGGTGTCTGTGCCGACGCTCAGAAAACTCATGCCGGTTGATATGGATATGGCCGACCCGCCGCTGGACCCGCCTGGATCACGGCTGGTGTCCCAGGGGTTCCGGCTCTGGGGAGTGGTAACGCCCAGGGCAAACTCGTGGGTATGGGCTTTGCCCATGATTATCGCCCCGGCTTCACGCAAGAGCTGCACCGCCGTTGCATCATCATCGGGCATGAATCCTTCCATGACTTTGGAGCCGGAGCTGGTGGGCATGCCCTTAACGTGGACCACGTCTTTAACGGAGATCGGCAGTCCGTGGATGGGGCTCCGTATCTTGCCCTCGGCCCTTTCCCGGTCCAGGGACCCGGCCAACTCCAGCAACTCGGACTCAGGGGCAAGGTGGGCGAAAGCGTTCAGTTCTGGCTGCAGCCGGTTGATGACTTCCAGAGCGCGTTGGGTCTGTTCCACCGCTGAGGTCGCCCCATCTGCCATGAGGCGCGCAGCATCGGCTACCGGCCCACGGCGTCCGTTGGCGATGGTCGGCAGGGCCCGAACATTACGCTTCCGCGTTTTCCTCAGGCGTGCGACGCTGGAGATAAAACCAGGGCGGCGGTCAACTTTGTCGGTATCGTACGACTGGGCGTCCTTGACGGCGTTCCGGAAGCTAGTACGGGTATCCATGGGCCTCCACCCTAGAACGAACAAGTGATCGCGTTTATGAAATCGTTGGAGTTGGACACCGCGCCGAACACTCCGCCCTGCATCTTAATCATCTTCAAGGCGGCTTGGTAGTTCCCCTCGTCGGTTGCGCCGGTGCAGTCTTCCAACAGCAGGCATTCGTAGCCACGGTCATTTGCTTCGCGCATGGTGCTATGGACGCAGACGTCCGTGGTGATGCCTGTGAGCACGATATGGGTCACGCCACGGTTTCTGAGGACCAGGTCTAGATCGGTGGCCGTAAACGCGCCCTTGGTCGGTTTATCGATGACCGGCTCCCCTTCAACTGGAGCAAGTTCGTCGATGATCTCCCATCCTGGTTCACCCCGCACCAGTATGCGGCCGTTGGGACCGGGGTCGCCAATGCCGGCGCCCATCTGACGGGACCGCCACAGCTTGTTGGGCGGGCAGTCGGAAAGGTCCGGCTTGTGACCCTCCCGGGTGTGAATGATGGTGAACCCTGGAACCCGACGGCACGATTCTAGGACGTTGCGGGTCGGTTCCACCCCTCTTCTGGTCAAAGAGATGTCATACCCCATGGTGTCCACGTAGCCGCCGGGCCCGCAGAAGTCATGTTGCCAATCTATGAGGAGCAGCGCCGTGCGGCTGGGATCTATGTTGCCGTCATATGGCCACTCGTAAGGATCGGCGGAAACAGTTTTACCCACGATTCACTCCTCCGGAAGTTGAACAAGCCCGGAATCACCGGGCCTGCCCAAACTCGATTTTTATGCCTCGATCAGGCCTAAGGTTTTAGTTAGTCCTGCCGGTGATGCCCTGAAGCAAGTAGCCGGTGCTCTGCAGGTCAGCATCGGTCGGGACAACTCCCGCGGCGATCTGGACCACGCCGTCTTGGTCCGTGATGGGGCCGGTGAAGGGCTGGAACGAGCCAGTCCTCAACTTCTCGACGGTATCCAACGCGCTCTGTTTCACGTCATCGGGAAGGAAATCGCCGAAGGGAGACAGTTGGACCCACCCAGCGTCCAGTCCCTGGAACATGACCGAGCTCTTGTAGGTCCCTTTCCTGATCTCAGCGACGATCTCAGCGTAAACCGGGCCCCAGTTCCAGGCGGCGCCGGTCAGCCAGGCGTTGGGGGCAGCGGCGCTGGCGTCTTGGTGGTAACCGGAGACGAAGATACCCGCTCTTTCCGCCGCCTCTACGATGGTCTTGGTGCAGTCCTGGTGCTGGGTGAGAACGTCCACACCGGCATCGATCATCGCCCGTACCGCTGTCGCCTGTTTTGCCGGGTCGCACCAACTGCTGGTCAACACGAAGGTAGTCTGGATGTCCGGGTTAACCGACTGCGCTCCCAGGTGGAAAGCGTTCACATTCAGCAGGGTCTGAGGGATGGGGAACGCGGCGATGAAGCCCAGCTTTCCGGTCTTGGAGGTGTTGCCGGCGACCTGCCCGGCGGCGTATTCCAATTGCCAGATGTTACCAAAGAACGAGGCGTAGTTCTCGAAGGCCTCGACATCACCCATGTGAAGGAACATCACGTCCGGGTGCTTCTCGATGATCTCTTTGGTGGGTCCGGAGTATCCGAAGCTGGTCGCGAAGATGATCTTCGCACCGTCGCGAATCATCTGTTCTTCAACCGCTTGTACGTCAGCAGTCTCTGGGATGTTCTCTGACCGCAGGACCTCGATGTCGTTGAACACCTGCTCCAGATATTGGCTGCCCTCTGCGGCAGCCTGATTGTAGCCGAGGTCTTTCTGGGAGCCCACGAAAATGAATCCGATCTTCAGTTTTTCGCCGGCGGCCAACGGTTGGGCGGCGGCGGCAAACTCGGATGTCGAACGGAATTCGCTGCCCGCGATAGCGTCTTCAAATCCCTTCAAGAATACTTCGGGCGAACCGCCGCGCAGATCAGCCGTTGAGGGGCTGGTTGCCGTGACGGTGGTGGGGTCGGATGACCCAGTGCTGGAACTTGCCGTAAGCTCCGGTGCGCTGGTGGGCTGCACTGGTACAGCCGTGGGGTCGTCGCTCCCACAAGCCGCCAATGCCACGATGGCAATCAGCATGAGTGCCCCAATAAATATCCTATGGGACCGCGTGATCAGAGATAGATGCCTAATCCGGTTGTACAAACCTTTCCTCCTGTTATTTTGGCTGCTATAGGTGTTGGCCCAAAGCATATGCAATGCTTGATCAGGCCGGATCTATGCTTAACATGACTCGATATGAGATGTGGTTGTCATGTCGTTTCCCTATCGGTTTTCCACGGCAACACGGTCAAGTTGTTGCCTTTAAGACTCCTTTTAGGCCCTCAGGCATAGCTCGGGCCGACGCGCGGCTCCAAAGGGCCATAACGAACAGAATTATCAGGTACGGGAGCATGTCCAAGATGAATGGCGACACCGGCGCCCCAACGGTTTGCAGCTGCAACTGAAGGCCGATAGCCCCACCGAATAAGAATGCGCCGACCATGGCCCTCAACGGAGACCAAATGGCGAAGATCACCAAACCGACGGCGACGAAGCCACGCCCAACCGTCATCCCTTCCGACCAGGTATGAGTAAGTCCCAAGGAAAGTTGGGCGCCGCCAAGACCAGCCAAGGCCCCGCCCGCGGCGAGCGCCGCGATCTGTATCACGTGAGGGTTTCTTCCTGCCGCGAACGCCACTTCGATGCTTTCTCCCACCGCCTTAAGGCTTAGTCCGGCGCGGGTGTAGTGCAAGCCCAGGAACAGCAAGGGGCCAAGTACGTACGCGATGTAGGCCAAGATGTCCTGTTGGAAAAGCGCTTGGCCCAGTTTCGGTATTTCAGACAGCAGGGGAATCGATATCGGATTTAGTCCGCCGATGATGCTGTCCACATATCCCCTCCCGGCGTAGGCCGTGATCCCCGCCCCGAAGAGGGTCATCGCGAACCCAGTGGCGAGTTGGTTGGTGTCGCGGTATATCACCAGGTAGGCCATCACCATGCTAAGACCGGCTCCCGCGGCCATGGCTGCGAAGACACCGACAGTAACGGAGCCTGTCTCCACGGTAACGATGAATCCAAAGCAGGCGCCCATCAGCATCGAGCCTTCGGTCCCCAAGTTGATCCGGCCGGCCCTCTCTGTGATCAACTCTCCGTAGGTCGCGTAAAGCACCGAGATGCCCGGGCCTACAGCCCCGGTCAAAGTACCGCCAAGTACCAGCCAAACGTCGCTCATTCTGCTTTGCGCTCCAATCGCCTAAACCCCAGAACGGAGAAGAGCACGAGTCCGATCAAGATCAACATCGCGGCTGAGGGGAGGTCGCCGCTGAATTGAAGGATGTCGCCACCCACAACGATCGCGGCGATCAAGAATGAGGTACCGATGATGGCGATGGGGTTGTGATTCGCCATCCAACTGGCCAGAAATCCCATGAACCCCAGGTTGTTGGATATTCCAGGACGCAGATGATGTTGGATGCCCGAAACCTCGCTCATCCCTGCGAGGCCCGCAAGCCCTCCGCCGACCAGCATGGCGATGATTATGTAGCGAAGGACCGGTATGCCCCGTCGCCGTGCTGCGTCTGGATTGCCGCCCACGGCACGCATGTTGGCTCCCCATCTGGTGCGGCTGAGGAAAAGATAAGTGGCTATGATTCCGATGATAGGTAAGACCAACCCCAGATGCAGACGGGTATCGAAGATAGACGGCAAGATCGACTCAAATTCGAAGTTTGAAGTGTAGGGATACCCGAATCCTGTTGGGTTCTTCCAGGCGCCAAAAACAAAAAAGTTAACAAAGAGGATCGCGACATAGTTGGACAGGAGGGTGGATATAACTTCGTTTACGTTCCGCCAGTGCCGCAGCAAAATGGCGATCCCACCCCAGATCGCTCCGCCCAAGAAACCGGCGATAGCCATGGCAGGTAACATCAGCCAGATGGTCCCGATATCAGCGTACAACGCCACTCCCGTCGCGGCCCAAGCGCCGATGTACAACTGACCTTCACCGCCGACGTTTATCAGGCCGACCCGGGCTGGGATAGCAGCCGCCAGAGCCGTGAGAACGAAGGGAATCATCCTCACGCCGACTTCACTGAGACCCACCTTGCTCCCGAGGGTCCCTTCAAACATCTTGGTGTAGATCTCTATCGGGTCCCGCCCGATCACAGCGATGAATATGGCGAAGACCACAAACGCAAAGATGATGGCAATGACCGACCGCCCAGCCGGATGGTTGGTGAATGCGAATGCGAATCCTTGTGCCTGTTGTAGCGAGATTGGCTGATTCATGGGCTAGATGCTCTGTCCAGTCATGAGCATCCCAATCTCCTGGACCGATGCGGATTCAGTGGGGAACTCTCCGACGATATTTCCTTGGAACATCACCACCATGTGATCGCTCAGCGCCAACAGTTCGTCCAAGTCTTCCGACACGAGGACGATTGCGCCGCCCCGGTCGCGGTAGTCCAACATCAGCCGCCGGGTGGTCTCCGCGGTCACCACGTCCAGTCCACGGGTCGGGTAGTAGGCCATCAGCACCTTAGGAGTGGTACCTGCCTGGCGGGTCAGCTCCAACTCTCTGGCCAGGCTCACCTTCTGGACGTTTCCACCGGATAATTTGTCTACCCGCATGTCATGACCCGCTAGCTGCAAAGGGAATTTACTCAGCGCCGCGGCAATCTTCACCCGGATCGAACCAAGGTCCAGCCAGAATCCTCCATTGGAGTAATCAGCCAGTTCGCCCAGGACCAGGTTCTCATCCACCCGCATCTCGGGAACCATGGCCATATTGATGGGGTCTTCAGTGATGTAGCTGACCCCCGCGTCCAGTATCTTAGCCACTGACCAGCCTTTTACATCTTCGCCCAAGAGGGAGATCGTCCCACTGGTGTTTCTGACCATGCCCATCAGTGTTTCGCCCAACTCTTGCTGGCCGTTGCCTGATATGCCGGCAACCCCCAACATCTGCCCCGGCATGACATTAAAACTTACCGCATGCAGGCCTCTGGGGTCGTCGGGATTGCTGGTCCACACGTCCTTGAACTCGATGGCTGGCACAGTGGTGAAGTCGCTGGCCTGACGCTGATACGCTATCTTCCTCGAGTCATATTCGATCGCATCTCGTACCTGGGCTCTAGGGGGCAGTTCCACGATGTCGATACCCATCATCAAAGAAACTAGGTCATCACCCGAGATGCCCTGGCTCGGCCTGCTGGTGACTACGGCCCCGTGCCTGAGAACAGTGATTCGGTCGGCGGACGCCAGCACTTCCCGAATCTTGTGTGTGATGAACACGATCGCGTAGCCGTCACGTCTAAGTTCGTTGAAGACCTCGAACAGGCCCTCCACTTCATGGGGGGCAAGGACGCTGGTCGGCTCATCCATTATCAAGACTTGCGCTTTTGCCATGATGAGCTTGATCAACTCTACTTTTTGGCGTTCCCCCATGGTGAGATCGCTGATGCGGGCTGAAGGGCTCACATGCAAGTTGTATCTTTCCGAGACTTCCTGTATCCGCCCAGCCAGTTCACGCCTGCTAAGGACCAACCCTTGATCGGGAAGAAAAAGGGCTACATTCTCAGTAACCGTCAGAGCCGGGATCAGCGCGAAATTCTGGAACACCATACCGATGCCTAGTCCTCTGCTGTCGCGAGGGGACTGTATACCAGCATCTGCGCCTTTGAATTCGATGACGCCATCGTCGGGCTGGTAAACGCCGTAGATGATCTTCATCAACGTGCTTTTACCGGCGCCGTTCTCACCCAGTACCGCGTGGACCTCACCGCCATAGATGTCTAGATCGATATTGTCGTTGGCGACCAAGTCTTGAAACCGTTTGGTGATTCCGCGTAGAGCGAGCAGCGGACGAGTCTCAGAGTCTGCAGGGATGCCTTGCTCTTGAGCGCCGTCGTTTGGGCCCAGCCGGTCCCTCTTTCCTGAGGCGCCGGAAAATATGCCAGACCACAGAGTGGTGATAGGCAAGCAGGTTTCTCCTAACCAATACAAATAAGCAACCACGGGCACCGAGTTGTATCTCGTCCCGTAGTTACGAATAATCGAGGTTGTTTATTATCATCGGTGCATGTTTCACGCATATGTCGCCGATGTAAATTTTTTGTTACATAGATCGGGAGAACCGTGGAAACCGCCTCAGTATACATGGCTGGTGATTTGCCCTCACCCCAGCTACTGTGGTTCAATCGTGCGCTTCCATGGTCGATAAATGTATAGGAATCTCACGCTGCGCGGATGCAAGATTCCACTACTAGACCAACTTACCTCAAGATTACCAGCCAGAGGAGAACGGTTTACTCCAGCAGGCCTTTCGATTCGATTTGCATATGCTGAGGGTGATACGGGAACGGGCCATCATCATGGATCCAGTGCCGAGGGTAGTTATCGTCGCACCTGAGGCGGATTCTCGTCCTCGCGCGCGCTACTTGCAGCAGAAATCCAATGGCCTCTTCATACCCATCGTTCTGTTGCAGATTATTCGGTCTAACTGAAACGGGACCAAATGTCGGCTAAGACCCCCATCCGCAGGTGAACACAAGCCCACTCTCTGACTGTTCGTAAGGCGTACAATGCGTCTCGCGACTCACTGATGGAGAACAATCACGATGCCGTTTTACGAAAGGGGCCCCGTCCGCATCCACTACGAAGAGGTCGGCTCTGGATTCCCCCTGCTGATTCTTCCGGGTGGTGGGCTCAATTCCACCTTGGCATCTTTGGCTACGCCGTTCAATCCGATGGAAGCGTACAAAGACGACTTCCGCTGTATCAGTTCCGACCTGCGCAACGCCGATCTAGGCCAGTCTAGCGGGCCGCTTGAGATTGACCGGCCATGGGACGCTTATTCCGATGATCATCTTGGGTTGATGGACCACCTCGGCATCAAAAAGTTCATGGTCATGGGATTCTGCATCGGCGCGCCGATGATTCACAACCTTCTCAGGCTGGCTCCGGAGCGCATCGTCGCTGCAGCGTTGATGCAACCAAGTGGTTTCAATCCTGATCATCCGGATGTTTTCTACCGGAACAACACAGAGCGCTGGGGTCCGCCGCTTTGCGAAAATCGTCCAGAAGTAACGATGGCCATGGTGCATGACTTCCTCACCAGCATGTACACCGACCGCGCCGACTTTGTGTTCACGGTCTCTCGCGATTTCGTGCGTTCGGTCCAGACGCCGTTGCTGATAGCGCCCGACGACGTACCCGCGCACCCCTATGCGGCTGCGATGGAAGTCGCCAGCCTCGCTCCGAACTCCGAGGTGACGATCTATCCCTGGAAAGATTCTCAATCGCACATCGACGACGTTGTAGAGCACGCACGGCGCTTCCTCAAGGATCACGAACCAATCAACGGTTAGGGATTCCGACCGCTAACTGCGTTCAAGACGATCAAGTTACCGACATGACATGGCCGGAGAGGTTGAGATGCTGGATGGCCCCATCCTTTCCATCAATACCGCAAGCACAAAAACGCGCAGTTCTTCAGCGGAAGTACCGGGCGTTTATATGTTCCTGGTGGAGGCGGAGGAGGGTCGAACCCGGCCTGAAACACGATTTGGCGGTGTTGGTAGTTGCTATTTGAATCTCTAATCGATCTATCACGGTTGCTAGGTTTCGTTAGACTGGCATAGGCGGGTCGCTAAATATCCTGTGGGCCGTTGTTACAATAGATTCGACGCCGACGCCAACGCATCGATTCCGCTATTAAACCAGACACAAAGGCTATGACCACCTCGTCTGAAAACAATGGACCGGCCACTTCGCCAACGATAGGCCCACCTAGGATCGTGATTCTGGGCGGCGGGTACGGCGGGATCTATACGGCGCTGAAACTGCAAAAAGCAGCCCGCCGAGGCCGTATCCATCTATCTTTGATCAGCGAAGAAAACTATTTCTTGGCCCACCCAATGCTGGCGGAGGTGGTCTCGGGCAGCATCGAACCTCCCCACATCGTGAACCCCATCCGGCGTATGTTGCCTCACATCGACTTCCACCAAGCACGGATCCAAGCCGTTGAGGTTGAGGGCCGCACCGTTGTCATCAACAAGCACGGAGGAAGCACAACCTACAACCGGATCCCCTTTGATCACCTGGTGATAGCCGTCGGCAGCCGCACCGACCTGTCCAGGCTGCCAGGAATGGCGGAACACGCATTTCCCTTCAAGACCCTGGGGGACGCCTTCTTTCTGCGCAACCAGTTGATCAGCGTGTTGGAAGAGGCCGAAGTTGAAACCGAGCCCCAGGCGAAGCAAGAGTTGCTGACATTCGTGGTTGCCGGGGGCGGCTACACCGGAGTTGAGGTGGCCTCGGAGATCAATTCTTTCACACGGGAAGCGGCCAAAAGCTACCGCCAGATAGACCCATCGGAGATCAAGGTTATCTTGCTGCACCGGGGCAGCCGGATACTGCCGGTGCTTCCCGATAGATTGGCCGAGTTTAGCCACCGGGTGATGGAACGCCGGGGAGTGGAAGTACGTATAGGGACTTCCATCATGGGGGCCACGGCCCAGAGCGCGATATTGGGTAACGGCGAAACGATCTCGACCAGGACGCTGGTGGTGGCATTGGGCTCAGCCCCGAACCCGTTGTTGGACGCGCTGCCGGGCGCCAAGGGCACCAGGGGCCGATTGCTGGTGGACGACACCCTTTCAGTCCCGGATTGCCCTGGGATCTGGGCCGTCGGCGACTGCGCCGCCGTGCCCGACGTTCGCACCGGCCAAACCTGCCCGCCCACCGCCCAGTACGCCATCCGCCAAGCCAGGCACGTGGCCCGAAATATTCTGGCGTCCGTTAACGGGAAGAGTTTACGCCCCTTCTCGCACCGGAATCTGGGCGTCTTCGTGCCCTTGGGCCGATTTTCCGGGGCCGCCGAAGTGTTGGGCATCAAGGTGTCGGGTTTCATAGCTTGGTGGCTCTACCGGTCCTTTTACCTGTACCAGCTCCCACGGTTGGAACGTAAGGTCCGAGTCGTAACGGATTGGACACTGGAGTTGTTCTTTCACCGCGACATCGTGCAGATGGACATCGCCAGGAGCCAGGGGATCTCCAGGGCGCATTACGAATCGGGACATACCATATACCGCCAGGGGGAACTGGCCCGCAACTTCTATACCATCTTGGCCGGCCAGGTAGAGGTGGTGCGCAGTGAGAACGGCGTAGAATCGCCCGTGGCCACCCTGGGCGTGGGCGAATACTTCGGTGAGGTGTCCCTGTTGCAAGGCGGCCGGCATACCGCATCCGTGCGGGCCCTGGCCACCACCGACCTGCTGGTGATGAGCGGTCCCGATTTCAAAGCCTTGGCCGCTTCGTCCACCCAATTCGCGGAAACCCTCGCCGATGTGATGCAGCGGAGGCTTTCAGCCGGCCCCAGTGTTGAAACTGGGGTTGATGACGACTCAGAAATTTAGACCAAAGCCCTGCACCACAACTTCGCGGACGGAGCTACCGAGCCCGGCGTATTAGGACCGTTCGGTTAGAGCGTAGATAACTTGCGTTCGGCCACCGTTCGTCGCACTCTAATTTCTTCCCAAGGCCTTGTCCAGGTTGTAGGCGGCGCTGATCAAAGCCAGGTGCGTGAACGCCTGGGGGAAGTTTCCCAAGGCCTCGCCGCTGGTCCCGATCTGCTCTGAATACAACCCTAGGTGGTTGGCGTAACTGAGCATCTTTTCAAACATCAGCCGCGCTTTGTTCAGGTACTTCCGGTCGGCCTGTCCAGCCCGGGTCATCGCCTCCACGAGCCAGAAGGTGCAGATGTTGAAACTCCCCTCTTCTCCCGCCAAGCCGTCGTCGGTCTTGTTGACGTCGTAGCGGAACACCAGGCTGTTGGACACCAACCCACCGTCTGCCGGAGAGCGGTCCATCGCATCCAGAGTCTTGAGCATCCTGGGGTCAGTTGGTGACATGAAGAAGACCAAGGGCATCAACAGATTTGAGGCGTCTAGCGTGTCGCTGCCGTACGATTGCACGAATGCCTGACGTTCCTCACTCCACCCCTTTTCCATGATCTCCTCGTATATCGCGTCCCGTGCGGCGTGCCACCGCGCCCGGTTGGCAGGGAAGGACCGCTTGTCCGCCAGCCGGATGGCCCGGTCGATAGCGACCCAACACATGAGCTTGGAGTAGACAAAGTGCTGCTGCCCGCCCCGGACCTCCCAGATGCCCTCGTCGGTCCGCTGCCAATTGTCTACCACCCAGTCGGTGAGCCGGCTAAGATGGGTCCAAAAATCGTAGGAGATGGGCGACCCGTATTTGTTGTAAAGATAAACCGCGTCCATCAATTCGCCGTAGATGTCCAGTTGAAGCTGCCCGTAGGCCCCATTGCCGACTCTGACGGGGCCTGAACCTTTGTACCCCTCCAGGTGAGTAAGCGTTTCCTCTTTCAGTTCGTGACGGCCGTCTATGCCGTACATTATCTGAAGGGAGCCATCTTCGTTGGCCTCCGCCGCCCGGGCCTCGATCCAGCCCATAAACTTGGCGGCCGCGTCAGTGAAACCGATACGCATTAGCGCGTACAGGGTGAAGGCGGCATCCCTGATCCAGGTGTATCGGTAGTCCCAATTGCGCTCGCCGCCGATGCTTTCGGGTAGACTGCAAGTGGGAGCCGCAACGATCGCCCCGGTGGGCTCATAGGTGAGAAGTTTGAGCACCAGCGCCGACCGTTCCACCATCTCCCGCCACCGGCCCCGGTAGGTGGACTGGGAGAGCCAATTTCGCCAGTAATCCACCGTATCCTCGAAGAGGTGCTCGCTCTCCTCCTCGGAAAACCTGAAGCCCACCTCCGCTTCGTCTTCTACCTCCGCGACGGAGAATGTGAGCGTTTCGCCCTCGTGGAGCGTGAATTCGCACACGACTCCGCTATTCTGTTGCACCAGGGGTAGCGTGGTGGAGAGTTGGATATTGATGGTGGGCGATAGGAACATCGCTCCAGACTCATTCAAGCGGACCTCGTGTTTATCCCGGGCGTAATTGGTAGCCGGGAAACATTCCATCCGGAGCGCCATGGTCCCCCGCACGATGTTTACTCTCCGGACCAATTGATTTACCTCATGCTCGTGCCCGTGATAATCCACCGGCATGAAGTCGACAACTTCGGCGACCCCGTCGTGCGACAGGAACCTGGTGACCAAAACGTTGGTTCCCGGCCAGTAGAGTTGTTTGTGGGTTGCCCCATCTTGGATCGGCGCGATCTTGAAATACCCACCCTTCTTCTCGTCGAGGATGGCGCCAAAGATGCTGGGAGAGTCGAATTTAGGGCAGCAGAACCAATCGATGGACCCATTTAAACCGACCAGTGCGACGGTGCGCATATTTCCGACTATTCCGTAATTCTCGATGGGCTGGTAATCCAAAGCGTCCTCCTCGTACTGACCAGCGGTGGCCTCGCTCTACCTTAGCAAGATTGCGGGCCGCCGTAACACACCCAAGGGCAACTCTACATCCAGTTCCGGCCATGCCCCAGTTCGGGTCAGAACTTCGGCGCCGCTGTCGGTGAGCAGGACCGTGTCCTCAGATTTGGCGCCGGTGATGGTTGGGTTCCAAGCAAGCGCTTGGCCGTGTTGCAGGCGGTGCGCTGAATCCTGAGTGCCAAATATCTCCCGCCCGGCGTAGCCAGTGAGGCCTCCTTGGTGATGGAGTTCCCACTCTTGGAGGAATCCTTCCAAGGAGTACTGGTCCAAAGCCCGGGCGACCACTTCACCTATGGTAACCCCAGCCCGGCTCTCCAAGATGTATCTGGCGTCCACTGCGGCCACTGCCCGGTGCCGTTCCAGCAGATCGGAGTCCACCGGTCCAAAAGACACCATTCGCGTAAGGGATATGTGCAGGCCGTGGCGGCGGCCGGTCAAAGCGATCAGCATGGTTTTGCGCACCGGATTTACAGTGGGCAAAGGATGGCGATAGCGGGTGATTCGATCATCACCGCCTACCAGGTTGACCAGTGGCAATATATTCCTCTTCCGGCACTGATAGGACAACGCAGCCGCGATGTCCAGTTCCGTGTCTCCCGGTTCGAAACTGAGACAAACCTCCTCCAGCGCCTGGGCCGCGTCTTGCCCCAAGCGCCGGTAACGTTCAATCTCTGGTGGCGACATGGTATAGCGAAGTTCATTGAATCCGTCGGGGACCTTCGGCAAGCCAAGTGCCCCGAGGTCGGAGACGGCTTTGGACACGTCGCACAGGCCAGCCATCTTTTCTCTGGCGTCACCATCCCGGTGCCAGGGCCAAACAACCGCCTCAAATGACAGCCCGGGCACCTCTTCTTCTTGGAGCCTGCGTACTTCGATGTTGTTGGTTAGCAGATAGGCCCGGTCCGGAACGACGAGCAGATACGCTTCTCCGGCGGCATCTCCCACGTAAACGTAGTTCTCGCCTCCGCCGGTCAACCAGGCGAAGTTGGCCTGGGAGTTTATCAGCAGCGCCTCTAAGCGGTTGCGTTGGAGCCACGCTCGTACCGACTCTAGTTTTATCTGGACCTCTTCGCGTCTGTTCATTTTCAATCCAGCTAACGCAGACGGATAATCTCACTATGGGAAAATATGTTGCCCACTGTCAGACCCAGGGTGGGACCGGCGTAAAGCGACGGCGGTACGCCGATGTCGGCCAGGTATAACTCTCCGACCTGGGCCGCCACGGCTGGGCCACGCAGTCCTTCCTTGGGCAAAGCCAGGGTCACCGTTGCCGTGGCTTTGATGGCCGGGTCGGAGACAACGCCCGTGGTGGTGTCCACGCCGGGCGGCGCGTCCAATGCGAGGACTGGTACGGCCTTGCCCGTTGGCCCACCGGATCAGGTCGGCGGCGGCGCCTCGGGGAGCGCCTTGGAGGCTATAACCGATCACCCCGTCGATGATCAGTTCCGGGCGTTCGGCGGAGTCCAGGCCGCCGGCTTGAGAGACATCCACCTGCATCCGGCGCAGAATCTCCAACTGGTGCGCCGGGACCGGGGTGAACTCATGGCCAGGCCGTGCGGCGAACACCGTAACTAGGGCGCCACGGTTGTGCAACCACCGCGCACAGACCAAGGAACCTCCGCCGTTGCCTCCGGTGCCGGCCAGGGCCGTGACTTTTCTGCCCTGCGGGTCGCCGTTAAGGAACCTGGCGCGGGCAAGGTCTGCCAGATTTCGCCCGGCGTTCTCCATCATCTGGACCAGGTCTATCTTGAAGTCCTCGATCATCGCCCGGTCCACCTCCCGCATGTGGTCAGTGGTTAGATACGGCACCTCTCCCGCGAATATCTCGAATTTCGTGCCCGCTGGCCGGTTCACCGCATCCGTTCCAGGATGCGGTCGCCGACACGCAGGGAATTGGCGACGATGGTCAGAGTGGGGTTCACGGCGGAACTAGAGACGAAAAAGCTGGAATCAACCACATACAGGTTATCCAGGTCATGGGCCTTGCAGTCTAGGTCCAGCACCGAGGATTTCGGGTCGCTGCCGAAGCGAAGAGTCCCGTTCTGGTGGGCCACACCGGCCAGGGGGATCTTCTTGCCCATGTAGAGTGAAAAATCGAGCAGGCGATTTTCACAGCCAATGTCTTTGAGCATCGAACGGAGCTTCTTGACCAACCGCTTGTGCCCTTGGGCATTGTTCTCTTTATATCGCAAGACAATTTGGCCGCTGGAATTCACGGTGACTCGGTTCTCCGGAAGAGGCAGGTCTTCGGACGTCAGCCAGAAGTCCAGAGATCGGCCTGCCACCTCCTCCAATGCTCGGCCGGGGACCAGGCGTGGTGCACTGTCCCGGAGCATGTCGGAGTTGGTTTTCCCCAACATCTGAATGTGACCCAGAGGATACTGCCAGTCGTCCGACCCGAAGTAATAATCGTTGATGCCGATGGTCTTCTGAAACACAGTGGGGTTGGGCCGCCGGGAGAGGGCCATCAGCGCCGAATTGTTGTGGGCCATGTAGTGGCGGCCGACCATGTCCGAGCTATTGGCCAGGCCCTTGGGGTGCCGGTCAGAGGCGGAACGCAGCAGCAGCGCCGCCGAGTTGACCGCCCCGCATGACACGACCACCACGTCGGCGGAATAAGTCTCTTGTTGGCCTTCCCGCTCCACCACCACGCCGGACACGGACCGGCCGTCCGCGCTAGTCTCCAAAGAGGTGACTTTAGCGTCGGTAAACAGGGTAACGTTGTCGTGGGCGAGAGCGGGCTCCACGCACACTACGTGCGCGTCTGCTTTGGCGTTCACCATGCATGGAAAGCCGTCGCAGGTGTTGCAGCGGATGCAGGGACTCAGGTGCCTTTGAGCTTCGTTGAGCATGATGCCCACCGGCAACGGGAACGGCGTGTTTCCAATGCGGCGCAAATCGTCGGCCAGTTCTTGGATACGCGGTTCGTTGCTGATGGAGGGGTAGGGCAACGGTCCGCTGGCCCAGGGCTCCGTGGGGTCAATACCCCGCTCACCGTGCACCTGGTAAAGCTGCTCCGCCTCTGTATAGTAGGGCTCGAAATCGTCATAGGTCAGCGGCCAAGCCGGCGACACGCCGCCGTGGTGCTGCAGCTTTCCAAAGTCCTCACGGCGCATCCGTAGCAGCACCGCGCCGTAGAACTTGGTATTCCCACCCACGAAATAGTGCTGCCCTGGTTGAAACTCCTTGCCTTTGCCGTCCAGCCAGTTCTCGGCGTTGTTGTACCGGCCCTCGACGAAGATTTCTTTGGAGTCCCAGTTTTCTTTCTCCCGGTTCAAGTACCCGCCGCGTTCCAGAATCAGGACCCGCTTACCCGAGGGCGCCAACCTGTAGGCGAGGGTGCCCCCGCCGGCGCCGCTGCCGATGATGATCACATCGTATTGGTTCTCTTGCGCCACTTTATCCCGCCTCCATCGTCGGCCGCCGTTCGGCCAAAGGATTAGCTAGTTGAGGGGAGCCACGTCTATGTATGCCTTGATGACCGGTTCCCGTCCGTTTAGCAGGTCGAAAGCCTGTTTGTAATTGTCCAGTCCACGGACCGGATGGGTCAGCAATCGAGATAGCCAGCCCGGATACAGAGCCTCGGCCAGTGTCATGTCCTGTACCGCCGCCCGGTAATGCGCCGGCGCGGCATTCACGGTGCCCACGGCAACCTTGTTGCCCAACACGAAGCCCATGTTGATGGCGTCGGCTGGCACCTCCACTGTGCGGTCGCCGCCGGTGACGCTGGCCATCACCAGAACACCGTTCTTCCCCAGGGCCTGCATGGCCTCGAAGACCAGCGGCGAGAACCCGGTGGCCTCGAAGATAAGGTCGAAGGGACCATGGGCCGCCGCCGCTTCGGTGAGTGACATGTTGCGAGTGCTGAGGTAACGGGCTCCCAGGGCCTCCACCAAGTCGGAGTTGAGGTACGGTTTCTCGTCCAATGCCAGGGTCACCACATCCACGCCACGCAACCGCAACAAAAGAGTCGCCATCAAGCCGATCGTTCCCGCCCCCATCACAGCGGCGATCTTGGGATTCCAGATCCGCAACCGCTGTTGGATCTCGAAGGCCTGAGTCACACCTTTCTCAACGACGGTCATCGGTTCGGTCAGCACCGCTATCTCACGGATACCTGCGGGTATCTTCGTCAGAAATTCCGGGACATCCACATACTGCTCGGTGAAGAAGCCGTGCAACAGGTTTATGCCGTGTTCCTGGTACTCATCATCGGTGCTCATATCTTGCATCCCGATGGCGTCGTACAGGCTAGTCCCCGGACGCCTCACCAGGGCCACCACGTGATCTCCGGGCATCAACTCCGTGACCATCGTCCCGACCCTTTCGACCACGCCCAGCGATTCATGCCCGAGCACTAGAAAATCGTAACCTGGCGGCGGCGCGCCGTACTCCCCCGCCTGAATCTCCCTATCGGTTCCGCACAATCCGACTCGCAACACCCTGACAAGCACACCTCGGCCATCGGGCACATCATCGAGTTCGGGCGCCGGGAGTTCGCCCAAGAAAAGGCTCCCCGGTTTACGCGGGATCAGAGCGATCGCTTTCATTCGAGCCCCTATACGTCACGAGGTAAAATGGTCCGCCCTTCTCGAGGGCTAAATTTTAACAACACTTGCCTGAAGCGCAGTTTTTTGCTCCATCAGAATCTGCCCGGACATGTGGGATTGACGTGCAAGATCAATATGAAAGATTACGAACCAACCGCGTGACAGCGAGCCGGGCCGCTAGGTCCATCCGACGGCGCCGCCAGAGTTTTAAAACCTGCCATATTCGTTTTTGTCCGTTTGCGTTGATTGAGAGGTTCCCTGGCCCTTTGTCCACGAGCCATTATACGTACCACGGCACAAAATAGACGTTCCGATTACACCGGGGTCGCGTTTCTTCAACCTACTCCAACTCCGCCGACGATGACTCTTGCCGGGAGGAGTGGGGCGTGAAGTGGGGAAGTCCTGTTAAATCAGACGCTCCAGACTCAATATGAGCCTGAGGCGTCTGAATCGTGTTGCTGGTGGAGACGGGGGAGAGTTGAACTCTAAACATCGCCCAACAGTCGCTGATGCACTCAGGGATCTCTCTATGGCCTTGGCCCGCCTGGCCAACACTCTTGATGAAGTCAGTCCGAATTTGTTGGAGCCATGAAATCAAGGTTTGTCACCCGACTGGCGTGCGGCCATCAACGACTAAATCAGCAACCTGCATCCACATATCAGCCACCAATCGATAGAAACATGCCATATCGGGGATAAAGCTTCTTCCAAACCCACAATCTCTACGCATTTAAATTGCGATTTGCTCGGAGACTGAATGCAGGAAGACGGGGTCTTCGGCACCACTCATTGTAAGAACGAAAGCCACTGGAGTCGATTCCCGGGGCTTTCCTTTTAGCCGGTTTATACCCATTCATGCACTACGAAGCGCCACAATGGGGTCGACATTAGCAGCCTTGAAGGCTGGGTAAACCCCGCTGATGAATCCTACAGATACCGCAACACCTGCGGCAAGACCAATACTCCAGAGTTCGATTACGGTGTTCAATTCCTGCCCCATTAATTGTTGTCCTCCAACTCCAATGCCAACTCCAACTCCAAGCAATATTCCTAACGCTCCACCGACGATACTCACCGTCAAAGCTTCTATGATGAATTGAGTGCCTATGTCCTTAGAGGTAGCCCCCACAGCCCTTCGAATACCAATCTCCTTTGTCCTCTCAACTACTGACACTATCATGATGTTCATGACGCCTATCGCGCCGACAAGAAGCGATATACCTGCGATGCTTCCTAGAAGGATTGATAGAGTGGCGTTAACCTCTTCCTGCGCTGAGATTAATTCGTTTTGAGTTTGGACGGTGAAGTCCGGCTCCGTTACGGCGTGGTGCCGGAGAAGGAATTTGGTAACTTCAACCTTTATTATCTCTTGGTCGACGTTTGGATCAGACCGGATCGTAATCTGGCTAATATTGATATCACCTTGGGGATTTCTCAGGAATGCTATACGGCTCTGAAGGGTGGGAACCGGTATAAAAACGTAATCGTCCTGGCTCCCCTCTCCCCGCCCTCCCTGAGGCGCCATAACCCCAACCACTCGAAAATTGAACCCGACGCGGCCTCCTGCGAACGATAATCTAACGGTTTTCCCAACTCCATCGTTATCCGGAAAAAGGCTTTTGCCAACTTCTGAGCCTAGCGCGATCGATAGCGCTTTCCGTTCTACATCCTGAGTATTTATGAAACGGCCATAATCCGGTTCGAGGTTTCGAACAGGAGCATAGTCTGCCGTTGTGCCGACTATCCCCACTCCCAGGTTGTTAGATCCAGAGATAGCTTGAGCATTGAAGTTTAATTGAGGGACCACTCCAATCACACCAGGCAAAGATGCTTCTTTGATCGCATCGGCATCACTCGCGAGCAATGTCAATCCTGATCCCGCTTGACCGCGCGCACCTGTCTGTTGATTGTTGGTAGCTGCAGGGCGGACGAACGTGAGATCTGATCCTAATCCAATGATTTGAGCTTTTACCCCTTCTTGGGCCCCTTGGCCCACCGCTACCATGATAATCACGGAGCTCACCCCGATGATAAGACCAAGTAAAGTCAAAAAGCTCCGTAATGGATTCGAAAGCAATTCCTTAACACCGGTGATTACAGCATCCAGAATGGTCATATTTTAGTCACTCTTCTAGACGAGTCACTGGTGCAATAGAAGTGCGGTCGTCCAGAATAAGGCCATCTCTCATAAGGATCGATCTCTTAGTCCAATCTGCGATATGAGGTTCATGGGTTACCACCACTACAGTGATTCGGCGCTCTTCAACCAGGTTGCTCAAGATCCCCATGATTTCGTTGCCAGTGTCAGTGTCGAGAGCACCTGTAGGCTCGTCGGCCAATATCACTTGGGGATTAACCACCAAAGACCTAGCTATCGCCACACGTTGTTGTTCCCCACCGGACATCTGATTGGGGCGATGGTGAAGACGGTCAGCTAGGCCTAGCTGATCCAATGCTTCAGAAGCACGCCGCCTTCGGTTCGAGACCTTGTTGTAAAGAAGTGGTAACTCTACCTGTTCTAATGCAGATAGCCTTGGTAACAAGTTGTAGTTCTGAAAGATGAAACCGAACCAACGTCCCCGCAAAGCAGATCTAGACTTATCTGACAAGTTAGCTACATCTAAGTTTCCAAGTATGTATTGGCCTTCCGTAGGCCGGTCCAAACATCCCAAGATGTTCATTAGAGTAGATTTACCTGAACCTGACTGGCCCATGATCGATAAAAACTCTCCAGACTCGATCTTCAGATCAAGTTTATTCAGAGCGTGGACGGGGCCAGCGCCGGTCCAATATGTTTTGGAAACCTCGCGAAGTTCTATCAACGAGGGGCACCCCTTTGTCCAGGTCTATCTGTAGAGCCATTGGACGGACTGGAGATCGGAATAGAAGCATCTGATGCTCCGGGAATCAACACCACTTGACCCTCTTCTAAGCCGGAAATGATTTCAGTTTGATCCCCATTTGTAATACCAATGCTCACGGGAACACTAGTGGTTGTCATTTGGTCTTGCCCTAGCAATGTAACAACTTCGCGCCCCTTGTCACTCTGAATCGCTTGTGCCGGCACTATCAGCACGTCCTCTTTGATTTCCAATAACATCGTCACACTGGCGTTCATACCGATGGCCGGTTTAACACGGGTTCCTGTAGATCCAGTACGGCTATTTCCACCAGTAGCACTTCCGGAAAAACATTTTTCTCGGATCAGACTCGTCTCGCTAGGCGTCAGATCACTTGGGCTAGAGACCTCCCTGCCAACCTGTTCAGCAGCACACCGTCTGAGAGCCTGCATATCTATTCCCGATCCGATACCAGGTCTCGAACCTGTAACTGAAGAACCGCTCGCTCCTTGCAGCAACGAACCAAATCTAGGAAGAATCTCTGCGGCCTCTCTCATATTGAGAAATTCGGCCTGTGCTGGATAAGTTACAATCCCCTGGGTTATTTGAGGCAAGGACGTAATGTTGGCTAGCTTAATTATGAAAGGTTGATCTGGAATAGAATCGAATGTGGCCATACCTAGGTCTCCAGACGTCAGTTCAATGAAATCCGATTCTGATATCGTTAGGTCCACTCCGACTGAGTCGAGATCGACTAAAGAAAAAGCAGTCGTAGACGCTGTAACCCAGACTCCCTCCGATACGTTGACAGTGCCGATTTGTCCTGAGAACGGAGCTAAGAGCACCATATCGGTCAAAGTTCCTTGAGCTTGATCCACGGATTGCTTAGCTTTCGCGATATTTAATTCTTGAAGTTTAATCTCGTTTTCTGAAGGACCATCCAAAAGATCGTCCTTCTTCCTAAGAGCACTAGTCAGAGTGGCTTCGGCACTTTCTATAGCTGCTAGTAATTGGGCAGACTCAGATTCTGAGAGTGGATCATCTAGTGATGCTCGTTTAGCGGTTGCAGCGACAAGGTTGGCAGCGGCTACGTCTAGGCTATCAAGCGCCTTTGCGCTGCTATCAAGAGCCTTTGCACTGCTATTAAGAGCCTTTACATAGCTATTGTTGCTTTTTATGAAATCTCTGCTCCCTTCCGCTACGATAACGTTGCCAGACGTGGTTGAATCGACTGTATCAGTTAAGAACCTTATAGATGTTTCCGATAGGGGAAGACTAGCACTGCCACAAATCGGGCTAAGACCTAGCGCTTTGATTTCATCAAACCAGAGAGTCCGATTCGAGGACATTTGCGCCGTGTCTGCTGAGAACCTGACTCCAACTCCTTTGACTTCAATGTCGCTTTCTAACTTCGACATCGGCAAACTCACCAGGGTCCAGAGGTCCTCTTCTAGCGCTGGTATTGAGAAAACTTGTAGTGGCGTTAAGAACGGCCAAGAATCGTAAAGCGTTAGTTCAAAATAACCCTTCCCAATCGTAGTATCGGATCTAACCCAAAACTCTATTTGGTCGAGTGCCGATAAGTCCAACTTTGCAAATGTCTTCTTCGCTATCACACTTTCACGTTCTTTGTGTCCTATCACACTTTCAAGTTCTAGATAACGAGGCAGTTCTATTTTGAGAGAATTGTGCCCTTGTACAAATGCACCAGTATCCAATTTAAGTGATACGTCTGTCCCGTCTACCTCGTTCCAAGGACTTTCAGCATCGTCAATCAGGATCTCGGGCTGGATCTGATTCAGACTGCACAAAGAGCCTTGGACTATTCTTAAGTCGGCATAAGCGGTCTGGACTTCCCTATTTGCTGTGGTTACATCCCGATTTGCGGTAATTACATCCCTATTTGCGGAAGCGACTTCCGATTGTCTTTGTGTGACAGTGGCATCCGCTGATGCAATCCCGGAATAATCTGGGGGCTCAAGAGCGTTTTCATAGTTTAATTTTGCCAAGGCTAGTTGGGACATAGCACTTGAAATAGTCTTTTCTGCCTCCGACAAAACTGCTTCTGATGGAGCCTCCAATAATTGAGAGAGACGTAGTTCCGCTTCTAGAAGGTTGTTCTGCGCAATTATGAGACCGTTTTGGGCATCTCGATTATCGAGTGTAGCTAGCACGTCTCCTTCATCTACTTGGTCTCCCAACTCCACTTCGACCGTTTCCACAACCCCGCTTGACCCAAAATTCAATTCAGCGGATTTTCGAGCAACAGCGGTGCCGGAGGTTGTCAACGTCGTAGCTATATTGCCTCGTTCAACCGTGACCTGGTCAAATGTCGGCACGGAATCGACAGAACCATCGTCTACATACCACTCCGTAAATCCGCAAAATCCTCCTAAAATTATGCCGGTGAGCAATAACAACCCAATCAGCAGCTTTGGAATGCTCTGAGGTTTCTCTTGAATTATTTCTCTCGGGTCCATCTGTTCCGGAGTTTGGGCCATCAATTAGTTCCTTCGCCTCAGTTTGTGAACGTCATTGGGTATATCAGATAGTTAACTACTCTAATATACCCAATGACGTTTCTAATATATAACGAAACTTTGAAGCAATTTTGAAGACCGCAAAATCGGTTGTCTTACCCTTATTTTAGGCACGATATCGTGATAGACCGCTAAATGACCCAACGTCGCTATCTACTTGTGGCGTTGTTGAACGCCGTCCACGTCGATACCGTCAAGGAGAAGTCCGTGGTGGCCATCCCGCCCAAGCCAGCTTTCCGGCCAATCTTTGAAGTAGCCACCACCCGCGAGGGCAGTGGAATCGCCTTAATAAACCAGACGCCCCAGACTCAAGGAGAGCCTGAGGCGTCTGAATCGTGTTCCTGGTGGAGACGGGGGAGAGTCGAACCCGGGCTGAAACACGCTTTAGTGGTGGTTGTAGTGACGCCTACCAATTCGCTGAATATGGAGAAGGCGCCGCGTTTGAAGGCTACTTTGAAACACAATCACCGCGCCCCATCGCTGAGAGGACAGACAAGGGCCATGCTGCCCTATACACGTACGTGTCATAATGCGGTGGAGTCTGGAACGGAGGAATGACAGGGCTAAATCCACCGATATGGAGATGCTTTAATTCTGCTCGCCTACTCGAACACAGTATCTAGTTTGGCGGACAAGTCGAAGAAATACTGGAGACTCTCGTTAACCCGAAAAAAGATATCTCCGCGCAATTGGTCACCGGTGGCGTTCTGGGCAAAGCCGTCGTCCGCGGTCAGGTCAAGGGTATTCAATGTATGCCGGCGGTCGGCCCCACTGTTGGCCTTGGTGTTCTCTATCAGTTCTCGCCAATCAGCCTCACTCAACTCCAAGTAGAAATCCAAGTCATCAAGGTCGGCTTCACTGCCTTCCCGGACATCAGTACATTCAAATGCCTCGAATATAACCACAAAGACTTTGGAGCCTACCTTCACTCCCATCGCCGCGTCTATAGACCCTAACCTACGGAATTCGGGGTCTCCATTTACCATCTGCTGGAGGCCCTGAAACCATTCAACTGATGGAAACACTAGTGTGCCTGCGGCGGAACTCATGGTCTTCTCCTGATATTTTCAGATAGAGGCGTTCATGGGGAGGGTTTGAATCCCTCTCGGGGCGCTAGATTGCCATCCGATAGCCAAGCGGCGGCAACGCGGCGGTTTCTTAGCTAATCTTTGAAGTAGGGGTCGCCCTGCTCTTTAGCCTGGCTGAATGGGACCATTTTACGAACATAATGGTCCGGGTTGGTGTCGCTGGGGGCTTTGGCCAGCGCCCGATCGACCATCTTGCCGTATTTGGGGTCTAATTGGGCAAATTTGTCCGCTTCCGACCGGATATAAGCGACTCTGGACATGATTCGCAGAATATCAGGGCTTTCACAGTTCTTGCAGCCCGACTGTGGCGTAGCGCCATAGGTTTTGAGGAAATAAGAACTAACCTCATTGCACTGCAAGCATCGGTATTCGTAAACTGGCAAATCATCCCCTACGCGGGAGCGCCCGATTCTTGATTGGATTCCTGATTGATGTAGGCCAATAATCCTGGCGCCAAGTTTTCCGCTGTTTTGTCGATACCGACCCATTGCATTCGGGCCATGTATTCAGAGACATATCGGCGTTGGAATTCTCGGACCACATCCATGCCGGATGAGATATTTTCCAAGCCGCCGCCGAATATGATTGCCAGGGCTTCCCATAACACCGGGTCATTCATTTCAGATGCCAGGTCCAGTTCGACGCCGCTCATCATACGCAGCAGGCCGGTAGCATAGTCTTTGCCATTCTCGGAGACGGCAAACTTAACGTGGGCCATTCCATACCCAAGATGCCTGGCCTTGTCCTGGATGGCTCTCCGGAAGATCATTTTCTCGGCCGGATTCAACGCATAGGCCTCGCCGTACCGGTAGAGCATGAGAGTGAACGATCCACGGAGCAGATACATCACGACAGCGGTTTCGGTCCAGCCTGCCCGGCTCTCTATGATCCGCCGATTGATGAGACCGGGGCTTTCCAAACCCAGGGTACCCCCATTAGCCAATGCGCGCGTCCGGAAAACGTCGTAATGCCTAGCTGTATCGTACAGTTCAGCAGCCAGAAAGGTCTTGACCTCGTAATAGGCGTAATTCATGCGCCCGATCCACTGACCGATGGAGTCGGTTTCCACGCTGGCCTGCTGGGCCAACTCGGTGCATAACTGGCACATCGCGAGTTCCAGTTCCCGAGACAAAGGCTCGATGGTATCCCATGGCACATCCAGATGGGCCATCCAACGGCGCTGAATCGCCTCTTCGTACAGTCCGGCGGCGTTGTCAGCCCAGATGTCCACCTTTTTGCTCAGTGGGTAGAACTCCAGCCTTGGGACACCGGCAACATGAAACGCGCCCCTTGGCATACGGGTCATCTCTTCACTACGTTCCGGAATCTCGCCATAGGAGTTTATGGCGATGCCATCCAGTGTTAGGCCTTTCTTACCAGGTACGGCTTTGGTCCCCCACTCTGGCGTGTCCTGCATCCAATCGAAGGTTTTGGGTTCTTCGGTCGTCTCGGACTCAGCCTTATCGCCTGACATGGCGTCTCTATCAGCAGTTGGTTCCTCTGGTCCACCGTCCGATTCGGGAGTCGATGCCATATTCTGGCCTCTAGAGGTCGAGTTATTCGGTGCCGTAAGCTGACCGGGAAATAAAGAAGGCCTCCACCGTTATCGGGTAGAGGCCCCAGTTCCTTTTGCTATGTCACTTAGTCCGGGTTAGGGTTATAGGTCTTCAGCAGTGCTGGGTTCACCCTGCCATTGGTGATGCGGTCGTCCAAGCCGGCAGACTTCAGCCGCTGGAAGTATTCCTTAACCTGTTTCTGACGGACGGCCATGAGAATCTTCTGACCTTCATCGGTCTTGTCTTTGCCCCCGCCCAACAAAACAGCCAACGCCTCGCTTGTAAGCATGTTACGAGCCGCAGGGTTCTCTCCTCCGGCGCCGGAGGACTGGCGATTCTCGGCTTCGTCCAGATACGAGTGCATCTCTTCCACGCGTTCCGGGCTGCACTCCTTCATGTAGCGTGCATGGAGCACTCCGATGGCTACGTGTCTGGCCTCGTCTTGAGCGCAGCGACGGTAGATGGTTTTCTCAGCTTCGTTGTAGGCCATCAACTCGCCAAGCCGGAACAAGGTGAGGACGTTGCCTTCACCCACGATATGCAGACGGGTAGATAGTTCGGTGTATTCCCTGGCGCTATCAGTGCTGCCGCCGACAACGTCACTTACGCTGTCGATCATGCGCATCAGCCCACCGCCGTTGGCGAGGGCGCGTTTGCGGAAAACCTCCAGGTGCCGAGATTCATCCATAACCTGCCCAAGCAGCACCATACGGACTTCTTGGTAGTCAGGCGACATGGTGGCGATGAATCGGCCGGGAACATCCGCAGCTACAAATTCGACCTGGGCGAAAAAAGTTGCCAACTGACACTCCGCAGCTTCGATGTCATCGGGCAATTCTTCCAGGGTATCCCAGGGAATGTCCGTGGCGGAACTCCACTGGCGACTGACAAACTCTTCATAGAGTTTGCGGAGGTTGTAGCCCCAAACCTCTTTCTTGGTGCGGAACGGGTAGGCTCCAAATTTGGCCACACCGGGGCGCGGTATAGAGCCTGCAACGCGGCCTGTGAGGTTGTCTGAAACGTCTTCTACTTCAGCGCCAACAACGTTTTCTTCCAACTGGTTCAACCAGCTTAGGTCAAAACCCGATTCCTTGGCTCGTTCCCAATAGGTTTGGTGCTGTGCCGTAGTCGCCATTCTATCAACCTCCGCCGTGGGTGGATCAACGTTCTGGTTCACGGCATATTATACACATTGCGGTGACTGGGTGCGACCCGTAGAAGATCAAAACTTCGACTCTTGAAGCGCCGGTTAAGCTCCGCCTATCCAGCTTAAAACCAAAAAGACCTGGGTCTTTTACCTAAACACCGCGTACACCTGAACACCGCATACACCTGAGCTTTTTTACACCTCAACGCCGCAAACACAGGTTAAAATTCACACCAACCACCGTATAACACCGTGTATAGAAACACACCAAACACCGGATGTTAAATAGTCTCGGAATCACCTGTTTTTTCAGTTTGGTTTATTTACCCAGGTATGGAATTAGCTTGTATGTCGCGGGTTTGCCAAGACCGATATATACGTCAAATATTTACCGACCAACCCGGTATCCATTCTTGAAAGGAAGGTATCGGGTGGTCGTACGGCCGGAAAAGGTCGAGTTGTCAGCCTGTGCGGCCCGGAGGGGTTTGCCAATGTGGTCCCGGCGATGGCTGAGGCCTATTTTCAACGGTCGCCGGTCATCTTCATCACCAGTGCCAGCACATTGAAACGGGACGGAAGGGGCGGATTCAAAGAGATTGATCACAACGGGTCGCCGAGCCAATCACCAAGTCCACCATATCGGTAACCGCCGGAGAACGTATCGTGGAGGCTGTGGATAAAGCCTACGATTTGGCGGTGAACGGGAACCCGGGTCCAGTTCATATAAGCATCCCGGTCGATCTTCTCTATTCATCGTATGAACCGGAGGACCAGGAGGGTGAGCGAGCGTTTAAGCTATCGCGGCGTGAGGTTCACCGGCCATCTCCCAACCCAGAGGATATGCGCCGACTTGAAGGGATAATGCGGAACGCGAAGAAACCGGTAATCGTCGCCGGAAACGGCGTCTGGTGGTCGGGCGCAGAATCCCAGCTGGAGACAACGGCAGCCCAGCTTGGAATCCCGGTCTCTAACGCGCCTTACCACCATAAAGTGCTGGATATCGGCAGCGAAGTATCTTTGGGTATCGTCGATATCCACCTGAACCCACCCTCAAAAACCGCTCTGGCCGAGGCCGATGTCATACTCGTGATTGGCTGCCCATTGGACAATCTCCTGAACTTCGGCAATCCTCCGTTGTTTCCAGAGGAAGCCACACTGATATGCGTCAACGGGTCCACCGAAGAATTGGCCGACAACCATGTAGCAGATGTCCGAATCTTGGGTGACCCCGGCGCGGTGCTGACTGCACTAGGTGACATGGCTACCGCCGATCAACTAAACATTGGATCTGAATGGATCGAGGCCAACCGGCAGCGGCGGAGGGAGTGGGCAGATGGAATGCATAAGATGTTGGATGAGGATGGAGACGGTCCGCTGCATCCCCTTAAGATTTCGCGTGAGATCCTGCAATCTCTAAACGAGGACGATTACCTTGTCATTGACGGCGGCGACACACATTTCTGGGCAGAGATAGCGGTCAACATGGCCGCTGCGGAGGGCAAAAGATTACGGGGAGTATTGCACCCTGGCCCATTAAGCATCTTGGGGGTGGGAGTCCCGTTCTCGGTCACCGCCAAGATGAATAATCCGGAAAGCAGAGTGGTCCTGTTATCAGGCGACGGAGCGTTCCTAGCCGGTGGTCTCAGCATCGAAGCTGCTTTCGCCAACGACGTGCCGATCGTCGTGGTAGTTGACAACAACCGGGGATTCGGGTCGATCAAGCAGCAACAGATGAGGCTGTTCAAGAACGGGCAATCGTTCAAGACAGATTTCAGGGATATTCCCTTCGACAAGATGGTTGCGGGCCTGGGTGGTTACGGCGAAACAGTGGAAAGGATAGAAGAACTGTCACCGGCCATGGAACGAGCCTTCGCCAGCGGGCTGCCGTCCTGCATCAACGTGAAGTCCAAGAGTGTAATAAGTCCATTGATCGTTGGTCTTACCGACCGACGAGTACGGGCATCGATCGAGTAAACGATACGACGTGTAACGCAGTTTGAATGAAACAGGTGGCGGCTTTTGCTCTGCTGTACAGACGATAACTATACATTTTCTCGAACCAACTCAGCCATGAAGCACAGCATTCAACCTGGCTGTTCGTGGTTGAATCTCTACTGAGACGATCCCGGTTAGAGGGGCCGCAGTCGGCGTTGGAACCGGTCTCGGCGTCGATGTGGGCAGGGGCGTTGGCCTTGGGGTAGAAGTAGGCCTTGGCGTTCTGGTAGCGACCGCAAATGTCGGCCTTGGTGTGGACTGTGCACTCACGCTCGTCCGTTCCAGATTGATCTGGACGATGCGGTCGGCGTTCATATTGATGCGGCCGGTCAGCCCGCTGAACGAATCCACGTTGATCCATTTCTTGACCCGGAAACCCTGGTTCGGGACCAACGAGATAGTCACTCCGGTTCCGTGCACGTACTTGCTACCCTCCGTGGGTTGGGGATCAAGGCGGTAGAAATGACCTAGTTCTGGGAGCCCAAAAATCCCCCGTCGAAGGCTCCGTGGAATAAACTATTCACTGACCACTACTAAGTCCTGCCATTCTCCCAGTGAGCCGTCTGGAAAGGAACAATCAGTCACTGGTATGAAGGAGCCCAGGATTCCGGCGTAATATGTCGGCCATTTTGAATAACCAGTTGTACCACTTATATTCGTTCCTAATTGAAGGGAGTAATTACGGGTTATTTTTGAGATTGTCCGATGAGATACTGAACGGTATACCCATTTAATCTAGAAAGAACAGAGAGTGAAATGACTCAACCTGCGACAAACTCGAGAGCCTCTAACTCGGATACCATTCTTGACTACGACGCGATCGTAATCGGAGCGGGTGTAGCAGGCCTATATCAGCTTTATAAATTGCGAAATATCGGCATGAGAGTACGCGTGTTTGAGGCGGGTACAGGGGTCGGTGGCACTTGGTATTGGAATCGTTATCCAGGTGCTCGGTTCGATTCGGAAAGTTACTCGTACGGATATTCCTTTTCACAGGAACTTCTCGACGAATGGGATTGGTCCGAACATTTTGCATCACAACCTGAGATTCTTCGCTACCTTCAACACGTTGCAGACAAATTCGACTTGGTCAAAGACATCCAATTTTCTAGCGAAGTTCAGTCAGCGATCTACAGTGATGATACTAGGAGTTGGGAAATCCGGTTGCAAGATGGTAGCCGGTTCAGAAGTAGGTTCCTCATTACAGGAATCGGCCTGCTCTCTCAACCGACATTACCCAGAATTCCAGGCATAGATTCTTTCAAAGGTCAGTCGTTTCACACGTCCCGATGGCCGCATGAACCTGTGAGCTATACAGGGAAAAGAGTGGCAGTGATTGGGACTGGCGCTACCGGCGTACAGACGATTCAAGAGGTCTGCAAGGATGTCGGCCATCTGACGGTCTTCCAACGTCGGCCGAATTGGTGTGCGCCCCTACACAACTCGAAGATCGAGCCCGATGAGATGAGAGAGATACGGGCGAATTATGAAGAGATCTTTGAGACATGTAATCAAACAGCAGCAGGTTTTTTGCACACTGCTGACAAGAGGTCCACGTTTGAAGTTTCGGAAGAGGAACGATATGAATTCTGGGAGAATCTATACGCTAGCAAAGGCTTTGGGATCTGGCAGGGGAATTTCAAAGACGTTCCAACCAGTCCTAAAGCGAACGAAGCGATGTCGGAGTTCGTTGCGGACAAGATCCGGCAGCGGGTAGATGATCCTGAAACCGCCGAGAAACTGATTCCCAAAGATCATGGCTTTGGGACTAGGCGAGTGCCTCTGGAAACGAGGTATTACGAGTCCTACAACCGGGACAATGTCGAATTGATCGATATCATTGAAACTCCGATCGAAAAGATCACTCCTGGTGGGATTGTTACGGCTGATAGAGAATTTGAGTTCGATCTCATAATCTATGCAACCGGGTTCGATGCAATATTGGGTAGTTACAACAAGATAGACATCGCGGGTGTCAATGGTCGCAGATTAAAGGAGCAATGGGGCGAGGAATTATCGACCTTTCTAGGGATTCAAATCAATAATTTTCCTAACCTGTTCATGATCCTCGGCCCGCATGCGCTCTTGGGCAACAATCCCCGGAGTATTGAATTCAATGTCGAATGGATAACCGACCTGATCGAACATATGACGGCGCAAAATTTGACTCGAGCAGAGGCGACGACTAAAGCGGTAGCCGGTTGGTATCAACACGTATTGGAACAGGGGGAAGGACTTCTGGCTAATCAAATCGACTCTTGGATGACTGGCGTAAACAGTAATCTAGACGGCAGACAAGAGAGGATTGTTGCTCGTTACAGCGGTACTCAATCTACTTTTCGCAAGCGTTGTAATGAAGTTGTTGAAAGCGGATACGCAGAACTAAATCTGATGTAACCGGTAAGTTTCCAGCCTACAACCATAGCTTCTGTGATTCACTGATATCAGCTCAGCGTAGGCGAGACCATTTTGCACCGGGAACTATACGGGTCAACGGCGACAAAAGGATATTCACATGACTGGCAATGAAATTTGCTACCTAACAGCCAGGGAAATTCGAGATAAGATCCGCAACCGCGACCTATCGGCGGTCGAAGTTATGGAAGCACACCTGGCCCAAATTGAGAAGGTGAACCCGACTGTCAACGCGATCGTCACTCTTCACCCTGACCGGGCGTTAGACGGAGCAAAAGCAGCGGATGCAGCGATTTCCAATGGAGAATCTTTGGGGCCACTCCATGGACTCCCCACAGCAGTGAAGGACCTCACGCTCACCAAAGGGATGCGAACTACATTCGGGTCTCCGATATACAAAGACAACGTCCCAGACAGGGATGCGATTATCGTCGAGCGTATCAAAAAAGCCGGCGCAATAATAATCGGCAAAACAAACACCCCTGAGTTTGGCGCCGGATCAAATACATTTAACCCCGTATTCGGTGCGACGCTTAACCCTTATGACACTTCTAAAACATGCGGTGGCAGCAGCGGTGGAGCCGGAGTATCACTGGCTTGCAGGATGCTGCCTATCGCTGATGGGACTGACCTAGGTGGATCCCTTCGAAACCCCGCTAATTTTAACAACGTCGTAGGGTTGCGGCCTTCCCCCGGCCGGGTGCCAGGGGTATCGCCACTGGGATGGAGTACTCTGGCAGTCCCGGGGCCAATGGCGCGTACAGTTGGGGATCTGGCTCTTCATCTAAGTGCTATCGCGGGTCCAGACAATCGTTCTCCGATATCCATCGAACAGCCTGGAGCGGGATTTGCTGCGCCATTAGAACGAGATTTCGCGGGAGTCCGTATCGCATACATGCCCGACCTTGATGGCCTTCCTGTTGATCCGAGAGTTGCCTTGAAAATTAAAGATTGCGTAGGAGTTTTGGAATCTCTGGGTTGTGTTGTAGACGAGGCAGCCCCTGATTTTAGTAACGCAGACGAAGTGTTCAAGACCCTCCGAGCTTGGGGAACGGCGTCTGTAAGGTCTGAATTACTTGAACAACACCGAGATTTGATCAAAGGTACGATCATCAGCGAAATTGAGACGGGACTCAAGTTAAAAGCGAGCGACGTTGGTAGAGCCGAAAAGATGCGAACCTCTTATTTCAACAGGGTAAATTCTTTCATGAATACCTATGAATTTATGGTCATGCCGGTTAACCAGGTCCCTCCGTTTGATGCGACAACAGAGTACCCAACCGAGATAAATGGAGTCCAGATGGAGTCGTATATCGATTGGATGAAATCGTGCTATTACATCAGTTCGCTTGGACATCCGGCTGCGTCTGTGCCATGTGGGTTTACTCCCGAAGGGCTTCCAGTTGGTTTACAAATAGTTGGTCGTCACCACGATGACTTCGGCGTACTTCAGTTAGCCAATGCATTCGAGAAGGCAACCATGTTTGGAGACCGGTTGCCGGGTATTCTAGGAATATAGCCGCTCCCAATAGGGATTGCCCAAATATCTAGGAGATTATTGAGATGAACTCTGGAGGATTCCTCCGTTCGTAGGGAGAGGTTCTACGAAAAATGAAAGTTAGTGGTTATGCGGAAATCCCTTTGCTTGATCGCCTAGTAATTGGACTTGGGCTTGACCGGTGTTGTCTTGGGACACTTTCGGCTCCTTTCTAGGTGCGGTAGATCTATACCCTGCACCAGGAGTCCAAACACCCCATCTCCCTCATGTTTTTATCCCCCTAAAAGTGTCCCATTATCGCTGAACGCCTACAGTGGAAGATGGCCAATCTGACAGCGCCCTCAAGTTTGGCCAAGTATTGCTGTTAATCTTGATTATAATGGGGTGTAAACAGGCATTTCCTGAAAAGGAAGTGCCTATGCCGACTTCTATCTTCCTTATAGCTAAGTTCAAGATCCATAATTCGTCCATGCTAAGCAGGCCTCCCTCGACACTCCCTTGGAGCTAGACACCAGCGCCTACCAGTGTCTCCTCGACTGTTTCAGGAAGAACCTCACCTCTGTAATTATTCTTTTAAAAAATAGCCGCAAGCTATCTGGCCAGTGTAATTCTGCCACTGTTATTAAGTTTGACAATACTCGGAGTCAAAAGGAGCCACATGGAAAGAAGAGTTTTTTTCAACAGCGACGGCATCCGGATTGCCGGGGTACTTTTTGAGCCAGAAGCAACCGACGACGCTTCTTGCCCGGCAATAATGCTATGTCAAGGTATGGTAGGCGTCAAAGAATATTTCTGGTTCCCCCATTTAGCCCGACGTTTGGTCGAATTGGGCTGCGTGGCCTTGATTTGGGACTATCGGGGTGTGGGCGAAAGCGAGGGTGAGCCCGGCCGTCTGTACCCGTTGGAGCAGGTCGAGGACATTCGTAACGGTCTGACCTTTTTGGAAACCAACCACAAGGTGGACCCGGAACGCTTAGGGCTAATGGGCTTTAGTTTCGGTGCTGGTATGGTGCCCTACGTTGCCGGGATTGACGAGAGGGTTAAATGTTCAATTAGTGTGGCTGGCTGGGGAGACGGAGAGCGTTGGATGCAGAGCATACGGCGTTATTACGAGTGGCTGGATTTGCTGAACCAGATTGAGGATGACCGCAAAACCAGAATCGAGACTGGCATGTCGGAAATGGTGAGTGGCGGAGGCATTCTGGTGGGCGACCCTACCACAGCCGCCGCTAGACAAAAGGTGATCGACCAGATCCCTGAGATGGAAAACTACAAAAGCACCTCCTACTCCTTGGCTACAGCGGAGAAACTCTTGGACTTTAAGCCAATCAGCGTGGTAGAAAGAATTTCCCCCCGGGCCATAATGTATATCGCTGCAGAGTTGGACTCGGTGACCCCTGCCGAGGGCGTGGTTGGTATGTTTGAAGAGACATATGAGCCCAAGAAGCTGTGGGTGATTCCAGGGGCTACCCACTACGACGTATACAGGGAAGACCTGAAAGAACAGATTTGGGACATGTCAGTCGCGTGGTTCAAGGAGTACCTACGCATCGATTGATTCGATCCAAACACCTGATGGTTCAGAGATTATAATGCCTGCAAATTAAATGTCGGTGGATTCGCCATGAGATATAGCTACATCGTCGTGGGCGGAGGCTCAGCAGGGTGCGTTTTGGCGGCTCGCTTGTCCGAGGATTCCGGCAAATCGGTGCTGCTGCTCGAGGCGGGCCCCGATTATCCAGACTTCGATCTTCTACCGGACGAGCTCAAATTTGGATACGATCCGATCGCTTCATACGAGGGAGCGCGCCACAACTGGTCGTTCAAAGGCACGGCAACCAACAATCCTGTCAGGGAGATACCGGTGCCCCGTGGCAAGGCGATGGGCGGTTCCAGCGCCATCAATGTTCAGGCGTTCATCCGGGGGGTACCAGAAGACTACGACGCTTGGGCTGCCCTAGGTAACGACGAGTGGAAATATGTTAACCTCCTCCCCGATTTCCGGAGCTCGGAGACCGACCTGGACGTCAAAGATGACTTTCACGGCACCGATGGACCTATCCCTGTTCGCCGCCACAAAAGGGCAAATTGGAATAAGGACCAAGAAGCGTTCTTCCAGGCTTGTGTGACAGCAGGGTTTCCTGAGGTGTTCGACCAGAACAACCCGGACGCCACAGGTGTTGGGCCTCTTCCCATGAACAATCCAGATGGCATCCGCGTCAGCACTGCTCTAGCCTACATAAACCCCGTTCGCCACCGACTCAACCTGTCATTGCGACCGAACGTATTGGTTAGGCGTATCGTGTTCGACGGCAAAAAGGCAACGGGATTGGAAGTGGAAAGCGGTGGGGAAAAATTTGTGGTGGAGGGGGAGGAAATCATTTTGAGTGCCGGGGCCATCGGGTCGCCTCATTTGCTCATGCTTTCCGGGGTTGGCCCTGCCAATCAGCTGAGTTCCCAGGGAGTTCCCGTGAGGTTGGACTTACCCGGGGTCGGACAGAACCTAAGAGATCACCCATTAGTATTCACCAGCTACCGGGCACAGGAAGGACACTCAATTGATCTCGATGGGCCTAGGGCACAAATTTGTTTGCGCTATACCGCTGAAGGCTCATTAACCCGTGATGATTTGATGGTCTTGCCCTCTTCATCCTCGCCGTTCATTCCCGAGGAAGAGCCCGTCGTCCGTATCGGGTGCGGTTTGGAGCTTCCGGTTGGCTCCGGCGAGTTGACCCTTGATTCAAATGACCCGAACGTTCAGCCGCGGCTCAATTATCGTTACTTGGAAGAATCCTGGGACCGAAAACGTATGCGGGAAGGCGTGAGATTGGCGGTTAGGCTTGCGGAACATGAAGCCTATGGATCCGTTGTGGCAGAGCGGATTAGCCCCACTGACGCCGACTTGGCCTCCGATGACTCTTTAGACGCCTGGCTTTTGGCTAATACTTCCAGCTTCCAGCATGTCTCCGGCACATGCAAGATGGGGCCGGCATCCGACCCTTTGGCTGTTGTTGACCAGTATGGCAAAGTCCGTGGCATATACAATCTCAGGGTTGCGGACGCCTCCATTTTCCCCGACATAGTGCGGGCCAATACCAACGCCACTACTGTGATGATCGGCGAACGGGTAGCTAGATTTATCCGGGATGGTCGTTAGACAGATATTTTTATTTCCTCTGTTGGTAACACTGAGGCGTGCTAAAACAATAATACGATACGGTGTTGCCAGGTAACTTCCCTCGGCTCATCTTAATCACATCAGGAGCATAATTTGGAAGTCGGAGTCATCTTCCCTCAAACAGAGATTGAACCAGACCCTGCAGCAATAAAAGACTTTGCACAGACTGCCGAAGAATTGGGTTACTCCTACATATTCATCGCAGACCATGTGCTAGGCGCGGATCCAAAGCGCCACGAATTCCCTAACAACGAATATTTTCCCGCTTTACAGACTTATAACCATGAATCTGTCGTTCATGAATCATTGACACTGATGGGCTATTTGTCTTCGATAACTCGAACGATAGGATTGGTCAGCGGCATACTCATTTTGCCGCAACGGCAGACTGTTCTTGTTGCGAAGCAAACTGCAGAGATCGATGTATTGTCAGGAGGCAGACTCCGTCTAGGGATTGGGGTTGGGTGGAACAGTGTGGAATACCAAGCATTGGGTGAAGATTTTCATACGCGAGGGGCACGGATTTCTGAACAGATCACGGTGCTCCGTGAACTATGGACCAAAGAAGTCGTCGACTTCCATGGCAGGTGGCACAACATAAACCATGCGGGATTGAATCCGTTGCCGATCCAGCGGCCGATTCCCGTGTGGTTGGGTGCTGGAAGTCCAGAAGCTCCGACGCCATCAGATACGATTTTAAAGCGAATTGCGCGATTGGCTGACGGATGGTGCCCCAATTTCAAGCCAGACGCCGGAGGGCGAGCGACTATCGATCGAGTAAACGCTTTCGCAAAGGAATATGGGCGAGATCAAGCGTCCATCGGACTTGATGGCCGTCTCCGAACTAGCGATGGAAGCCCAGAAGATTGGATGGATGAAGCGGTAGCATGGAAGAAGTTGGGGGCACGTTATCTATCTATCGAGAACCGTTGGGGAGGGCTCAAAACTGCCAGTGAACATATCGCTGCGATGCAACGATTTAAAGCGACAATCGGGTTTGATATCTGAGATGGAATACCACTGGAATTACACCCATCTGATTCTTTCCGCTGTGCTTTTGAACCAATTATCCTCAGATGAAAAACCATGAGTCGACGCGGGGAGAGTCAATTACTGAACTAACTGAAGGTACTGAAGGCGATAACCAGTTAGAGAAGCAGCGACGTAAAAGGCGCAATCTCCCCTGCCCTTGTCCCTTGAGGGTCATTCAGTTCCTTCAGAACCTTCAGTGAACGGTAGACAGGGAATCCGTTCGCCTCTTTATGCTTATGAGGACGGGTAAGTATCGCCCCATATTTTGGTGATTAAAAACGCGGAGTGATACCAGGGTACAGACGACACCAGTCCACTTTGGAGCTACTGCTTAAGAG
>Ga0208570_1000032_pt1 | contig 80266 bp, 68 predicted proteins | sample DeeseametaMP1202_FD_184192 | JGI IMG/M metagenome (GOLD analysis project Ga0208570, IMG submission 184192) | Marine microbial communities from the Deep Indian Ocean - MP1202 (SPAdes) | ecosystem: Environmental > Aquatic > Marine > Oceanic | place: South Indian Ocean | collected 2011-03-08
TTTTCGATGGGGACCTCCTGATTGTCGATCGCTCGGCAACCCCAAGACATGGGGATGTGGTAATAGCGGCCGTCTCCGGTGAGCTCACTTGCAAATACCTCGACAGAAACAGACACCGACTTGTGCCTGCCAATGCGCAATACCGCCCCATTGAGATACTGGACGGGTCCGGGTTGGTGATCGAGGGCGTGGTGCTTCACTCCATCCGTCATCATCGCAGCAAGTAATGTTTGCTATGGCGCCTCAAGACCAAATTAAATTGTCCGATTTTCATCAGCAATTGTGTTAGCCAGCGGCAATCGTTTCGTCCTCATAAAACGATTCTTCGAACTTCGCTTCAGGGGCAAGATTAAGAGATCGACTGTCTCAAAAGGGCGAAAAGCGGTCAGTCGCTAGCGCATTCTTTCAATATAACTGTCAGCCTCTAAAGCGGACAGTTATAGATTACAGCTTCCATTCGATGAGTGTAAGAAAGTAAGTTCAATATCGACTCAACTCTTTGCACTCGGGATTACGTTTCACTTCTTTTTGCCCCGGGCGGATGGTGCCGTTCCGTAATCAGGCGTCCGACCAAGCGTTGGTGCTAACACAAGCCGATCGATGAGTTCCGCCACTCGCTCCACCGAATATTCACCGGGCTTTGAAAGCCACCAGCTTAAAATATCAAGCACAGATCCAACGCCAAAAATGGTCCCAACATCCATAGGAAGCCATTCATGTTGTGGAGCCCGCACGTCGTGCGCTAATGCGTAAGCAATAAACTTTCTTCGTAAATAGGCAGAAGCGCCACCACCAAGTTGCGCATCTCCTCCACCCAACAATGCAGTCCATAGCGCACGATGCTCGTTAATATAGTTGCAAAGCGCCAGCGCGGTCGTGTACGTATCTTCTCCAACGATAGCCGGCAATGCGCGGACGAAAAGCTGTTCGATCTCTTCGCTTACGATCTCGTCCACCAACTCTGCCTTTGAGGCGTAATGGCGGAAAAAGGTGTTGTATCCCACCAGCGATTCAGCGGCGATATCGCGCACAGTGATTTCATCAAAAGGTATCTTGGTGATCAGTGATAGCAGGCCATCGCGCAATGCACGCCGCGTGCGAAGAAGACGAAGATCGGTGGTGGGTGCTGTAGATAAGTTCTTAAGCTTCTTTGGCATAACTACTACGGTACCTTGTGCAAGGTGTTTATGTTGTTTTCCGCCTTATAGTAACCTAATTCTCTTTACGGTGCACAATGCACCATATTGACTATATATCACCATATATGTCTTAATGCACCACAGGCAAGCCGGGGGATGTTTGCAATGACGGACACATCCACGGCGGCTTATGCATTAGCGGCACGCAGCGCGCGCTCGATTAACTAGATTTGTACTCTGGAAAACACCATGACATCGCAGCTAAAAAACCACGCCAGTGACATTGATACCGGACCATCCATGACCTCGTTTTTTTGGTGGCTGATAGCTTTATTGGTCTTAAGTTTCGTCGGTTATCACGCCCAGGTCGGGCCCGACTCGTCGCGTATTGCCAACCCCGATATATCGGAAGCAGCCCGCGCCGCCGTGGAAGGATTGCCGCTCTGGGCATCACTTTGTAACTACTGGACGATCGCGCTGATGACGGCCAGCATCATTCCCTTCACCATCGCATGGCGAAAATATCCCCGACATCCCACCCTGCTTATGCTGATCGCGGGCACCGCGCTGGTCATCCAGGATCCCATCGCAAACTGGGTGTCTTACTCGGTCTTCAGTCCGGATCTTTGGCATTTTCCCGTGGATTGGCCCTATGTCTCGGCTGCGCCGATGGTGGAACCATTTGTCTGCATAGCGTATGCAACGGTACTTGTTGGTCCTGTCTTTGTCGCGATGCCACTGTTGCGACGTCTGCAAACACGCAATTCGGTTGATTCGTTTGTTTGGCGCCATCCGCTCATTGCCTTAGCGGGGATTACGTTTGTCATCGGATTCTTGCTTGATGCTGCCGTGGAAATCTTTTGCGTCAGTACCCGTGTTTACGCCTATACGCAGGTGCCGCCGTTCGGATCCATATTTGTCGGCGAATACAACCAGTTTCCCTTGCTATGGGAAAGTGGTCTCGCCACTGCAGTCATGATCCCGGCCTCAATACTTCTGTACCGTGATGACACCGGCAAAATCCAGGCTGAAAAATTAGCCCAACGGTTGCGCCTGTTTGCGAATCGTCCCGCGCTCGCCACCTTCCTTGTCATGTTCGCTACATTGAATCTTGCGTACTTATTCATTTATGGCGGTGGTTTTTTAACTATTCGCGCGGGCGGTTTCGCCACGTCAGTGGCTTGTCCATGGCCATTTCCGGAAACCAAGGTTTATGACCCGCAGGGCCTCTACGAAAAAGCAGGGCATCCTGGCCCTTTCTATGAAGGCAAGTGGAATACTTGGGCGTCAGGACAGCCTGAAGGGCGCCCTGTGACGGAGGGGCCGATCCCACCAGGACGTTGTGGCCCAGGCCGAGCAGAAGTGCAGCTGACTACGCCCGTCACAATGCGGTAAGAATCACTGTAGGGATTCTGCAGCAGAAGCTGTAAGGACGTGCAATGAAAAAAAAGCATGAAACGCCGATCATTGATGATCACTCGCTTGAGTTATTAGCCTCTGCGATCTCTGGAAAAGCAGTCAGGGTAGTGTCAGGGAAAATGAACGCGCTGTCATGGACAGATGGCCAATCTGTTTTCATCGATCAAGCGTTGAATGATCGGCAACAATTGGAAACTCTCATCTTCCAATCGTCCTTGCTGGCTAGTGGAAGCCTTGCTGCTGATGTCATGCGGAAGCTGAAGCGCAACTCGGCGCTTACTGAACGATTTCTTGTTGTTGAGGGTAATCGTGCGCTACTGGAAAACGAAGCCCTGTTGCCGGATTCTATGCATACGCACATTGACCGAGCGTTAGCTGCACGCAGTGATTCGCCAACTCATTCACTGGAAATCTCACGTGGACAACTTACCCTCGCCAAACCTCCGCAAGTCTTTGGGTGCATTCAACCACACCGCATCCTCGCAGCGTTTCCTAGTGATACCGAGCGTTTGAGCGTCCAATCGCAGGCCCATACTCCGCGTCGGCAGCACAAAGAGCTGAAGGAACTTGAAGCTGATGACGCTGACAACGGCGACGATGACAATGACAGTAGTACTGCTGTCGATGCAATTTCGGTTGGAGGAGCATCTGGCATTTTCGGCCGCTGGTTGCAGCGATTGCTGAAGGCTGTGCGACGCGGGCAGGGACGTGATGGCGGTCCGCCTGGAACCGATGCGCCAACGCATCAATCCAGGCGATTTACGCAAAGAAGAGGACCATCAGTAATGTCGACAGCGGTGACCGCTTTTGTGGACGACGCAGTGAGCAACGGTAGTGGGCTGAAGTATCCGGAATGGGATATGCGGCAAAATTGCTACAGGGAAGACTGGTGCACTGTCCATGAAGTCCCGGTGAGGATTCGCGATAACATTCAGCCGTTGCTGCCAGACTTCAATGATTTGCGTCGACCACTCGCCCGGATTGGATTGGGTCTTGATCGTTTCGGCCGTCAGTTGCAGGGTGAAGACATCGATATCGATGCAGCAATTGAATCTCGCGTTGAGGCGATCGCGGGCTCAACACCCGAGGAAAATATTTACGTTAATAGCCAGCGCCGCCGGCGTGATCTTTCCGTTCTGATATTGCTGGATGTATCGGGTTCCGCGGGCGAGTCCAGCGGCGACAATCAAACGATTCATCAACATCAGTGTAGGACTGCCGCATCGCTCACAGCAGCGCTTCACAACCTCGGTGACCGGGTTGCACTCTACGCCTTTAACTCGCGCGGGCGCTCGGAAGTACAACTCATTCCCATCAAGCGCTTCGACGGTCACTATAACGCAGCCTCTCTTCAACGCCTCTACAGCTTGAAACCCGGCGGCTTCTCCAGATTGGGGGCGGCGATACGCCATGGGGCTTCGGTATTGGAGTCAACGGGAGGTACATCACGGCGACTGTTATTGGTGCTATCTGACGGACTTGCCTATGACCATGGCTATGAAAAGGATTACGGCGCAGCCGACGCTCGCCGTGCATTAGCAGAGGTGAACAGGGGAGGTACGGCAAATCTTTGTTTGACGTTCGGGCTCAACGCCGATGCTGAGTCGCTTCGAAACATATTTGGGAGTACTGCGCACGCAACACTCACCAAATACTCGGAGCTTGGCAAAATCATTGGCCCACTAATTCGAACTGCTCTGAGATCCGCTGAAGTGAAACGGCGGATTGCATAGCGGCTATCTTGATTAACAGAAGGATAAAAGACATGTCGAATTCCGATATTGGGTTTAACCCTGGTCTGCGCTCAACGGGACCTTCAATTGGCCAAGCCAGAGACAACGACCAACCTAACAATAGAGCCTATAATAACGCTTCGTTAGCTCGTCCTGCATATTCCGGCCGAACTTGATCACCCATTCTGGTTTAAGTTGATCACATGTTCTGGTTTGATTGATCACCCAGGTGCCTGCATAAATCAGCGTGTAGTGATTGCGCTTTCAAGATTTGCCAGTGGTCTCCGGCTACGACATTGATCTGTGTTTTCCCCGTTGTGAAGGAGGACCAATCGCCCGGTGATCGCTGCCCGTGTTCTTTTACTGTTTCTTCTGCCCACCCAATATGAAGGGGCGCCTGCACGGGTTTGAGCGCATGCTCTCGCATCAAGCGATGGCCTTTGTCACGAAGGGTGATTTGCAATTCGATCGACTCGATGTCGAGGCTTTCGAGTGGAAGATGTTGCTGTCGTGCCCACTCTAATAGGTGATCGAGTTGCGCTTCTGTAGGTAATGCTTCCAGCCTTTCAATCAGGTTCTGGCGCCCATCATGGGAAATGGCGCTCGGCCAATAGCCCGCTAAATAATCCAGGTATTCGATGGCACGGTTATGACGGGCGGCCCATTCACTGTCGAGCGTTTGGGTTGTGTCAATCAGACCGATGAACTCTACCTGTTCACCTTGCGCCTCGAGTTGTGAGGCCATGGCCATGGCTAGCATGCCACCCATCGACCAGCCTAACAGGCGATAGGGGCCATTGGGTAGTAGGCTACGTATCACGCTGACGTAATCGCTGGCCATTACGTCTATCGACCGGTTTTGCCCGCGGAGAACAACAGCACACTCTCTTTAGAGGACAGAGCTCGAATGATCGACTTGGCCTGCCTTAGTGAAACCGTTTCTAACTCCTGAACGATGTTTGACATTCAAGTTTCTCAATATCAAGTCTTCAGAATCGGATTCAATTTTCCTAGGCCCGCCCACTTTGGAGAGCCCGCCGACGAACTAACCCGATCAGTTAAGGGTGCCAACCGCTGAATGCTAGAAGCAACATCCGCATGCCCAAGCAAGTAAATCGCCAGAGGAAGTATGTCTGTCGCTGCGTTCCCAATTTAAATCCGCGGGCCCATAGGCCGGATCGCAGCCCATCGCAATAACCTGCGGCAGTGCCGCATCCTCTCAATCTGATTTTTGAGATCAGCAATATCTTCTGGGATCATCGGATAGCGAAACGCCAGTAATTCTGATGGACTGCTCACCTGATGTAATTTGATATACGAGCTGCCACGCGCCGAATCAGCAGCTTTGCAAGTTTCTCTATCGAGGATAAGAATACGGCAGTCGGTTAAAGTCCACTGGCATATTTCTAGATAGATAGCAAGATTGCAGGCTATATAAACGTTGAATGCCTCCTTTCAGGAGGCATTCGTTTACCGTAGAAGTATTAGGGTTTACATCCTCCAAACAAATCGAGCGGACCAATTTTAAATATTTCAGCTGATTTCACATGCCCCCACCAATTCATATTATTAAATACTAACTTGACCAAGGTGCCTTTTTTGATAGATTCTTGCTTGGTACTATCAGTGAGCGATGCATAAGCCAGTACGTTGGATTTGCTAGAGCAAATCACCGTTCCCTCTGATATAACCTGTTCGATTTCTGCACCCTCGAAGTTCTCTATTTCAAAAAACTGAACAGCGACGCCCGGTTTCGCGCCATTAATAGGTTTAATCGACAATTGGAAATAGATTTTACCGGTTTCAGCGTCAATACGAGCAGAAACGACGTGTCCACGACTGGCTATTAGAGTTTTCAGCGCCCCATCAACTTTTTCCAAACCATTAGACATGGCTCTGTTGAGCATAGTCCGCTTTTGAGCTTCGGAAGGTTCTACACAACGATTTGGACTCTTCATCTCGTCCTCCCCCTCAAACGTTATGTCTCCGGCGCGGCCAACAGGATTCACTTTATATAATGAAAGCGAACCGGCAACTTTAGCAGTGATAACACACTGGTCTGGCACATATTTTTTATTGAACCCATCTAATATATCGTTTTCTTCATGTGCGGGTTTAAACTCGGTATGAACATACGCGGTGTGCACGACCCCGCCAACCGCCAGATTCGCGGCCTTGGGCGGCACATAGTCGGACCCCCCGTTGATTTCGTACAATTGAATCTCTTTCTGCAACTGCTCACGCATGGCCCGGTCCATATTAACCAGTTCTGCACCACTATCACGGATCACGCGTTCTACCTGACCTTTCAACATTGTGCTAGCCAAATTTGGCGCTTCTTCGGAGCCGTGTTCATCTTTAAACTCAGTTAATATCAGCTGCAACCTTTCCTGATTTCTAATCGCCTGATCACTAAGCTGGTACGTTTGCATACTTGTTAAATCAACTTTTTTTGGGCCTAAAAATGGTAGCGGCGTCGTCTGACACCCAAATAAAACCATTACAGCAGCCAATAATAGTATTCTATGTTTTTTCATTTTCGTCCCCTTTGAATAAAAATAAGCTTGTCACAGCCCGATTGATTCCAGCAATCCTTCTTCCTCAAGCTTTGTCGTCAGCTTTTCATTAGCCTGCTGTAACGCTGCCTGATCGCTTGTTGGTGATGCACCCGTCACCTGATGAATGTTGGTAGCCAATACTTTGCCCGTGCCGTCTCTAGCCTGAATATCCACACTCATTTTTGCATAATACACTTCCATCAATTCGTGATATTCCACATCACTGGCAATAGAGATTACCGTATTACCCTTGCTGCTGCCTTTTACGATTTTGATATTTTGAGCGTTAAGTTTCCTCGCCAAATCTCTTGCAAAAACTTTCGAATCATCATCGTTCTCAATTCTCACTTCGATTTGGGAGCCTACCTGCTTCAAATTGGCCATTTTATTACTAATGTCATCAAAAGCCGGCGCCGCATCGAACCCCGAATCTACGGCACTTAATGTCGAGACCATTGTTCGCATTTTTACCAATTTTGGTTGCAACTCCATTACCGATTTCGCCTGCTCAAGATCAGAGGCTTTGGCAAGCTCAACGAAATCACGCTCTAACTCCTTTTTTGCTCGATCCATCTTAGATCGTAGATCATTGATCATTTTCGAACGATCGACTTCCACTAGTACCCAAATCCAACCTTTTACCTGTTCGGCTTTCACCACATTGAACTGACTAAAATCGGTATTTCTGACTTGCGCTTTAATTGTGGCTACATACGCTTCCCGCGTTTGCCCTCCTGATAATTCGTATTCAGATACCTCGTCAGTGGAAATCGTCACCCCCCAACGACTGGCAATATCCGCCAATGCTGCCTGCTGTGCTTGACTTTTATTACGACCACTCCCCACACCGTAATAACTGCTCACATTATCCCCTGGCGGCTTTAATGCCCAAACCGGAGCTGAATCAGTGGAGGATGCATATATAGCGGTGGGGCTAATTAATAAAAGAATCACACAGGAAATCGTCACCCTCACCGAAGCGCGCAATTTATCCCAACTCATTTAACTTTCTCCAAAATGACTGTTTTAGACTATCCCTGCTAGACATAGACGGTACTGTGCAAGAAATACAACAAAAAAATTAATCCGCCGACTGGTAGAGCTCGGCATCTGGCATCAACTCAACGTAATCAGCACCTTGAATAGCCACTCTTTCTTCCCCCCCGATCAACCAGTGATTATTGAGCGAACGGGTTAATTGCTCCATGGATTGTGCAGTCTGGTTAGCTGTCGACACTAATTCGGGTAAATCCCTAAGCACCGGCTTAACAGCCTTCAGAGTGCCCTCAACTCCCGTCATCACCTTACTGCTGTTTTGCATCAGGTCGATTGCTGGTGCTAGCGCAGCCGTGAAATTGCCATCGATATTTTCTAAACTTTTCTGAAGCTGTACGCTGGTACCATTTAAATTACCGAGCAACCCAGGAATTTGCTTGCTTATAACAACCAACTCACCCGAAAACACCCCGAGATTGATCATTGCATCAGTCATATCCTGCTGCCGATCGGCAATATTGGACGTCACTTTTTCCAGGTTTGCCACTATGCTCTGTACACGATCTGCAAGATCTTGCAATTGCATCTCGTCCATCATCTGACTCAGACTTTTAGGCTCTATTATTTCAATTGTCGCAGCATTCATCAGCGGCTGTCCGGAATGCCCGGGCACTAGCTCTAATCCCACTCCAGAAAGCACAGCGTCCAAGCCCAACTGACTGTTTATTTTTAATTTGGAATCACTGAACAATAAACTTTGGTAGGCATGATCCAGTAGAGCAATCACTTCAACTGTTGCATCCGCCCGCAGCCTTACTGATTCCACATTGCCGATAGTCACTCCTGAGAGCTCAATGAGCGTACCCTTAGTTAACCCATGAGAATTGGAAACGACGGAACGGACTGACAACCAATTTCTCTTGTCAGTAGTAAAATAGAATTGCTGCAACAACACATAGATTAACAACGCCACAGCGATTAGGACGAACAACCCAATAATTTTGTCCTGGGTAGATGATTGTGCTGGAATAGATCGGGCAGAGCTCAATTTACACCCCTCAAAATTCCGTCACTTACCAAAAGATGATGATGAGCAAAAGCGTCATCGTCTCCCGATGTGGTCACCATAACGACAACTTTGCCTTGCGCCGCTTGTTTCAACAAAATAGCTACCACATTGTCGTATAATTGGCGTGACATCCCCGCCTGCAACTCATCGATAAAAAGAGCATCTGCATCAAGTATCAAAGCCCTGGCCAAATTTGCCAGCCGCAGCTGCACATCCGTTAGTTGCAATGGTTCCTTTTCTAATAAGTGGTCGATTTTTAACTTTTCAGCCACATCAAAAATTCGATCTGCAATTTCGTTCTGCGGATAAACATCGTGATACAACAAAGGTAAGGCAAAGTTGTTGTAAAGAGTAAACAAGCTGACCATCCCACCGATTTCGAAGCAGTAACTTAAACGTTTGTAGCGCTCTCGTTCTGATAACGATTCAATATTAATGCCGTTGTATTCTATGCGACCACTTCTTGGTGAAACGATACCGGCGCAGCACTTTAACAATGTTGTTGTCCCATCCTGCAGACCGGCTTTTCTAATAGAGGTAATGGAACCAGCGGTAAACTCATGATTTACATCATGAAAAAGTATCACTCCATCAAAACCTACTTGCAATTGTGCCAAGTTAATCATTTTTAATAGGCCAAAATAGAAAGCATAATATTCAAACAAAAGAACAGCAGCAATAACGCAGTCGTATTATTCGATATAGCACGCGATATATCAGTGAACCGCTCTCCCACCCGATAACCAGCATAAACACTCAGTAACGCAATAATTATGCCGCCGAACACAGCCTTTGAAGAAATAACTATCAACTCAACCAAACTGATACGATCGGGCAAAGTAAACATTAAAGAACTAAAAGATATATCCGAATCCGCATACCAACTCATGTATAGCCATGCGGACAATAAGGTAACTGAGTTAAAATACACCAACATAAGTAATAAAGACAACGGAAAAGCAAACAGCGCCGGCAATATAAATAAAAATATTGCATTGATGCCTTGTGAGTGTAGGACCTCAAACTCGCGATTCAGCTTTAAATGGCCAATTTCTGAAACAATGGCAGTAGAAGAACGTGCAATCAGAATAATGCCTGATATCAGGGGAGCCAATTCTCGCAACACGACGACTACAAAGACATCCGCAAAGCTTTCTGCTTTCTGTAAATAAAGCGTAAACTGATTTGCCAGCGCCAAGCCGAGTAAAGCTGCAATAACACAATTGACGTAAGCGGCTTTATACCCAGAGTTATACAATTGTCGCTTGAACAAAATCCAGAATACCTGACGTCTAGACCTGACCATCAGGTTTGCCGTTTCTCTGATCGACAGACTTAGTAACCCAAGAACTTCTGCACCATATTGGGCCCTGCGAAAGAAGAAGGCACCCAAATGGCCCAACAAAAACCAGAACAAAAACCAGATGCGCAGAGTCCAGCGCCTAATAACTATCACTAATCTAAACTTCCACGCTGGTTCAACCAATCTGATATTGCGTGCTCTCGAGAGTCGTCTATCAACTGCCCCGCTGCGAGCAGCGCCCGATCAGCGAATTGACGCGCAAGAATAGGATGTTCTATTTCCGCTAATTTAGCCGACACAAATAGTGTATCTACTACCCCTTCCGCATAATCGGCTACCCTGTAATACTGCAATGCCACTTGTAGCTGTTGCAAGTTTTGTTGCTCTTTACCCAAGTGATAATAAACAAAACCTAGCTGCCTGGAGTTCGAACGATTGTGATCCGGCAACTTTGTCAATAGAGGCGCGAGATCATCGTATCGCGCCAATAAAACGAGGCATACTGCCTTTTCTAATGAAGTGCCGGCATGCCTCAACGCAACTTCCAGGATGCCATTATCCCGAGTTATCTGACCCACCTGTATTGCTGATGCATAGAGCAGCCGTGAATCATTTAAGCTTAATGCCAACCGGTAACCCGTATTAGCATGAGGCAAGGCCTTAACGGGATCTGAAGACGCTAGATACTCGTTAGCAAGGCTTAGGTGTGCCAGCCACTGACCAGGCTGATCATCCAGCGACTGGTAATATTTGAGCGCTCTTATTCGCTGCCCTTCAATTACGCTGTTATGATTTTGCATATTACGTGACAACAGGTGATCAAAGGTTTGTTTTTGGTAAGACTGAATAACGGGCGGACTGTGGGAGCAAGCGGAAAGGCAAATTGCAGCCAGGGTTAAAGTGCCCAAAACCGCGATTTGTTTCCGCAGCGGTGCGCCCGTACCGCTAAAACTCGAACGTTTTCCGCTGTTCATCCCCATTTTCTCTTTTAATCAGATAGCTGAGTCCTTTCTCATCTAATTTCAACTCATCGAAGAAGCCGGCTTCAATCTGATCCTGGTACTTCAGTTCAAAAGATACAGATTGATCATTTAAATTTATTCCAAATAGTCTAAGTTGGAATGCGCTCCCCGAAACAGACTCAAGTAAAAGCGTTGAGTAAGCGACCCCAACGCTTACAATCTCATCGGACACCACCGGTGCAGGTATCGCCGACACCCGGTCATTTGGTTCCACTAAATACCAGTGCTGAATGTGTTCCGTATTGCTGTAACACAGAGAAGTACCGGTGCCCTGATCGATTTTGAGACATTTTAGTCGTTGGTTCAGTGCCTGTGTTATCCCGGCGAGAGAATTTGATGCATCCACAACAGGCAAATCAGTGTGGTTATCTCTGTGGACACTGGCTTTGTTCGGCAACGGTTTTCCGCTGTAAACCACAGCCGAGTTGCTATAAGCCTGTTGCGAAAAGTGCCAAGTTACCCCTGCACTTAGTACGGCAACAATGGCCGCTGCAAATACCGCTTGCGGGGTCAGCAATTGGCCCAACCACTGCGCCATTCTATCCAGCGCCCCTAATTGGGGCTCAGCCGCTGAACCATCTTCTTCAAGCTCACACTCATCAGACGTACCCCGAAAGGAAGCTGATTGGAGGCTCATATCAGCTGCGAATTGCGAAAGCGAAACCCACTCGTGCAACAACGTTCGGCTCATTGCAATCTGGCAGAGCAATTGATCTCTGCGTTTAGCTCCGAGTAGTTCTTCTGCTCGCCCTTCAGCTAAAACGGCCATTTCTTCATCCGTGATATCTTGACCTAGCTCCTTTGCGTCGAGATTTCCGCACTCAATACTTAAGAGAGCGAGCATCAAATCTCTATCGCTGTAATTTTTGTAGCTATTTGTCATTTATCACTCGCTAAGTTACCAATTGCTTGGGTCGCGATATAATCTCGCCCTCTCCAGTTAAGACAGCGATTTGCGTATTTTACTCAGAACTGATTCTATTAGACGGACAGGCTGATGTTTTGCTAACCCCATCTGTTGAGCGATGGCTGTATAACTTTTCCCTTCTAAAAAGTGTAGCTGCAAAATCAGCATCTCATCCAGAGACATGTTTAATCCATTGAAAAATATGCGTATTTTATCAGATTCCTCATCAGCAATAAAATTAAGCTGGTGGTTTTTGACTTGGTCGCCCAGCAAAAGCGACATCAGCAAAAGCTGACCCTCAGCAACCGAACTCTCTACACAGTCCGAGCTCGATACGGCCAATCCCTCTGACGCTTCCAAATGAACATCGGGGTTATCCAGAGACACTTCTTTTGTTACTGAACCGCAATTCGGCACCTTCATTTTGATCATGCGGATTATATTTAGAACACTGTCACTATCCCGGCTACCACACTCTGTGTACTTTAGAATCAGCTCCTGTTGATGCTTTCTCTTTACACAGAGATCCTCCCATATTGCTTCCCACAACGGCCCGCTTTGCTTGATCCATTTACCCGCTCTTGGGCGCCCACTCTGTTTACGCATAAAATCAACAGCAAGATTACGAGCCATTTTGAACAGAAACGTCTCAGGTTTACTCATTCCCTTAAAGCCAGCGCACTTTTCCCATTCGTTGTGAGAAATCTTTTCAATAACATAATCCAGCGCTTGCTCAGCCCTGAGATCATCTTTTATTGTTTTGCTGATTTCAAACTTCAATCGGTTGAAAAAGGCTTCGTTAAAAAAGTATTTTGGCCAATCTATTTCCATGAGCTCCCGTCCTGAGGTAGCGTGTTTGGTAATAGCCATTACAGATCAAAATGACGAACGACACAGTTCCATTTGTCTGCTCAAACTTTGGTTAAAAAATGACAGGGCTTAAGATAATGCGGTTTCATCTCAATCACAACACCATTGCCAATCAATTCGCAGTTTTTTATACTCCCGACGGATCGCAACTTGAAGTCAGCGCTGATTTCTTTACGGGTTGTTTTTCTGTTCGAAATGGTGGCAGGCGTGGAGAGTAGCTTTCATTGGCTCAGATGCATAACGTTTATTAGGGTCAGTTCCCATGCCAAATGCTAATTAAGAGTTTCGTAAAAGTTGATCACATTCGCCGCACGTCGGCATTATTTTCATACCAAGTGTTTTCTGCGCTCTGCTTATATCTAATATCTGGTCTGGATTGCGCTCGCGCTGATTCAGAGTATGAAACGTGGAAACAGCAGCAAAGTCAGGAGTTTAGTGTATTTCAAACCGAACATGACCGGGCTTTTTTAAATTACCTCGAAAAGCAATGGGAGGAATTTCAGGTATTTACCGGTAATGTTAGAGATGTCGTTCCCAAGATAAAAACACCTCCGGTTGTACGCAACGATCAAGCTACAACGCAGACTGCCTATGGTAAGCAGGTTAACCCCTCGAAATCGCTCGTTACCAGGACTTACAATACAGTAAACGAAGGAGTTGGATTTTTTGGCCATGCGACTTCGCCCATGACGTTTCCCGTCAACTATCAGGAGTTTATTGACCTTAGCACAGTGAATAGTCAACGGCTCAGAAAGGTTTGGGAGCAGCTCAGCAAAATTGATCATAAGTCTCTGATATCATTAATTCAGCAGCAAATAAAGCAACTCGAATTAGGGGACTGGGGATCCGTACAACTTATAAAATACCAATTAAAGCAACAGCCATTTTCGGAAAGCCAGCGTCAGGCGTATACGTGGTTTTTGTTGAACAGACTGGGGTACGATATACGGGCTGGTTACACTGAACAAGAAGTAGTCTTACTAATGCCAACTGAACAAGAGGTGTTCGGCAAGGACTTCACGGTCATCGAAGGCAAAAATTTCTACTTCGATAGAGAGCCGCTTCGGAGCACTATATCTACGTACGACTCCACTTCTACTCCCGACCAACAGCCCTTTAACTTTTCTCTAACAAATATCATGAAATCATCCCCTCAAGTTACTGAGCTTTCGATTGAATATGCCCAAAAACCAAAATCGCTTAGACTGATTTTGATATTTGATGCGGGGTTAAGCTCTTTTCTTGCAAGTTACCCTCAAATTGATCTGCACTGGTACTTTGAGACCGAGCCGCAGTTCCCCACATCGGACAGTCTGATCACGCAGCTACGGCCTATCGTCGCAAACATGCCCGATCGGGATGCGATCAACGTCCTTCTCCATTTGACCCAAAATATGTTTGATTACAAAACCGATCAAGATCAATTTGGAGAGGAGAAATACCTCTTGATGGATGAAAGTTTATATTACGGCATCAATGACTGCGAAGATCGTTCCATTTTTTTGGCTTGGATTTTTCGTAAGCTCCTGAACGTGGAAACAATTGCACTGGATTATCCAGGTCATGTAGCACTGGCAGTAAGAACCAAAGTCCAACCGGGAGATGATTCCATTCATTACCAAGGCAATAAATACGTTGTGGCAGACCCAACCTATATAAATGCAGACTTGGGTACAGCAATGCCGAAATTCAAACATCTAGAACCGAAAGTAATTCCGGTAACTTATTGACCGAAGAAAAAAAACAGATAATTTTCAACTAACCTGCTTCACTCCGCTACTTTTGTCCGTCTAGCAATGAAAACTGCATCAAATAATTTTTGAATAATTGATCACCAAGGAGCAAATCGTGAGACCATTTCCTTCAATCAAAATACTCGTTACTTCCGTTGCCGCCATTTCATTGTGTGCGTGTGTCTCTCAACCAGTCCAACAGCAAGCTACACCTGCAGCGCCCCCAGCATCATCGCTGCCCAGCTGGGTGATGAATCCAATGGTTGAAAACGGGATCGCCGATACACAGTGTGTTTCAGCTAAGCCAGGTGTGGGCTTAAACTACCTGAAAAGCCAGGCCACCGCGCTGGCTCGTGCCGAATTATCAAAACAGTTAGATGTAAAGGTGAAAGCAATGGACAAGACCTACCAACGCTTAGCTGATACTACATCCGGACAAAGCGTCGGTGGAACCTTCGAATCTGTTTCAAAGCAGGTTGCTCAGCAAAGCCTGTCAGGAAGTCGTGCAATCAATATGGACTACGTGACGATGCCGGGCGGAGAGCAAAACTTCTGCGTAATGGTGGCATTATCTCCTGAATTAACTGATAGCTTGTTCAAGGAATTAGTCAATAAATCCGGCGCTAATCTGTCCCCCCAAGATGAGGGTGTTTTATATGAACAATTTTTATCACATAAAGCACAAGAAGAAATGGAAGCTGAGCTCATGAAATCTCAGTGAACCTGGAGTGCCTGGGAGCACTCCATTTCTTCCAGTTTGATTGCCTCTGGGCGGCCTGTTGTATTCAGGCTCGCAGATGGACACTGCCCGCTGATATTGTGGTTTAACGGAATAACGCTATGAAAAATTGCATCCTATCCTGTTCACTTTTTGGCGTCATGATGACAGGAACCTTGGCGGGCGCAGCACCCGACCCATTTGCGGAGCTAGATGCGGCCTCCTCTCCACCAAGCATGAGCACGCCGGCCAGCACCAAACAAGCTGAAATGGATGATTTTCAAAAATTCAAACAGGGGCACCTGAATGAATTCAAATCTTACAAACAGCAGCTAAGAGAAGAGTTCAGCGCGTTCAAAAAAATCACGCAAATCGAATCCGAGCGTTATCAAAAAGAATTGGGAGACGTTTGGTCTAAACCAGAAATATCCACAAAAAAAACCTGGATAGATTATTCAAAGGATAAAAAAACCAAAAATAAAGTCGATTTTGAAAAGCAAACAATCACAATTTCGACTCAAGTTAAAAATGAAAGCAAGTTGTCCGACCAGGAAATTAGAAACAAGCTGCGTCAACTTATACTAAAGAACCAATCTCAAGCATTTAAAGACGACAATGTGGCACAAGCTGTTGAGAAAAAGAGTAAAGAAAAACTAAAATTACTTAAAACTTCAGAGGTCAGACCCACACCGATCGTACTTCCGCTGGTAACCGATGACCCAAAACCTGACCAAAAGGCTGTCAACAAGATTGTCGACACTTTAATGAAGGGCAAAAAGGAAAAAATAGAAGCCAGCGCTAAAAAAGGGAACAAAGTGGTTACAGTGGAAATCCCGCTTCCACCGATCAAAAAACCGGTAATAAAATCCACGCCAAAAGTTGAAACTTCAAAAGATCCGAAAGCGAAGATAATGGCTGATCAACGGGTCAATAAGCTGCCAAGCAAAGCTCGTGAAATATCAGATCAAGTAGCCAACTTTGCTAAAAAATCCAACATAGATATCGAACTTGTGTATGCCATTATAGAGACAGAATCGGCCTTTAATCCAATGGCGCAATCCCCTATTCCAGCCTTCGGGTTGATGCAGATTGTGCCAGGCTCGGCCGGAATGGATGCAACACAGCAACTATTTGGTAAAGCGAAAATTCTTTCACCCTCATACTTATATGATCGCGATAATAACATTGAAATTGGAGCGACCTATTTAAATATCCTCTTTTTTCGCTACCTAAAAGGGGTTAATGACCCTCTAAGTCGCCTCTACTGTGTTATTGCGGCATATAACACTGGTGCTGGCAATGTTTCAAAAGCATTTATCGGCACAAAAAAATTACGTAATGCATTGCCCGTAATTAACTCTAAAACGCCACAACAGGTTTATGATCACATGATCAAAAACCTGCCATACGAAGAAACTCAAAACTATTTACGAAAAGTAGTGTCCCGCATGCCAAAGTACCGGACATAGATTTTAGCGCGCTTAGTGATCACATATTATGAGTAAACAAAACGAAAAACTGAAAGCCGAATTGCTGGAAGAATTAAGCGAAGATATTTCAGAGCAAATTGAAGAGGAAGTCGATGAGGAGGTAAGAGAGCACACCCGACTCAATAAATTTAAAAGTTCGTTTATTGCTGTTGCTGCAGCCATTATGGCGTTGGGTCAATTTTCGGAAGCGGTTACCTTAATAGAAGACGGCATCGATTCGTTAAGATCTCGCTTCACTAACACTGTCGAATACGATTTACTCTCTAGTCTGCACGTAAGCAATACTGAAGCGTATGTTATAAACTTAGTAGGAGACCCTCAGGTCTCACGAAAAATAAATCAAGATGTCGTAGCAAATTACTATTATGATAAAAAGTTTCTGCTTACTGTCTTTATTGAGGATAGCAGAGTATCTGCCTACACCTATGTTCCACTGATTAGCGACTTCACCCCGACCATTGCAGAATATTCCGACGGAAGCTGGGACTTGTTAGTCAATAGCTATTCGGAATTTCCAGCCAACCCCAAGCAATATCTAATAGATCATTCAAAAACGATCAGTTACTATTTGGAAAATCTAGACTCCGGCAATGCTGGCCTATTCGTTAATAACTACCTCGGGAATATTGCTGTTACCGCTGAGCCAACCTCTCAACTCCTTGTTGAACTATACGATGCGGAAGTTAACGGTAGTGATGAAGACGTGCTTTCAGCGCAAACCAGATTACGAAAGCAGGAAAAACCCAATTTATATGGTCGAGGAAACCTTCCTATCGAACTCATACAAAAAAGCATCCTAACCGGTGCGGAATTTTCGAGTTTCTTCGGTCAATAAAAATGATGAACGCCAGAATCGCTCTACTGGTTGCCCTAATAACAACGACCTATTCAGCATTTGCCCAACTGACTAGCTCCTTCGATGGACAGCAGCCTTGCTGGATGGAATCACCTGTTACCAACAAAAATATTGGCCAAGTTGGAATAGCTAGAAACCTATGGATAGGTGGCCCGAAGCCTGAAGAACTCAGTCTTAGCCGTGCAATTAATGCCCTTTGTCACTTGAGGGGACGTGATTGTGATGCTGAGCTACTAGCTTCAGCGATTGAAAGTAAATCCTTATTCGGTGCAAACCTTCACTTCAACCACTTCACTAAAAATGGCTATCTCTATAGTTATGCTGGCTATAGCCCGGCAAACGAAGCCATGTGCGAACCATTAACCTGTTCAATTGCGCAATGCGAACCTGCCTGGCTATGCAATCCGTCAATAACAGGCGATAGCGCGGTACTAGGCATTAGCTATCGCGCAATGAATCCTGCCCAACAGGCCAGATTATCAATCAAGAACGGCTTATATCAAGCCGAGTATTTGTACGGTGTTAAAATAAAGGCAAGGAATACACTAGTTCAAGGGCAAATCAGCAACCACCAATTTTCCCTTCAGAAGCAAGAAGGCAACGTAGACGCCGGCGACAGAGAAACTTGGTCCTATTATGTAAAGCAGCAGTGTCAAGCTGAGGATACACTCTATAGCCAGATTTTATTAGTTGGCGTAGAGAAATTAGTACAAGATACTGTAATGGATTTGGCTTGGTTAAAAAACCCGAAAGCAAATGGCTTAGATGGGGCTGTTGGTTCGGCAGAGAAGCCAGCAGCAAACGGTCTTATTTCCAAGCAAATTGAGATTGCGATCAAGCGTGCGGCCATCACTTTAGCCTTCGAAAAATACGCAGCTGTCAATACCAAGGATATCATCGTTACCCACAACAAGAATGGCACAATTAGTATCAGAAATGTTTCGGAAGAAACGGATGTTGAGCTGAAGGCGGGAGTGAAACAGATCCATTTCGAAGATACGCCTGGGCCATTTTTGAAAGTGTACGTTTGGTTGGTGAAAAGTTAACACGCCGTTCAACCGGTAGTTCAGACCTAATCTTTCGTAAGCACTTCACCAATACTTTCACCTGCCTTCTCAGCGTATCCTTTTATTTCATCTTTGTTTTCTTCTGCATAACTTCCTATTTTTGAGACCGTTGTGATCGCCACATCAGTAGCGTTGTTTATAGAGGATCTAGTAATCTGCTTCACCTCATCATCGTGCTCCACCAATAGGTTGTGAAGCCATTTCGAGCTCTCATTCCAAGCACCCACGGCTCCGCTTAATATTTCATTATCAACAGATGATTCATCGAACTGAATCCCTGAACCAACAGCGACAATAAGCAGCAAACTAAAAACCCCACTTTTTAGCACTAATTTTAGCATTCAAATTCTCCAGACATTAAGAATAGCTCCTCCGCATATAGACGGACAAACAGAAAAACAATATAGGTAATTGCTTCTGATTACTAAAAATAAACTTTTTTAATAATCGCTTCGTGCATACCTGCTTCATATTGAGTATATGATGATTTCTTTGAATGCTTATTCGAGTAAAATATAGCTCCTAACAGCTTCAGTTCTAGCTTTATTTTTTTCGGTATCACTTAAAGGTAAAGGCATGAAACATCAGAACTTCCTGGATAAACCATTGTTTGCATGGATTATAACGGGATTAATAATATTCTCAGTAATTTGCTTTTCTCTAGAAACACTACCGGATTTAAGTGAAAATTCTAAACGTTTACTACGTTATTCAGAAATCGCAGTGGTAATTCTCTTTACGCTGGAGTATTTATTTCGGCTATTCACTGCGCCGGACAAAAGGAAGTTTGTTTTTAGTTTCTATGGGCTTGTCGATCTACTGGCAATCTTACCATTTTATCTTACGTTCGCTGTGGACTTGCGCACACTAAGATTAATGAGATTGTTAAGGTTACTTAGACTACTAAAATTAGCACGATACAACAGCGCTATTCATCGATTTGGCAGAGCCATCTATATAGCCAAGGAAGAGTTAATTATATTTACCTGCGCGAGCATGATACTTATTTATCTAGGTGCCGTTGGCATTTATTATTTTGAACATACCGCACAGCCCGATGTATTTCGATCAATCTTCGACTCTCTATGGTGGGCGGTTGCAACACTTACTACCGTGGGATACGGCGATATTTACCCTATTACGCTTGGAGGTCGGCTTTTCACATTTGGCATGCTAATGGTTGGGCTGGGGTTAGTTGCTGTACCCACCGGCATTGTCGCATCTGCTCTTTCCGCAATACGACGCCAGCAGGAATCTGTGGAAGGGTTTGAAAGCAAAATTGAGGACGATGGTTCGCGCTAAAATAGAGAGACTTCAACTCCAAACATCAATTAATAATCGCACCCCTAAGGTATATGGGCGTAGAGATATAAGTATTACCTCTAAAAACCAGGAACTTCATCGCTAAGTCAATCGTAGTGGCCTTTTCGTCTGAAAAGGCTTCCTTAGCTTTGAATGTAATTGAAATTCGTAGCGGAAAACCAGGCTGCATTGCTGTCATATCCTTTCCAAATTTTTCTTCGCACCACTTTTCATCCACCGCATCAGAAACATGCGACCCGCTATTACAAACTTTTACTCCTTCTATCCCATGGCTGTACCTTGCTATTGCTAAATTTCCGCTTTGGTCAACCGCTGCTGGAGCCGGACCACCAATGGCTATAATATCCACTGCATCAGTCGCAAGATTAATTGCGCTGATTACCGCTTTTACATCTTTATTTTGTTCCTGTTTGATTGAAATTAATTGAAACTGGATATCATTAACTTCGAGTGACTTTAGCGGCTTTGGAAATGCTCCACTAGCACACTCCACCGAAGTGGCCTGCTCTGCGGCTGTTGCAGAAGTCTCTACTTTTGGACAATCTGCTACCGCTCCTGTGTTATTCGCTAGTAAGCGTTTGTTCTCCTCTAGCAGCTTAGTTTTCTCTGCTGTTAGTTTAGAAAAGCGTACTAAATCCTCGGACTGTTGGCTCCCTGCTGCTTTAAGCGCCTCCAATTCGGCAGTAATTTTGACCACTCGATTAGACAACTGACTATTCTCTGTTTCCAAATCTTTCAATTTGGTCAAATACTCGTCGTCATTACAACTTTGGGGTATAGGCGCGGACTTTACTTTTTCTGCTGATGCACTTGTTAAAGATTTTTTAAGGTTCAAAATCGTCTGATCCCGTGCAATAACCATCCTCTTCAGAACATCGACTTTCGCTACAGACATCTGCAATTTCGGTACACAATCACCAGTTTCCAAGCCCAATTCGAATTGGGCTGAATTAGAATACTTTTCCAAATCATCCATCTCATCGGCGATTGCTGAAAAATTTAACGTGAGGACTCCCGCGACCAAGAAATTTCCTAAGAGTTTCATTTCTTTTGCCCCATAAAAACAATCGAATTATTTTGAATAATATTAGACGGACAAATTAATCAAATGAACGCAAGCTGAATTTCTTCCCGACAAATGCACCATCGCAGGCTGCTCAGTTTCCGTGCGGCGAATAATTTAAATTACCTACTTTGGTGCGAACAGGCTATTGTGCTCGACACCGATAACTAGTCCAAAGGAATTTTACCATTCGAGACTAAACACTTAGGATTCACGCTCTTGTGTCAGATATCGCAAGTAGAAAGTACACCAATTAAACTCACCTCAATCCAAGTCCCGTCTTGTTTTAGCGCGGTTTAACCGTCGCTTCGCCAGTTAAAACTCACCCATAAACATTAAATTACGTCCTAACTTGATCGGATAGACTTACCGGGACCGATCCCCTGCGGCAGCTAAGTAACTTTAACTTCTGACCAGCAATATAAATTTAATGGGACTTAATATGGAATAGTAATAGCTAGTCAGGCAATGGAAACGTCATCTTTCGGGAGAAACCAAGTTTTTAGCGACCAGGTTGTCAGGGTACTGTACTGATAGTATTCCCGCGGTAAGCAGAACTCTTACTGAAACGTATCCAGCGACCGCCTCTTCATATAAATTCCCAGTAACTCTGACATTCACCATAATTGGAAGAGAAACTCCAGCTAACAGCAGGCTTCAGAACGCAGATTTAGGTTTAACCGAACGATCTTCTTCAAACTATATAATTTTGGTTTCCAAATAAATTCAAAAAAAACGCTTCTTTTTTTCGAATTCGATCTTGCTATCCGTCTTACTATCCTAAGCAGACGCACCTAACGAAAAAGGGCTTCGTCACCACCGGAGGTTCTGCTGCTTTCCAGATTTCACTTATTTTTATCTAGGGGTACACCAATATGCTTTCTACCACTGGCGTTAAACACCAAATTTATAATCTTTGCTTCTCCATTACCTCCATTTGCGCATTGTCGTTTATATCATTTATGACGTTACCTGCAGCAGCAGAAAGTCTTGACTCGAAGGGTACGGATTTTTGGTTAACCTTCCCTCAAAACAGCTATGGTAGCCAAGCAGCTTTTTCTTTTTTCCTCAGCGCCAGCACTGATAGAACAATTAACATCGAAATACCAGGACTCGGATTTTCGGACAGTGTTGATGTGAGCGCCAATGTCACAACCAAGTATGACTTGCCAAATACCGTGGAAGTTTTACTAAAAGACACCGCGACAAACCAAGGGATCCACGTGACTGCGGATGACGAATTTACGGTTTATGGGCTCAGCCGACTTCAATATTCAACCGATGCCTATTTGGGGTTACCTACCAACGTGGCAGGCAGCAACTACACTCTATTAGCTTGGGATAGTGGCTTATTGGGTAACTCACAATATACCCTGGTGGGCACAACCGACAACACTACGTTAAGTATTACTCCTTCCGCCACCGACCCCTGCGGTACAGCAATGGAGGTCACCCTCAACGCAGGAGACGTGTATCAACATACGAGCTGTAATCAGGGCGACGTGACTGGTACTCAGATCCAGGCTTCTTCCGCAATTAGCGTCTTTGCTGGGCATGAGTGTGCCAACATTCCAGATGAACATCACACAGCGTGTGACCACATCATTGAGCAGTTACCCTCTAATGACACATGGGGGCAACGCTTTCTCGTAACACCACTTGCGACCCGCACCAACGGCGATACATTCCGAATACTGGCTAGTGTCAATGAGACAACTGTCAATGTTGCTGGGATTGAAGTAGCCACACTTGCAGCAGGCGAGTTCTATGAGGCGATCATAACCGAAGCAGGCACTATCGAATCCAACCAACCTATACTCGTAGCGCAATACTCCAACGGTAGTAGCTTCGATAACGTTGCCTCCGACCCGTTCATGATGCTTATTCCACCTTATGAACAATTTTTAGATGACTACACGTTTGCGACACCCACCGAAGGTTTTAAAGCAAACTATGTCAATATTGTAGTGAAGAATTCGCTACAATCCGCACTGCTTCTAGATGGAAGCGTGCTTGATACTGCGAATTTCAAGCCTATTGCAGGCAGTGACTTTTCATTCGCACAGGTTGAGCTTCTTCCAGGCAGCCATACTCTTACCGGAGCGGTAGCAGGCATTTTCGTTTATGGTTATCATTTCTATGACTCCTATGGCTATGCAGGAGGCCTCTCACTGTCTGAAGTAGCTCTGGTCGATAGCGTTGATTTACTGCCTAATTTCAGTTTAGTGGAAGACGAAGTGTGTTTTAAAGCCAGGGTTAGTGATGTTTTGGATGCTGCGCTCGCCGACATACGGGTAGACTTTATCGTTGAACTGATCGAAGGTAGCGAACGTACTGATGAGACAGGAATTGCTACTTTTTGTGTAGAGGCAGGAGACAGCCCTGACCAGTTTAATGTAACGGCTACTGTTGGAGGCGTCACTACAGAAACAACTGTCGTTGAGCCTGCTCCTCCGGTAGACCCCGTTGACCCGGTTGACCCACGCTCAACCGGAGACGAAGTTGTACCGGATGCTCCGAACACGGATGGCGGTAAGAGCGGCGGCAGTAGTTCTATTCCCGGTCTAATTTTTCTAGGCTTTCTGGCTGCCCTGCGCAGACGCTTTGGAAACTAAAACCTGCAAGCTCTTGCTCTATATTAATGACAAAGTCTACACAAGTTAGTGTAGACTTTGTCATTTTCAAATTACGCGCAGACCAATATCATGTTGCAAAGGCCCTTCATTGGATTCGAAGTTCGTCGGGGGCTGTGCCATTACTGATCGATAAAGTGCCGCTGCTCTTCCCAAATTCCACGTGGCCTTTAACTAATCAAAACCCTATATTGGGAAACCTCTTTTCACCTCTTCACACACTCACCGTCTAGATGCGCCTATGTCATTGATCGAAAGCACCAAACGCAAATTCCTCCATACTTTGCTGCAACTTCCCCGCCCCGTGAAACGTCGCCTTGCCGGTCAGCCGATCCGACTGGATGGACTCGAACTGGATCTGGATATGCAATTGCTGGTCAAGCTGTCCCGCCTGGAAAAGTCTCAGCGGGCGTCTCATGATCCTCGCATGCTGAAAGCCAGTCGGGAGTCGTTCAACTCCAGCGTTCGGGTAGTTGAGGGCAGCAAAATCGAAATGCCGACTCTGGATCTGTTTTTATGCCAGTCTCCACCTTACCTCCCGGCACGCCTGTACTCCCCGGACTCAAGCGGCGATGCCCTGGTGTTGTTCTTTCACGGTGGTGGCTGGGTGCATGGCAATATTGAAACCCACGATAACCTGTGCCGCCATCTGGCGCGGATCACACGGACCCGAGTTTTGGCAGTGGAATACCAAAAGGCACCAGAGAACCCCTGGCCGACCGCGGTGAATGACGCCATAAGAGCCTACCGTGATGTGCTTGAACGCCTGCCTGAATTCGGGTTGCGGAATCCGGTGATGGCGGTTGCGGGGGACAGCGCAGGCGGCAAACTCGCTACGGTACTGGCACGCAAACTTTCCCATGAAACTATCCGCTCTCCAGCGGCCCAATTGTTAATTTATCCATCTGCAGACAGTCCGCGTGAAGTAGGTTCACGTAAACTATTTGCCGATGGTTTTCTGTTAACGGACGAAGGCATTCGCAAATATCGGGAGTGTTACGTTCCCGCTGGACAAGATGATCGTCACCCTGACATCTCCCCACTTTATGCCGACGATCTTGATAAATCACCACCCGCGGTTGTGGTCACTGCCGGGTTTGATCCGTTACGTGATGAAGGCCGGGATTATGCAAAAAAGCTGCAACAAAACGGAATACAAGTGCAATTGCTGGAATTCCCCGGCTTGGTCCATGGCTTCGCCAATATTCTTTGTTCGCACAGTGCACTCAAAGCCGTAGAGGAAATGGGGCTGGCACTGCAGGCATTAATGCAGCAGGCGGCCGCCAATCGGGCGGACTAAATAATTCAACATGCAACCTACGCAACCGGGTCAGCTTGCAACTCTTGCATGATTTCGGAGAACAACTCGAACGATCGCAATCGGTCTTGCAGATGAAACATACTCGATACCACCATGAGTTCATCGACCCCGGTTTGTTCGACAAACTGCCGGGTTTTCTGTTTCACCAGCTGCGGCCCGCCAATGAACGCGTATTTCAAAAATTGTTGAAAAGCCGGCTCAACCAGCAGCGTTTTCAGCTCCGGCGTAAACGGCCCCGGCGCTTGTAAAAAATCCCGTTTATTGGTGAGGATACCCAATACCATGCGGATCAACGAAGTGGATAGCGTTTCCGCGGCCGCATCGGAATCGGCCGCAATCACATTGACACAGGCAATAGTGTAGGGCGCCTGCAGCTGCGCGGACGGTTGAAAGTGGTTGTGATAAATACCAAGTGCTTCGTGCAATTGATTGGGGGCAAAGTGACTGGCGAAGGCATAAGGTAAACCCCGTTTAGCCGCGAGCCAGGCACTGTCAGTGCTGGAGCCCAATATATAAATAGGCAGCCGGATGCCTTCGGCAATGGGGACTCTTACTGATGCATTGGCGTTGTCCGGGGCACAGTATTTCTGTATTTGCGTGATCTCCTCCGGGAAGTTGTAGACCGAGTGGGTTCGGTCCGGCCGTATGGCGTGAGCGGTCGCCTGATCAGTCCCCGGCGCCCGCCCCAAACCCAAGTCTATCCGGTCCGGATAGAGTGCAGACAAGGTTGCAAAGTTTTCTGTCACGATTAGGGGAGCATGGTTGGGCAGCATAATGCCGCCGGAGCCGACCCGGATGCGTTCCGTGCCCTGGGCAATATGGCCGATCAGAACGGCGGTGGCAGAGCTGGCGATGCTCACCGTATTATGGTGCTCTGCCAGCCAAAAACGATGATAACCCAGCTTTTCCGCCTGCTGGGCCAGAATCAGGCTGTTATTAAACGTTTGCTTTGGTGTGGAGCCGGCTGCAACGCTGGCCAACTCTAAAATCGAATATTTCATAGGGTCATTGCCGTGCGGGCCTCTGCCCGGGTTAATAGCACGAAGTGAAAGTAAGCATCACCTAAGCGCGATCCGCCAAGCCTTGTCAAGCTGGCTGCTTGGTAAAAAACACCGCGGCTGGCGAAGCTTCGCCTTCTGGCCCGGATTCGGATTCGGTATTGCCCTATTGGTTCAATTAAAGTTTAGAGAAGAATCAATGCATTGCGCTTCTTTGCGCTCAGAACCACCGGAACTAGCACCCTGTTTCCCCCTTGAGGAAGCGCAATTTCGCCGCATTGAATTCTACAGAATGGGAATTTCTTTATAATCAACAGTGATGTATAGTAGTAAAGCATAACTAGAATTTTATCAGATTATAAATAATAACCCGACACATCCATGATACTTCGCACTGGCGTGGCATTCTAAGAAGATGCAGAGGGTCGACACACTGATGATCCAACTCTCGACTGGGTATGGTTAACACGCCTGCGAGCTGGATCGAGTTTGAACTACTTTGAGTTACAGGAGAATGCAATGTCATTGTTCGAAAAGTTTAGCTACCGCAACAAGCGAGTCTTGGTTGTAGGTGGGGCAACAGGTATGGGCGCTGCAGCAGCAGAATTGGTTCGCGATGCAGGCGCCGAAGTGGTGGTCATGGACCGCGGCGAGATTACATTGGAAGGCGTGCGGACGATCTACGTCGACCTGTCCGACAAGCATTCAATCGACCAGGCACTGGCGGAATGCGATGGCAAGATAGACGCGCTCTTCAGCTGCGCCGGCGTGGCCGACGGCACACCCGGCATCGAGCGGATTAATTTTATCGGTCATCGCTACATGATCGATCAGATTTTCGCGTCGGAGCGCTTCAACCAGGGCGCCGCCATCGGCATGATCTCGTCTGCTGCCGGCATGGGTTGGGAAGCCAACCTGCCTGAGCTGATCGAGTTCCTTGCCATAGACGACTTTGACAAAGCAACGGAGTGGACGGTCGAGCACGAAAAATGCAATTACATGTTCACCAAGCAAGCGGTCTGCGCCTATGTCGCCCGCATGGCGATGCCCTTTCTAAAGAAAGGTGTCCGTATCAACGCCATTCTGCCTGGCCCCACTGACACCCCATTGGCACGTGACAACGCCGACTCCTGGCTGGCATTCGGCAAGGACTACCGTGATGAAGCCGGCGTGGAAGTGTCCACGCCGATGGAACAAGCCGGACCGCTGGTTTACCTTTGCAGCGACGCCGCCTCGGTGGTCAGTGGCATCACCTTGATCACCGACGTGGGCTTTACCAGCTCAGCGGTCTCGGACGTTTTCCCCAGCGCCAAAATGATCGTCAACTTCCTGAGAGGTGTCGGTGGTGGCGCGGCGGGTGGCTCATCGAATGCACCCCAGGTGCAGCGTTCCACCGCGACCAAAGCCGATAAACCCAAACTGCCGGAAGTCAACCCCGAGACCCGCATGCTGATCGACGGCAAGCTGGTGGAAGCAGAGAACGGCGCGACCTTTAATAACATTAACCCGGCCACGGAAGAAGTGATCGGTGCAGTCGCAGATGCTACCCGTGCCGATATGCAACGCGCCATCGCTGCGGCACGCCGGGCCTTCGACGAAACCGATTGGTCCACCAACCGGGATTTCCGCAAGAAATGTCTTATCCAGCTTCGCGACGCGATTATGGAAGAACGCGAAGAACTGCGCGAGCAACTGATCCAGGAAGCAGGCTGTCCCCGTATGTCCACCGTGCGCCAACAGTTGGACGCCTCTTTCCCTGAAGCGCTGGATTACCCCATTGGATTGATGGACCGGTTTGACTGGGAGGTAGAACTTCCGGACGGCAAAGGCAGTCAGGGCGAACCCAATGCACGTCGCATCTGGAAAGAACCCATGGGTGTGGTCGGGGCAATTGTGCCCTGGAACTTCCCGTTCGAAGTCGCCATCAATAAAGTTGCCCAAGCGTTGGCGACCGGCAACACTTTGGTACTGAAACCTGCACCGGATACCCCCTGGAGCGCTACTTTCATCGGCCGCATAGCCGCTGAAAAGACCGATATCCCAGCCGGCGTACTGAACGTGGTGACGTCATCCGATCACCTGATCGGCGAAGCACTCACCATGCCACCTGCAGTCGACGTGATTTCTTTCACCGGCTCCACCTCAGTGGGCCAACGCATCATGGAGAAAGGCGCAGCAACCATGAAGCGTGTCTTCCTTGAACTCGGTGGCAAGTCGGCCAACATCGTTCTGGATGACGCCAACCTGGACTCCGCACTGATGGGCGCACTGGCTGTTTGCTTCCACGCTGGTCAGGGCTGTGGTATTCCGACACGGATGCTGGTGCCCAAGGCACGTTACGAAGAAATCGCAGCCCGGGTGAAAGGCATTATGCAAATGGCACCGTATGGTGATCCGCAACGTGCCGACGTGATGATGGGCCCGCTGGTCTCTGCCAAGCAGCGCGACCGGGTTCTGAATCTGATCGATATCGGTGTTGCAGAAGGCGCTACTCTGGCGCTCGGTGGTAATCGTCCGTCCGCATTCGAGAATGGCTACTATGTAGAGCCCACGTTGTTCACTCACGTCGACAACAAGATGACCATCGCCCAGGAAGAAATTTTCGGGCCGGTGCTGGTACTCATCCCGTTTGAAGACGACGACGATGCCGTACGTATTGCGAACGAAAGCCGCTACGGTCTGGTTGGCAGCGTTAATTCCACCAACATCGACCGGGCCATGTCCGTGGCACGTCGGATTCGCGCAGGCGTAATGTCCATCAACGGCGCCTACGCCCATGGTGCTGACATTCCGTTCGGTGGTTACAAGTTCAGTGGTATCGGACGCCAGAATGGTGAGGCCGGATTTAATCAATATCTGGAAACCAAGTCCATCGCCTGGCCTATCCCCAAGAAGTAGCGAACAGCACACCGGCATCCACAATGATGCCGGTGTTTTCCTTTTCAAGCGTTTTAACCATACTTACCACAATCGGTAGCGGTTACTTACTGTCTGCCCTTCCCATGAACTTTCTTTCCTCCACATTGATCTTAATTCTATCTCCCGTCGCAATATGCTCGGGCACATTTATGGTGACCCCGGTGGATAGCTTTGCCGGTTTTGATCGGGACGTTGCAGAAGCACCTTTAATAGACGGATCGGTTTCCAACACAACCAGTTCGACGTTCGCCGGCATATCCAGTGCGACCGGCAACTCATTAACCACGATCACCTGGAGGCCCTCAGTCTCTTCGTTAATAAAAAGCATCTCTTCGGCGATGGCATCCTTATGCAGGTTGTAAGGCGTATAATTCTCCTGATCCATAAACACGAATTCTTCCCCGTCAGCGTAAGAAAACAGGGCCGGTCGGCGCACCAGATCAGCTAAATTAAGCATGTCGGAGTCTTTAAAAGTCTCGTCTATTTTACTGCCTGTCACAACATCATACATGCGCATTCGGTAGAGACTACCGCCGGCCCGACCCTGCGGCACGGAACGTTCAATATCTCGCACGATATAGGTTTTACCATTGTATTCAACGGCGGCGTTTCTTTTTATTTCACCCGCTTTCGGCATTTTCTAAATCCTGAAAAGCTTACGCTTAGTAGAGGTTGGGGGGTTGAATATCCCGTTAAGAATGGGTCTCCACTTTAACAGGCTATCAAGTTGACGCTGACCCGACCTTCAACATTTTTTCAGGTGCTTTTTGCGGTTTTCTGCCGAGGGTGGGATTCCACTCAATTCTAATTTCAGGGTTTGCTAACGTCCAGCACTCCCCGCTCGAATTAAGAAAACAGACCCACATTAAATGCTGTTCAGGCCCATAATCAATTACGCCATGGGCTAGGGCCGATTCGTTTTTAGCGGGTATGAATAAGGGTAACGGTGGATTAAGTTGGGTGAACATGGAAGCCTCCTGGCACGGGTATAAAGATCGCTATCGGCTTCGCACTTGCAGCATACTGGCCAACTTTGTATACATCGGGCGAAATTGGATTTTGCGATGGAGTGAATATGGGCGTTCCGGGTACAAAAACGGACTGTGAGCGTGGACGAGCCGGGTATTGGCACGGCCGCAACAAGAACGCTAACCGAAGCCCGGCTGCAATTATTGCAAGCATTTTGAAAATTCTTCCCGCCGCAGCCGGATTTCCTGCAACTGAAGTAGCGGGAACAGCCACTTTGAGCGCGCCTGGATAATTGGCCCTTTTTTTGCGTACTATCGCTGAAGCACTAATATTAGAAAATAAGCCGGGCTTGAATACCAACGTTGAAATAAAGCCACAGAAACACGACGGCTAGGGAAAGCGCATTCACCGTGTATCAACAAATCTCGACTGGGGAGATCCAAAAACTAGTGGCAACCGGGACAGGCTTTGCAGAAAAACCGCAGGAATCGACTCTATCTGACTGGCAGCAGTTAAACCGTTCATGGTTATTCACTGCGACTTTGGTGCTGATTTTCACCACATTAGGCGCGCATCTTTTGGTATTCGCGAGTTCGGTTCTGATCCCCCTTCTGTTCGGCTTCTACCTCGCTGCGCTGCTCTACACTCCGATGCTGTGGCTCAAGAAACTCTACATCCCGGAAGCGTTGAGCGCATTGATACTGGTTCTGCTGGTGCTCGGCACGCTGGTTGGAAGCTTGGTCCTACTAAAAGAACCTGCCGAGCAATGGCTGGAAATCGCTCCCGACATTCTCTCTAAAGTGCAATCGCAGGTACCGGAATTACGGGAAACCATGATCGAGGTTCAGAGTCGCTCTGAAGATATGGAAGATCTGGTCGACCACGCTATGGCAGCGGGCGACGAAGTCAACCCCACCGGCACTGGGGATAACAGAGTGGTAGTAACAGAAAGTCGGGGCGGCTGGAAAGACCAGCTCGTTGTATCCCTGACCTCCTTCACTTGGACGCTCTCGATCACGCTGATCCTGTGCTATTTCTTTCTGGTGGGCGGAGACGCCCTGGCGCGGAATATTTCAGCGACGTTTCGCCGCCGCAGCAAACGCATTACGTCGCTCAAAGTGATCCGTAAAGTTCGTAGCCAACTTGCCCAATATATCGTTGTCACCATGTGCGTCAACCTCAGCTTCGGCCTGCTCATTGCCGTGTTACTATGGCTTTTCGGTGCCGAGTACCCGGTTCTGTGGGGTATACTCGTGGGATTAATGCGCTATATACCGTATATCGGAAACGTGCTGTCATTGGTGGCGGTGACTGCGGCGGTGGCCACCAATAACCTGGAGGTCACCTATTTGATTGTCGCTCCTGCCTCCACCGCAGTACTGATGTTTATCTGCGGCAATTTTGTGGATCCGTTTGTACATGCGCGACAATTTCAGCTGAATCCGATCGTGATCTTTGTATCCATTATCTTCTGGAGCTGGATCTGGGGCGTTGCCGGCCTCTTTATTGCTGTACCTACGTTGTTGGTGATCGCAGTAATCTGCGGGCATATCAAACGGCTTGAGCGTATTCATTTGATCCTCTGCTCCGGCTCTGCCAAATGACACCATCAGGTGCACCTGTCACACCGATTTAAAATTGATTAATCATGAGGGCTGAAGTATGGAAAAGAACGAACTTGAGCAAGGTCAGGCCGATCCACATCCGCGAACGGCAAATAGCCCCTACACGATGCCACCACACATTCAAACCAGCGACGGTCGTATTCGTCGGCTCGGTATCGAAATAGAACTCAGTGGCCCGGAAGTAAAAGACCTGGTGGAATTGGTACAGAAGGTGTTTCCGGGCAAAACCGAACGCTTGAGTGAACGCGAGTGGCTGATTCACAGCGACGACTATGACACCTTTACAGTAGAGGTGGATTCGCAACTTCTGAAGCGGATTGCCAGAGACTACGAAAACTCCGGCGATTTAATTGATGAGCTCACCAGCCATACGCTGGGCACCATTACCAAAAATTGGGTGCCCTGCGAAATCGTCACCCCTCCCCTGCCTATGACTGATATCGGAAAAATGGATCGATTGGTGGAGCTGGTAAGGGAGCGCGGCGGTAAAGGGACGCGGGACTCAATTTGGAATGCGTTCGGTTTGCATTTCAATCCCGAGATAGCGGCGCTTGATGCGGTGACTGTGCTGCACCATCTCCAGGCCTACATCTGCTGTCACGACTGGCTGGTGGACCAATCCGGCGTCGATTTCAGCCGACGGGTCACGCCTTACATAAAGGCTTTCGAAGAAGATTACATTGAGTTCATTCTACGCGAGGACTACAAACCGAATATGGACGCGCTGATAGACGACTATATTCGCTTCAATCCGACCCGGAACCGTGCTCTCGATATGTTGCCCATGTTCTTACACATTGACGAGGCGCGGGTGCGGGAAAAGATCCAGGATCCTTTGGTAAAACCAAGGCCAACCTTCCACTACCGTCTTCCGGACTGCGATATCGATAACCCGGAATGGGGCTTGTGGGCAGCCTGGAACGACTGGGTCCGGGTAGAAGTACTGGCCGACAATGCAACGACTTTACGCGCCTGTGCCAATGCCTACCTGCAACACCTCGACAGTTTTACGCCGGACTTTCTCAAACCCTGGAAAGAACAAGTTGTGCAATGGTTAGATGTCCGTTAACAACGGCTTGATCGTATTCCGTGTCTAGCTTTACAGAGGCGCTTGCAGCGCTCTCCGCTTCGCTTACAACCGGTTCTCTGGCCGGAGATTACGCTGTGGTCTGGCTTGGTTCCTTTGCCGCCGCGACCATTCTGCCGTTTTACTCGGAGCTGTTGCTAATCAAGATGCTGACCAGCTATCCCGACCACTGGCTGGGGTTAACGCTAATGGCGACTTTCGGAAACACATCCGGTGCTGCCATTAACTGGTGGCTTGGAAAATACATGCTGCATTATCAGGATCGCCGCTGGTTCCCCCTTAAAGAGCGCCACCTGAGACCCGCACAACGCTGGTTTGAAAAATACGGAAAATGGACACTATTGCTGTCATGGAGCCCGCTTGGCGGCGATGCTATCACCTTGGTTGCCGGTATCATGAAAGTGCAGTTCTGGCAGTTCTGGTGCCTGACCTTTGCAGGAAAAGCGATACGCTACTTTGCCATTGCCTGGCTGCTCTACGTCAATGGCTATCCTGCCCTGCAGGCCTGAAGGTCAACGAAACACTAGTCAATTGTTTGAGCAACTCGGGGACACCAGGGTGTAATCCATTGGCGATCTCATCAAACGCGTTCAGTTCACCCGGATAAACCAAAGTGGTCCACCCTTCGGCGATCAGGCAGCTGGTCACTGCCAGCTCTTCCAACAAATACTTTTTGGACAGCTCCACAAAACGAATTCTTTCCACGTTTTTACGGTGCGCAAAATTCTTGCTGAAGTGGTTAACCGAGTCACGAAAATTAGCGGAACACTCATAGAGGTTATAAAGCGAGGTCAGGGTTGATGCGTAACCCGGCTCCGGAATATAGCGGGACGCACGGCTCACAATAAAACGGCAGTGGTTAAGCCCCCCGATAATAGCCTCGCATTCATCAATCGCACTTTGCGCCAGCGCATTGGTAATGGACAGCGATTTTTTCAGGGAAACATGCCGTTCCATCTGAATCGTGTTGTTATGGATGGAATCCGCAATCAATACTAAACATTCACTAAAGTGGGAGTCGATCCATTTCATAACTGCCACCAGCCGGTTACCCGTAAAACTGCCACTTTCTAAACTGAAGCCGACAAAACACTTTTCGCATTGCAGAAAAGTGTCCCGTGCGGTTTCCGGTGCAACTTGTTTGATTCTGGCTTTGTATTTTTTCAGACCGGAGAATTGAAACACGTCGGTAAGCCGATTATTGCAAAGTTCATGAACCGAAAATTCAATGCCCGATTGATAGTCACCCACCCCCAAAACAATATTCTCGTAGCCCCCCAATGAATCACAAACCGCAATCCCATCCACAGTCGTGACTTCCGTTTCCTCCAGCCGGCGGAAAGAGCCACTGCCAAAGTGCGCAATGACCCGATTCGCACTGACGTCATGGGTGGCTGGATAAATCAGTAAAACGACATGATGATCATCCAGTTCTATTGGCGTCACCTTGGCCAGATTCTGTATACTATGAACAACTTCCTGTTGTGAGTGAAATTGGTCGAAAGCGACGGTTCTGAAGTGATTATTTTGGTCTTCCATTAGGCGGTCGATGCACATATCAATTTCCTTTTTAATAGGGCTTGTTTGAAATGTTTTCTATAAAACCTGCAAACGCCGTATCGCACCCGTTGAGTGACGACACAGCACTGCCTCTATCCGTCAGAGAATTCCATTACCTTGTCGGTAGAGCGTAGAAAGCGCAGCACAATCACATATGGAACGGTTGTGCTAATAGACCTGAACGTCAAAGGGTATTTAGCAACCCGCTGCGATATCGTCCAAATCCATTTTTGTATTTTTTTTAACCTGCCATTGTTAAATAATAGTCCAATTTTGAACAATTCACCCCCAAGATGGGTTAAATTATCAGCAACTCTAGTAACCCGATGAATTACATAAGATTAAGGTCTAAACAATTTGCCCAATTAGTCCTAAGCTTAAACGAATGGATATCCGATCAATGATCAATGACCACATGGCTTCGTGGAGTCCCCTTTGTTATTCCGACGTGTTTTTGCAATGAGATTACAGCGTGAAATCGTTGCGTAACCCCTTTCAGCAGCGCAAAAGGCTCGGCCTGATTTTGAGCCTTGTTTTTGTTTGTCTTCTGTTGACGCCATTGACCACTCAAGCTGACTCCAAGCCCACCGGACAGGTCACGGTCTATCATTACAATCCGGAATCCCATAACGACCGCAACCTGGTTCTCAAAAATACCTTTGATCGCTATTTCAGAACACAGTTGGATATGCAACTGCAGCCGGTAGAAGACCGGAAAACATTCCAACAACTGGTCGAACAATCGAAAGGCGCCATATTTATCATGTCCGACTGGCATTATCGCCAGTTAGCAAGCACCAATAGATCCCTTGTTCCTTACCTGCGAGGACTTGAACACGGGAAGGATACGTTTCGAAAATTATTAATTGGTAAATCACAGAGCCTTAATCAAACGGGCAACATCCGTATCACTCTGGCGGTTTCAGGCCCCCAGGACTACGTCGATACTCTGCTCGCAAAAATGCAGTACAGTAGCGGTCAGATCACTGTATCCAATGCCCGATATTTAACGGTGCCGAAAGACATCGATGCGTTAATGGCCGTAAGTTTTGGCTTGGCTGACGCTGCCCTGGCGTCGGAAATCAGCTTTGAAAAACTGGCCACTCTGAACCAGGATGCCTATCGGAATTTGCACGTATTGGGACGTAGTACACCGCAAAAAAGCCTGGTGGTTGTGGTGAACCGGGACAATCTAATTGGCTTGGAACCGGCACTTAATGCCATCGCAGCGATGACTCAGAATCCCCAAGGGAAACTCGGCCTCAACTTATTGGGGTTAGATGAATGGAAGCGACTACCCATGACGAGCCAAGCTAAGGGAGGGCATGGACTATGATTCAGGCCCGCTGTTTAGTCATTCTGATTTTTGCAATGGTAATAACCAATTGTGCACGCATTACACCGGACCCAGCGGGCCCGGTTCCCTTGTCCAAAAACAAAATACTGGTAGTGAACAGCAATCATTCATTGCCCCGATATCAGTTAGCAGAAAACGGGTTTATGGAAGCACTGGCAGGCAAGGACATTGTTACACTGGACCTGAACAACGACGAGAGACCCACCGAACAGCTACTGGACGTACTGAATACTCAACAATTTGCCGCAATCTATACCATCGGGGCAAAAGCGCTGGGATCGGTTGATTACATTGATCCGGCCGCACAGGTTATCTATAGCTCGGTGCTAAGCTGGCGGCAGTTCCAATCGCGGGATAATTATTTCGGCGTCGCCAGTGAAGTAGCACCCCACGCCCAGATGACCTGGTTTAAATATTTCTTTCCGCAGTTAAAACGAATTGGGGTCATCTATAGCGAGGACAATGCCGGGCTGGTTAAAGATGGGGAACGGTTTGCAAATCAACTGGGCATCGAACTGGTCAGTGCAGCCGTGACCAAAGTAGAAGATTTACCCCGCATCGCTGATCAATTATTGCAAAAAGTAGATGCGCTTTGGGTTCTGCCCGACCCTGTGGTTTTGAAATCCGAAAGCAGCACCAAACTGGTTTTCGATCTGGCCCATCGCCGGCAAAGGCCTGTGTTCGCCTACAGCTCCCTGTTTATGGAATTAGGCGCAACGTTGAGTATCAATGCAGACCTCGCCACCACCGGACGACAAGCGGCGGTTATTACCCAAACCCTGCTCGAACAACAACAGCCGGAATCCCACGTTCAGTTTCCGGCGGGCAGCAGTATATCTTTGAACTTGCTCAAAGTGGGCGAGTATCAACTCGATCTGAATACGGATGCTCTGGGCTCGGTAAACGAATTGTTAACACAGTAGTTATGAATGACCCGCAGGGCACTATCGATGCCCCGCTCACCTAATATTCAAACTGCAGTTCCAACATAAAGCTGCGACCGGGATTGGGATAATCAGACAACATAACCCCGCTTGGAGAGGGGTCGACATGATGGGCATCCAGGGCATTGTAGAGCGACGTTGTTATCGTGATATCTTCAGCGCTATTGCGCCAGGTCAGCGCTAGATCCAGGGTGGTAGTCGCTGGCACATCGGCTCTCGGGTCTGCCTCTTCACGACTTAACTTGCTTTCGTACAACACACCGGCAAACGCATTCAGACTGCGCGAGAAACGGTGGTTATACCAAAGGTTGGCCCGTTGCAGGGGAACCTCTGGAGCCCGGGTATCGTTAAGGGCATTGGTGGGATCCTGATAGGTGTAATTAGAACCCAGGGTGGAGCCATTGCGTAAACGAAGCTTGGCTTCCAGCTCCACACCCAGCACCTCCAGTTCACCGACATTGCCTGAAGAGTTGACCGCTCCCTGCGACGCTCTGGGCGCAATAATATCCTGAATATTATTGTAGAAAAAGGTGCCCCTAACCTGGAAACGACGGCTTATATCAATATTCAAACCCAGTTCAATGGTATCAATTTCTTCCGGATGAAGATCCGGATTGCCGACAATTGACGGGTTATTAATATTGTACAACTCCCCAAAGGTGGGCGCCCTGAAGGCAGAGCCGTACGTCGCGATCAGATGGTAATCGGGTACAAATTCCCAACTTAAGCTGGCCCTTGGGTTGAAGCTGCCCTCGAAGTCACTGTAATGATCATAGCGGGCTCCGACTATCAACCTGAGGGTCTCCATCACATCCCAGATGTCCTGCATATAGACAGCGACGATGTCGCGATTATGACTGCCGTTCCAATTAGCAACGTCTGAGATATTTACCAGCTCTGCGGCACCATTATTGGTCCAGTATTCCACACCATATTGACTCTGGTGTTCCGCCGCCGCCCCCAGCAACAATTTATTATTGCTGTTCCAGTTCCAGGTCAAAGTGGATTCTATTCCGGTTTTGTCGTGCTTAATCGGACTGCGGGCATAGAAGTTGTCCGCCAATTCCCACAGATTGTCAAATTCAAAGTGATCAAAATAAACATGCGTCATCACCGACAGGTTATCGGAGACCGGGGCAACATAGGACCCATCGATAAAATATTCTCTGTATTCCTGCTCTGAGCCGGTGTTCAGAAAGTTATTCGCGCCTAAATACGCCCCCGCCTTACGTTCCGTATACCGGCCCTGCAATGACAGATTCCGGTAACTGCCCTGAAAGGACATCTCATATCGTTTTTGCCAAAAGTCCGTGCGTCCGGATTGACCTGTCGCATCGGAGCGAACCGGTTCGTTTATTCCGTCCGAATGAAACACATTGGCGTTGAAAGCCAGATCCAATTCACCGATTCGTTCGCCGTACAAAAGATCGAACTGATTGGTCTCGTCACTGCCACCCGACAAGCTAAGCTCAACACCATCAATATCTTTTGCTGTCTTGGTCACGATGTTTACCACCGCGACAAAGGCGTTGGCACCGTACAGCGCCGACCCTGGCCCACGAACAATCTCAACCACTTTGATATCATCAATACGGAAGTTGTTATAACTGGACAATGCCCCGCCGTTAACCAGGTTGTTATTCACCGGATGGCCATTAATAAGAAACAGGACCTTTTCCGAAAAATCGGTCTTCACGCCCCGCACTTCCGTAGACGTGATGCCCATATTAAATTGATTGATACCGAACCCGGGTACCCGCTTAAGTGCGTCCATCAAATTACGGGCACCCATTTTCTGCAGCTCATCGGCGGTTATGATGCTGATGGTGGAGCCGCTCTTATTGAGTTTCTCCTGGGTCTTGGTGGCCGTAGTGACATAGTGCTCCTCCTGCAACCAGCGTATTTCCTGTTGCAGTGTGGGAGAGGTAGCGGCACTTGCCTGGGATAACACAAGCATTGAGCCCCCTATGCCCAGAGCAACGCGTCTCCCTACCAACATTCCAATCATTGTTTGCTTTTGCTCCACCACGCAGAGTTTGTTTACGGGCTGTTAATCCAATAAGTCGGGAATATCCTCAATAAAGGTATAGCCGGACCAGCTTGCCGAAGAAAATTTTTGCGTCAACAACGTCAGATACTGAAAAAACATACCGGGTGTACGAATAGTGTCCAACGCTTTCACCCATAGCAGGCAGATTTCGATGGATTGCTTACTTTCGAATCGGCTGCAAATCTCTGAATTGGTCATCGGCGTGCCATCAACACCCATACAGCAAATCATATCCGGGCCTAAAATAAACGCCGAAGGCTGCCCATGATAATCAATGGTTGCAAACAGGCTTTCGTTGACGAAATACAGTCTCACCGTCATCCCCGCCTCATCTTGCACAGTGATGGTGCCCACATCGAAGCCATCTTCCACTTTATTCGTCGCCGCAATAACACGGCCTTTGCGCGTAATGATACGATTATCTGCATAGAAATTACCAATTATTGCCCGCACTTCCTCTAACGGATTCTGAGTCGCCATGGCCACACCCAACGACCGCGCCAGCGACAGGGAGCCAGGCACAAACGCAGCCGGCGCCTTCAACTGTTGGGCACTGATCGGCCAGGTGGCAACCGTACCGGCATTATGCAGTTCATTGCTGACTACTTTTCTGACGTCTCGCTCCATCTGCCGGGCATTCGCTGGATGCAATGGAAACTGAACGTCCGTTTCGCTGACTACCAATGTTTCTTGCGTCGGAAATCCCTTGAGGGCATAACTGCACATGCTCATTTGGGGAACGGATCGACCCGCACCGTCTCCATCCACAAACGGGATATTGTACTGGGCGCACGCCAGCAGCGGGATCATCGAATTCATTGCGCCCACTTCGATCGGCAGCACATGACTAAACGTTTTGCCTGACATTTCCTGTAATCCGGTCAACCCGAAGCCTGCCGAATAATTAAAATTCAGGTTGGGGGCGTCCGGTGCGCCTACCCCACATATCACCAACAGCTCATCGCCGGAGTGGAGTTCTTCCACACCCACCACGCTGACCTCGTTCGAAAAATGGGTAATGTTGTCGATGACATCCAGAGCAGAAGCCACTCCGCCTCCCCCGCCACTGGCCAGAAAACTCGCCCCATTAACGATGGTTTGCATATCCGTTTTATTAATCTTGTACATACGCGGGGTTCACTCTGCGGCCTTAAAGTTGGGTGGTACCTGATAGGTTACCCGGCTCTGCCATTGCCTGGTTCGCATCAACATATACAGAAAGTTCACCGCCGCTTTATTGGGATCGATCACCGGAATATTCATTTTATATTTCGCTTTTAAGCGCTCCGCCACCGGTTCGGCAATGTGCATAAATCCCGTGCAGCCCAGCAAAATAGCATCTGCTCCGGCAGTCTCAATGGCGTTAACGCTGCATTCGTATACCTTTTCGATCACGAGTTTCTTTTCAGATAACTGGTGTACAGGCAAGTCGACTGCAACGATGGAGGCAAAGTTGGGTTCAATGCCAAAGGTTCTGATATGGGATCGCTGCATATCCACCACCGAATCCAACACGGTGACAATAGAAAACCGCTGCCCCAGGGACATCGCCGTGAATACGCTGGGCCTGAACCCACCAATAACCGGTACGCTGACCACCTCCCTAGCTTCTTCCACACCACAATAATCAAAATCCGAGACAAAAATCCCGTTAAAGCCCTGTTGTTCCGCTTTGATCGCCAGATCTACCACATGGGGAGCATTGGTCATACGATCCCAACGACTTTCTATAGACGCATTTCCGGCGCCGATGTTTTCCACGTCAATATCCAAATCAGGCGGCGCGGCCCCTCGTGCCAATTCAGCTAATTCCTGGTTATACGCAGCGTCGTTGATGGGAATGATGATTTTCATTCTAAAGTCAGCAGCCATGGAATTGATTCCCTTCGATAAGAGATGTTATTTTTGTTCGATTCATTTTCTGTAGAATTCGCGCGCTAACCTGACCTATCAGCTCAAGCACGCGCATTACGGATACAATATGGGTATTCCCACTTAAGTGTAGTCAAGCTTTAAAGCTCTTCATCGATTCCTGTGAAAACACTTAAAATTGGCATTTTGCATATGCTTTCAACGCGTTAGATAATTCTAACTGGCAATAACGGAAGCATCCGTTAATCTATGTAGCATTTATTCCGCTACAGAAACAAAGATGGTGACTATTATTAGTAAGAGTGAATTACAGTGCGCTTCGGTAATTCACCAAGCTCCCTTATCAATCAACCCATGTTCTTGAGTAAACGTTGTTTGGAGCAAGGGGAGCTGCGTGTGTGTAGCTGTATCAGTAAACGATCAGGCCCAAGGCTTATTCGATGATGTTCAAACGAGGTATTCGCAACCAGTTGGTTACGGTGATGCTGCTACTGGTTCTCTCGGTGCTGGTATTACTCACCAGCGGGCAAATTTCCTCTCAGCAGGCAATTTTGCGAGGGGAATTGCAAAAGCAGACCGACCTCATGCTGGAAAATCTATACAACCGGGCTTTATTTCAATCCAACCAATTACACCATCAGGTCGAAGAGCAAATCGCGTCCTTCAACCTCTTTGAGATGACCGACTCCCTCAACAAAATCTCGGAAAACAGCAGCGAATTGAAATGGGTGATCCTGGTTGATAAATCCCAGAACGTTGTTGTGAATACTGCTGGTTCGACAATCCAACAAAACAAGTACAGCGACACCCTGTTTCAGCAAGATTACATCGTAGAGGTCAAATCGATCGGAAAATCATTATCAGAGAAGCCGGATCAGCTCGTCACGGAAAAGCTAAGAGACGCCAATGGTTTGGTATTTAGATTACCGGTTCAGGTGGGCAGCGGTCCGTGGGGCCAACTGATGGTAGGTTACTCTTTAGACGGGGTGAAAGCACAGGTCAAACAATCGGAACAGGAAAACTCCGCCATAGTGAAGAGCTACTCTCTTCGATCCCTCGCCTCTGCGGCCAGTATTCTTCTGCTCACATTCCTGGTTATTTCACGTTTAGCCCAGCGCCTGGCCGATCCCATTGTGCGCTTGACCGACTTCGCGCAACGCCTTTCCAAAGGTGACTTTTCCATTGTCAACCAGGTCAATCCCACGGGCAAAGATGAAGTGGGCGTGCTCACCGCTCAATTCTCAGAAATGGCTGTGAACCTGAGTAAGGCCTACCAGGACCTGGAAGAATACAATCTGCACCTGGAAATGAAGGTGGATGAGCGCACGGAGCAGCTCAATCAACAAAACGAGAACCTGATCAAAGCGCTGAATGACCTTGAAGAAAGCCAGCAACAACTGGTGCATTCCGAGAAAATGGCCGCATTGGGCCAATTGGTCGCCAGCATTGCTCACGAAGTGAACACTCCATTGGGCGCTATACACGCCTCTGCGGGCAATGCCACTAAATATTACACCGGCTATGCCAATAGTCTGGAGATGCTTTTCCAGCACGCCACCGACGCTGAAAAACACCTGTTCGACTGGCTATTACACAACGCCGGCCCCATGGAATCCATGACCACCCGCGAAGAACGCAAGGTCAAGCGCAAAGCCCTGCAACTGCTGACAGAAAGCGGCTCCGATAGAGCAGAAGAAATTGCAGACCGGCTCATTGATATGGGGCTGGCTGACAAAACAGATCAAATAATAAGCATGATGGTGGGCGACAACAGCTTTCGAATCATCGACAGTGCGTACAATCTCACCGGCATTATGCGTTGTAATCAAACCATTTACACCGCGACCGCCCGTGCCGCCAAAATCGCGTTTGCCCTGAAAAGTTTTGCACGAAAGGACCATTTCGGCGAAAAGTCCGATAGCAATATCAACGAGGATATCAATACGGTCCTGGTGCTCTATAACGGCTTGTTAAAGCAGGGCTGCGAAGTCATTAAAAACTTTCAAACCCTGCCGCTACTCAACTGTTACCCCGACGAACTCAATCAGGTGTGGACCAATCTCATTCACAATGCCCTGCAAGCCATGGAATACAAAGGCGTTCTGACTATCGACACCCTCAGTATCAATATAGAGAATCAGCCCCACATTCAGGTCAACATCTCTGACACCGGACAAGGTATTTCTAAGCAGATTCAGGAACGGATCTGGGAATCCTTCTTTACAACCAAAGTGGCCGGGGAAGGCAGCGGACTGGGCCTGGGTATCTGCAAACGGATTGTTGAAAAGCACCGGGGCAAGATTTTCTTTAAATCCAGGCCTGGATATACTACGTTTAGTGTAGTCTTGCCGATTTCAGATTAAATTAGTCCTTATAGTTTATCTGTGTATTATCCAACATTGAGTGACATGTATTTGAACAAAGCTTATATCATTTGCGTCGACGACGACCGGACCATTCTCATGAGTTTGCGAGCACAACTGAGGCACTGGTATAAGGGCAAATACGCCATAGAAATCGCAGAAAGTGCACCGGAAGGCCTGGAACTGATTCAGGAATTGCTGGACGACGGCGAAGAAATCAAAGCCGTTATTTCAGACTGGATGATGCCCGGCATGAAAGGCGACGAGTTCCTGATTAAAGTACACAAGCAATACCCCACCCTTCTCAAAATCATGCTCAGCGGCCACGCCGATCCCGAAGCCGTTCAACGGACTGAAGAACTCACCGAATTCTCCGGCTGTATCAACAAACCCTGGACCCGGGAGGATTTTTTCCAGGTGATCCCCTTCGATGAAAAAGAGAACGAAGCGTAACAGCCTGCAAGGACTAATCAACTCTGCACTTCTCCTGACCCCGCCTTGTGCTTTCACTGGACAATCGATTGCTTTTCTATAAAGTGAATAAGCCTGATGAATTCTGCTCAACCCGGGAACAGTTTAAGTGAATACCGAAGAAATAAAAAAATTAGCAATGGACGCCGGTAACAAGGCGGTCGAATCCATTCTGAGCATCAATACCTATTCTCAATTAGCCTTGGTTTTTCTGATAATCGCTGTGGCGTACATCGCCAGCAACCGCATCCGATCGTTTATCCCGATTTTGAGAAAGCTGGACAAAACACAACCGACGGATCCTCTACGGCGCTTTCTTTCCGCTTTGGGAAACCTGTTATTTCCACTTCTGAATATCCTGATGCTGAGCTTTTCCGTTGAGCTGAGCAAACGCCTAATCGGTCAATCGTGGCTGGTTAATTTTGCGTTGATTATCGCCATGCTTTTTGTTTTCAATACCGTGATCCGAGATCACGTCAAAAACGATTTCATCAAGTTCGTTTTCAGATGGATTGGCCTGCCCTTACTGCTGTTGCATCTGGTGGGAATACTCGGGCACCTGATCCAGATTCTGGAATCCATGTCGGTCAGTATCGGCAATATCGAAATGTCGGCCTACGGCTTACTGAGAGTCATCTTTTTCGGTTCACTTCTATTCTGGCTCGGCCGTGTATCAAATAATACGGGCAAAGAAATAATTCGGCGCCAGGAAAAGTTGGATATCCGAACCAAAGAAGTGGCCGTTAAATGTCTGGAGATCACCATTTTTGTTGGGGTCTCACTTCTTATTCTACAGATCATGGGTATCAACTTAACGGCGCTTGCCGTGTTTGGCGGCGCAGTGGGTGTCGGCTTGGGATTCGGATTGCAAGCCATCGCTTCGAACTTTATTTCCGGCATCATTATCTTGTTGGATCGTTCCATTACGGTTGAAGACTATATCGAGCTAGAAGATGGTCGTTCGGGTATCGTTCGGGAAATGTCATTACGTTCCACTACTCTGGAAACCTATGATGGAAAAGACATCATGGTGCCCAACGAAAAGTTTATAACCGAAAGCTTCACCAACTGGTCTCACCACAACAACAAACAGCGCTACCGAGTGGATTTTTCAGTAGCGTACCACTCGGATGTTCGCAAGTTAGTCGAAATCATAAAACAGGTTGTTGCGACCCATGAGCAAGTCATCAGCGGTGACGATATCCCCATTGAGGAACGTCCGGATTGTGAAATCGATAGCTTTGGTGATTCCGGAATTAATATGTTCGTGGAATTCTGGATGTATGGGGTTGATGACGGAAAAAACCGGGTGGGTGGAGACCTGCTACTGATGATTCTTGAAACGCTACAGGAACACGGCTATGAGATTCCCTTTCCGCAACGTGAAGTTCGTATCCTTAACGAAGCGCCCCCTGCAAAGGTGTGATTCTGCCAACCCCCCTGCCCCTGCTTTTCATTAACAGGACAAATAACGATTCAATTTCATCAGATCACGACGCAGACAGGCTTTGATACTGTTAACCGGTTGGTTCAGATGGATAGCAATAGACTCCCTGCTGTACCCGTAGTAATAGGCCATCACTAATGCGTTGCGGTTCAATGTGCACAACGAGGTCAAACCACCGCGTAATTGACGGTGTAACTCTTGCGTCAACAAATGGGTCACCGGCGTATCCAGAGCGCGTGTTTCCGTGCATTCCTGAAAACGTTCAAACTGGTCTCTTCGATTTTTCTCAATCCCTTCGCATTTTAACCGGTCGATAGCGCGATAACGTAAAATAGCACTCATCCACGTCATCGGTTCGCTTTGGCTACGCTGGTAATCACCTGCCCGAAACCATATCTGTAGCAACGTTTCCTGCACGACATCTTTACTCATGTCACTGTCGTAGAGCACATTCATCGCTGCACTACTGAGCTTCCCCGCCACCCTGTGGTGTAATTGTTCCAGTGCAGATTGATCTTTCAAAGCAATTCTTTCCAACAATTTTTCCAACTCGTCCGCTGTTGCCTCGTGCATCGACATCCTGTGGTTCCCTGATTTCAATTATCGCGCGGGGCACAGTCCGCTGCTTGACCCTGCGCACCGGACACTAGTCATCTTCCGTCAAATGAAGAAAAAGTTTAATTCAACAAAGACCACCTTAAAAGCCAACCTTATCACAGCAGAAACGCTGAATACGGCCGGAAAGTGCCGCACACATACAAAGCAAAAATAGTCCGGCATTATTCTGTGCGAAATTGCCAGAGTAAATTCATCCCACCCTGCAACTTAATGACAGCGACCGTCGTAAATAGGAGTACGACATCGCTACCGAACAGAGACGGTGTATTCGGCTTTTTAATTAATTCACACCCGTTAAAGGATAAACGAGATGATGCGCAATTCGGACAAACCGTTATCAGAGCCTTCCAGCGACAACTGCATTGCTATTATAGGCACTGCCTGCAAATTTCCCGATGGCTCTGCTACACCGGAGCATTACTTTCAGAACCTGCTGACAGGGCGCAACTATGTCAGCAAAGTGCCAATAGACCGATGGTCATTGAACAAATTCCACAACCCTGAGGATGCGTCGGGTAAAGCCTACGTAGACTCAGGTCACTTTCTTCATAACTACGACTTTCGCGCATTCGATGCGGATTTTTTCAATTTTTCACCACGGGAAGTTGAATTCCTTGACCCTCAGCAACGCCTTTTACTGGAGCTAAGCTGGGAGGCAATGGAGTCCGCAGGTTTGAACCCGGAAGCGCTCGCCGGCTCCGATACCGGCGTCTTTGTCGGCGGGTTTACGGTTGATCATTTGCTCAATCAATTCGGCATCGGGGCTCGGGACGCGATCGGTTCACACAGTGCAGCGGGCGCCACACTCACCATGCTATCCAACCGTATTTCCTACGCTTTCGATTTCCACGGTCCGAGTTTTTCAGTGGATACAGCCTGCTCCTCTTCTTTGGTTGCCTTTGCTCAGGCGGTATCTGCCATTAAAACAGGTCAATGTGAAATGGCGCTGGTAGGCGGCGTTAACTTCATGCTACGGCCCGAATATACGATCGCGATGTCCAAGGGACGCTTCCTTGCCAAGGATGGTCGTTCGAAAAGTTTTGACGCGCGCGCCGACGGTTACGGCCGTGGCGAAGGCGGCGGGGTCGTTGTGTTAAAAAGCCTTGCCGCCGCGCACCGCGACAATGACCCGGTATTGGCTATTGTAAGCGGGGTGGGTGTCAACCAGGACGGGCGCACCAGCGGGATAACCGTACCGAACCCGGAAGCGCAACAAGCGCTGATGAATAAAGTGCTGGCCGACAGTGGCTGTGACGCAAAAGATATTACCTATGTCGAAGCTCATGGCACCGGGACCGCTGTAGGGGACCCGTTGGAAACCAAAGCCATCGCCAGCGTATACGGCAGCAACGGCAGCTGCTATGTGGGCTCGGTAAAGGCCAGTATCGGCCACTTGGAAGCCGCTGCGGGTATCGCCAGCGTAATCAAGTCCGTGATGATGTTTCAGCACAATCTCATTCCTCCGGTAGCCGGATTAGAAGAAGTGAATCCAGCCATACCCGAGTCAATTTCGTTACCGAGAATACCGGTTCCTCTCCAAGCGCATAATAAAACCGCAGGCCCATCCACCAAGATTGCAATCAACTCATTCGGGTATGGCGGTACTAACGCCCATTTAATTCTGGCCGCACCGGAAGTCTGTAAGCCACGTCATGAAGAGTTCCTCGCCGCAAAGCCGGGTGCCCGGTTGCTTGCTATTACAGCTCGAGACCAAAGCGCACTACAGGCGCGAGCGGAACAATTTCTTGATCTGCTCAGCTCGGCAAATATTGAACTGGATGATGTTCTTTATACCGCTGCGCAACGTCGCGCTCACTTATCCCATCGGCTGGCGCTTTGGGGTGAAACAAAAGAAGAACTGAAAAACGCGTTGCATCACTATCTGGAGGGCGCTATTCCGGAGGGTGGTTCCGCAGCGGAACGTTCCGGCTCTGGCAACTCGAAGGTCGTTTTTATCTACACCGGCATGGGGCCTCAGTGGCACGGCATGGGCCGTGAACTGTTCCATGAAAACGAGATTTTCCGTACCACCTTATTGGAAGCGGATCGCGTGTTCCAAAGCATCTCCGGATTTTCAATTCTGGAAGAAATGCTCAGGGATGAAGAAGATTCACAGATCAAACGGACCGAGTTCGCCCAACCCGGCAACCTGATGGTGCAAATGGGGCTAACGGCATTACTGAAAGCAGAAGGTATCACGCCCGCTGCGGTTGTGGGTCATTCCGTGGGTGAAGTGGCCTCCGCCTGGGCATCAGGGATGTTAACCCTTGAGGACGCGTTGTTGGTCAGTTACCAGCGCAGCCGGATTCAGGCCACAACGGCAGGAAAGGGCAAGATGCTGGCGCTGGGTGTGACAGAAGCCGAAGCCGCAGAATTGATTGCACCCTACGGGGCTAAAGTGTCCCTTGCGGCGATCAACTCCCCCACCAGCGTCACCATTGCCGGTGACGCAGACAGCCTGGAATGCATCCGGGTTACAGCAACCGAGCGCAAACTGTTTGCGCGGGCACTGGATGTAGCGGTGCCCTATCACAGTCCGGTGATGGAACAGCTGAAACCGGAGCTACGCAAGCACCTAGCAGGCCTGCGTCCGGTGAAGCCTACGACGCCCCTGTATTCAACCGTCACCGGCACTCGAACCGGACAGGCCACCGACACGCGCCTGTTCGATGCGGAATACTGGTGCGACAACGTTCGCGACCCGGTTTATTTTGCCGACGCCTTGCGCTCGGCACTGGCAGACGGGTACACCTTGTTTGTGGAAGTCGGCCCTCACCCTGTACTGCGCCGCGCGATTGAGGATGTATTCAAAGAGCAGGGCTGCGACGCGAATGTAGTTTCGACCCTATGGATGAACAAACCGGAACATACCGCCGTTAAACAAACCATCGCGGACATTTTTACTCACGGTGGACAGGTGGACTGGGCGTTGCGCGAACCCGTCGGCAAGCTAATTCAACTGCCGGGCTATCCATGGCAACGCAAAACCCTGTGGCGCGAATCGTTATGGCAAGCGGAAGACCGGCTTGAGTCACAACAGGATCCACTGTGCAGTGACGACAGGCATGGTGGTAGCCAGGGCGCTGATCTTAACCTCAGCCGTCTAAACTATCTGTTCGATCACAAAGTGGATGGTACGGCCATCATGCCGGCAGCAGGGTTTATTGAGGCACTGTGCCAAAAAGCCCGTCAGTACTGGCCACAACTGGACGAATATAGTGGCTGGACTTTGCGTAATATCGTCATCCAGGAGGCGTTGATTCTGAACCAGGATCGCGCGACTCACCTGACTATCGCTTTCGATGAGTTCACCAACCTGGCCCACCTGATTGCCAATGACGCATTGAATGACAACACTCACGTGGTGCACGCGCAAGCACACCTGTATCCGCTGACAGTGAAACAAACACCCTATCTTAGCGCTAATGTATGGCAGGAATTTGAAGGCGAACCGGTTGCCGTCGATACCCTGTACGAAGAGTTGCAGGCTTTGTCGTTGCAATACGGTCCTGCATTCCGCTCAATCACGGCCTTATCACGAAACAGAGCCCGCGCTGAAGTGCTGGCGTCATTGCAACGGCCCGACTGCGCAGGTGAAGATAGTGCCGTCTACGTTCTGCATCCGGCGCTTCTGGACGGGTGTTTTCAGTCGGCTTTGTGCCTGATGGAGAGTCACGATAACGCTTATCTACCGGTATCACTGGATTCCATTCAAATCTTTGGCTCGGCTCAGGAACGAATTGTCTGCCATGGACGCATTGTTTCCAAAAGTGCCACCCGCATCTTATGCGATTTCGACCTCGCCGATGAACAAGGCAAGATATTTGCCGCTCTCAAAGGGCTCCACTGTGTCGCCCTTCGCGGAGCCCAGACAACGAATCACTTTCCGCAAGGCGACTACCAGCGTATCTGGAACCCTCTGCCACCACTGCAAACGATCGATCAACAGGTTGGGATGCTTACTATTATTGCTAACCCGGCTGATCGTCTGGCGGATGCACTTGCTGAAGTCTGCAGCAGTGTCGGCACCGGGTTTCAGCGCTTCGCCATCAGCGAGCTAAACCATCCAGCGGCCTTAGACGCCACAACCCACATCGCGGTTATTTCAGATGCAGGATTACACACTGCAGCGGACTCAACCGGTCAAAAAAGTGTGGAAAACCTGCTGCTGTTAGTGCAGGAATTCATTCACCGCGAGCAAACTTGCAAGCTGCGGGTAATCACACGTCAGGCGGCTTCGGTGGTAGCAGATGACCTGGTTGTTCCCGCACAAACCGCAGTGGCGGGTTTTGCCAGAGTCGTTCGCAACGAACAGGCAAACCTGCATGCGGCCCTGATCGACGTCGCGCCGGAAGAGGACCTGTTCCACCAGGCTCAATGCCTGTTTGCGGAAATTCTGAATGCGGACTCCATTGACGAAGTTGCGCTGCGCAAAGGCCAACGCTACGGGGTTGAACTAATACGCTCCGCCGCGCTGCAACAGCAGCACAGCACGCAGGTCGATAACGTCGCCGAGTCACCCGTTCTCTTCGTGCAACCGGACCCGAATCATACCGGCGAAAACCACAGCGGATTGCGGGCAAAAATAGTACCGGATGAGGTTGCAGTCGCGGACAATGCGTATCGGATTGAAGTTACCCGTCTGGCTTTCCGTTCCGGCAAGGACGATTTGCTCGCCATCTGCGGCATCGTTTCCCAGGCTGGCTGCGACACCACTTTATTCCAGTCCGGCGACACTGTGTGCGGACTGATTCCCTGCCGCCCGGCATCGCGGGTTGTGGTTGCAGAACCGGATGCGATTCTCGTTAAAACCGCAAACCCGTCCGATCATTCTCTTTTGACGGAATCGGCTTTGCCGGCAACCGCACTGGTGATTGAAGCACAGGCGCTATTGATCCTGCACTCCTGTGAAATCCCGCCCGATGCATTGGTGCTGCTGGATAACAGTGCACTGGGAGAGGCGCTGCATCGCCGTCTGACCCGCAGCGGCGCAACCGTGATTCCTTTCAGTACCTACGATACAACGTCCGATACCCGCTTTGATTTGATCGCAGGCCCTCTTGCCCAATGGAGCAAACAGGTGGGCTTCAGCGGCCTGCAGGACGGAGGCTGCTTGGTGGACATCAGTGAGACTGAAACACCTTTTGCCATTCCCCGGCACTGTGCTCAGTTCATTCGAGTGCCCACTGATTTAGCAGCCATGAAAAAGAACCGCCATTTCATGCCGGCCCTGGAACGTGTGGTCGAGGAAGCCCAGACCGGTGATCTGCCGTTACCGGCAGAAGTAACAATTAATGACGTACTACAGCAGACTGGCAAGCTCGATTCAGCGGCCTGGATTGAAGTCCGGATACAAGGCCAGCAAGCGCCGTTCGCCGCCGTCATTCCCGAGCTGCCGCGCTTTTCAAAACAGGGTGTTTATCTGGTTACCGGTGGCTTCAGCGGACTCGGTGCCCAGCTGGCACAGTGGCTGGCCTGCAACGGCGCTGGCCACATTGCTCTGGTCGGACGCCGCGGCTTGGCATCACCCGGCGCCGATGAGTTGATTCTCAACTTGCAGCAACACGGAGCCATTGTTCGAGGCTACGCTGTGGATATGGCAGATACCGCTGCCGTACATCAACTGATGCACTCACTTTGTTTTGGTGATCTCCCATTAAAAGGCGTATTCCACGCCGCCGGTGTGCTCGAAGATCAGTTAGTGTCAGAACTGAAAAAAGAGGACATCGCCAAAGTGATGGAAGTAAAAGCCGGCGGTGCGCATAGCCTCCACTGCTGCCTGCAGGAAATGCAAACCGAAGTGGAACACTTTGTGTTGTTTTCTTCCATCGCCAATCTGGTCGGAAACAGTCGCCAGGCCAACTATTGTGCCGCCAACGGTTTTCTTGACGGCCTGGCGCATCAACGTCGGGCAATGGGATTAAACGCGCTCAGCATCAACTTCGGCGCCATTGCGGAAGTGGGCATGCTCGAAGGTGACGACCGCGTTGGTCAACACCTCACCCAAATCGGATTGGCGCCTCTGCCAGTGGATATTGCATTACGCGGCCTGGGCGTTGCGCTGATGCAAAAGCAAACCCAGATTGCCATCGCAGAGAACATTGCCTGGGAACGCTGGGCTGCCTATGAAGTGGTGGGCGGCGCATCCGCGACGTTCAGCAAGCTGGTGGAACAATGCAGGAACGCTCAGGGCGGAGACGCTTCATTGGTCGATCAACTTCATCTTGCGGTAAAAACCATGCCGGAGGACGAAGGCCGCGACACTCTGCGGGCCCTGATTGCCGACGTTATCGCATTAACACTGAAAACGTCGGCTGACCGTCTTAAACCCGATCTGGCGTTTGATGCTTTTGGTGTGGACTCACTGATGTCCACTGAAATTCAGGTTCAGTTAGATCAAGCCATTGGCATCAACTACTCGGTGGTGGAATTGCTGGGCCACTCCACCATCAACAGTCTGGTTGATAAAGCCTTCAATGAAATCAATACCGATGCGACTCAATAGCCGCGCGGTATCCGACAGGTTAATACCCCACTACCGAACCAAAGAGAGAATTGAAATGACGACTCAAAACACATCCATCGATAACTTACTCAGTCAGATCCGCTCTAAAATGGGCTCTACGCCGATCCGGGACCAGAGCCAAAGCAACGCAATACTTAGCCTGGAAGCGTACGTAGAGGACTATGCAGAGTACGCCCTTTTGCAACGTATTCATTCCCTATATCACCGGGACTCCGCGTTGCGAAACCCCTACTTTCAACCACGTAGCGGCACTGTATCCAGCGTGCTGCAGATTGAAAACAAGGATTATGTCACCTTTTCTAATTATAACTATCTCGGACTATCCAACGACGCCAGAGTAAAAGCCGCCGCTTGCGAAGCAATTGAAACTTACGGCACTCATGCCGGCGCTGCACGTATGGTGGGTGGCGAAATTGAACTGCACCGCGAACTGGAACAGGCGCTGGCGGAATTCACCGGGTTTGAAGCCACCGCGGTGGCCGTCGGTGGCTATAGCACCAACGTCTCTGCCATTGGTTACCTGCTCGATAAGCGGGATCTGATCATTCACGATGAATACATGCATAACAGTGGCGTTATGGGGGCGGTTATGTCCGGCGCCAAACGTATTGCCTTTCCGCACAATAATATGGACGCCCTAAAACGACTATTGGAAGACAATCGCAGTCAACACCGCAAAACCGTAATCCTGGTCGAAGGCGCTTACAGCATGGACGGTGATCTGATCAATTTGCCTGCGGTGGTTGAATTGAAAAATCAATTCAATGCCTGGCTTATCATTGACGAAGCCCATTCCTGTGGCACCGTCGGTGCCAGCGGCCGGGGCGTATGCGAACACTTCAATGTACCGGTATCCGAAGTGGAATTAATCGTCGGCACGCTATCGAAAAGTTTTGCCAGCTGCGGCGGGTTTTTAGCCGGATCAAAAAAATTAATCGAACTGTTACATCACTTCTGCCCCGGACTTTTGTTGTATAGCACAGGCATCAGCCCTGCCAATGCAGCAGCGGCGTTGGCCGCAGTACGCATTGCAACGGCGGAACCGGAACGGGTTACGAGGCTACAAAACAATGCCGTTTTGTTCAAACAATTAGCTCAGCAGAAGGGTCTGGACTGCCGTACTTGTATACCCGGTGTGCCGATCGTACCCATGATGATTGAAGATGAAAAAGCCCTCCAACTGATGTCATTGCTTTTGGAGAACCAGTTTATTGCTCACGCAGTAATGCACCCGGTTGTACCCAGGGAAGCAGCTCGCCTGCGTTGCTTTATCAGCGCCGATCACGAAGAAAGCCAGATGATCCGCATGCTGGATATCATCGCCCGCGAAACGTCGGGCAATCATTAATCGGAAGCTCATTAGCTAAACACTCACCCGCTTTTAAAGGATTAAATTATGTTTAAGTTAACTCAATTCAAACTAACACAGTGCGCGTTCATCATCTCTTCACTGTTGGCGGCATCAACCACCATGGCCAATACCAGCACCACCGACAAGGCGGCACGAGGCAGCGAAATCGCAAGCAGTGTCGACCGCCATGACGCCGGATTTGAAGACTATGTCGTGACCGGTAAAATGACCGTGAAGCGACCCGGCGGCATCAGCGCCACTCGGGAATTTGAAATGAACACACTGGAACTGCGAGACGATGGCGATAAACGCCTGGTGGTATTTTCACAACCCAGAGATCTGGCCGGGTTTGTTTCACTGACACACACCCACCCCAGTGCGCCGGACGATCAGTGGATTTTTCTGCCGGCAACCAGCCGCTCCAAGCGCCTGGCCTCACGCGATAAAACCGGTTCGTTCGCTGGATCCGAGTTTGCCTATGAAGATATCGCCACCTGGGAGCTTTCGAACTACCACTATGAATTTATCCAGGACGAACCTTGTGGAGAACCGGTAACCACCTGCCACACCATCGCAAACATTCCCAAATACACGTACTCCGGCTATGAAAAACTGGTGGAAACCATTGATCCGCGCATCTGGCAACCGGTGCGTATCGTCTATTTTGATCGCCAGGGTCGTGAGCTAAAACGCCTGGAGTTTTTTGACTATCAGGAATACGAGGGCAAACACTGGCGCCCCGGCCGTATCGTGATGACCAACGCACACGATGGTTCGGAATCGGAAATCCTATGGCAAAACTATCGCTTTAAAACCGGTTTGCGCGATGCGGACCTGCGCGAAGCCCGTCTGGAGTATTGGTCGCGATGAAACGGCCCGCGCTCGCGACAAAAGCGCTGCCTTATGCAGCGCTTTTACCACCACTGCTGTTATCGCCGTTGCTTTTGGTTTCCAATTTGGGTGCGGCCCAGACACCGAGGGGGAACATCGGTTTCGATGCAATGTATTTTGCCGAGCAGCCCCTGCTTCCCGATCAAAGCGGACAATCGGTGCAACCGGGTCTGTCCGGCGATCTGGATTGGTCAACCGATCTGTCCGACGATATACGAGTGGATCTCGGCACCCGTCTACACATCACACCCGATGCAGAAAACGAGGTTACTGGTGATGTAAAAGAAGCAGTTTTTCTAACACGGGTAAAGGCGTTTGATATCAAGCTCGGTGTATTGCAGGAAAACTGGAGAGTACTTGAAGCCTGGAGTCCGGTGGATCTGGTAAACCAGCGGGATATGGTTGAGGACTTCCGCGGCAAGGTCAAATTGGGGCAGCCGGGTGTTTCGGTAAATACGTTCTATAACGACGTTGTTTTCACTGCTTTGGCGTTACCGTACACCCGGGAGAGACGCATAGCAGACGGCAGCGACCGGCTCAGAACACTGCCCGCTCCATTATTGGACAGCACCTTTGAAAACGGACAATCCGATATCGGTTTTGCACTCCGCCTGCAGTACCGAATCGGGGACTTTGACTTGGGCTTATCCCGCTACCAGGGACATACCCGTGAACCGCTCTACCAACCGGTTTTTCAGAATTCGACACTAAGCGGATTTAACGAACGGTATGAAGACATCGCTCAAACCGGTTTGGAATTGCAATACGTAGTGGGCGACACGGTGCTGAAAGCCGAAGTAATTTATCAATCCGGTGCCACAGACAGCTTCGTCGGCAGTGGCATCGGTTCCGAAACCACCTTTAACCAGATCGGTAATGGTTTCGATTCCATTACGGTTTACGCCGAGGGTTATTATGACACTCGCAATGACGCGGCACCGCTAACGCCGTTTCAGCGGGATGTGTTTGTCGGCCTGCGCTATAACACCAATGACGTAAACGACTCACTGTTGGACCTTCGCTACACCCACGATTTCGAATTCGATTCAGATCTGATTGAGCTCCGCGCCTCCCGGCGTCTGGGCAGCTCACACACACTTTCCGCACAAATTCTTTTACCGCTGTCGGTGTCTGAGGATCCCGCGTTACGAGGATTTAAGCAAGACAAGTACTTTCAGCTCAGCTGGGTCTGGTACTGGTAAACGTTAAACCAATTTTAAAAACATATTGTTAATAGGGAGATGACGAAAATGAGTAACACGATCCAAACCAAACTGAACAAGGCTGTTTTTTGCTATGCCACCTGGCTAGTAAAAAATCCCGCGAAGGTACTTCTGGGTTCGTTGATATTGGCACTGATATTTATGTCCGGTCTGTCACAGCTTACATTCAGAAGTGATAACCGGGTGTTCTTTGCCGACAACAACCCGGACCTGATTCAGCTAGAACAGTTTGAACAGTTTTATGGCCGCGATGATAATTTAATTATTGTTATAAAAGCCGAAACCGGCGACCTGTTTACCCCGCAACGGCTGGCCGCTATCAACACCATAACCGATGCCGCCTGGACGTTGCCCGATATCAAACGCGTAGATTCGGTCACTAACTTTCAGCGGGTTCGCGCGCTGGGCGACGATATTGAAATTGACCACCTGGCGCGCGCCGGTGATGTATTAACGGTGAGCGAGGCGAAACAACTCAAAGCCGATGCCGCACTGGAACCGCTATTACAAGATCGCCTGCTTTCGCAAGACGCTACGCTGGGCCTTATTGTTGCGCAATTCCGTTTTCAAGCCGATACCGCATCCGCTCAGTCGGAAGCCGCCATGGCGGCTGGCCACAAGCTACTTGAACAATACCAAAAAGCTTATCCTGAACTAGAGCTGGGCTTGTCCGGTTCGGTGGCGCTGGACCATGCATTTGTGGAAGCCAGTACCTTCGATAGCTCGGTTTTATTACCAATTATGGTCATTGCATTATTGCTCATCATTGCATTCTCTCTGCGCTCCGCCGCCGGTGCCTTCGCCACGTTTCTGGTGATTGCATTCAGTACCCTATGTGCTCTGGGCTTAGCTGCCTTAATGGGGGTTCCTCTTTCATCGCCCAGTGTCATTGCACCCAATATTATCCTTACGCTGGCAACCTGTGATTGTATTCATATGTGCGCCGGAATGAAGCGGCTACGCGGTGCCGGATACGATAAACACGAGTCCGTAAAAAGATCGCTGCTCGAATGCTGGTGGCCCGTAACATTGACCACGATTACCACTGCAGTGGGATTCCTGACGCTGGTGTTCAGCGCAGTACCGCCGTTTGCACATCTGGGCATCATTGTTGCTATCGGCTGTCTGATGGCCTGGCTATTTTCCGTGACCTTCTTTCCCGCCCTACTCTGTCTATTGCCCTGGCGTGGCAGAACGGCGTCTCTTCCTGCCGAACAGTTCAGCGCGAGCATCGCCCGGCTGGTAACACGCAAACCACTTTTTATCGTCACCACCGTCTGCGTTGCTACTGTCACTCTGGGCACCCTGGCCTTTACTAACGTACTGGATGATCGCTACGTCCGCTACTTCGATCAAAGTTACGATTTTCGCGTGGCCACGGACCGGATGAACGAAGATCTCGGCGGATTTTATGTGCTTGAGTTTTCTCTGGACTCGCAACAAGCGGGCGGTATTTCAAGCCCACAATACCTGCAACAAGTGGATGCATTTGCCCAGTGGTTACGAACACAGCCGGGCGTGACCCATGTACACGGGCTACCGGATATAATGAAAACCATCAACCGGGCGATGCAGGGTGGCGCAAGCTCCGAGTTCCGGCTTCCGGCAAACCAGGACCTGGCAGCCCAATATCTGGCGCTGTATGAAATGTCCTTGCCCTTTGGCAGCAACCTCCGCAATCAGCTAACGGCAGACAAACGCTATGCACGCCTTTCGGTCAGCCTGAACGACATTTCCACCGGAGAAATGACGGATCTGCAACAACGAGCGGAAGCCTGGGCATCCCGTCATACCAAACTGATTGCTGACTCTGCAAACGCCACCGGCACTTCTATTTTGTTTGCTCATATCGGCAACCGCAATATCACGGAAATGCTGCGCGGTATGGCCATCGGCGTTGGGGTAGTCTGGCTGATTTTTATTTTGGCATTCCGGTCACTCTCTCTGAGTCTGATCGGAACCATCGCCAACTTTGCGCCCTGTCTGGCCACACTGGGCATCTGGGCTTTGATCAACGGCGAAGTGGGCATGGCGGTGGCCACCGTCGCGTCGGTTACTTTTGGTATCGTGGTTGACGCCACCATTCACATGCTAACCGCTTATTCCCGATTGCGAAGGGAAAACAATCTTAGCTCAGCCGCCGCTGTGCAGGGCACATTCCAAAACGTTGGGCCGGGACTGATCGCCATGACCCTGTCCCTTGCTACCGGCTTTATTTGCCTGGCGTTCTCAGGATTCCAGATCAATGCCTGGATGGGGATGATGGCCGCGCTCACCATTGTCGTGGCGTTAATATTCGACCTGTTGTTTATACCTGCATTATTACTGGTATTGAAACCGGACCATAAAGCTGCCCCCGTAACGGTATTGGAGGCGCCATAAAATGAATAACTCTGCCTTTTTTGTAACTCCGAAAAAAACACCCGGCGCCGCTGTTCGCTTGTTCTGTTTTCCTTTCGCAGGTGGCGATATCGCCACCTATCTGCCCTGGCTGGAATTACTGGATCCACGTCTTGAGCTTGTTATTGTTCAATTACCCGGGCGCGGCAAAAGGCAACACGAGAAGCCCTTTACTCAAATGGAACCCTTGGTGGATGCCCTTTTTGCTGCGATGTTTTCCGCCATTGACAAGCCCTTTGCTTTCTTCGGTCACAGCATGGGCAGTAAAATTGCGTTTGAATTGGCAAAACGCCTGCAACAGAATCAATTTCCATGCCCGCGCCACTTTTTTGCTTCGGGCTGCGCTTCGCCCTGCTTATCGCGCCGAATTGCGCCGGTTCACCGCTTGCCCGATACCGCCTTCATCCAACGCCTAACTCAGCTTTCAGGCGTTCCGCAGGCCGTACTCGACAACCGGGAACTGATGCAGTTTTTATTACCAATGCTAAGGGCCGACTTTAAACTGGTGGAAACGTACGTTGGCAAAGCCGACACGAAAATCCCCTCCCGGATAACACCGCTGGGAGGGGCAAACGATGTTCTGGTGGACACAGACGAATTGCAACAGTGGACTGACCATTTTGAACAGTCGAACGCGGTTCGCGTCTTCCAGGGGGGGCATTTTTATCTACATCAATTTAGTAACGAGGTGACGCAGACGATCAACTCGACGCTGTTTCAGAATATCGAGCACAATGACACCGCGCTTATGCCGCAGGCTGTCGCAGCTTGTCCCTGATGTTCATCAATACCTCACCGTATTTATTATTACCGCGGCGATCACGGCCGCACCCCCAGAAATAGTCGTATGCGCTGTTCTCTACTAGTTTTTTATCTGCTGTGGCCAGCAGTTCATCGGCCACATTTGAATAACTCATACATTTGGTATAGACAGCGCGAGTCATATAAACAACCTTCACCTTTGCCCAATCTTTACGTGGCTTTCTTAACCACTTACGGCCAAGTTTTCGCGCTTGCTTGGGCGTTTCCGTCAAACGGATCTTCTCCTGCCAGCTTTCGTCTTCGAATTTCATGGCCTGATAGTAGTGCTCCACTGTGGGCCACTGCTTACCCTCCAGCTTAAAAGGATGGTCCGACCAGGCCCCCAGATTCTGGTTAACATCGGCACGAGAAAAATAAATTGAGTTGGTATCGGTTTCCGCAAACAGCCCGCCAGACATAATTAGCGACTGCCCCATATTTTGGCCACGGCTCTATCATTACCCAACAGCCCCACGGTCAGGCCGACAAAACTGACCAGCCCAAACACAACGGCGGGGAACAGGTAACCGACGTCTCCGCCCCGATTGATCACCAAGACCAGACTGGCAAGGCCAAAGAAAAGTGCACTAAGAAATATCAGAATTTTGCGATGGGAAGGCTGGTAGACGTATTCGTCGCTGCCTGATTCAAAGGCTTTCAGAATGGGTGAAAAGAGTTTTCTTAGCGGTTGCTTCATGATCTCAGACGGGATAATGGGATTGCCATTCAGTTTACCCGCCTGGATGTCCGCTTACCAGCCGCGGCTTATTTGGTCCATTTTTGGCGCAAGTGGTCGGGGCCTATGTCATGCACTGTGTAGCCCTCGGGATGAGTCTGGTTCTGAATCAGCGTACTTAGTTGCGGGTATTTGTGTTTCGGCAGAAAGCGCAGCAACCGGGCACGCATCCGCAACATCCTCTCCACCCTGCGACGGGTGCCCGCACCGGGGACGGGGTAGTTCATCGCCGTTAACAAATACATTCATCCTGGAGAGGTGATCCGCTTAGGTTGGCCCTGTGCGCTCAATCAAGTAAGCAGCCTCAGCCGTGCATACGATTCCAGGCGTCCAGCGCAGCCACCTTGTATGCTTCCGCGAAGGTCGGATAATTGAATACTGCACCGACCAGATAGTCCAGCCCTCCGCCCAGAGCAATCACCGCTTGCCCGATATGAACCAACTCTGTTGCCGCATCCCCGACGATATGAACACCCAGCAAGCGTTCATCTTCGAGACTGAAAAGCAACTTAAGCAAGCCGTCTGCGCCGCCCTGAATCTGACCTCTGGCAATTTCATTCAGGCGTGCCATACCACATTCGTAGCGCACGCCTTCGTTACGCAATTGTTGCTCCGTCTTACCCACCATACTGATCTGGGGAACGGAATATATGCCGTAGGGATAAAGTTCATGGTGATTATCAAGGGGACGGCCAAAGGCATGACAGGCCGCTCTGCGCCCCTGCTCAGCCGATGTTGACGCCAATGCCGGAAAGCCGATCAGATCGCCCACTGCATAGATATGGGGTATTTCTGTGCGGAAATGCGGATCCACACGCAAACGACCTTTTTCGTCAGCGGACAGGTTAACATTCTCTAGCCCCAGCTTATCCGTGTTCCCGATTCGCCCGGCGGTCACCATCACCCCCTCACTGACAATGCGTCTTCCGCTGTTCAACAGGATTTCCACTTTGCCATCAATATTCTGCAGGGTTTCTATTCTGTCACCCAGTCGCAGGCTGATACCGTGATGAATCAGCTCATGCTTGAAGTGATCAATAATATCTTCATCCAGAAAATCCAAAATTGCGTTACGACCGTCCACCAAGGTTACCTTGATATTCAAAGCACTGAAGATCGTCGCATATTCAACTCCAATCACACCGGCCCCGACCACCGTCAACGTGCGAGGCAAATGCTTTAATTTCAAGATGCCATCACTATCAAAAATAGTGCGATCATCAAAGGCGAATTCTTCCGGCCGGCTCGGCACCGTACCCGTTGCCAGAATGATATAGTCCGCGCTATAACAGGCGCTTGCGCCCGAGGCTTCGTCTACCCTGATTGTGTGGTCATCAACAAATGCTGCGTGGCCGGAGATCAGGTGAACCCGATTTCGTTCGAGCTGGTGGCGGATGATTTCAATTTGTTGATTGACTGTCAAATTCAGCCGGTGCATCAGGTCATCCAGGGTAATATCCTGTTTCACCCGATAACTTTGTCCATACAGGGCTTTCTGTCGCCACCCACTCATAAACAGGACTGTTTCACGCAGTGTCTTACTGGGAATGGTGCCGGTGTGGGCCGTTACCCCTCCCAATACAGTCTGTCGTTCAACCAAGGCAACATTCTTGCCAATTTTTGCAGCCTGAATAGCGGCCCGCTGACCGCCCGGCCCACTGCCGATGACAATAAGATCAAAATGCAGCATACACCCCCCTAACACAGCTATAAACGTTGGTAGAGCGCCGTTATTAGATTGTTGGAAAACCTCTGTTCTATCACGCTTTTATGACAGTATGATTCAGCGCAGCGGCCACCGCTTACCCATCACTTGCCCTTATTGGCCGCCAGATTTATCCCCCCCAAATTCGACTGTCATCGTTACGACATGTTGGCGCAATAAACTTGGTCGTTCACGGATGATAATTTGCGCGTTTTCAGTTAGGCCCCATTTCATAAGACCATGTTCCGCTTTCGATTTTCATAGACCATATGAAGGAGTTCTCTGTGAGTAAGATAAAAACAACCGCTTCAATTCTTTGTGCCGTGTGGCTTGGATTACTGGGCAATCAGGCCTCTGCCGAAGTACGTATGCAAGGGTCCGGCGCCAGCTTTCCCTTTCCTATTTATTCAAAATGGTTTCGCGACTTCAGCAAAGCCAACGACAACGTCCGGGTTGACTACCAATCCAAAGGCAGTGGCGCCGGCATCCAGGATTTCACTAACCAGGTCGTCGATTTTGCTGGCAGTGATGCCGCTATGAACGATGAAGAGATCGGTCAGACGAAAAAAGGGGTAGTGTTACTGCCGATCACTGCTGGTGAAATCGTGCTGACTTACAATCTTCCCGGGGTAAAAGAGTTAAAACTTCCCCGCGATGTATACCCGCTGATTTTTACCGGAGAAGTTACTCAGTGGAACGACCCGCGTATCGCGAACGCAAATCCGGGCACCAAACTTCCCGACAAGAAAATCACGGTGGTGGTACGCTCCGACTCGTCCGGCACCACCTATGTGTTCACCGGCCATCTGGCCACCATCAATTCAGCCTTTAAAGACAAAGTGGGTCAGGGAAAATCGCCGCAATGGCCCGGCAAAACCCACTTTGTTAAGTCCCCTAAAAACGATGGTATTACTGCTACCGTGAAACAAACACCTGGAGCCATAGGTTATATCGAATACGGCTATGCGAAACTGACCGGCGCACCCAGTGCTCTACTGGAAAATAAATCCGGCAAATTCGTACAACCCAGTGACCAGTCCGGTTCCGCCGCGCTGGCCAGCGCAGAGTTTCCTGATGGCACACTACCAGGTAGCGATGATGTTCCCGATCTGCGGGCCTGGGTATTCGATCCCAAGGGCGCTGATGCCTACCCCATTGCATCATTCACTTGGCTGATGTTCCCTAAGGATATGCCGGACGACAAAGCAAAAGCAGCCCGTGATCTGGTTGAATACTGCCTCACGGAAGGACAGGAAAGTGCCAGCTCACTCGGTTATGTGCCCCTGCCCGATAACGTACGTGAAACAGTTCGCAAAGCGGCACAACTGATTCAATAACCCCAATACACTAGCGGACGGCAGTGATGCGTCCGTTAGTGTCAAACACGAGTTGTATTATGGCTGAAAATCCTTTTAATCCTGGCGCAACTTCCGGTCCCATTTGTAATCCGCCTTCGCGCAGGGAATACACTACCGACTCCGTTTTCAGAGCCGTTTGTTACAGCGCGGCACTGGTCATTATTGTGCTGCTGATCTACATCGTGCTGGAAATCGGACTTGAGGCGATACCGGCTTTTAAGGAATTCGGTTTCGGATTCATTACCGGCACAACCTGGGATGCTGTCGCCAATCAATTCGGCGTACTACCCGAAATCTGGGGCACCCTGTACAGCTCACTGCTGGCATTGATCATCGGTGGAGTGCTGGGAGTAGCCATTGCAGTATTCCTCACACAGGATTTTATTCCCCCTAAGCTGGCGGTGGTATTTCGCACCATCGTTGAACTGCTGGCAGCGATCCCGTCAGTGGTTTACGGACTGTGGGGCATCTATGTACTGATCCCCATGCTACGTCCCATGTCAGTTTGGCTGAACGAACACCTCGGGTTTATCCCGTTATTCAGCACCGAACTAAACGGACCCGGTTTGGCCCCAGCCGCCCTGGTGCTGGCAATCATGATTTTACCGACGGTCGCGGCCATTTCTGTGGATGCATTGCGGCGTATCCCTTACAAACTTAAAGAAGCTGTTTACGGCATGGGAACCACCCGCTGGGAGGCCATCCTCAAGGTGGTTTTGCCAACTGCGTCTTCCGGCATATTAGCGGCTTTGGTATTGGCTTTCGGGCGCGCATTGGGTGAAACCATGGCGTTGGCCATGCTGATCGGAAACAGTAACCAGATCAATTTATCGTTATTCGCGCCAGCCAACACACTAGCATCGCTGCTGGCATCCTCGTTTCCAGAAGCCGGTGCAATCGAAATACAGGCCCTGATGTACGCCGCCATGGTTCTGCTGGCGATTACTTTTCTGGTCAACGTAGCGGGCTATCAAATTCAGCAAATGACAATGCGTAAATTCGAGGGCAAGCCATGATCGGTGAAAGCGTTAACAGTCAACCGCAACTGAGCCGGGAATGGTTCGAACGGCGGGCTTTGTTTAATTCAGTGATGACCGGGCTGGTATGGTTTGCAGCTCTGCTCGGCAGCGTACCCCTTCTGTCCGTCATTTTTATGCTGGTTATGGAAGGGGGATCTCGGCTGGGCTGGGAAAGCTTTAGCGCACTGCCTCCGGCGGGATTCGATCAGGGCGGCGGCTTCGGGAATGCCATCGTCGGTACACTGGTGATGGTTGCAATCGCCAGCGCCATCAGTATCCCCCTCGGAGTCTTGGCCGCTATTTTCCTGGGCGTGTTATTTCCCCACAGCACAACCGCCAAAGTGGCACGATTTGTTGCTAAAACACTAACCGGTTTCCCTTCGATTCTGGCCGGCGTTTTCACCTATGCAGTGCTCGTCGTTGCCACCGGCTATACGGCGCTGGCCGGTGGTATCGCGTTATCGGTGTTGATGCTGCCTACCGTAGTGCTGGCCGCCGAGGAAGCGTTGCGGCAAGTGCCACAGAAAATGTCCGATGCCGCCTACGGTATGGGCTGCACCCGAACTCAGGTTATTCTTAAAATCGTATTGCCAACAGCGCTGCCCGGCGTTATGACCGGAGTGTTATTGGCGGTAGCAGGCGCTGCAGGTGAATCAGCCCCTTTATTATTCACCGCGCTGTTTTCCAATTATTACATTTCAGATTTAATGGAACCCACCGCATCCCTATCCATCTTAATTTATAACTTTTCTGCCATGCCCTTCGAAAATCAGATTGAGCTGGCCTGGACTGCATCCCTTACCCTGGTGCTCATTGTTTTAGTGTTCAACATCCTGGCGCGCATGATCGGGCAACCCAAGATTTAACGACAAGAGGTTCAATATGGTAACTGCAACTGCACATTCGATAACGAAACCCATCGGGGTTGAAGCGAACAGCAGCGATAATGTAATCGACTGCCATCTGGAAGAAATTCATTACGGCGACTTTCTTGCCGTGCGCAACAGCCAGGTGCCCATCAAAAAAGGCGGCATCACCGGTTTTATCGGCCCGTCTGGATGCGGTAAAAGTACCGTGTTACGTAGCCTCAACCGCATGAATGATTTGATACCCAGCTTTCGGCTGAAGGGCACAGCCACTTATCATGGCAGTGACATTTACGCCAAGGGTGTCGATCCGGTTTTAGTTCGGCGCTACATCGGCATGGTGTTCCAACAACCCAACCCTTTTTCCATGAGCATTTTTGACAACGTGGCATTCGGCTTACGCCTGAATCGCTATAAAGGCGATATCGCTGAGCGGGTTCAGCTCGCCCTGGAACGATCAGCACTCTGGACCGAAGTAAAGGATAAACTACAGAGCAGCGGACTGTCGTTATCCGGTGGCCAGCAACAGCGGCTCTGTATTGCGCGGGCTATTGCAACAGAGCCCGATGTTTTGTTGATGGATGAACCCTGTTCCGCGCTCGACCCGATTGCAACCCGGCAAATTGAAGAATTAATGCTGGAACTCAAGAAAAACTATACCGTAGCCCTGGTCACCCACAACATGCAACAAGCAACTCGGGTTGCCGATTACACCGCTTTTTTTGGCGTCGACATTTCCCAATCGGGGCGCACCGGGCATCTGGTGGAAATGGGCTTGACCGAACAAATTTTTAACGATCCGAAGCAGGAATTGACCAAACAATATGTCGCCGGCGAATTCAGCTAAAAAAAAGCTACACGCAACGCGCCTGGATCTGCAAGCGATAGAAAACTCGCTGATCGCTGTTCAGACCAATTTCGATGCGATCAATAAAACACTGTGCGAGCCACGTACCCCGTTAACCGACGAAGTACTGGGCAACATGATGGCGGCCTATCGTTTTATTGACACAGCATTGGCAGAGGACCTGGCACTACTGGAATTAGGTCAATCCACCAGTCTGCTCGAACTCAACAGACTGGTTCTGTTCGGAGACAAACCCGAGAACCAACAACAACAATCCGATCAGATCAAAGCCACCCAAGAACATTTCTATCAGCTCTCCGATTACGGCGGTGTGGGTGAACTGATCGAATGGCTCCGGCTGCATGATCATAAAAACATCTGGTGGACTGCGGCGGGACTGTATATCCACATCATCAGCCAGCCGCAGTTATTTATAGAAGGGAATCACCGCACCGGCGCGATACTCATGAGCTATTTACTCTGTAAAAACGGCAAACCGCCCTTTGTTTTATCCGTGGACAATGCTCGAGCCCATTTCGACCCTTCAAGCTTGGCAAAAGGCATGCACAAACACGGTGTTCGTTCATTGCTTATGATACCAAAGCTAAAAAAGCGGTTGGCACGCAACCTAAAACAAAGTGCTGTGCCGGATTATTTATTGAGTAGCGCCGAGTAAATATCGATACCGACTCAGCGCAGCATTCCATTACTGTGCTGAGGTGCTCTCCAAAGCAGCTATGTCTTGTAATATACCACTCCAAAGATTGATGCGAGCCTGGATTGCATTTTGAGCTGCGCAATTCGCCAGCCGAATTTTATCGGGCTCACCACGAGTGACTTGCTGCAACAGTTTCTGGGCAGCAGGCCCATGCTCATCGCCATCCAACTCAATGTGCCTGTCCAAATACCATCTCAGTTTATTCACCGATAGGTCGGACACATCCCACCGATTGATTAATGCATTAAACATGTCCGGAATGGGGTCTTCTCTTCCATACAAAAAATAACTCGCTACTTCTACGATCGACCCTCCCATAGAAATATTCAGGGTCTCAGTAACGAACCGGGCGATATACTCTGGCACGTTCGCTAGATTTAAGGCCTCCTCAACTTCTTTTCCATTTTTCAGAAGAAAAAGGAAATTATCAAAAACTGCAGTGGACGCCCCCACTTCTTTCATTGCATCAAGATACATTTCCAAATGGCTTTGCGCTTGCCCTTCTTGGCTCAGGTCACTTTCTTCGTTCAGGATAATCTCATTAACAAATCTTGCGGAGCTTGCATCCTCGGGTGGAAACCAGGGTAGCTGGGTGCAAGTCAATGCAATCTGCAGACTTTTTGCCAAACTCATAAAATCCCATACGGCAAAAACGTGCGCTTCCATAAACACTTGCAACGCACGGACATTTACCACCGCGCCATATAAATCATGACTAAGTAACTTTTCCTTCAAGCACTCCAGATCCCCATTGGAAGCTGTAAAAATAATATCGCTTTCACAGCGGGGTTTGGAGAATAGATTGTTCCCTGTTATCGCGTTCATATGATGCCTTAAACCTGTTCTGGATTGAATTAAATTAGCGGCAACTCGCTCATTAAAAAGTCGCATTACCGTTCCGATCGCAGAAAATAGTATATCGGCAGTAGCGCAGATTCCGAAGCACACTCTGCACGAATTAATCATGACTGCCCGTTACACCAAACCACCGTTTTCTACAAATCGTTTATTACTATAAATGCCGCGGGATTTTCGTTCCAGCATTAAATAAATAGTTTTAACGGCGCTGTCGAAATAATTTACACACCACATGATTTTCAGCACCAAATGAGGAAACCGGACACAGCAGACCTTTAATATTGACGCACATCAATCCGCTCAATAATATAAATCGCCTTTGCTGGACGCCGCGTTACTTTTACCCTTAGCCATTGCCACGGGGTGTGGCGGAGATGGCCTACCCAATCACGTCGGCTCTATAACCTTGAATACAATTCCGGATTCAAACCTCACATGACCTTGGCGCACGATCGACTGTATGTCACCGACGCTCACGGCCTGAATATATTAAGCTTGGCAGATCCGGCATATCCGACACTTGCCCCCCTACTGCAAGGCAACCTATCGTCATGGGCCTGACGCCCCTAGCAGCACCCCCAACAGCTTTGACACTGCAAGGCAACTATATCTATATCGGTTCATATGGGGGCGTTCTGGATATCTACCGCCGCTAAGCTTGCCGTCCTGATAACCTCTTGAGAAAATAAAAAGCCCTGTCCGCCAAAGCGCGGTCAGGGCTTTTTATTACGATCAATTCATACACAAAACATATGGGAAAAACGCCTATCAGATTAAACGATTTAGGGATAGGGTTTAGTGAAAACAAGCAAAAGTGACCGAAGATAATCTAAAAACGGGCCGGAGAAGAGCGTTTTTTTATCCCAAACACCAAAAAGAGTCGAATTTCATCAATTTTCATTCGAATAGATTGTCGATCTCCGGTATATTGCCCCCAATTTTCCTGCCCATAAATTAGAGACGCAAGATGACTGATTTATCACATTACAGAAATATAGGTATCTTCGCTCACGTTGATGCCGGTAAAACCACCACAACAGAGCGTATTTTGAAACTGACCGGTAAGATCCATAAGACCGGTGAGGTGCACGACGGTGCCGCAACCACTGACTTTATGGAGCAGGAACAGGAACGCGGTATCACCATCCAGTCAGCAGCGACCACCTGCTTTTGGAAAGATCACCGCTTTAATATTATCGACACCCCCGGACACGTTGACTTCACTATCGAAGTATACCGATCGCTGAAAGTCCTTGACGGCGGCGTCGGCGTTTTCTGTGGTTCTGGTGGCGTAGAACCCCAATCCGAAACCAACTGGCGTTACGCCAACGAATCCGAAGTTGCCCGCATCATCTTCGTCAACAAGCTCGATCGCATGGGTGCAGACTTCCTCAAAGTGGTCAAGCAGGTTGAAGATGTGCTAGGCGCACACCCGCTGGTTATGACCCTGCCAATTGGTCGTGAAGACGAGTTCTGCGGCGTTGTTGACGTTCTGACCCAGAAAGCCATTATTTGGGATGACTCCGGCTTACCGGAAAACTTTGAAGTCAAAGACATTCCTGAAGACATGCTCGACCTGGTTGCCGAATACCGCGAGAAAATGGTTGAAACAGCCGTTGAGCAGGATGACGAGCTGATGGAAGCCTATCTGGATGGCAACGAGCCCTCCATAGAGGACATCAAGCGCTGCATTCGTAAGGGCACCATTAATCTGGACTTCTTCCCCACCTTCTGTGGTTCTGCATTCAAGAACAAAGGTATCCAACTGGTACTGGACGGGGTTGTGGATTACTTGCCTAGCCCGACCGAAGTGGTCCCTCAGCCGCTGACAGATGAAGAAGGCAACGAAACCGGTGAAGTCGCCACCGTTGACCCGAAAGAGCCACTCCGCGCCTTGGCATTCAAAATCATGGATGACCGCTTCGGAGCCCTCACCTTCGTGCGCATTTATTCCGGTAAGATCGAAAAAGGCGACACCATCCTGAATTCATTCACCGGCAAAACCGAGCGAGTCGGCCGCATGGTGGAAATGCACGCCAATGACCGCAACGAAATCAGTACGGCACAAGCCGGTGATATCATTGCCATCGTTGGTATGAAAAACGTGCAAACCGGTCACACGCTGTGTGATCCCAAGCACCCCTGCACACTGGAAGCCATGGTATTCCCGGATCCCGTTATCTCCATCGCCGTTGCACCAAAAGACAAAGGCGGCTCCGAGAAAATGGGTATTGCCATCGGCAAGATGGTAGCGGAAGACCCTTCATTCCAGGTCGAGACCGATCAGGAAACCGGTGAAACCATCCTTAAAGGCATGGGCGAGCTGCACCTGGACGTTAAAGTGGACATCCTCAAACGTACCTACGGTGTTGAGCTTGTAGTAGGAAAGCCGCAGGTTGCCTACCGCGAAACCATTACACAGGCGATCGAAGATACTTACACCCACAAGAAGCAATCCGGTGGTTCCGGCCAGTTCGGGCGTATCGATTACCGCATCAAACCAGGCGAGGCCAACACCGGCCTGACTTTCAGCTCGACTGTCGTGGGTGGTAGCGTTCCCAAGGAATTCTTCCCTGCCATCGAAAAAGGCTTCAAGGTCATGATGCTGGAAGGTCCATTGGCTGGCTTCCCCATGCTGGATGTTGAAATCGAGCTCTACGACGGTAGCTATCACGCCGTTGACTCCTCGGCTATTGCGTTCGAGCTGGCGGCCAAAGGCGCTTATCGTCAATCCATGCCGAAAGCAGGCCCGCAATTGCTTGAGCCCATCATGAAAGTGGATGTGTTCACTCCGGATGACAACGTGGGCGACGTTATCGGTGACCTTAACCGCCGCCGCGGCATGATCAAAGATCAGAACGCCGGTACTATGGGTGTGCGTATAAAAGCAGACGTGCCCCTGGCGGAAATGTTCGGTTATATCGGACAGCTGCGCACCATGACTTCCGGTCGTGGCCAGTTCTCCATGGAGTTCTCGCACTACTCTGCGTGCCCGCAAAACGTATCTGAAGAAGTCATTGCGGCAACAAAAGAGAAAAAAGCAGCCAAATAACGATCCTGAGCTGCTGATAAAAAAGCCCTGCATTAGCGGGGCTTTTTTATGTTTGGCGCTATCCCATACTCAGGCTCAGTTCCTCCCCGTCCTGTCTTCAATCGTGCAAAAAGTCTATGATAGTGCTCCTTAAAAGCAGTGCGGGGTGATACAGCAATGGGGAAATTCGGTTTTATCGGTTTGGGCAGCCAGGGCGCCCCAATGGCGCAGCGCATGATCGACGCCGGTCTGGACGTTGTACTCTGGGCACGGCGCCCTGAAACCCTGCAACCCTTCGCCGGCACCACAGCCACCTACGCAGACAGCATCGCCTCACTTGCCAAGCAGGTGACCTATTGTGCCATTTGCGTCGTGGATGACCTTGGTGTGCAGCAGGTATGCGAACAACTTATTCCCGCTATGCCCGGTGGTGGCTATCTGGTCGTCCATTCCACAGTGCACCCGCAGTTGTGCCAAAAGTTGTCCCGACAAGCGCACGGGTATGGGCTTAGCCTGATTGATGCACCGGTCAGCGGCGGCGGACAGGGCGCCGCTGACGGAACCCTAACGGTCATGGTGGGTGGCAGTGAGGACGCCATAAAAAACGTCCGGCCTGTTTTTAACACCTTTGCCAGCCATATTGCCCACTTGGGCGACGTCGGCAGTGGACAGCGAGCCAAGCTGGTCAACAATAACTTAATGGCGGCAAATCTGGCACTGGCTCACCATGCATTAGCGCTGGCAGAAACGCTCGGCATTCAGCGCGAAGAATTTATAAAGCTGGTCAGCGTCAGCAGCGGGCGCAGCTTGGCTTTCGAGGTGTGCTCCAGAATAAACGATCCAACGGACTTTCGGCATGGAGCAGCCCTGTTGAAAAAAGACCTGGGGCTACTGGCTGACTCCGTTCACAACAGCGATCATTTTCAAGCCATCCGAGACGTCGCCACCCCCTTCCTGGAAAGCGCGCTGGCAGAATAAAGAACCGTTGATAAACAGATTATAAGTCGTGACTATGAATTTTGACCTTGAGCAATTATTACAACACCTGATCGTAAAACCCATCGGTGCAGGCCTTTACCGTGGACACAACCTGCCCGGAGAACGTAAAGCCGTTTTTGGCGGGCAGGTCGTGGCACAGGCGTTAAGTGCCGCTATTCAGACGGTTGAAAGCGATCGTCAACCTCACTCTTTACACTGCCACTTTTTACGACCGGGAAACATGGCGGTGCCAATTGATTTCACCGTGGTTGTGATACGCGATGGCGGCAGCTTTTCGTTGCGACAGGTAACGGCATTACAAAATGATAAAATTATTTTCCTGGCTACCATTTCATTTCAGAAACCCGAAAAGGGTCTGCGTCATCAGCAAACCGCACCCACCATGACACCACGGGAAGAAATGATCAGTGAAATAGCATTCTGGAAACAGGTTCAACTGGAGCGCCCGGAGTTAACCTATCTGAGACCCGCTAATTTCACTGCGCTGGATATTCTCAGTCGTTTCCGTCCCGGCGTTAATGCGCCAGAAGCCCTGAAAGATCCACAGCAAAGTTTTTGGTTCCGGGCTAATGGCAATATCAGCGAGCAATCCCATCATTTCCTGATCGTCGCCTTCCAATCCGACTTATTGTTTCTGAACACAGCGTTTCACGCCCACCCACACACGTTAATCGATCCTCAAGTGCAAGCTGCCAGTCTTGATCATTGCTTATGGTTCTATTCAGAAATGGATGCCAGCGAATGGCTTTATTATGATATGCACAGCCCGGTAAGCGACGGTGGCCGCGGCCTAAACCACGGTTATTTCTATACCGAATCTGGCAGACTGGTTGCGGCTACTGCGCAGGAAGGATTGATGCGGGTAAAAAAATAAAGGGAATAACAAGAAGCACTATCTAAGTGCTTCTTCCTCTTGTACCAAGGGACGGCTTTCCCGTGTCCCCCTCATCTTAAAGCCTTCCGGATCTTTATAACCATCACCGTGAACCAATATGACATGGTCGTCATGCACTTCCAGCAGCACGCCAACAAACGGCATTTCTGCAAGACTGCCGGTCACGCGATAGCTAACCATATCGCCGGGTTTAAAGGTTTTTTCATCAAAATTAAACTCGAAGGGGCAAAGCTCTTCCCCGGGCTTTATCATTTCTTTCATCTAAGTCGGTCTTTCAATGCAAGGTACAACGCGGATGGGTAAGCATCAATATAGATAAGAATGGATATAAAATAAATGCAATTCTATCAATTTATGGTTTTTCAACATTTTGAACACGCTGTGCCCGCGCGACCAGCCATCAATCCACTTAATTTTTTTCGGATTGAATAGTCTGCAAATACTGTTCAATCGCAAACACATGATCGTCTTTTTCATCCAGTTCCCGCAATGCATCTGCGAGCTGCAAAAGATAATCCGCGTTCTTACCACTGGGTCCTTCTGAATTGGCAATATGAACCGCGATTTCCTGTTCGGACGCTGGTCCCAGATAAGCGCTGTTCTCCGCTGATGCAATATACATAACGCCATTCACGCAGGAATCATCACGAAACAGAATCTCGGTCGCCAGCCTTAAGTAACCATTTTTTTCGCGATGATCCAGGTGGAGAAATTCTTCTGGGGTGATGAGATACGCCATGCCCTCGCAGACCCGTCCCGGATCTTCAATTAATGTCACCACCCGCCCCGGTTTCTCTGGGGTGCCCCGATGATCGTGCGAGCCTTGCCAAAAACGTCTGGACCAATTCATTATGCGCGCCGGTTGGCGCTGAAGATAAGGAAAGTCGGCTTTGTAAATCAATGAACCGTAACCAAATAGCCACAGGGTCTTCTGCTCAGAAAATTGCGTCATCATCTGATTCGTTTCGATCGTATTTGCCGGCATGGTTTATTCTGTTTTATTCCCAAGTTGCTTTAACGCCTGTCGGGTCATGCGCTCACTGTAACCGTGCATTTTCCAATGGCCCGGACTCCAGCCTTTCAGGAACCGGTGAAAGTCAGCCCAGGCAAACCGGTAGAGCGAGCGCCACGATTGCGCCACGGCATCAGCATCCACAAGTACCTTACGTTCGGACAACGCAATTTTGAGTTGCTCAAAATAGTAATCCAGCAGTGGCGTTTCGTAAATCTCACAAGCGGTTTCATCCAGACAACTACCAATAAAATACGCAACATCCTTTATACCGCAGCCTCCCCCCACATATTGGAAATCCACCGCCGAGACTCGCTGACCATTGCCTGAAAAGCAGAAATTAGCCAGCTTGGCATCACCATGAACAAAAGTTTGATAAGGGCAATCCTGGAGCTTCTGATCAATTCCGGAAGCCGATGCTTTCAACGCCCCATCACTCAGTGCCTTTAATTCATCAGGCCGCGTTGCTAAATGCCAATAGGTGCCCACTTGCCATAGCGAATCAGGTGATCGCCCCATAAACGTTGCATGGAAATGAGCCAGCCAATTCAGACAGGTGCGGATCTCTTCTTGGGACACCCGCTCTTTACACAAGGAAAACCCACTGGCACTCAGATCTTCCATGATTATCAGAAATTCAGTGTCGTTCGACTCCAACGCCAAGCAGCGAGGTACGCGGCAGCGCTGATCACAAAGCTCGCTGTAATTTTGATACCACGCACTCTCCACTTCATATGATCTGATTTTGCGTTGATGCGATAGGCGCGTATTCCAGCCTCGCGGGTGCTGGCTACGATCAGGAAGTTTTACATGTTTAACAACGATCCGGTCGAAATCCGCTCCCACCAACCCACAGCGAAAAAGGGTTCCGTATCCGCTCCACAGGGATTGAATTTCTTCAATCCCGAATAGCGAATCAGCGCCGGTCGCTGCCAGTATTAACTGCTGCAAAGAATCATTCATGCGCTGATCATGCCGATATTTTAAATTCATTAAAGGCGGATTCTAACGCATAGCGCCCAGACTGAACACAACCGGCCAGGTTTTCCCACCCGCAAAAAAAACCGCAAACTTGTCATCTAAGGCACGTTTGCCGAGACGATCAAAGCCTTTAGGTAAAAACGCGTAAACCCGCTAGCATCGTTCTTCCAGTGTATCGATCAACATACTCAAAAGTTTACGTGCCGGTACCTGGCTCCATTTTTGCGCATGCATAAAGCCCACCACCTTGGGGCCGGACTTATAATAGTACCTCACCATCCAACGACCGCCCACAGAATGCCGCAAGTGCTCATCGCGAAACGCACGCACGATATCCAGCTTTGTTTCCAGCGACGAGTCACGGGCCAACATCATCATCGGACACAAATCGCTGATCGGTGGTACATACATCGGTTGTATCATCGCGCAATCCAACAAACTCAGCCCACTTGCCGTCGCCCATTGCTGCAAGGTTTTGCTTTCGATCTGCTCGATACGGGCGTGTTCAAAGTCGTCATTAATCTGTTCCGCCCATTTCGGGTCTGCGGTTTGCCGCACCAACTCCCCTACCGCGCAATGTACACCGCGGTGATCAATAAATCGCGGCGTACGCAAAGGTGTCGATGACTGATTATGGACTGGAAATTCACCCCGCCGCACGTAGTTACGCAGCACCGAAATCACCTGAATCCGGTTGCTGCGCTGACTGCTATTGAGGTGTTTGGGTATCGCTTGTGACAGATAATCACAAACAAAAAACAGGTGGTGTTGAATTCTACTGCGTTCGTCGATTTCGCGACCGATCAATCCCCGCCTCACGGCACTTAAATCTCCGATCACTGGGTTTATTGGATTCATTGTAGAAAACATAGGTAGCTCCCTCTATATAAGCGCCTTTTATTTTTGATAACAATATAAGCCGACATCCATGAAAACTTACTGGCCACACCACCTGATTATAAAAGAACCAATTCAGCGATAGGGAGGGAGGAAACGGGCTTTTCAGTTCTTTTTTGTAATCCCCTGCCCGATTTACTATTTTTTATCTGCAACAAAGTCAGCTAGGGAAAGCGATGCCAAGCTACTGAAGAGCAAGATATTTCAATAGGTGGTATTCTGATGAGTACATTCTTAAGCGTCGCGGGTAGCGCCTGAATATGAAAACAAGCATTCGCCGGCTCCACTTTCTCGCAGTGTCTGCCTTATATTTTCTACTTCTATTCTGTCCTCCCAAAATTTATGCGGATGACGATCTGGCCTACCAGCTCGACTACAACCTCGAGTTCCTTCCCGCTAGCGGCCAAGCAGCCGTCACGATCACCATTGATAAAGGTCAACTGATCCACAACGTGCGTTTTAAAAATCTGCCCGACCGGTATTCGGATATTGAGGCTGACGGAAAGCTGTCAGTGTCGAAATCCGAGGTACGTTGGCAACCAGCCGATTCGAAGTCCCGCTTATCTCTGAAAGTAAAAATAGCCCACGAACGTGATCCCGGTGAATTCGATGCCATGATCACCAAAAACTGGGCGATCTTTCGTGGTGATGATATTTTCCCGGCCGCCAAAACGGAATTTGTTAACGGCGCGTACTCCCTCGCCACACTGAACGTGACGTTGCCATCCGGTTGGACCAGTATCGAAACCGGCTGGCCGCGAAAAAAAGGCAACACCTTCCGTATTCACAACCCGGATCGCAAATTTGATCGCCCTACTGGGTGGATGATTGCAGGCGCACTCGGAACGCGACGAGCTAAAGTCCGCAAAACCTCCATCGCTATCAGCGCGCCCAGGGGCAGCGATATGCGCCGCATGGATGCGCTGACATTTTTTAATTTTGTTTGGCCTGAGCTTAAAAATGCGTTTAAGGAAACACCTGAAAAATTGCTGGTGGTGGGTATGGATGACCCCATGTGGCGAGGTGGACTTTCCGGTTCAAATTCACTTTTCCTGCACTCAGACCGGCCCATAGTCAGTGAGAACGGCACCAGTCCTTTACTGCATGAACTCACCCATATGGTTACACGTATAAGCGGCACCAAAACGGACGCTGGCAATGATGACTGGATAGCGGAAGGACTCGCCGAATTTTATTCTTTCGAGCTTATATACCGCGCCGGAGGCATGACCGACAAGCGTCGGCAGACGATAATATCCAAGCTAGACAAATGGGGAGAGAATATTAAATGCCTGCGCCAGAAAAACGCCTCGGGCGCTACCACCGCCCGGGCGGTGGTATTGCTGGACGAACTGGATAAAGAAATCCGGCGTCGCAGTAAAGATAAATATTCTATCGATCATGTTACTCGCGAGCTGATGACCAAGCGCAAAGTATCTCTGGGCGACCTGGAAGAATCAGTGGAGGGATTAATCGGCTCCAAATCCAAAACCCTGCGTTCCTCTCTACTCCAATAAGCATAAGCGCTACGGAATGTCAGCGGCCTGCGCTCCGGCAATGGCTTCTTTATGATCCGCAGGCAAAAGAAACCCGGCCTCCAGCGCCGCGTCTGCAGCTTGCGTGAATTTGGATACATAGTCTTGATGGGTGGGATAAAGTGCGTTCAGCTTAGCTTGATCGAAGGGAACTGTATTGCCTAGAAAAGGGCATGCAAAGGCATTCACAAACCAATTCCCGCTACCGATTACACCGTAATTGGCATAATTATGAGTTGCGATAGCGGCCTCCAGGTCGGGCAGTCGAATACCACCCAGGGCGTTACCGTTGGCGTCACGGGAAACTTTCAGGTTTTTGTACTCAATACGCGTTGAGTGCGCCGGAGCCTGCCCGTCGGAGGCCCATTTGGCCAGACCGGACAGTGCTGCATTCACAACGTAATGCTGGGGAACTTTGTTTAGCGAATTTTTACAAACCAACTCAATCGAGCCCAGCTGCGGCCAATCACGCTGATATTGCGGTAGCAGGTTACTGACACCGTAATCATCATAATGGGATGCTCCCGGTATTTCCCAAGTCCGTAAATATTCCGTGTCATCCTGTCTGGCTAAACGGAATAAAAACATAAACACGTCCTGTTCTGTTTCCAGCTGCAACACCTTCAACCGATTATCCGCCCGGATAAACACTTTGCTCGGTGAAAGCATACTGATACCATTTTTCAGTGGAGCTGAAAGTGCAAACCGCGAATACAGCAATATACCATCGTAAACCTGCAAAGCGGGTTCCTGAAAGGCGTTCACATACGTGGTCAATCTGATGGCCGACTGGGATTCACCCACTCCGAGCACCGTGGTGGCCGTTAGTCCGCCGAGCACCGTTTCCGGCTGACGACGAACCGCCTGTGCCACCTGCGAGAATATATCGTAAGACAAGCCATCGCTGTTTAACCGCAAATCACCATAGCGTTCCCTATCCCAGGTTTTCAGTGCAGTCACACCCAGGGTTTGTGCACTTACACCAATCCAGACATACCCTTCACGCAACAACTCCTGATGGGATTGAGCCCAAATCACATCGACATCCATAAATGCGGTGTTATTGAACCACTCTATAACAACAGTGCCATTGAACTTTTCGGGATTAGCGGGCCGCCGGACCAACAGGCGCGTCGCATAGGGTAAATCCGCTTGAGAAATTTGAATACCCCATTCGCCATCACTACGCCATCGTCCGCTTTTTTTGTAAGTATTCGCGGTTCCGGAAATCATGAATTCTTCTTCGACGTAATCGTAAGCAGCAAGATCCAAGGGTGAAGCCACAAAAGCGTGTTGTTTGGTGCCAGCATCTTCAGCTATGGGTGTGACTACCGCATCCGGCACTCGAATGTCAGCAAAAGCCGACGGGGTTAGTAAAAGTAAGACGTAGATGACCGACAAAAAAAACGGACGGAGGATTGAAAAGAAAAGGGAGCTCAATCGCATAATGCGTTCCTGTAGTATTTATTATTATATTAATTATCTGTCGTGATCAGCGTTAACCGTTCACTGTTGATTACAGTCCTCGCTACCAAGGTTAAATGTCAAGGCCACAGCATAGAAGTGTGCGCCTACAATCAAAATGGATTGCCCCTTTAGTTGATAACAGCGGTTGGCCCTGCTCACTTTTAGCGGCACATAAGCCCATCACACCAGCCTATTTCGCAGCCTCCACGATACGTTCAAACAGCGATTGCCATTCAGGATGGTGCGGAAGTAGGAATTGTTCAGAAACCACGTGGGAAAGAGCCTGTGCATCCAATACCTGTTTAACCGCGGGATGGCCCTTCTTACGTATAGAAAAACGATTATTCAGGAGCGCATAACGGGTTTCCCGAGTCACGCGAGCCATCATTAAGTTGCGCCGGAATTTAGAATCCGGGTGACCTGAGGTATACCAGTTCGCGACCTCAAAATCGATGGGCTCCTGCGGTGAATCGGCAACATCATACGCCGACAGCCAGCGACCACTAATCAAAACGTCCACCCGGTAGCCATGCTTGTGTTCAATTATCCGGAATACTTCGTGATTGGTCGTTTGCGCTTCGCTTGTTCCGAACCGAAGGGGGCGAGGAATAACCAACCCGCCAAATCCAACATCAGCAAGAAACACATCATCATTAATTCTAACGCGCAAAACCATGTGGGTTCGCGGCCCGGCGACCCCATTCTCTGGCTGCTTCCATGTGACCCTCGCCAGCAATGGATCCACCTGAAAGCCAATCTCATGCAGCACCTTCATAAACAAATTATTGTGCTCGAAGCAATAACCACCCCGGCCTTGCGCTAGTAGCTTTTTTTCTATTGCCTCGGGCTTAAGATCAACATCAAGTCCGAGCAATACGTCGATGTTTTCAAAGGGTATAACCGAAGCATGAAGTTGCTGTAACTTTTCAAGCGTTGCCAGCGAAATCGACGGATCTTCTGCATAACCAATGCGGGTAAAATAATTTTGTAAATTGTTCAAAAGTCTATCCCCTTTTTAATACGGAACTTTACTGCAGACCCGCACCCTAAGAAGTCCAGGCTAACCTGGGAAACATTCGAATATGGAGGCACATGATGAATCGCATAGCTAATGCTACATGGAAAGGAAACCTGAAAGAAGGCATAGGCACATTCGGTGTCGGGAGCGGGGCCTTTGACGAGCAGAAATTCGGATTCCGAACCCGTTTCGAAGATGAGCCCGGCACTAACCCCGAGGAATTAATAGCAGCCGCTCACGCGAGCTGTTTCAGTATGGCCTTTTCTGCACAACTTGGTGAGCGGGATATTACGCCGGAATCGGTGAACACCAAAGTAACGATCACCTTCGAAAATATGGAACTGACCAAAAGCGCCTTGGTAACCACTGTGAATGCGCCAGGTGCAGATAAGTCGAAGATAGAAGAAGCAGCCGAAGCCGCCAAATCCGGTTGCCCGATTTCGAAAGTTTTGAATCTTGAAGTAACGCTCAATTTAACCGTCAATAACTAAATGATCGCTACAGTGAACCTGCACTGCACAGCAGGTTCACTTGCCTAACTCTCACCATCGCTCCCCCACCAAACGCCTTCCCCCCGACTAAACCCTGTCAAAAAATACACGACGAAATGGGCGCATAACCTGTGTTTTACTGACTCAAAAAACAACGGTATTTATAGATTCATAAAAGTTTTTCTTTCTTATAAAAAGGACCGGCCGGTCACTTTTTTTGACGTCGTATTCGATGCATTCCAACACGCTGCTCCCGACACAAAACCGAAATCGGGCGGCGTGCAATTTAGGCCAGTTTTAGATTGGAAATAGCAATATCAAGAAAATAAATGAATATTTAGATATTTTTTCGGTGCTGTTCCAACGATTCGTTTAAAGAGCTGAGCTAAGGTGCAGATAGGTAATTTTTCATAGTTGTAGTTTTGAATCCTTACCTGCTTAGGAATTACCAAAAAAATCATAACTACCAGTTAAGCCTTTGAAGGAGTTTTTTTATGACGTTTACAAAATTAGCAAAGCATGCGTGCATGTACGCAGCGTTGGCATCAGGCGTAGCACTGTCCGGTGCAGCATTCGCGGTTGAACCCGGTGACGGTGGTGGCGGTAGCAGTTGTAGCGTTAGCCGCGAAACAGGATCAGGCGCAGTATTCTATGTACCTCGCGGTGGCAACGGCACTTACAACATTTTAGGATGGGGCAACGGTACTGGTGGTACGTCAAGTACTTACCGTAGCCTGTTAACCGCCGCAGCGGAAGAATGTGTTTTGGTAGCGGCCGCAACCACCTCTAATTCCGGCAGCGGAAGAGAAGTCGAAAGCGCCGTGAACCAAGCAAAAAGCCGATACAGCAGTATCGTCGGATCCGATCCCAAAGTTTGTACCTCCGGCCACTCACAAGGTGGCGGTGGCTCTTTCAACGCGGCAAACCGTCTTGATGCAGATTGCGTTATCGCCGTTCAGCCAGACACTATCTATACCACTCAAATTGACCGTCCGGTAGCGAGTGACGTTGATGTCGTTTGTATCTTCACCACCGGTGACGTTCTAAATAACTGCTCCAAACCATTGAGCACTTCAATTTTTCAGAAGTGCCATTTTAACTCCCGTCAGGATGGATGCATTTTTCATAAATATCCTGACGG
>Ga0208570_1000034_pt1 | contig 77587 bp, 66 predicted proteins | sample DeeseametaMP1202_FD_184192 | JGI IMG/M metagenome (GOLD analysis project Ga0208570, IMG submission 184192) | Marine microbial communities from the Deep Indian Ocean - MP1202 (SPAdes) | ecosystem: Environmental > Aquatic > Marine > Oceanic | place: South Indian Ocean | collected 2011-03-08
AGACTGGTAATAACAGAATTGTTTAGGCCATAATCGGCCGTATTAGGCGGGTCAATATTCGGTGCAAAAGCCGGGTCAAATTTAGATGCAAATTAACAGCCCGGCTCACCAGCGCCCGAACTTGAGAGCTTATTGTGGTAATGTGACCGTAGCGACACCTACAAAAAGAACGTAGGTTTGGGCACCTGCATGGAGCCGCTTATCACTTAATTCTCCTCAAATACTTATGCTTGATATAGAGACACCAATCACGCAAAAAATATCCAATGCATCTTTTTGTTAAGTATCTGTCGTGACGTCATCCCATTCTTGCCCGCAGTACCCTGTTAACCAATTAATTGCATAATGCCTTTCTTTGATGACACTTGGCATTAGTTTGTCAGGAATCGCTTTGCCATTTATCTGCGCATCTCTCACCTTCCAATGCGCCTGGTATATTTGCTCATTGTAACTATCTATTTCGTCTACTAATCGCAGCTCTGAAGATTTAATGAAATTTCCCGAATCGCTTAAAAAGAAATCAAAAACAGCTTGAACATCTTCTACACTACACATTTCACTTAAACTGGCGTCAGTTTCTACCGTGTTAAGTGACCACAACAATAGGTGCAACGTTTCAATTCTCCATGTGGCATTCACAAACTGCTGCTCTGTCGGTGCTGTAGATTCAAAAAATCTTTGCTCATTCTCAGATACTAGGTTCCATAGTTTTTGCAGCTTTAACCGCTTCACTATCTTTGGCCTGTAAACCCAGCTTAAATTGCGCTCACATCAGAACCGGTATAGTCGGAGAAACACCAGCTTTTACCCGATTATTGAAGCCCAACAGAAGTTACAAACCATTAAGTTTCCTCTCAGCCTTAGCTGCTGCCTGCATACTTATAATACCCATGCTTATTATACAAAAACCATATACAAAAAATTCAAATGATGTACTGGCTATTACAAGGACTTCTTTGGTTATTATATGTATGGGTAGGAACACAATCGTTGAAATTGCAGCAAAAAACATAGTTAACCAAGGTTCTGGAAATAATCGTTTCTTACTTGCCAACATAAACATCAAGTACCTTGCTACTAACAAGTAACATATTACAGCAACAACACAGATAAATTCATAAACAGAAAGCATAATAACTCAATCGCTCGTAGCTGTATTATAAGCTGAAACACCATTTGTCACTATTTCAGTGGTTAATGCAGCTCTACCAGTCTGCTTAATCGCTCTCTCTGTATATGAAGGATGGTTCTTCCCCCACCAGGGCTTGCTTAATCTGGTTGTGTTGGTAGTGCCACCGCCAATTGTTGAGAGCCTGGGAACTAATCGCGCGAATCCATATATAGATGCTGCTGCATCTAATCCCAAGTTCGCCCAAGATGCTGTATTTTCATTTTTTGTGAATCCACTGATGGCCAAATGAGAAACGCTCGGTTTATTTCGTGCCGCTGACTGAAGATTGTCTGCACCTTTTGCAATAAGAGGTATACCGACAAAAGCACAAAGCGTCCCTGCGGTACCATAACAAATGCCACCGCCTAACGCGATTTGCGACGCGCCGCTCACTGCTTGAGAAAGCCGGGGGCCTATATTTTGGTTTCTCCCATCATCCGTACAACCTTTAACGATTGTGAAAGGCAAATGCCCTGCCGGACTGGTTGGTTATGAATTTACTTTTTTGACACCATAATTACGCCAAGAACCAGTAGGTGTTAAAGCTTTACTAAGCATCAACAAATTGCCGGTGTTGATAGATCTGCACTTGGTAAAGAAGTATATGACCTTCCGTCTTATCGCTCAGAAATAATTGCAGCATTGGATTTTATTATTTTGGGAATATAATGCCTGCAGCAATGAATTGGGTCCAGGATGCACCGGTTATGTACGGTAGAATCATGCACTTAATTTAAATGAATTTTATATAAAATGTGGCGGCATAATTGGCTACTGTATGGCACATCAGGATGATCAAACTCATATCCTTCTGTATGCATCCCGATTTTAGCCATCACCGCCTGAGAACGTACGTTCTTTACAGCAGTAAACGAAACAACCTCTCGAATTTTTAAAACCGTTTTTGCATAGACTAAGCATGCTTTCGCAGCTTCAGATGCATAGCCTTTACCCCAATACGGCTTAGCCAGTCGCCATGCCACTTCAACGCACGGTGAAAACGGTAACGATTTGTCACTTTCTTGCAAGCCGACGACGCCGATGAACTCTCCAGTCGATTTTAGCTCGACAGCCCATGGACCCCACCCATTGAGTTCAATATTTTGCCTTATTTTCTGCGCAAGACGGTCGCTTTCTTGTCTGGTTAGAATATTTGGGAAAAATTCCATAACCTCTGGGTCAGCGTTTAGATTCGCAAACTTATCTAAGTCGTCATCGATCCAGTTTCTCAAAAAAAGTCGTTCGGTTTCCATAAGTATTTTCCGGCATTAGAGGGCGCCATATAAAGTCAAAATCACTGCCCCCGCGTTCGGTCCACGGTGCAATTTCTTGTTATCCGGCATTACCAGGCGACCTCTTTGAGAACCATGCGTGAACAAAACCCGCCTGATAAAACTGAACTGGAGAATTAAAACCGCCATGTTCAATAATTGATCTAACGTCATTGGGGGGCAAAATTGCGACGTCTTTTGCCCACGCAGCATGTGTTTTTTTATGGCTTCAGCGGGCGCGTTTGCAGCATGGAGCATACTCACCCATACCTTGAGTAATGCTTTATATTCAGGTGTACCAAGCGATGAGGATAGGTCCGCACTAACCAAGATCGCATTATTTTTCAGCCTTTCTGATATAGCACGGAAGAAGTTTGAACGCGCTTCATTTTCAAGGATAAACTGTGAAACCATAAAACACGTCGCGGCATCATGAAGCTCAACATCTGGCAGAGACTCCAAATAACCCTCATGAAACCTACAGCGAGAAATATAGCCTTCTTTCTCTGCTCTTTGGCGGCATACATCAAGCATTGCAGTTGATGGCTCAACAGCAGTAAATCGCCATTTTGGAAATCTGCTCGCTAAATAGGAAAGCTCCGAACCAGTACCTAAACCAACACAAAGTATTTGGGCAGTCTGTGGCAACTCCGAAAAAATCCACTCTAGTTGAAAGTAAAGGCCATCATGAATAGGCGCTAATTTCATTTGCTGCTTTTCATAGCCAGAGGCTTGTTGATCAAAAACAGCTTTGAGCTCATCTTGATTTATGTAGCGCAATCTCCTGGGCCGCATAACAATTCAACATACTAAGTAAACAGTATATCCAGTTCCTACCCACACAGAAGCCCCAACATTACACAACTGATCAAATCATGAGTGCTGCATTTCCCAGATGTATAGCCAATATGCCAGCCTGACTATTCAAGCACAACTATGCTAACGTTCCAAAAAACCGTTCCTCTATTTACAGGGCCTCTCACCATGAATCAGCCACGAATTGAAATTCAATACTGCACCCAATGCGGTTGGCTTTTGCGTTCTGCCTGGATTGCACAAGAATTGCTGACGACCTTTGTCGAAGATCTGGGGGAGGTGGCGCTGATTCCCGGCACCGGCGGAGTGTTTGAAATACGCTGTGATGGTAAAACCCTATTTTCCCGCAAAGAGGAAGGGCGCTTTCCTGAAGCCAAAGAAGTAAAGCAGTTGGTACGTGATGAGATTGATCCGGCACGGGATCTTGGACACAGTGATCGTAAGTAGCCGATCTGAGCCGGCCCGTCATACCCTGAAATCCTTTCGGAAAAGCAGGGTGTGACGGTTAGCTATTTATAGGTGCTAAAGGTTCACTAAGCAGCAACGGCACTTTTTAAGGTTAACGCTTCCCGCACAGGTGCCGTAAAACTTGCCCGACGGCTGCGTTTTCGGTGCTCTTGAGGGGTCATATCCGTCCAGCGTTTGAACGCTTCGCGAAAGCTGGCGGCGTCTTTAAACCCACACTTATGCGCAACCGCAGTGGACTTCAGTTTAGGGTCAGCCAAATAGTGTAATGCCAGCTGCAGTTGATGCTCGTGGCAGATACGGCGATAGCTGGTGCCGGCTTCCTGTAACTTTCTGCGTAAGGTGCGTGGCGTAACGTGCAGACGGTCAGCAATCTCATCCAGGCTTGGCAAAGCCCCTTCTTTCTTGCTGATTTCGGAACGTAACATCCAGGTCAAATCCCCTTTCTGCACCTGAGCGACTCGCTCGGCTTCCATTTTACAAACCGAAATTGCCTGTTGTTCCGTGATCGGGTTGCCGGTTGGCAGCGGGCGGGTCATCAAGTGGTTCGGGATGATGATCATGCTCTTTTCGCGATTGAACGAATAAGGGCAATCGAAGTAACGCTGGTAATCTTCGTAGTGCGGTGGTGGTGCATAATTCAGATGCACTTCGGCAAAGACGTTGCGATCTTTAACCAGCGAGCGAACCATAGTTTGCATGGCGCAAATCAGCAGTTCATGGGAAAACGATGAGGTTAACGGAAAACTCATGCCATCTTCCCGCTCAATCACGATCTCTGTGTGATCTTTTTTGAACGTTGGTACCAGACTGAAGCGGCTGCGGACTATACTGCGAAAACGGTTTCCGGTTTCCAGAGCTGAGCCAAGGGTCTGGCTGCAGATCATGGCGATGGAAAGCACGCCCCAGCGGGAAAGGTTCAGGCTGCTGCCTAAAGCCAATGCAACGTCAGGCCGGTTAGTGATACGGAAGATATTATGGTAGATGATGTCAAACTGTCGTAAGGATACAAGTGTCTCAGGGTCCATAATGTGCTCTTCTCTGAGCCCGGTACCCAGCAGCCATTGCTTTGGATGGAAACCTTCCCTTTTCATGAATTGTTTAATTAAAAACAATTCGGCACTTGGGTAAATTGCTTGATCTTCAAATGCGGTCATGTCGAACCCCCTAGTTTGTTGTTTTAGGCTAGTTAGGAGAGTGCAGTCTTAGTTGCTGCGAAATACATCTAGATTAATGTGGTTTATTGGCCACTGGATCTAATGTATTGGCCTATGATAAGAGCTAATTTTAGGATTTACGAGACATTTTTTGAGAATGACTCATCAAAGTTGCAAAATAAAAAATTATCTCAATCCCATCAAGAGGTTAGAAAGCCATGAATTTCAGAAAAAATTTGAAAAAAGACGATTTTAGTGCTCTCGAGTGGGAACAGAGGGTGAATTTGGCCGCTTGTTATCGCCTTGTGTCCCAATATGGTTGGGATGACCTGATTTTTACTCATATTTCCGCCCGGGTGCCCGGCCCGGAACATCACTTCCTTATAAATCCTTACGGGATGTTGTTCGAAGAAATTACAGCTTCAAGTCTGGTAAAAGTGGACTTGGAGGGCAAAAAAGTTGAACAAAATGAATACGATATAAACCCGGCGGGATTCACCATTCATAGCGCCATTCATGCAGGGCGTGAGGACGCCCAGTGCGTATTGCACGTGCACAGCGTGAACGGTGTTGCGGTGTCTGCGCAGCAAAAAGGGGTGCTGCCGTTGTCTCAGCAATCCATCTTTGTGTTGTCTTCTTTGGGTTACCATGATTACGAAGGCGTCGCTTTGCGGGACGAAGAAAAGCCGCGCCTGGTTGCCGATCTGGCGGATAATAATTTCCTGATGTTGCGTAATCACGGTTTGCTGACCGTAGCCGACAGCATCCCGGATGCCTTTTTATTTATGTATTTGTTCGAGGCCACCTGCATGATTCAGGTGCGGGCTCAGGCTGGGGGTGGTCCGTTGATTCCTATTGATGAGCGCATAATTGCCACTGCTCAAGCGCAAGCCGCGGCGGTTACGAAGCAGGCGGGAGGAAATCTGGCCTGGCCAGCCTTGCTACGCAAGCTGGATCGGAACAATCCGGGGTATGATCAGTGATCCAAGCGGTTTTTATTCTATTGCTGTAATAATCTGGCCTGCGGATCATCAAAGCCGGTAAGAGTCTGAATCCGGTCCGGGAGACCCGTCGTATGAATCGCTTAAAATCACTTTTTATATCAGCTTATCTCACCTTGATTACATTGGGTTCGGCGCGCGCTATCTGGATGAGCATAAGTGAACCGGGCTGGAGCTGGGTGGTGTTGGCTTTGTTACCGGCTGTTTTGTTTTTTGTGTGGGTGTTTTTGGGCAATGTGGCACGTACCGGTAAAAAATCCGCGGTGATGTGGATCGCACCGGTCATTTCAATGGTGGCAATGGCGGGGGGCGTCGGTATGGAGCGTACCGCAGACATTGAGCAATGGTTTTGGGCGGTGTGCGTTGGCCTGGGTGGTGGTCTGACATATATTCTGTGGTATTCACGCTTTGCCGAACGTAAGGTCTCTCATCTGGAAGTGGGCGCTACGTTACCGGTTCTGGAATTTGAGGCAGCGGACGGTAGCAGCGTATCCACCGCGGATTTGTCGGGCCCGTTGTTGTTGATGTTTTATCGCGGTAACTGGTGCCCTTTGTGTATGGCTCAAATAAAGGAAATCGCTGCAAGCTATCAAACCTTGGCGGAAAAGGGCGTTCAATTAATGATGATCAGTCCGCAGTCCCACAAAAATACAGCCGCGTTGGCGAAACGCTTCGACGTGCCGATGCATTTTCTGATAGATAACAATTTACGGGTAGCGAAGCAACTCAACATCGAAGCCCTATCGGGGTTGCCAGCGGGTTTAGAGTGGTTGGGCTACGATAGCGATACGGTTATGCCGACGGTGATTATCACCGATGCAAATCGAAAAATTCTTTACGCAGACCAAACAGCAAATTACCGCATCCGCCCGGAGCCGGATGATTTTTTGAAGGTGCTGGCAGGAGCGCGTTAGCGCTCCCTGTTTTCACTTTACATGGGCGCGACGAATTCCAGCCGCCAAATGGAATTACTGGGGTTGTCGCCTGCCACATCAATATCCACTTCGCTATAGCTGTAGGAGCCTCGAACGGCAAAGTTACGGCTGATATCCCAGCGTAGTCCTACTCCGGCTTTATAGTTAAATCCGCCTTCTTCTTTGCTAGGCGTGTGGTAGTCGCAGTAGTAGCCCCACCAATCCCACCAGCACACCGGGTATCCAGGCCCGGTTGGAATATTGGAGTCTATTTCAGTCCAGCCGATGGACGCAGTAACGTACGGCGTGATGTGGTTATCCAGAAAATAATAAATAGCGTCGAAATTTATGCTGTATGAATCAAGTTGATTAAAATAAACAAAAGAAGGATCGCTGTCGGGTATGGCGGTCGCACGATAATCCGAGCTGCTGCCATCGAAACTGCCACCGAAAGCCCAATGCGCGTCCACGTTATACATAGCGCCGAAACCAAACCCCATTTCATCCTGAACTTCGATTTTGGTGCCCTCCGGTCCGGAGTAGGATTCTTCTTCAAGATAATTCAGACGCAGGGCGATGTCGGTGGAGCCAGCGCGGTCGCGGTGGTCGTAACTGGCGGCCTGAGCCGTGCTGATACAGGTGACTAACAGAAAGGAACAACTTAAAAAAGAACAGCTTGGAAGGGCTATACGGGTATCCATCATAGTGTTTTTTCCCTGTCAGATATTTAAGTGTGTAACGCAGTCGGGTCCAACAACAATATAGAGCGCGTTTATAATATAGCAATCTTGCGCATAGCAATCAGGCAAAATTCAAGCGCGGGTGTCGACCGGTGGAATCAAACCACTTGCTTTGAGGATCGTGTCGGGCTGTTCCACGCTGATGAAATGGTTGGTGCCTTCCGTATGTATGATTTTCACTTTTTCCCCTTTGGATGCACTGCGCAGCATGGCGGAGCGATTCAATACGGAGTCCCGCTCAGCAATGACGACGCGGATTTCCGTAAAATGATCGTACACATCGTAATCCGTATTGAGTTGCCACTCGCGGATATTGACCATATTTTTAATCGCGGTGCTGCCATGCTTAGGTAGTTTAAATGACGCCGATATGATTTCCCTTTTGCGGGGCGTCAGCGGGTAATTGGTTATTTCCGATAGCCAATATTTAGCGGGAATAACCCGCAGAAATTCCATGTAAATAGGGAAGAAATAGAGCCCGCCGATTTGTGCAAAGCGTTCCAAAATTGGGGATGCAGTCGCTTTTGGCAGAACCGGCGCCTCCAGTAGGGCGGTAGCCCCGGCGGTCAATTCGGGTTTTTGGTGACCGGCTTCCAGAATCACCGCCCCGCCACGAGAGTGCCCGTGCAGCAAAATCTTCTGATTGCCCGCGATATTTTCAATCACTTCACACAGCAGATAGGCATCGTGTTCGATGGTCCCGACCGGGTAGGGATTTTGCTTTCCCCATTCAGGAATAATGGGGTTATGACTGTAATATCCGGAATGGTAGTCTGCGTTATTAAGCGCGATAAAGGTGATATCCAGGCCTTGGTAAAGTTGCGTAAAATATTGCTGGTTCTCCAGGAATCCCGGGAAGCAAATGACCGTTACTGCGTTTGCATCATGGGCTTCATGAACAATAATGTCAGTTTCGCCAACCTGATAAAAAGTGCCGTCGAAAAGGTGTTTTTCTTTGAAACTGATGTCTCGTGAAATCAGATATTTACGAAATTGGTGAATACCGGTAGCAGCCAATACCAGAAAAACGAAGTTAAATAATAGCCATAAAACCATGCGGCGACGTCCCTGTATGTCTTTCAGCGGCCAGTATGATTGTGATAGAGATGAGAGGCAAGTTCAGAGCAGCGGGGTGGAATTTGCAAATTAAAAGCGGGGACCGAATTGACGGTCCCCGCTGGTGCAGGTATCGAAACATTACCTGTGTGTTGATTAAGAAAATGGACTATTGATTCATGGCTCTTAGCATCCAGGCCGTCTTCTCATGAATTCTCATGCGGTCTGATGCCAAAGAAGCAGACGATTCATCGTCGGAATCCTGTGCAATTTTCAGTACCTTTCGGCAGGTTTTTACAACCTGTTCGTGGCCCTTATTCAGGATGTCCACCATCTCGCTGCCCGAGGGGATGTCGTCGGTTTCCTGGATACTGGAGAGTTGTGCGAACTCTTTGTAGGTGCCGGGTGCGCTCACCCCCAATGTGCGGATGCGCTCGGCGATATCATCCACCGCCACAGCCAGCTCCTGGTAGTGTTCCTCGAACATCAAATGCAGCTCGCGGAATTGAGGGCCGGTAACGTTCCAGTGAAAATTGTGTGTTTGTAAGTAAAGCGTATAGCTGTCTGCCAATAGCTCCTTCAGTGCGTCTGCTGTGGCGACCCGATCGGACTCCTTGATGCCTATGTCGATAGAACTCATGAGATTACTCCTCCTTTTGTGGGTTTCGGTTTTTGCAGTGTTTTACACATGATGGTCAGTATACGAATTCATTTATTTATTCATAATCGTATAAATTAATGGCTTAAATAGCTCAAAACTTTCAACGTTGACCGGACTGTTATCTGTTTGCGACTATTTTGGTCACTGTTTTTTGTTTGTCTTCCTGGTAATTTTGCACGTTCATAACTAATCCAATCATAGGAATGTGACATGAACTGCGCGCTTAAGTTCGATGAACTGTTGAAACAGGAGCGTTTGACCACCGATCAGGCCATGGCTTTTTTCGATGAGCTGGAGCCGGTAAGCGTAGCGTTTGCGTATGACTGAATATCGGGGTGCAGTTAGTGCCACCATGGTGTATGACCAGCTCCCCATTAACGATGTCTTCCGCAAGATCAGCAATGACAAGGTATTGGGAGTGATGGACCTGAAGGACGCCACCAAACCGTTCTTTTTTGTGTTGACACGGGATTGATGGAAGCCCGTGGCCCAGGGGGGGAGTGCGGGATGACTGATCTGAGCACCGCAATAGCAACACCGTGCTCAGACCAAGTCAGCGGTTACCAGTTTTTAGATTTGGAATCGTATCCCTGACCGCAATATTTGCAATTTGCAGCCAGAAACTCGCTTCGAAGGCCGGTCTCACCCAGCAACTGCCAGCGTAACCAGGAGGTCATCATGTCAGTTGCCTGGAACGGAACATTGGTGTGACCTGCGCCATTGAGAACGGTCATAAACGCCGGCCCGCTGGCCAACTGGTAATCACCATGCATGGCGCTGGTAGCAAAATCGGCGGTGCCACCGATCAACAGGGTGGGCTTGGATAATCCTCTGCGTCCGCCGGGAAAGAAGGAGCCACCGGCTGCCAGAATCGCCGTTTTTACCCGTGGGTCGGCTGAGGCTGAAAAACTGGACATACCACCAAGGGAATGACCGCCAACGCCCACTTTACTGGTGTCGATTTTTTGGTACACGGGGCTTGATGGGTTTTTGTTCTGCTCAAACAACCAATCCAATGCGGCTTTCATTTCAGAGCCATTGCCGGATGACGTTTGTGAAAAGACAATCATGCCATTGGCTGCGAATTGACGAGTAATACTGCTGTAAAGCGAGGGGGTGGTGCCGATGCCGGGGCCCCAAATCATAACCGGATACTTTTTGTTAGCGGTTGCAATATCGCCAGGTAAGGTCAGTACACCGTTACCGTTGGGGCCTGTATTATTCAGGCTATCCGAACCCGAGCCGCCACCGCCGGTTCCCATATTAAAACTGTATGCGTTGGATAGAAATCCTAATGCCAGTAAAGCAATGCTGATTAAGCGAAGCGCTTTTTTCCCGATCTGTTTCCTTGTGTTAGAAAAAACGTATTCCATGGTAATTCCTGTTAACTACGTTGTGCCTATGGACACCATCGGAAGAGCTCCGATGGCACAAATGGTTTAGCACCAGGATTGGAACCAATTTTTCGGAATTTAAATATCGAATGCGTCTAATTTTTTCATCTGCTTTTTGAATTGTATTGTTATTGAAATCCGACGCTATGCAATGGCAATGTTAATAGGCCAAATAGGGCGGTGAAAAAACCAGTCGTGCCATCAGCTTGGCTGAACCATGGAATCTTCAATATTTTTTTTGGTTTCTGTTCTGGAAAATCGGGATTTCAATTTTAGAAATTTCGTTTCATAAAAGTGAAAACTGATGGCAGCAGCGAGGATGGTCAGTGATACGGAAACAGGATATCGAGCCCACTCGTTGTCGATATTGGCAAAATGCAGTAAGCGATAGGTAACGTTATAGGCAAGCATGTGCATCAGATACATGCCGTAGCTGATGGTGCCGACATAGGCCAGCGGGCGCCAGCGTAAGATCCCGCCCATGCTGTTATTTTCGTTAATAACGATGGACCCCACCATGAATAGCATAATGATCCAGACGCCTAGCCTTGGCATTGCGAATTCGAGTGCTGCTAAAAATAAAGTAAAATAAATCAACGACGCCCACTTTAGGCCTAGTATCGGGCGCAGCAATTCAAAGCTCGCTTTATTATGCAGCAAGTGGGCCAGGGCAACGCCGCCCAGAATGGGCGGGGGGATACAAATCAGTATTTTTATCCATAGAAGCTCGCTCAGTTCGGGGTCCTGGGCGATGAAAAGATAGGTAACGCCTTGTAAACCCAGTATCAATAACACGATATAAACAGGACGGAACCCCGATAAGAAACGTTCAACACTGGGCCAGATCATGTAAAACTGCTCTTCGGCTGCTAGGCTCCATGCAAAATAAAAAATAACAGCACCGGAATTTTCAACAAACAGGTTCGATGTGTAGGTCAGAAAGTAAGGTAGATTGGAAAAGAATTGATTTCCTTTGTCGGTGTTATTTTCAAGCAGCAACACCATCAGGGTGTAAATCGCGATTACGGTGTAATAAATGGGGAAAATACGAAGGGCGCGGCGTAGGTAAAACCCTTTCATGGAGATGAAACCGTATTTGTTTTTTTCGCGAATAAGCAGGGTGGTTATCAGAAAACCACTAATGGCAAAGAAGAGGTCAACGCCGATCTGCCCGCGTGTCAGGATATGCCATCCTGTCTCGTTGACTCCGGTATGAACCCAGATGACTGCGAGAATGGAAAACGCGCGCAGGCCATCAAGGCAGGAGAAAAACTGGGTATTTGAATAGTGTTCATGCGTTAATGGACTTTGATTCATCTGCTTAACCTATATCGAACGGCCACGCCCGGTAGGGGATTCTTTCAAATATGCACATTGTCTTCATGTGCCTGTTTTTTGAGGTGCGCGGCTGCCGGATTATACGGGTTAAGTAGTTTGAGGATGTGAAAAAGCCCGCATAACCAATGCGCTGATATGGTAATACAGCCGTCTAAATTGTGTACTTGTTTCTTGTGAGCAAACCCTCATAATTATGGCCGTTTCACCCTTGGTACGGGGCTAACACATCGAAATTATTATAAAAATAGTGATTGTATTATTTTCGTAAACGACAGAGGAATTTTCATGGGACCCTTAAGCGGATTCAGGATTATAGAGTTAGCAGGCATAGGCCCCGGGCCTTTTTGTGGAATGATGTTGGCAGATATGGGGGCCGAGGTCATCCGTGTCGACCGACTGGGAGGAAATCCTTCTTCGTCGGTTGGGCACGACATTTTGTTCCGCAACCGTAAAAGTATTGCGGTGAATTTAAAACATCCCGACGGCGTTGAAACCGTACTTAAGCTGTGCGAAAACGCGGACGCGATTTTCGAGGGCTATCGCCCCGGCGTAGCGGAACGGTTGGGGGTTGGCCCGGAACACTGCCAGCAACGTAACCCGAAACTGGTTTACGGCCGTATGACCGGCTGGGGACAGGACGGACCGTTAGCGTCCAGTGCCGGGCACGATATTAACTATATTTCCATTTCCGGCGCGTTGCACGCGGTCGGGCGGCGTGGCGAAAAACCACTGCCTCCATTGAATCTGTTCGGCGATTTCGGCGGTGGCGGTATGATGATGGCTTTTGGCTTAGTTTGCGCTCTGCTGGAAGCACAAAAATCCGGTCAGGGGCAAGTGATCGATAGCGCGATGCATGAAGGGTCAGCGGCTCTGATGGCGATGTTTTACGGTTTGAAGGGTCAGGGTATGTTTACCAGCGAGCGTGGTACCCATATGTTGGATAGTGGTGCCCATTTCTATGATGTGTATGAGACCCAAGACGGAAAATACATTTCTATCGGTTCCATTGAGCCGCAATTTTACGCGTTGCTGAAAGAAAAAGCCGGGCTGCCGGAAGAGGACTTTGGGATGCAAATGAATCCGGCGCAATGGCCGGAGCAAAAGCAGAAAATAGAAGCCATTTTTAAAGGTCGTACCCGGGATGAGTGGTGTGAAATCATGGAAGGCAGCGATGTTTGCTTTGCGCCGGTTTTGGATCTGGAGGAAGCACCGCATCATCCCCACAACCAGGCCCGCAATAGTTTTGTGACGGTGAACCAGGTAACGCAGCCTGCGCCGACCCCGCGATTCTCTCGCACCCCCAGTGAAACGCCCCGTCCGGCTCAAGCCCCGGGCACGGATACCCGTTCAACATTGCAGGCTGCCGGTTTCACGGTGGCTGAGATTGATGAGCTGTTGAAGGCGGGGGCGGTCGCCCAATTGTAATATAGCTGGATTCGCGCAGGTGCGAGCTATTTCGCCGCGCCTGCGTTACCCCTTAATTTGAATAGACTTTCGGCGCAACTGCCTTGTCTTGGGTATTTCACACACTATAGTTATTAGTACCATCCGCAAACTTCTGCAAAGTTTACGTCTATCCAGCCGTGATCGGCTTGGAACAATTTAACGCAGATACTGAGCCAGGTATTTCATATCCATGGAAGTCCAACGTCAATCCGCTGAACGTAAAGCGCTAGCTAGCTATAAAACACCATGGTTTGGTGCGCTGGTGGCGTTGTTCGTGGTGTTGATTCCCTCCCTGATGTTGGCTCAATACTTGATCGAAGAGCGTGAAAAGGAAATTTTCCAAGAAACTCAATATCTTGCGAATGCCTTTGTGACCAAGTTAGAGGGCCGTCTGGAGGCGAATGTGGCTGTGGGCCGGGGTTTCAAAGTGCATATAGAAGCCCTGGGAGACCTCAACCAGGAAGAACTGGATGCGTTATCCGCCCGGTTGATTGACGGCGACCTCAATATCCGTCACGTAGCTCTGGCACCGGATCTTGTCGTGAGGTCGGTTCATCCGTTACGCGGAAATGAAGCGGTTATCGGGTTCAATTATATGACCCACCCGGTTCAACGAGTAACCGCCCTGAGGGCGCTGCAAACGAAGACTATCACCTTGGCGGGGCCGGTGCCGCTGGTCCAGAATAATAAGGAGCAGCTGATAGCCCGTTTTCCCGTTTATCGCGAAAGGGGAGAGCCCTGGGGCTTGATCGGGCTGGTGATCAAGTACGATGAGCTGTTAAAGGATGCAGGATTGAATAATTTGAAGCGGTCACATCTGGTTGCAATCCGGGGTAAGGGCGGTACGGGGTCGAACGGGGCGACGTTTCTGGGGGACGAAGCGCTTTTTAAGGAACAGGTTCAGTTGCATAAAATTGATGTACCCGGCGGCACCTGGCAGCTTTCGATCAAGCCTCGGGGCGGGTGGAGCCTGCCGGTAATGAAAAAAATGCTGTTGCTGATCGCAGCAATCCTGATCAGTGTGTCTTTCGCTTATCTGGTTTATGTCTTGCGGCAAAATTTTCTGCAGCGTAAAGCCTACTTAAAGCACCTGAAATCCCTGTCTGCCATTGATCCGTTGACACAACTCCCCAGCCGTTACCAGTTCAATATCAGCTTGAACCAATTAGTGAGTGAAGCGCAACGCAACGGCGTCGGTTTCACCGTTTTGTTAGTTAACCTAGACCACTTTAAAGAAGTCAATGTCAGTCTTAGCCAGGCGGTCGGAGATCGCTTATTAATAGACGTTTCCGATCGCTTAAGATCATCCGTGCGTGATTACGATTTATTGAGTCGCCTGGGGAGTGACGAATTTGTGGCTGTTTTTCGAGGCATTTACAATACCTCCGAGATAGAAGAGCGTGCGCGGGATATTTCAACCAGTTTAAGTGCCCCTTTCTCCATTATGGACCAGGAAGTATCCATCACTTGCAGCTTGGGTGTAGCGGTGTATCCGCAAGACGGTAGTGATGGTGAAACCCTGATTAAGCATGCCGACCGCGCCATGCATGAAAGTAAAAAATCCGGCCGGAATACCATGTACTTTTTTAATAGCTCCATGCGAAATGAAGCGGATAAGTATATGGAACTGACCAGTGCTATGCGCACGGGGTTGGCGGAAGGGCATTTTCAAGTGTATTACCAGCCTATCCTGGATGTTGCGTTGCAGCGCTTTACCCGTTGTGAGGCGTTGTGTCGCTGGATATCCCCAGACAGAGGGTTTATTTCGCCGGGTGAGTTTATTCCTGTTGCAGAGCAATCCGGTTTGATTCTTGAGTTAGGCAGTTGGCTATCAAAACAGGTGTTCGCCTGTTACCACACATTAAATTCCAATGGCTATGATATTAATTTTTCGCTGAACCGTTCACCTCTGGAATTTAATTCAATCCCCCACACTGAACAATTCATTCAATCCCGAATTCAATCGGGGATCCCCGCTGAAAAGATCACGTTGGAAATTACCGAATCGTTGTTAATGTCCGATAACAATATCAAATCCAGAAACTTCAACGCTTTGAAACAGGAGCAATTGAATTTCTCGATCGATGATTTTGGTACTGGCTATTCAGCCATTAATTATTTGCGCAAGTACCCGGTTGAAAGTTTAAAGATCGACAAAAGCTTTATTTCCGAAATGGGTGTATCCGGTCAAGCCGATACCTTGGTAAAAGTTATAATCCAGATGGCGAAAACGCTGGAAATATCCGTAGTAGCTGAGGGTGTTGAAACGCGGGAGCAATACGAAGCACTGAAGAAAATGGATTGCGATTATATTCAGGGCTTTTACTTTGCCAAGCCAATGCCAAAAGAGGATTTTTTGCAGTTTATTGCAGAGCATGAAAAAGAATTGGAGATCTGAAACCGGTTAGGACCGGTTGCTATTAGGCCTGCCTTGTTCTCATTCTTTCCAACCTGACTATTGGGCTCTAACCGCTATTGCCCATGGTGCCCGCTACAACTTATCATTGTATATCGACACGCACCTCTTTATCCTTCCCTCTATTGTCACTACATCCGATACCACGTATTCCCGCAGCAATAATACCAAGAGGGCTACTCTTTTGAGCCAGGGCGCTTTTTCGTCATTAAAATTAAAACCCGAATTGTTAGAGAACCTGACTTCACTTGGGTATACCGCCATGACTGCGATTCAGGCGCAAAGCCTGCCGCCGATTTTGAACAACCAGGATGTGATTGCCCAGGGCAAGACCGGCTCGGGCAAAACCGCAGCGTTCAGCCTGGGGCTGTTGGAACGGCTGAACGTAAAACGCTTCCGGGTGCAGGCCTTGGTGCTGTGCCCGACGCGAGAGCTTGCAGATCAGGTGGCGAATGAAATTCGTAAGCTGGCGCGCACCATTCATAACATTAAAGTTTTGACCCTTTGCGGCGGTATGCCGATAGGTCCTCAGATCGGCTCTCTGGAGCATGGAGCGCATATCGTGGTCGGTACTCCCGGTCGCATCGAAGAGCATTTGCGCAAAGCCACGTTGAACCTGGAGGATGTGAATACCTTTGTGCTGGATGAAGCTGACCGCATGCTGGATATGGGGTTTCAACCGGCAGTGGATGCCATTGTGGACTATATGGAAGGTGAGCGGCAGACATTGCTATTCAGTGCTACCTTTCCCAAGCAGATTGAATCTATGGCGAAGCGGATCCTGGTGAATCCGGTGCGGATAAAAGTGGAGTCCACTCACGACGATGCCAGTATTCGGCAGATTTTTTATCGCCTGGAAAGCGATGAGCAACGCATGACGGCGTTGCGTCTGATATTGCAGCAGCATGAGCCGGAGTCCGCGGTGGTGTTCTGTAACACCAAAGCGGATACGCAGTCGGTAGCCGACGAACTTAATGCCTACGGCTATAGTGTTGCGGCTTTGCATGGTGACCTGGAACAAAAACACCGTGATCAAACTCTGGTTCGATTTGCCAATAAAAGTGCTGTGGTGTTAGTGGCAACGGATGTGGCGGCACGGGGCCTGGATATTGACGATGTGTCCATGGTTCTCAATTACGATATTGCCCGTGAAACAGAAGTGCATGTGCATCGTATCGGTCGCACCGGGCGGGCCGGAAGCACCGGATTGGCGTGTACTCTGTTCAGTGAAAAAGAAGCGCATCGGGTGGAGCGCTTAGCGCATTTTCTGGATCAGGAGCTGATTATTAAAGCGCTGCCGTCGCTGAGCTTGCTGGATCAGCCCATAAAAACGTCCGTAATGGCAACGTTGCAGATCGACGGTGGAAAAAAGCAAAAAATCCGCCCCGGCGATATTCTGGGTGCGCTGACCGGAGAGCAGGGGATAGATGGCAAGCAAGTGGGGAAAATTCAGATCTTCGATCAGCGTGCTTATGTCGCCGTGCATCGCAGCGTGGTGAAAGCGGCCCTGAAAAAAATTAGCGAAGGAAAATTAAAGGGCCGTTCGTTTAAAGTGCGCCAACTGCGTTAGGGTCATTTTTTCAGATTGGCATAGGGGCCTGCTTTGATAGTGGAAGCGGGTTTCCTACTGTTGTTGGGTTTTGCAGGCGGTTTGTTGCCTGGCTTTGCTGAGGGTTTGCCCCGTTTGCTAAACGGTTTGCCAGTGCCGTCGGCGGCAGCACCGCCAGTACTGTTACCACTAGCCTTGCGGCGCTGGTTATGTCGGTTGTTCTTCTGTTCTGCTGTGCCGGAATTTTTAGGCGCACGAGAGTTGCCTTGTTCCGCCAGCCTTTCCGTCGGTCTCGGCTTTTTTGGCTTTTTCGGTTTGTTGCTGCGGCCATGGGGGCGCAACGGGCGGGATTCGCCAATGTCGCGCACCGGTTCAAAGCCCTCCACCAATTTGCGGTCCAGATTGCGCTTGATTAGTCGCTCAATATCAAATAACAGGTCAGCTTCGTCGGCGCACACCAATGAAATAGCGTGCCCGGTCGCCCCGGCGCGCCCGGTACGGCCTATGCGATGAACGTAGTCTTCCGGTACGTTGGGTAATTCAAAATTGACTACCTGAGGCAATTGGTCGATATCCAGTCCGCGGGCAGCGATATCCGTAGCCACCAGGACACGGACTTTACCGTCTTTAAAATTCGCCAGTGCTTTGGTACGGGCGCCCTGGCTCTTGTTGCCATGAATCGCCAGGGCGGTGATACCTTCGGATTCCAGAAAGGTGGTCAGTTGGTTTGCGCCACGTTTGGTTTTGGTGAATACCAGCACCTGATCCCATCCGTTTTTGCGGGTCAGTTCTGCTAATAGGCCTGCTTTTTTCTTTTTATCGGTAGGGTATACCCACTGCTCCACGGAGTTTGCAGTCGTGTTGGCGGGGCTGACCGAAATTTCCGCAGGGTTATTAACAATGCCTTTGGCTAATTGGCGGATATCGTTGGAGAAAGTGGCAGAGAACATCAGGTTCTGGCGTTGTTTTGGCAGATAGTTGATGATCTTGCGGATATCGTGGATAAAGCCCATATCCAGCATGCGGTCCGCTTCGTCCAGCACCAGTACTTCCAAGTGATTGAATCGCACAGCATTTTGTTGATACAAATCGAGTAGGCGCCCAGGCGTGGCCACCAGGATATCCACGCCATTGCGCAGTTTCATCATTTGCGGATTGATCTTGACTCCCCCGAACACAACCGCTGAGCGCAGCGGTAAATATTCACCATAGGTGGCAACACTGGCGCCGACCTGGGCGGCCAATTCGCGGGTGGGTGTCAGTATCAGTGCTCTGGCCTGATTGGGCTTGGCGCGTTCCCCGCGTGCGAGGATTTCCAATATCGGCAGGGTAAAGCCGGCGGTCTTACCGGTACCGGTCTGGGCTGCAGCCATCACGTCACGACCTTCCAGCACGGCGGGTATGGCCTGAGCTTGGATTGGCGAAGGCTCTGAATAGCCTTGTTCGGCAACGGCTTGCAAAATGGGGGCGGATAAACCCAGGGTGGTAAAACTCATAAACTCGTCTCGATTCCTGCGGAAGTGATACAAACAGACTGAATGGCGGCGCTGCAGACTACAGGATATAAGCGTGATTCGCTAATGATAGTTGTGATTCCCTGCTGTGAGCGTGCTTATTCAAAACCGGTTTAGGTGCTGATTTTAATGTCGCGGAATGGGTTTTGATCGCATCATCCATTTGCGAACCGCAATATAGAAAACCGGCACAAACAAGATGGCCAGAAAGGTGGCGGCAATCATGCCACCGACGACGCCGGTGCCGATGGCTTGCCTGCTGGCTGCTCCGGCACCGGAACTGATTGCCAGGGGTACGACGCCAAAGGTGAACGCCAGCGAGGTCATCAGGATCGGGCGCAGGCGCATGCGGCAGGCGTCGATGGTGGCGGTCATCATATCGACACCGCGCAATTCTTCATCTTTTGCGAACTCAATGATCAGAATGGCGTTTTTTGCTGCCAGTCCGATGATGGTGATCAGACCGATTTTGAAAAAAACATCGTTGGGCATGCCTCTGATATACACTGCGGCCAAACAGCCCAACACCCCGAGGGGAACGGCCAGGATGACCCCGACCGGTATGGACCAGCTTTCATATAATGCAGCCAGACACAAAAAGACCACCAGTAACGACAACATAAACAGTGCCGGAGCCTGAGCTTCGGAGACAATCTCTTCATAGGATTGCCCGGACCATTCGTAGGTGAAACCGGTCGGTAACTTACTCGCCAGTCGCGCCATTACGTCCATCGCTTCGCCGGAACTCACTCCCGCTGCAGCCTGTCCGCCGATTTTCATGGAGGGTGAGCCATTGTAGCGAGTTAACCGCGGCGAACCCATGATCCACTCCGCATCGGCAAAGGCCGAAAAGGGCACCATGTTGCCTTCGTTGTTGCGCACCCTGAGCTGCATGATGTTTTCCGGCAGCATACGGCCATAGGCGTCTGCCTGTACAATGACTTTCTGGACTTGTCCTTTATTTACAAAATCGTTGATGTAGCTAGAGCCAAGAGCTATGCCCAGGGTGGTATTGATTTCGTTGATGGAAATCCCCAGTGCTCCGGCTTTTTCGCGGTCGACATCGACGCGTAACTGTGAGGTGTCTTCCATGCCTTCCGGACGCACCCCAATCAGTTTTTTCTCCTGCATGGCCATACCCAGCAACATGTTGCGGGCGTCGGTCAGCGCAGCGTGGCCCTGCCCGCCAATTTCTTTGAGCTGGAACTCGAAGCCGGTGGCGGTGCCCAGTTCCGGTATGGAAGGGGGGTTAAGCGGGAAAATGACCGCATCGCGTACGCTGGACAAGGCGCCCCAGGCGCGGCCGATAACGGCTTCCACGTGCTGGTCCGGTCGCTTGCGTTCGCTCCAGTCTTTCAGTCGTACGAAGGCGATTCCGGCATTTTGCCCGGTGCCGAAAAAGCTAAAACCGGCGATGGACACAATCTTTTCGACATTGGGATCGTTCTTCAGATAATAATTTTCCATGGTGCGCAGAACCTTGATGGTTCGTTCCTGGGTGGCACCGGAAGGCAGCTGTACGATGGTAATAAAATAGCCCTGATCTTCTTGCGGCAAAAAGGATGTGGGTAAGCGGAACGCGAAGAAGGTGACACCCCCCACTATAATCAGATAGATCAGCATAAAGCGGCCAATCCGCTTCACCATGTAGGACACGCCTTTCTGATAGCCGTTATTGGAATGATCAAACATCCGGTTGAACCAGCCAAAGAAGCCTTTGTGATCCTCACCATGGGGTTTGAGCAAGGTAGCACAGAGCGCTGGTGTCAGGCTCAGAGCGAGAAATGCAGAAAACAAAATTGAGGTGATCAGTGCCAGGGAAAATTGACGGTAGATCGCCCCCACAGAGCCCGAGAAAAAGGCCATGGGAATGAAAACAGCCACCAATACGGTGGTGATACCGACGATAGCCCCGGTGATCTGGCGCATGGCCTTGCGGGTCGCTTCGAGTGGGGATAACCGTTCCTCGCGCATGATGCGTTCTACGTTTTCCACCACCACGATGGCATCGTCCACCAGAATACCAATGCCCAGTACCAGCCCGAACAGCGTCAGCACGTTGATGGAGAAACCGAATAAATTCAGGCCGATAAACGCCCCCATCAAGGCCACCGGCACCACAATAGTGGGTATCAGCGTGGCGCGCAGATTTTGCAGGAATAGCAGCATAACCAGAAACACCAGAAACACCGCTTCCAGCAGGGTGTGAATCACTTCGGTGATGGAAATACGTACGAAGGCGGTAGTGTCATAAGGACTGTCCCATACCATTCCCGCGGGAAAAAATTGTGCTAACTGTTGCATGCGTTCAACGATCAGGGCGTTGGTTTCGACGGCATTGCCGGTGGGCGATAGCTTGATGCCCATCGCGGCGGCCGGCTGGCCGTTGGCGAAGGCGGAGGAGGCATAGCTTTCACCGCCGAGTTCAACCCGTGCTACATCGCCCAGGCGCACGCTGGAACCGGTGGCGTTGACTTTTAACAGGACATTTTCAAAGTCCTTAACCGTGCTCAGCCGGCTGTCTGTGACCACGGTGGCGTTCAGCATTTGTCCGACGTTGGAGGGCAGACCGCCCAGTTCGCCCGCTGCAACCTGCACGTTTTGAGTTTGCACCGCACTGACAACGTCGCCGGGCGTAAGGGAAAAAGCGGTCAATTTAATCGGGTCCAGCCAGATGCGCATGGCGTACTGAGTGCCGAACACTTCTGCTTCGCCGACCCCTTTCACGCGCCGGATTTCGTCAATGATGTGGTTGTTCACGTAGTTGCCCAGCGCGATGGCATCCATGCTACCGTCGTTGGAGCTGAGGGTAATAATCATCATGTAATTGCGGGTGGCCTTATCCACTCGCAAGCCCTGGCGCCGCACTTGCTCCGGTAAGCGCGCTTCTACCCGTTTGACCCGGTTGTTCACTTCTACCTGTGCAATATTGGTATCGGTGCCGGAGGCGAAGGTGATGGTGATATTGGCTGAACCGCTGGCACTGCTGTCCGAGCTGATGGATTGCAGACCCTCAATGCCATTCATCTCTTGTTCGATGACCGCGGTGACGGTTTCTTCCAGGGTTTGTGCCGAAGCGCCGGGGTAACTAGCGGAAACCTTGATTGAAGGCGGCGCTATGTTCGGATACTGCGCCACTGGCAGGTTGCCGATGGACAATACGCCGCCCAACAGGATGATGAGTGCAATAACGCAGGCAAAGCGCGGTCGGTCGATAAAAAATCGCGCCATGATTATTCTCCTGGAGGGGCCGCTGCGTCTGCTTGTGCTTCACTTTCAGCGGTAACAGTTCTGACTGTGGCGCCGGGTTGTGCTTTTTGCAGGCCTTCGATGATAATCAGTTCGCCGCCTTTTAATCCGCTGCGGATAATCCAGCGATCGTCTTGCGCAATGCCGGTAATGACGGGAAGAGGTACCACCTTGCCATCCGGTAATACCGACATCACCATATCGCCTTTTACAGAGCGCACCAGCGCTTTCTGCGGTATGGTGAGGGCATGTTTGTATTCTGCCTGAGCCAGGATGACGCGAACAAACATGCCCGGCAGCAGCATGCGTTCGGGATTGGGTACCTCTGCACGAATCAGAATCTCACCGGTACTGGGATCCACCGTCATTTCGGAGAACAATAATTTACCCGTATGGCTGTAAAGTGTGCCGGTTTCCAGTAACACCGATACGGTCGGGTCTTTCTGCATCATCTCTTGCCCGGCTTCCGATTGCCGGAAGCGTAAAATTTGGGTGCTGGATTGCGTAAAGTTCACATAAAGCGGATCAAGTTGTTCAATCGTAGCCAAATGCGTGGCCTCGCTTTTTCCGACCAACGCCCCTTCGGTGACGAGGGCGCGTCCGATACGACCGGTAATGGGCGCTTTTACTGTGGCGTACTCCAGGTCTATTTTAGCCCGAGCCATGGCCGCCTTGGTACCGGCAACATCAGCCTCCGCTTGTTTTAATAGGGCGTAGGCTTCATCGAACTGTTGCTGACTGACGGCTTTTTTCTTCAACAAATCGCGAAAACGTCTTTCTTTTAATTTGGCTTGTGTCTGATCCGCTTCTGCCCGCGCCAGATTGGCTTTGGCGGCATCCAGATCGGCTTGTAACGTGGCGGGATCGATCTGGAATAATTTGGTGCCGGCTTTCACTTCACTGCCCTCAGTGAATAGTCGTTCCTGTATGATGCCTTCAACCCGCGCACGCACCTCGGCGGTTCGCAATGCCTGCACACGGCCAGGCAGTTCGGTTTTAACGACAATGCGCTTTGCCACGACCTCTTCCACTAGCACTTCAGGGGGTGGCATCTGCGCTTGGCCCGCCGCACCACTAGTGTCGTCTTTGCAAGCTGTGACAAGAATACAAAAAAGCGTAATGGAGATCAGCCGATGGGGTGACAAGTGAAATAACATCTGGATTGGCCTCAGAATCGTTTTAGCCCCTTACATCGGGCGCGGGATGAGCTTTCGGTCAGGTACGCGGGCAAAGATCTTTAAGTAATAGTTAGTAACGGTTTTACCGTCAACTAAACAGCCGGAAACAGCGTGTTGCGAAAAAGCGGCAGTAATCAGCGAAAAATAAAATGAGGGAGATAAAAGGGCATCGTGACGGTTGGGTCACGATGCCCTTTTATATTGCCGAGCTTATATAGCCAAACGCAGCAGCGTTAGGGGTTCGGGTTTCGTAGTACCATCAAACGCAATTCCGTCATATCGTGCATTGCCCAGCGAATACCTTCACGACCAAGCCCGCTGTCTTTCACGCCACCATAGGGCATGTGATCAACTCGCCAGGAGGGAATGTCACCGATTACGACTCCACCCACTTCCAATTCGTCCCAGGCTTTGTGTGCATGGTAAATGTCTTTGGTAAAGACACCGGCCTGCAAACCGAATTTGCTGTCATTAATGGACTTAATGACGTTGTCGAAATTATCAAATTTTTCTAACACGGCAACCGGTCCGAACGCTTCTTCTGCACAGACTTTCTGCGTTGAATTCACATTTTCAAGCAGTGTCGCTTGCAGCATGTTGCCTTCGCAAACACCACCACATAATAGCGTGGCACCATCGGCGATTGCTTCGTTGATCCAACCGTGTAATCGGGACGCTTCACCCTCGCTGATCATCGGGCCGATAAAGGTTTGCGGATCTTTCGGGTCGCCGCTTTTTAATGCTTTTGCTTTTGCTACCAGTTTTTCTTTGAACGTGTCATACACATCAGCGTGAATATAAATGCGTTGAACACCGATGCAGCTCTGACCAGATTGATAAAAGGCACCAAAAATAATACGTGCAACTGCATCGTCAATATCCCAGTCTTTATCGACGACACATGCCGCATTGCCACCCAGTTCCAGAATGACCGGTTTTTTACCGGCACGGGCTTTTAGTGCCCAGCCCACATCCGGTGATCCGGTGAAACTCAGTAATTTCAGGCGGTCGTCTTCGGTGAGCATATCAGCACTGTCACGACGACAAGGCAAAATCGAAAACGCGCCTTTCGGCAAGTCGGTTTCGGCAAGAATTTCACCAATCAAAATGGCACCAATGGGCGTTAAACTTGCGGGCTTGAGAACAAACGGGCAACCGGCCGCAATAGCTGGTGCAACTTTGTGTGCTGCCAGGTTGAGCGGGAAATTAAACGGACTAATAAAGGCGCAGGGTCCGATCGGCACTCGTTTCGTCATGCCGCTGTAGCCCTTGGCTCGGGCACTAATGTCCAGGGGAATGGTTTCACCGTATTGGCGGGACACTTCTTCCGCTGCGATCTTAAAGGTGTCAATTAAGCGGGTCACTTCACCTTTGGCATCGTTGATTGGTTTGCCCGCTTCGACACACAGCGCATAAGCCAGTTCATCAAAACGTTCACGGAAACGGGTTACACAATGTTCCAGTACTGCCTGACGTTCGTACATTGCCATTTTCCGCATTGGCTCAGCGGCATCGCAGGCGGCAGCGATGGCCTGATCCAATACGTCCGGTGACGCCAGCGGTACGGCCGTTGCCAGTTCGCCGCTGAATTTGTCGTACACTTTCAGATCCTGGTTAGCATAGACCGCTTCATTAGCCAGATAATAAGGATACTCTTGTTTTAACATGATCAATTCCTATTGCGTAATCAGTAGCTCTTGCAGCGCACTTCGAATCTGGTCAGGGATTGGCACCGATCGGTTCTCAGCACGGTTGACAAAAACATGTATAAAATCTCCGAATGCACAAGCGCTTTCTTCGCCCTCACGAAAAATCCCGACCCCATATGTGACGGAGCTGTTGCCCAGCTTAATCACCCGTAGTCCTGCCTCTATTTTTTCGGGATAAGCGATTCCGGATAAATAGTTACAACTGGAATTTACCACATAACCCACTACCGGTGCGTTATGTATATCCAGGCCGCCCCGTTCAATCAGGTATTGATTCACTGCGGAGTCAAAATAAGAGTAGTAAGTCACGTTGTTCACGTGACCATAAATATCGTTATCCATCCAGCGTGTACTGATGGGATAGAAGATTTTATAGTCGCTGCGGGAAATCGGTTTATGCTCAGTCATGATTTAGGTCAACAAAATGAAAAAAGGGTGAATTATGAATCAGAACGCAGCTTGATAGATAGCCAGTGCATCCTGCTCGGTTACCTGTTTCGGATTATTCACCAATAAGCGTTGCTGCAACATAGCATCTGAGGCCAGGCGACCGATAAAGTCTTGCGGTACATTGCAATCCCGTAAGCGGTTGGGCAATGCGACCGTCTTGATGAGGGATTCAATATGCTGAATCAAACGGTCAGTGACTTCATCGTGCGGCCCCGCCTGAAATTGATCGCCCATGATGATAGGCGCTAATTCGGCATAATGAACGGATGCTTCCGATGCATTAAATCGCATCACATGGGGCAATACTAATGAATTGCTTAGTCCGTGGGGAATGTGGAAATGGCCACCCAAGGGGTAGGCCAGGGCATGTACGGCAGCAACCGGTGCGTTTGCAAACGCTTGTCCGGCCAGCAGTGCACCTAGCAGCATATTGGCGCGGGCTTCGACATTTTTGCCATCCTCAACCACGGTCAGCAAATTGCGCGACAGTAGCTTCAGTGCCTGCAGCGCCAGCATGTCCGAGATCGGGTTCTTTTTATGCACGCTGGTGTACGCTTCAATCGCATGGACCATGGCATCGACGCCGGTGGCGGCAGTGACCTGTGGCGGCAGACCCAGGGTCAGTTCTGCATCGAGCAAGGCGATATCGGGTTGTAATACCGGGGAAACGACGCCGGCTTTTGTGGTTTCCCCGGTGGTTACGATGGCAATAGGCGTCACCTCGGAACCGGTGCCTGCTGTAGTGGGCACCTGAATCAGGGGCAGGCGAGGTTCTTTGGCATTGCCGACGCCGTACATATCCGGCAACGTCTGCGTACACCCGGGGTGAGACAAGATCGCGACCAGCTTGGCAACGTCCATAGAGCTGCCGCCGCCAAAACCGATCACCAGGTCTGCTGCGTTGTCTTTTGCACTCTTGACGGCACTAAGAACAGTGGTATCGGACGGGTCAGGCTCGACTTCCGTGAACAGGGAGACTTGAACATCGGCGCTTTCAAAGCTGGGCAGCACTGTGTCCAGTAAGCCGACTTTTATGATGCCCGGGTCGGTGACGATAAGAACGGATTTTGCGCTGTATTGTTGGCACAGCTCGCCCAGCCGCTTGGCGCTGCCAGGTTCATTTATAATGGTTTTGGTGGTGCTGAAGGTGAATGCCTGCATGGAATGGGCACCTCTCTCTCTGGGTGGGCTTTATTAGAGCAACGGGTGGCAAAGATAATAACACGGCTGACGACCTTGTTTTGGCCATTAAAACCAGCTCTGTGGCCACCGATTTGCTAACCTATGGCCGCTAGGCCGTGGTCATCGGTCTGCAATCCAGGTTGGTAAAATGAGAAGTGCAAATAGAATGTAAGGTACGCAGAATCAGGCGGCCAGTTCGCTGAACACCTGATTGCGGCCCTTGTCTTTGGCTTGATACAGGGCTTTATCGGCGAAATTCAACGTCTGATCTATGCTCTTTTCCTCAGAGGGAACCAACGAATACACCCCGGCGCTGATGGTAATGGACAGCGAATGTGAGCGGGTGGTGACGGGGGTGGCAGCGACTAAAGTACGGATTCGTTCCGCGACGATCAGTGCGCCTTTCAGGCCGGTTTCCGGCAGCAGAATACAAAATTCCTCGCCACCGAAGCGCGCTGCCAGGTCCGAAGGCCAGCGTACGCCTTCCTGAATCCGGCGCGCAACTTCCTGTAAACAATCATCACCGACCAGATGCCCATGGGTATCGTTGACGGTTTTAAAGTGATCAATGTCAATCATAATGACGGCAATGTCACGTTGATAACGTTTGGCTCGTTCCCATTCGTCATAAAACGAACTTTCCAGATGGCGCCGATTGCACAAGCCGGTGAGTTGATCGGTATTGCTCAGGTCACGTAGTTGTTGGGTTAGCGCTTCCAGTTCTTGTGTTCGCTCCTGAACCCGGGATTCCAGTTCTTCATTGATGCGGCGCGTGGTGATCAGGGTTTGTTCCTGCGCTTCGTATCGTAGCCGGCGCTCAATATTGATGCGTTCTGCTAACGCGAAGGACAACAAAACCACTTCCAAAGAAGAACCGATATGGGTTGCGTATTCGGTAAATAGGTTGGCAGGCAGAATATTGGCTTTATTCAGCGCCAAGACAAGGCCACCAAACAGCATAGCGGTCCAGGCGATGGTGTAGTATTTCGCCGTGGATAGCCCGCCGCGCCAGCAGGTTGCCCCGGTGACGAGTGCTAGAATGCAGGCTAGGCTTGCCCAGATAATAATCGCAATAATGTTGTAGTGATAAGGCAGGATGAAGGCACACATAGCCAGTGTCAGTCCGCCGTAAAAAGAGAGCCGCAGCAGGTGGTCGAGGCGTGGGGCAAAGTGCGAGACCAATAAAAATTTGCGAGTGAAGGCGGCACCGAAAACGACCACCCCGGCCAGAAAAACAACAATAGCGCGATCATTCCACTCCGTGAGTGTCGGCCATAGGTATTTGAACGAATAGCCCCCTAAGCTGGCGAGGAACAGTGGCATACATAAAACGTATCCTACGTACAACAAATAGGTGCGTTCACCCAGTACGAAAAAGATAAATAGGTTGTAGGTTGCCATCACCAGCATCGTGCCGAAAAAAATGCCCTGTAATATGGTGCGCGTGGTGTCAAATCCGTAAAATGTTTGCTCGTCCCACATCACCATTGGTGCCTGTACAGCGCTGGATGACTTTATCCGCAAATAAATCTCCAATGATTGATGGGATTTCCATTGCACCGGGATAATGAAAAACCGGTGATCGATAACGCGCTGATGATAGGCGTGCTTATCGCCGAGATGGTAGCTATCCTGCACCTTACCGTCGCTGACAATATAGACGTCTACATAATCCAGAACGGCGTAGCTGATTTCGATCAGACGTTTGATATCGCCCTGGTCCGGATTGGTGATGTGCAAACGCAGCCACCAGCTGGAATCGTTATAGCTTTTGTTGAAGGTTTGGTTGCTATTGGGCTGCCAATCCAGTGTGTTCTGCAATAACGCCTGAATCGTAAGAGTGCTGTTCTTATCCTCGATGTATTCGATATATTGATTTAGCTCCGCTCTGCCCTTGTCGAGGGGCAGGCTGAGCGGTTCCGCGTTTAAGTGCAGTGGCAGAATAAGGAAGAGAAGCGAGATCAAAACTAAATGCATTAGCGTGTAGCCCGGGTGACCTGGGGGTGCCTTTCATGTCGGTTCTTTGATAAGCGTAGCACTCGGGTGAAAGATAGGCTAAAAAACGGACAAGGGGTTAATTTTAGGCCGGCTGGGTGTACAATATTGTCCCTGGTTATAAGAATAACAACTAAATAGGTCGTCCTCTATGAACCTAGTGAAGTACGCGGTACTACTGGTCGGATTTGTGCTCCCAAGTATTAGCTTTGCACTGGCTCCCCCATTACGTCAGATTGACGCCTTCAAGGTCATCACCGTTGAAGGTGAAGACATGCCCTGGTTAGTGGGTTTGCCCATTGAGGAGCTCTCTCTGGCGGCCATGCTGGACGGCGTTATGGAGCCGATTCCCTTCCAGATTGATGAGTATAACCAGGGTGGTGCGGTGTATTTTGACGGCTGGCACGTACCGATGGCGGGCACGGCAAATTTGATGGACACCACCGACAAGCTGCTATTCCTCTTCAAAGATGCCGGAGAACGAAAAACCAAGCGTGATCAATATGATGGCGAATTGTTAGCGGAAATTATTACCCGCGATCGGGATGGCGTAGAGCGGTTTGTTTATTTGGTGCGCAACTCGCGCTTGCGCTCCGACGAACAATATGTCCGCTACAGCGCTGAGATCGGTTTGGTCGAGACTGACTTTTATAGCCTCCGTTACAATAACGAGAACCATCTTAAGTGGGATGATTTCAGATACAACAATTATGTGGGAGAACGGCCACTGGACTCCATGAAGCTGCGATTCGATACTGGGATTTTAACTCCTATGACGGACACAGAGCTTAATAATGATCAAATGATAGCGTTGCCAACGGGGGAAATCATTGGGCCTATCAGAACCACGACGCAATTGGACTTTAATATGTACCTGTTTGGCATGTCGATCATAGAGCTGAGCATGCAAATCTACCACTATCCCAAATACGTTATGTACGACGTACGCGGAGTTATTCCAGTGCTTAGGCGGAAAATGCTGGTTGACCCTTCTTTAACGATGTCATTGGATGCGAACCAACTACTGGGGGCGGCTATCCGCACCGCCACGGGACCGAAAGCGCCGGGCGTGGTGGATGGCAAAATCGATGAAAACGAACAGCTGATGATCGACACGCCTTTTGAGGGAGAATCCAATTGGATCTGGGTCAATAGTAAGCGCAATCTGGATGTCTTGGCCTTCGTCGATTATCTGGGGGACTTTAATGAGCCAATGGGGTTATTGCTGGAGGACGATCTGGATCGTGCGGATCCACCCGAGTATTTTCCCGGTCAGCAACCCAATATTGGCTACCATGTTCAGAGTTTTCCAATGAAGGGTTTTCTCGGTTTTGTGGTTAGTATATTTTTAACTGATGGTTTTGAAGGTGAAGGTGAGCCGGAAAAGTTTTCGGTCTATGCCCGTACATTACCCGAATTAGAAATCAGAGCCATGTGAACCCGGTATTTCCGAAACGGCAGGGACGGCACAACATGAACGGCAAATTTTCAACTGTACTGGCATCATTGGTAGTGTTACAAGCGTGTTCTACCGTGCAGCAAACCGAACTTGATAAACAGGTCTCGGCACTTAGCACCTGTGAAAAAATCGATGCCCTGGTAGCCGGGCACCCCAAGGGGTTTCCTAATCTGCGCACCGCTCAAACCACCTCAAAATATATGGACGTTTGGAAAGCCCGTTATCACCTGGTGGGCGATAGCTGCCAGGTATGGGGGTGGGGCAATGGCAAATTTAGCTATGTCTGTTCGCTGACGGAACCCAATAAAGCGGTGGCAATGGAGCATTTTGATCAGGCTAAAGAGGTGACACAGCAGTGTCTCGGCGAAAGCTGGAGCCTGAAGCAGGGCAAGCGGGATCAGGGGGAAGGCACGAAAGCGGAATACAGTGTGAGCGGACGCAATACGGTCGTCACCATCGTGGCCGCCTCTTCTCCCACGCTGTTTGCAACAGAGTGGAAGACGTATTATTTCGTCGGAGACGCTGCGGACCTAAAATAAGGTTGGCAGACGCTGGCGGGTATTTTACTCCGTCTCGCCTTCAAAAAGGTGCGCCTTTGCCAGTGAGAATTGGCAAGTGGGGCTCTCTGAATTGCGGTCTTTACTGGTCAGTTGCAGGTTTGAACCATCAGTTACGATTGAGTAGCTGGAGTCCCGTTCAACCACTTTCAGCTCCACGTTATCGTCTTTCATGATCAGATTCTGAAACAGCACCTTCTTAAATGACTGGTGTGGATGATCGATATAAAACTCATTGTAAAAATTGGCACTGTCCACATTCATGGTGACAAAGGTAGTGTCACCATTGGTGTAAAAATTGGCTTCGCAGGCTTTATTGTTAGACGCCTTGCCGATCAATTCAACGCGGCCCACTCCAGACCGGAATTTGCTGATTGTGTCATTAAGCAGGTTTTTGAATTCCTGATGCACTGCGCCGTTTTCCCGCGGTACCTTGACGATGGTGCTGTCCGCCAGTACCGGAGTTACCGCGCTCAAGGTGGTGATGAGTCCAAGGCCGATTATTGTTTTTTTCATAGCGACATCTCCCTAACCTAACGTAAATGCTGAACTAACAGTTTGGGTAAAACCTTGGCTTCTTCGGCAAGCAGCATGGCATGTGCATTTTGGTTGCCGGAGAAAAATAAGCGGCGCTGGTCTGCCATGGTGCCGTTTTCAATATTGAACCGGCCTGATGCCGTAGGCACTGACACTTTATCGCCGGCTGCATTCAGGCTGGTAATCTGGCGTTGATAGTCGAATGGGCCCTGAGCGTCTTTCTGCCAGCGGTTATAAAAGTACTTTATATTCGGCGTGATCTTGCGCTTGCTGGCTGATCGGATGCAAGTCACGTATTCAGCGTTAGTAGTGACATCACCCTCGGCGGGTTTAACACAGCTGCCTTTGGTGTCGTAAACAATGTTGGCTCGTAATCCGCCAATGCCTATTGGGTCGAGCGCTGCCAGAAAATCGACACTGCGCTTTTCTGAATAGGCAATTCTGGTCGCTGCGTCAATGGCGGTGCCACCACCCAGGCCGTGCCCTATCAGGATGAGTTTCGATTGCTTCGGGATTTGGCGGATGTATTCCCTGAACGCTTCCTGAAAACCCAGATTATTCAGCGGGCCCTGTCCGTTTCCGAAGCCATTCCAATTAGCTTCAATGTATTTGGCGCCATAGGATTCCACCCAGCTTTTCAGGTGCAGGGTGCTTTCGATATCGGGCTCCTGATCACCGGAAATGACAAACACATAGGAAGAGTATTCGCCGGGATTGATATCCAATTTGATGGCAGGGGACGACGATGCCGTTTTGTTGCCGATTGAAGAATCGTCGGGTTTGGAGGTTGCTGCTGCTGAACTGGCGGGCCGCTGTTGCTTAAATTCCGCGACCAGTTTATTAAAGCGTTGGGACTCCGCTTCAACGGCACGTTGCTGCGACTTCTGGGTCGTACGCAAACTGGTAATACGGCTGGCAGTGGTGTTGCGCTTCTGGTTCAGTGCTGCGACACGGGGGTCGGCGTCCAGAGCTTGGTCACTCACTTCATCCTTTTGTGAGTCCAGCTCGGATTGCAGTTTTTGCAGCATATCCTGGGCGTTTTGCAGCTCGCGTAACAGTGGCTTTTTTTTGTTTTTCAGGTGGGTGATCTGGGTGTTGTATTCTTTCTGGCGCTGCAGATGATCGTTTTCTGCCAGACGCTGTTTGAAGACATTCATCGCCTCAAAGCGTTGCTGCTCGCGGTTCATGTCCCGTTGTACGATTTCGATATCAAAATCCACTAAGGAAATGTCTTTTTCAATGCGCTCAATTTCAAAAGTCTGGCGTTTGAAATCGCGCTTTGCTTCGTGAAAGCGTCGGCGGTTAGCGGTGCGCTCTTCCCGGACCACTTTGCGTAAATCCAGAATCTGTTGATCAATGCTCCATATGGATTTCTCGAGGGTACTGATATTGGAGCGGGTGCTGGCAAGGCTGGAGTTAATCTTCTTGACTTTGGCGGAGCTGGAATTGATTTGCGCTTGTGTTGCGGCTATTCCCGGCAGGCAATACAACCCTGCCAACAGAATCAGCAACAACCTGATGGTGATCAGATTCAGCCGTCTGGGTCTTTGAATGTAATCGAATGTTTTCACGCTAGCCATTATTCATCGATGCTTTAATTATAGTTATTGTCTGTTCGAAACCGCTTGCGTGCATCTTCAGTTGAGTTTGAACAAAGGGTATATCTGGTGCTTTTTTGTCTGTAAATCGAGCCAAGTTGCCAACTGCCTAATGTTTGAAGGATATGACGCAACCCATTTTAGTGCAAGCAGCCTCTGAAGAGGTCAATCAGTATAGTGCCATAGGCCCCTGTTACATACTGTGGAGTGACTGTTTAGGTTTGTATGATAAGCAATCAATTTGGCGTTAAAAGGTTGCGCAATTTACAGGCACGAAAAAGGGGCGCTAAAAGCGCCCCTTAGGTTGGTAAATTCACCCGCGTTAACGAACACCCGCCCGGCGCAATGCTGCCGGCTGGAATTCCGTTTTCGAGAAGCGAACATCGTAGTTGGAGCCTTTGGATTCGTTGTTTTCGAAGCCCAGAGCCAAATAACGACCGGCGTTCAAGTCATACAACACTTCCAGCGCATAGGCTTGCACACCCGCATTATATGAAAAGAGCTGATGCGATTCCGCGATACGCCAAAGGTTGCCGCGACCATCGTAATGATCGATTACCGATGCCAGCCAGCTGTCTTCATCCAGGAACATGGTGCGTTTGGCGTAAATATGGCGAGTGCCTTTACGCAGATTGCCTTCCACTTCCCAAACCCGGTGCAATTCGTAACGGGCAAGATCCTGGTTGATGTGGCCGGGCTTGATCATCTCGTCGTAAGGCAGGCCTTTTTCATCCAACTTGTAAGAGTTATAGGGGATATAGATCTCTTTCTTGCCTTTCAGAGTCCACTCGTAACGATCCGGTGCACCGTTGAACATATCGAAGTTATCGGATGTACGCAGGCCGTCCGCAGCGGTACCCGGTCCGTCATAAGACACCTGGGGAGCGCGACGTACACGACGTTGGCCGGCATTGTAAATCCAGGCGCGACGGGGTTCGTTAACCTGATCGATTGTTTCGTGAACCAGCAGAACGTTACCGGCCAGCCGAGATGGCGCGGTTACCTGTTGTTTGAAGTAAAACATGACGTTGTCGTCTTCGCCGGGCTTATAGTCTTTCAACTGAGTCAGGACACCGAGCTGGTCGTTGAACATAACCATACTGTAGTTGCCGTTAACCTGGGGTGTCACCTGGCCGATGGTTCGCTCCAGCGAGTCACCGCGATAGCGCCCGATGTGGTTCCAGACTACTTCCAGGCCATTCTGTGGTATGGGGAACGGATAGCCTTGGAGTTCCAGGTTTTTCATTCCGGTGTTGCCAACAGTTTCCGTTTTTAGTGCGTTCGCTTTAGTCAGCTTGGCAATGCGCTCTGGCGCATTATATGGACGGCGAGACTGGTATACCGGCATGCGATAGGTATCAGGATATTTTTTGAACATGGCAGCTTGGCCAGGGGTCAATTTATCCTTGTATTTATCTACGTTCTGGGCAGTGATCGTGAACAGCGGCTTGTCATCGGCGTAAGGGTTGCATAAAAAATCACCGCCTTTGTAGCAAGCGGGTTTGCTTTTCATGCCACCATCCCAAGCCGGGATGGTGCCGTCTGCATTGCCTGCTACTTCTGCGCCGCTGATGGTTAACTCGCTACCGCCGAGCTTGTCTGCCTGGGCTTGGTCTACTTTTGCAAAGGCCGGAGCCGCCGCGATAGAAGAGGCCAACAGAGTACTGGCCAAGACTTTCAATTTAAATGAAGGTTTCATATTCATATCCTTATTATTTCCCCACAACTTAGAACGAGGCTGATGCGCTGATGGAATAGTAATCCCGGTCAGCTAATTGGTTGTATGGTTCTGCGCCATAGAAATCGGTATAGGAGACTTCCACAGTGTAAGTGTTTTGATAAACACCTTCTAATGAGAGGCCCAGCGCTTTTCTGTTTTCGAGGAAGTTGGTGACCGGGCCAGGGGTTGTACCGTACACATCGTGAGAAAAGCTGATGGTCGGTCTCAGGTTGATACCCGCAAAGACATTGTTGTAATCACCGGTGAACCGCATTTTGTATCCCCAGGCACCGCTGGTTGGATAATACTGGTCTTCAAATTCGGTTGACAGGGAGTCACTTCCGTTCAGGAATAGTGGGTAAGGCACACCTGTCGAAGTGCTTACAGTGGGTACGTATGGATGATTCAGGGTCGCGTTGTAGCTGCTGCTCAGGAGCGCTTCGTCTTGGTTCGGCATGTCTGTATAGGAACCCGCTATATCAAGAATAGCCGTCCAACGTGCCGCGCCGAGAATGCGGTCGAAAAAGTGGATGAAGGCCACTTCAGCCTGGTAGTAATCCAGGGCTACAAACGAAGGAGCAAACTCACCCGGCTCGTATTTGGCATAACAATCGTAAGGAACGGGTGAATCTTGGCAGCTCAATGAAGGCAAGCCTAACAAGCCGCCGAGCGTATCGCCATCTTCAAGCTGAAAGGGTTGATCCTTCCGCATGCTGATTTCACCAGAAAATGCGGTGGCACCACCAGGTAAACCAAAATCAACACTGGTATTGAAGCTTACGCCGAAAAGCTGGATGTCTTCAGGATAATAAATGGCCATATCCGCAGATGGGAATAGCGCAGCAGTGTTGGTTTGGGTTGCGGGAGAGCCGCCAGTCATAATATCGCGGACCGTGGTTAAATCCAGGCCGGCAAAAGCGGGGTTGAATAACTCGGGTCTGGGCAAATGGCCGGCCACAATAGGCAGACGAGAGTGATAATTCATGTAATACGCAGCAAACTCGGTTTCGATTGAATCCACGAAATAGCGGGCCGCCAGGCCGAACTGGCCTTGGTCGTCGGGTTCCATATCTTGGCCGCGAGGCAGTGTAGTAGCGGCTGCTCCGGGCGCTCCGAATTCATTACCGCTTGGCATGAATCCACCGTAACAGTTTCCGCCTGCCAAATCAGTAGTAGAGAAATAGGTGCCGCAAGGCGGTAATTCAGTCTCTCTCCACTCAAGCAAATAAAAGGCTTCAACGGTCAGGTTTTCGGTGACACCGAGGGAGGCGTACAGCGCATTTAGTGGAATCAGTGCATCTTTTACTTCTGAGCCGGGTGCCAACAAGGCTTGTACGTCGACCGGGTTAACGGAGTTAATACCGTTAGGGAAAAATAAACCTTCGCCCCAGCTGATGACCTGTTTACCCACACGAACGTTTAAAGGGTGGTCTCCTAACCACCAGTCACCCCAGATGAAGGCATCCAGAATGTCTGCGCTGCGGCCGTCGCTTTGGTTGGGATCAAGATTTTGACCGTTGGCATTCTGACGGTAGTACACCGGTAAGTCTGTTACGCCATCGCCATTCACAATGCGATTGTCATAGAACGCTTTACCGCGAACAAAAGCACCGTAGTTTTTGTAGTTCAGCTCCACATCCATAACAATTTTGGCGAGTTCGGAAAAAGTAGAGCCTTTTTTCCAGAGCAGGTTGCTGTTGTCCTGCGAGCTGGTGCCGTGCAGGTGAACCATGCCCATGTCCAGTAACTGCTGCGGGGTGAAGCCCGGAGAGTTCGCCAATGCATTGACCTGTCCGACACCACGATAATCCCTGTCATCTGCTCGCCACGAAGCCCCAACAGATACCGTAGTATCCACCTGCATCGAAAAATCGCCGCTTTCGTAATTGAATGCTTGGGCGGGTACCACTGCACCGGCGGCAGCGATTGCCCCCGCTAATGCAGTGAGCTTAAAATAATTTTGATTTGCCATCAGAGTCGAACTCCATTCATCAATAATTGTTATTTGTATGGAAGACCAAACTGTGCGGAAGTCGAATAGGGAGGGATAACAAAACGAAGAAGACAGCTATTGGGATGTTTTTTTTGTTATCGTTAATCCGGTTCGAAAGGCGCACCTTCTCACTTTGGTTAGCAAAAATATATACGTAAAATTACAGAACGTGAAACTTTCTAGCGACATTTTTCACATATTGGCCGTATTTTGGCTGATTTTTGCCAGTCTTTCGGTCTTTTATAAAAAAACGGTCTAGATGCGGCAGTCTTTTGATTTGCTTTGGTACTTGTCCCTTGAAATCGGTAAAATGCGCCGATGAAAAATACTTCACTGATCCAATCTTTAAACCCTGCCCAGGCACAGGCGGTGCAATCCAGCGCAGATCGCTTGCTGGTGTTGGCCGGCGCCGGTAGCGGCAAAACCCGTGTACTCGTTCATCGTATTGCCTGGTTGATCCAGGAGCAGAATGTATCTCCCCACGGCATTTTATCTGTTACCTTTACAAATAAAGCGGCTGTGGAAATGCGACACCGTATTGAGGCGCTGTTGTTGTCGCCAACGTCTTCCATGTGGGTGGGGACGTTTCACGGTATTGCCCATCGTTTGTTGCGCATGCATTACCAGGACGCCAGGTTGCCACAGAATTTCCAGATTCTGGATGCGGATGACCAGCTCAGGTTGGTCAAGCGAATAATGCGTCAAATGGAGCTGGACGAGTCGCGCTGGCCTCCCAAGCAGGCGCAGGCGTTCATTAACAGCAATAAAGATGAAGGCTTGCGCGCAGCGCATATTGATGTTCACGGCGATGCTTTTCAGCAAACACTTGTTAATATTTATCAGCAGTATCAGGATGCCTGTGATCGAGGCGGCATGGTGGATTTTGCGGAACTGATCCTACGCAGTCATGAGTTATGGCTAAACAATCCGGCCATTCTCGCCCATTACCAGCAGCGTTTCCGCCATTTACTCGTTGATGAGTTTCAGGATACCAATCGCATCCAATATGCCTGGCTGCGGGTGCTGGCGGGCAACCAGGTGCCGATTACCATCGTCGGCGATGACGATCAGTCAATCTATGGTTGGCGGGGGGCTCGCATAGAAAATATCCGTTCATTTGGTGATGATTTCGGGCGTACGGAAGTGGTCAGGCTGGAGCAGAATTATCGTTCCACGGCCACCATTCTGAATGCCGCGAACGGAGTGATCGCCAATAACCGGGACCGTTTGGGTAAGCAGTTGTGGACTTCGGGTGACGAAGGCGAACCAATTTCCCTGTACGCCGGTTTTAATGAAGTGGACGAAGCCCGCTTTGTATCCGATCGCATTCAGCAAACGTTGCAGCAAGGTTTACGGCGCAGTGACATTGCCATTCTTTATCGCTCCAATGCCCAGTCCAGGGTGTTAGAAGAAGCATTGTTGCGCGCTGCAATCCCCTATCGCATTTATGGCGGTCATCGTTTTTTTGAGCGGGCGGAAATAAAAAACGCGTTAGCGTATTTGCGCTTGATGTCGCACCGGGATGACGATGCTGCATTTGAACGAGTAGTGAATACGCCAACACGGGGGCTGGGTGACAAATCCCTGCAAAAGATTCGCAACGCCGCGCGGGAATTGAAGATACCGTTGTGGCAGGCCAGCTTGAGTGTGTTGCAGCACAAGGCTTTGGCAACAAAAGCCGGTAACGCCTTGCACGGCTTTATGGGTCTGATCGAAATGCTGGACCAGAAAACCCGCGGTTTAGGGTTGTCGGAGCAAGTGGAGCGCATGATTGATGCGTCCGGGCTGATCGTCTATCACCAGAATGAGAAAGGCGAAAAAGGTGAAGCACGGGTAGAAAACCTGAAAGAATTAATCAGTGCCAGTCGCGAATACGAAACCAATGGCGACGAAGAATCCGCTACCCTGGCGGCGTTTCTGGATCACGCTGCGTTGGAGTCGGGTGAAACACAAGCTCGCGAAGACGAAGATTATGTGCAAATGATGACACTGCATTCCGCTAAGGGTTTGGAATTCCCGGTGGTCTTTATCACGGGGGTGGAAGAAGGATTGTTTCCCTCCATGCGGTCAGTAGAAGATTTACAGCGCATGGAAGAAGAACGGCGTCTGGCCTATGTCGGAATTACCCGGGCAATGAAGACGTTGTATCTGAGTTATGCAGAAAGCAGGCGCATTTACGGCAGCGAAAATATTCATACGCCGTCGCGTTTTCTGCGCGAGATTCCAGCCCATTGCCTGCAGGAAATTCGTGCCAGTGCCAATATCACCCGTCCGGTTACGGCGATCCGTGGGCGTGCACCTGCAGACAGCAGTTCGCCTTATCAATTAGGCCGTTCCGTCAGCCACCCCAAGTTTGGAGAAGGTGTCATAATTGGCTGCGAAGGGCAGGGGCCTAACGCTCGGGTTCATATTAATTTTACCGCGCCTACGGGGGAAAAATGGTTGGTGGCGCAGTACGCGCGGCTGGAGCTGCGCTGAAACCGGGCGCGTGTGAGGCGGATGCCGTGGCAACCGGCTGTCCGGCAAACCGCTGGGTGGAATAGGCTAGACAACAAAAACAACATAATCGGGAGTTTTCAGATGAAGTGGACGCATAGGGTTCTGCTGCTTGTATTCATGCCATTCGTTATGCTATCAGGCTGCGGTGAAGACACGCCTGCAACGCAAGCGGTAAGCGGTGAACCGCAAAAAACCTTTACCTGGAAAATGGTCACCACCTGGCCACGAAATTATCCCGGTTTGGGTATGGCGCCGGAAAATTTTGCCAAGGCGGTTGGTGAAATGAGTAATGGTCGACTGCAGGTTAAAGTGCATGGTGCGGGTGAGTTGGTACCTGCGCTGGGCGTGTTCGATTCGGTTGCTCGTGGCGCCGTGGAAATGGGGCACGGCGCGGCTTATTACTGGAAAGGGAAAACCCCATCCGCTCAATTTTTTACTGCAGTACCTTTCGGATTGAATGCCCAGGAAATGAATGGCTGGCTGCATTACGGCGGCGGTATGGAATTGTGGCGCGAAGTATACGAGCCGTTTAATCTGGTGCCGTTTGCCGGTGGCAGTACCGGAGTACAGATGGCTGGTTGGTTCAAGAAAGAAATTAACAGTGTGGATGACCTGGAAGGCTTGAAAATGCGGATTCCCGGCTTAGCGGGCGAAGTGTTTCAACGGCTGGGTGGGGTGCCGGTGACGTTGCCTGGTGGCGAGCTGTTTACTGCGTTGCAGACCGGTTCTATTGATGCGACCGAATGGGTCGGGCCCTATAACGATCTGACTTTTGGTCTATACAAAGTAGCGAAATACTATTACTACCCGGGTTGGCATGAGCCGGGAGCGATGCTCGAATTTATTATCAATAAAGAAGCCTGGGAAAGCTTGCCGCCGGATTTGCAGGCGATAGTGACCTACGCCACCCGCGCTATCAACCAGGACATGCTGGACGAATACACCGCACGGAATAACGCAGCACTCGAGGAACTGGTCAATAAACACGGGGTGCAATTGCGTAAACTGCCGGATGATGTGCTGAACGCCTTACGGGTAGCCTCTGAACAGGTGATCGAGGAAACCATTGCCGATGACGAAATGGCGAAGAAAGTATACCAATCATTTAAAGATTTTAAGGAGAGCGTCGTGCCGTACACCCGAATTTCAGAAGAGGCTTTTCTTAAGACCCGGGACCAGGAAGGTCGTGATTAACATTGCGGTATCGCAATAGCGGAAGGGAAAACAGGGTTGCTGTTTGTGTGTCCCTTTCCGCCATTGCTGCATGTATTCAGCTTGTGCGTGGCACTGGCCGGGTACGGCGGTTTTCATCAATAGCGACAAAGGTGAATTGCCCTTCGGTGACTTTACGGCATTCAGCGTCGCTGTAATGCTGTGCCCAAACCTCCACCACAATGGCCATTGAGCTGCGCCCGATGTCTTTCACGGTGGTGTAACAGCTGACGACCGAGCCCACCGCCACCGGGCGCAGAAAAACCATTGAATCAAGGGCTACTGTGGCTACCCGACCGCGGGCCAGTCGATTGGCGGTGACGGCACCGGCCAAATCCATCTGAGACACTAACCAACCGCCAAAAATATCCCCTTCGGCGTTCGCGTCTGAAGGCAGGGCGACGGTTTGCAAGGTGAGTTCACCTTGAGGCGTTGGGAAATTATCGTCTTCGCTTATATCGTTCATGTGCATCCTGTAGGGCTGGAGCAAGTGGTTAACGGTCTCTAGTGTAGCAAATTTTTAGAACTCTTAATTGTTATAGACTATATCCGGCAACCAGGTAGCAAGTGAAGGCCAAATTGCAATCAATGCGAGCGTAATCAACTGAATAATGATAAAAGGCACAACTCCACGATAGATTGTGGTGGTCGAGATGCTATCCGGGGTCACGCCGCGCAAATAAAACAGGGCAAATCCAAAAGGTGGGGTAAGGAACGAGGTTTGAAGATTAACGGCAATCATAACTCCGAACCAAACCGGATCCAGTCCCATGGCCAATAATACCGGACCTACAATCGGCACTACCACAAAGGTAATCTCAATAAAATCCAGAATAAAACCCAGCAGAAAGATTACCACCATCACCAACAGCATGGCACTGAAAGCGCCGCCGGGCATAGAATGGAAGAATTCGTGAACCAGCTCTTCGCCGTTGTAGCCCCAAAACACCAGTGAAAATACGGTAGCCCCGATGAGGATGGCGAAGACCATGCAGGTGACTTTGGTGGTGGAGAGCATGATGTCCTGCAGATTTTTCCGGTTTAATTGTCGTTGCAGGGCCGCCAGTAAGGTTGCCCCGGCAGCACCGACTGCAGCAGCCTCGGTGGGGGTGGCGAGCCCGGTTAAAATTGAACCCAGTACAGCGCCAATCAACAGTAGGGGGGGAGCCAGGCCTTTAATACACTGGATGAGTAGAGGCCCTGATTCTGTTTCAACCGGTGCTGGCGGCGCGTGGTCCGGATTGATCAGAGCCCGGCAAATGATGTAACCCATATATAAGAACACCATCACCAGGCCGGGGATAATTGCTCCGACAAACAAATCACCCACTGAAACGGTGTCGACACTGAAAATACCCTGGCTTAGTTGCGCTTGCTGGTAAGCGTTGGAAAGGACATCACCGAGTAGCACCAAAGCAATCGAGGGCGGAATTATCTGTCCCAGCGTGCCGGTTGCAGCGATGCTGCCGGTGGCCAATGCCGGGTCGTATCCGCGTTTGATCATGGTGGGCAGTGCCAGTAGCCCCATGGTTACCACGGTCGCTCCAACGATGCCGGTGCTGGCGGCCAGCAACATGCCCACCAGGGTTACCGATATACCCAGGCCACCGGGAAAGCGGCCGAACAGTTGGGCCATGGTATCCAACAGGTTCTCGGCAACTTTGGACTTTTCCAGGGTTATGCCCATCAACACGAACAGCGGCACCGCCAGCAGGGTTTCGTTGCTCATGATGCCGAAGATTCGGCCCGGCAAATTACTCAGAATGCTGGGGTCGAACAGGCCAAGCAGTGTTCCGCCACCCGCAAAGGCCAGTGCGACTCCAGCCAGGGTAAAGGCCACCGGATAGCCCATTAACAAGGTGAGGCAGACTGCGGCGAACATCAATAGCGGAATCATATCCGGCTCACCTCCCGGTCATCCGGTGCCACACCTTTCAGGATGATGAGGCTGCGCAGGGCTTCTGCAATGCCTTGCAAGAGTAACAGTACAGCCATAACGGGTATCAGGGTTTTCAGCAGGTAAACGTAAGCAAGTCCTTCGGACTCTCCGGAGCGTTCTTTCATGTTCCAGGCGAAATCCACGAAATCGAGGCTGATATAAAGAATAAAGCCACAAGCCGGAAACAGCAGCAGTAAGGTGCCTGATAAATCTACCAGGGCTTTAGCCCGGGGTGAGAATCGGCGGTAGAAGACGTCGACCCGCACATGGGCATCGTGTTTCAGGGTGTACGCGCTGGCCAGCATAAATAGCATGGCGTGCAGGTACATTACGCTTTCCTGCAGCGCAATGGAGCTGATACGCAGGCCGCCCAAGGTGATATGACCGCTCTGGAATCCATAACGAATTACCACCACCAGGACGGTAATGGCCATGATCCCCAAGGAGGCTTTGGATAGTATGTGACCCGTCCATTCCGACAGTCGGTCGAGTGCTTCAATTATTTTTGTCATCGGTTTCTGCTAGGGTTCCCTGCCTGCACGGGCCGGATTATAGCGGCTGTGACGGCTCGACAGCAAAAATTCTCTGGCCTCGGAGTTGATTGCTCGTTGTGAAGAATGTTTATATCAAGACCAGTTAGCAATGAATCTGTAATATAATTGTCACAAGCGAACCCTATAGTTCCGAGGTCATAGGGGGGCTGGTGACTCACGTTTCCCTGACACACGTCCATACACTCGGAGAGATCCCATGAATTTCAAGAAATTAGTTGCAACTGTAGCAATGACTGCCAGTGCAGCTCTTGTTGCTACGGCTGCTCAAGCGGAAGCCAAAGTTGATCCAAAACTGCCCTCCTACTCGAAAGTGGGCGGTGTATCCGGAAATATTTCAAGCGTTGGTTCAGATACCCTGGCTAACCTGATGACATTCTGGGCAGAAGAGTTTAAAAAACAGTATCCAAACGTAGCAGTACAGATCCAGGCAGCCGGATCTTCCACAGCGCCTCCGGCTCTGACCGAAGGGACTTCCAATCTGGGCCCCATGAGCCGAAAAATGAAGGACAAAGAAATCGAAGCCTTCGAGAAAAAATTCGGCTATAAGCCCACGGCTATTCCGGTTGCGATCGACGCACTGGCTGTGTTCGTAAACAAAGACAATCCGATTAAAGGCATGAGCATCGAGCAGGTAGACGCGGTGTTTTCTTCCACCCGCACGTGCGGCGGAAATAAAGACTTCAAAACCTGGAGTGATCTGGGGCTGACCGGTGATTGGGGTAAGCGCGACATTCAGTTGTACGGACGTAATTCAGTATCCGGCACTTATGGCTACTTCAAAGACGAAGCGCTGTGTAAAGGTGATTTCAAAAGCACTGTTAACGAACAGCCGGGTTCTGCTTCGGTCGTGCAATCCGTTGCTACTTCTTTGAATGGCATCGGTTACTCCGGTATCGGGTACAAAACTTCCAGCGTACGTGCGCTGCCGTTGTCTAAGAAAGGCGACAAGTATGTTGAAGCGACCAACGAAGCCGCGCTCGATGGATCTTATCCTTTATCCCGTGCACTTTATGTTTACGTAAACAAAGCGCCTGGCAAAGAGTTGTCTCCACTTGAACGTGAGTTCATCAAGCTGGTTATGTCCAAGCAAGGTCAACAGATTGTTGTAAAAGACGGATATATCCCGATGCCCGCCAGCTTGGTTGCTAAAACCATGTCTAAGTTGGGCATCAAAATGGAAATTGCTGGCAAATAAGATTCTCCCTGGGGAAAGTCTACGCGGCGGGGCTACATTTCATGTAGCCCCGCTTTGTCTCATTTAGTTATTGGGTTCCGTGTCCATGGCATCAACAAGCGAAGAATTATTTGGGGTTTCTGAGCAGCGTTTAACGCAGCTTCGCAGTCGTCGAAAATTAAAGGATCAGGTCGCCAGAATGGGGATCAGCGTCGGTGGTCTAGGCGTGATTCTGGCTATTTGCCTGATTTTCTTCTATTTGCTGTACGAGGTTATTCCACTCTTTTTGCCTGCGTCACTGGAAGAAAAAAGCACACTTAAGCAGTACAGCGTAGAAAGTACCTACTTTGTCGTTCTGGAAGAGCAAGGTCAGGTTGGTCTTTCCATCGACATGAAAAAGGGGCCGGTTTTTTTCGATGCGCACACGGGAGAATCGTTGGCCACAGCGGATTTGCCGACGGACAGTAACATTACCGCATTTTCTAAGGATGCACCGGGTAAACGGGCTTATGCACTGGGTTTTGAGGACGGTACGGTATTGGTTCAGAAACCGGTATACGATATTGAATATGGAGAAAACAGCAAAACCGTCAACCCGCGGATGGATTACCCGCTCGGCGAAGAGCCGCTCCAAGTTTTGGACGGTTCACCCATAACCCACTTGGCGTATCGCGAATCAGATTCGTCACTGCGTATTATTGCGGCTGATAATGCCGGCCGTTTATTCTTAAAAGATTTTGAAAAAACAGAAAGTTTTTTGTCTGATGATGTGACATTGGAAGAGGTCGATACCATACAGTTGCCTTCACCCTCCAGTGCTGTGAGTAAAATTCTATTAAGCCTGGATCAACGATGGCTGTTCCTGGTGGAAAAGGCCGGCAAAGTGGAAGTGCTGGATTTGCGCAAGGACGTGGCCGAGATGCGCGTCGATATTACCAGTGTCGGTTCCGAAGGCAGCAAGGTGACCGTAGCGGAATTTCTGCTGGGCGGTTGGTCTTTATTGTTGGGTGATGATCAGGGCAATATTTCGCAATGGTTTGTGACTTATAATGATCACCAAAAACCGTATTTGGCGAAAGTCCGTACCCTGACCCTGAATGAAGGGGTGGCAATTACTGCGATCCAAACCGAACACCGCCGCAAAGGCTTCATCGCTGGTGATGCGGAAGGCCATATCGGTCTATTCAATACCACGGCCGCTCGTGAAGTGGCCGACGTTAAAGTGGCGGATAAACCGATCGAGTGGATTGCTATGTCGCCGCGTGGCAATGGCGCGGTGTTCAACGTAAGCGGTGATGCTCCTTACAACTACGAAATTGACAACGAACACCCGGAAGTATCGTTTCAATCCCTGTGGCAGAAGGTGTGGTACGAACGATACGACGAGCCCACATATACTTGGCAGAGTTCTTCAGCAAGTAACGATTTTGAACCCAAATTCAGCTTGATGCCATTGACCTTCGGTACCATCAAAGCGGCGTTCTATGCCATGTTGATTGCAATGCCGCTGGCCATTTGCGGCGCCATTTACACAGCCTATTTTATGGCGCCGGCGTTGCGCACTAAGGTCAAACCTACCATCGAATTAATGGAAGCGCTGCCGACGGTTATTCTCGGCTTTCTGGCGGGGCTTTGGCTGGCGCCGTTGGTGGAGGCGAATCTGGCCGGGATCACCAGTATCCTGGTTTTAACACCCTTATTTATTATTTTGGCAGCGGTGATCTGGTCGCGCTTACCGGCTGATTGGCGCACCCGGGTACCGGATGGTTATGTGCCGGTCATATTGATACCCGTGGTGATATTTGCCGGATGGTTATCAATGACTTTAAGTGCCCCCATCGAATTGGCATTTTTTGACGGCAGCATGCGGGTTTGGCTTTCCCACGATATGGGGATCGATTTTGATCAGCGAAATTCAATGGTGGTGGGAATGGCGATGGGTTTTGCGGTTATTCCTACCATTTTTTCGATAACCGAAGACGCTATTTTTGCTGTGCCGAAAGGCCTGACGCAGGGCTCTTTGGCGTTGGGTGCAACGCCCTGGCAAACCATGGTTCGGGTGGTGATGCCCACCGCCAGCCCCGGAATTTTCTCAGCATTAATGATCGGCTTGGGGCGGGCTGTGGGTGAAACCATGATCGTATTAATGGCGACGGGTAATACGCCGATTATGGATATGAATATATTTGAAGGACTGCGCACCCTGTCTGCCAATATCGCGGTGGAGATGCCTGAGGCGGAAGTGGCCAGCACGCACTTCCGCATTTTATTTTTATCTGCTTTGGTGCTGTTTGTGTTTACGTTCCTAGTTAATACCACCGCTGAGATTGTGCGTCAGCGACTTCGTGAAAAATACGGCTCGCTGTAAGGGGGAGGCATCGGTGAATAATTCGTTTAAACAATGGTTTCGAAAGGGTGAGCCCTGGGTTTGGCTGAACGCAGGCGCGGTGGCAATCTGTGTGGTCATGGTGGTTGGCCTATTGGGATTGGTCGCGGTTCGTGGTTTGGCTCACTTTTGGCCACACACCATTATCCAGGCTACTTATACCGAGAGTGACGGCAGTCAGTACAAATTGATTGGCGAAGTAGCCGACGAAGAGTGGGTTGCCGCTTCGCGGGTACGTGACAGCGGAGTTGAGATTCCGGAAGACGTGAAAGTCGTGAAACGGATGCAAATAAAAACCGGCAACCGGGATATTTCCGGCCTGGATTTCCGCTGGCTGATTGCAGAAAACCTGACTGATATCACCACACCGGAAGAGGTGATGCTGGTGGAGCGCCGGGAATGGGGTAATTTATACGGCTACTTGCGCCAGGTGAAAGAAAGCGGCAACGTGGTGGCGAGTGATGCAGAAGCTTTACCGGAATTTGAACAGCGTCTGGAGCGGGCGTTATCCGTTTTTGAACAAATTCGCGAAATCGAAAACGGCGAGATCGGAACCATCAACTACGAGGTGGAGCGTCTGCGTCTGCAGGAGCGCGGTCTTGCACTGAAAGGCGAACTCACTGAGCAGGCGAAAGCAGAGATTGAAGCGGCGAAGCAAGAGCAAGACGATTTATATCAGGCACTGAAAGGCAAGCTGGATGATCTCAATACGCAGATCAGTCGTGACAGTGTCGTGCTCGAAACCATGGAAGGTACGGAGAAAGAAGTCCCGCTCAAATTGATTGTGCAATATAAGCAGCCTAATGGTTTGTCCTGGTTCCAGAAGGTGGCGGATTACTTTCATCAGGTCTGGTTATTTCTGACTGAAGACCCCAGAGAAGCCAATACGGAAGGCGGGGTGTTCCCGGCTATATTCGGAACCGTACTCATGGTCATTATCATGTCCATTCTGGTGACTCCGTTCGGGGTTATAACCGCGGTGTATCTGCGGGAATACGCCAAGCAGGGCCTGCTCACCCGGACTATTCGCATCGCTGTGAACAATCTGGCGGGTGTGCCGTCTATTGTATACGGTGTTTTCGGTTTAGGATTTTTCGTCTATTTCACCGGTGGTTCAATAGATGATATTTTTTACCCTGAGGCGGCTCCCGCTCCGGTGTTCGGTACGCCGGGTTTGATGTGGGCGTCAATTACGTTGGCTATCCTCACACTACCGGTGGTGATCGTGGCCACGGAAGAAGGGCTGACGCGGATTCCAAAGTCGTTGCGCGAGGGCTCGCTGGCGCTGGGCGCGACTAAGTTTGAAACCATATGGAAGGTGATATTGCCGATGTCCAGCCCCGCCATGATGACCGGATTGATCCTGGCAGTGGCCCGTGCCGCCGGTGAAGTGGCACCGCTGATGCTGGTGGGTGTCGTGAAGCTGGCGCCCACTTTACCACTGGATGGCAATTTTCCTTACTTGCATCTGGAGCGCAAATTTATGCATTTGGGTTTCCATATTTACGATGTAGGCTTCCAGAGCCCGAACGTAGAGGCAGCCAGGCCATTGGTTTATGCAACTGCATTTTTGCTGGTGCTGGTCATCGTGCTACTTAATTTAACGGCGATTATGATTCGTAATCGTTTGCGCGAAAAATACCGCGCCTTGGAAACCTAGGGCAGGAGGTTCAACATGACAGAATTGAATTCAAACTTAAACGAAGGTGATGCCATGACTGCTGCAGAAAGTCCGCGCAAAATGGAAGTAGGCCAGAAGACGACCGCTATGAACATGGTGCCGAATCAGTTGGAAAATGAAGAAATATGTTTGGAAGTTCGCGACTTTCGGCTGTATTACGGCGACAAACGTGCGCTACATAATGTGAATATGGTGATTCCGGAGAAAAAAGTAACGGCTTTCATAGGTCCGAGTGGGTGTGGTAAGTCCACCCTGTTGCGCAGTTTCAATCGCATGAACGATCTGGTGGATATCTGCCGTACGGAAGGGCAGATCCTGTTTGAGGGCAGCAATATTTTTGATCGTAAGGTGGATGTTACTGATTTGCGTCGGCGGGTCGGCATGGTCTTCCAGAAGCCGAACCCTTTTCCCAAAACCATTTATGAAAATGTGGCCTATGGCCTGCGTATTCAGGGCATCAATAAGAAGCGCATCCTGGACGAGCGGGTGGAGTGGGCACTCAAAGGCGCGGCTTTGTGGGACGAAGTGAAAGATCGACTGCATGAAAATGCGCTGGGCATGTCCGGTGGTCAGCAGCAGCGTCTGGTTATTGCGCGCACCATCGCGGTGGAGCCGGAAGTACTGCTGCTGGATGAGCCCTGCTCGGCGTTGGATCCCATTTCAACGCTCAAGGTTGAAGAGTTGATTACAGAGCTGAAAGATCAATTCACTATCGTCATTGTGACTCATAATATGCAACAAGCAGCTCGGGTTTCTGACTATACTGCCTTTATGTACCTGGGCGATTTGATTGAATATAAAGACACCGACACCCTCTTTACCAATCCGGCGCAAAAGCAGACCGAAGATTACATCACGGGTCGTTACGGCTGATCGTTTAAAGTGCTTGATTTGATAACTAATTTTGAGTGAGACCACGGATGAAGAGCGAAGACTACACCCAACATATTTCCAAACAATTTAATGCAGACCTTGAAGAAGTGCGTAGCCATATTCTGGCTATGGGTGGCTTGGTAGAAAAGCAGGTGGTTGACGCAGTACAAGCACTGGTGGAAGCCGACAGCGCACTGGCCAGTGAAGTCATCAGCAACGAAAAAAAAGTCAACGGCATGGAACGCCGTATCGATGAGGAATGTACCCGTATTATCGCGTTGCGTCAGCCTGCGGCGAGTGACCTGCGCTTATTGGTCGCCGCCACTAAGGCCAACACAGATCTGGAGCGGATCGGTGACGAGGCCAATAAAATTGCCAAAATGGCGATTCGCCTTTCAGAAGACGGTGCGTTGCCCCGAGGCTATATAGAAACCCGCCATATCGGCCACCATGTTACCGCCATGTTGCGGCAATCACTGGATGCGTTTGCCCGCTTTGATGTGGACCAGGCCGTTGCGGTAGTGCGTGAGGATAAATCCGTTGATATCGAATACGAATCTGCAATGCGCTTGATGGTGACCTTTATGATGGAAGATCCCCGTTATATCAAACGTGGATTGAATGTGCTGTGGAGCTTGCGAGCTTTGGAACGCATCGGTGACCATGCGCGTAATATTTCCGAGCAGGTGATTTATCTCGTCAAGGGCAAGGACATACGCCATTTGCCGTTGTCCACTTTGCAGGATGATCACGTGTTAACAAGCGAAGAGAAGAAAAATCTAAAAACCGAATAGCGCTAAGGCAGGATGAGAGGGAAGCCATTATTTGATCGCGGCTTCCTTTTTTTGAACGCTACAACCCCGCATCCATCTGTTTCATCCGCTCATTCATTATATTCTGTACGTCCTTCGCCTGTTCGATCAGTTTGGGGATCTCCGTGACCGGAATGGTCACTGGTACCGGCAGCGAACTGTCCAAATCCTGATTTTTGGCGAGCGGATTGTTTTCTACGATGGAATTCGTCGTCGCGGCTGTTCTGACCCGTCCAAAGGCAACATCGATCTGTTCTTCAGAAAGCCCCTGCAAAAGGTTGGCTGTGGGGTCGGTACGCACGACCAGATTGAGGGTGTTTCGGTTCGGTTGCTGGCTGAATTGCCAGACCCCGTTTTCATCCTGCCAGCGATAAAAAATATTATCTTGTGGTTGGATATCCAATTGGGCCAACTGCTCTCGGGTGAGTTGATCCGGCCCGAGAGCGGGTACATTGTCGCTCCATTGAATCCATTGCTCCGCCACGGCATCGGTAACCGAGACCTCGTCATCGCCTTTCATGGAGGGCAATGATAGTGAGGGCATGGAAAACGACATGCGCGATAACGCCAGATCCTTGAATGCCAATAGTTTGCTCATCCCGCTGGGGCCCAGCAGCAAATAAGGCCCTGCCACGGTTAAAATAACCAGGAATATCATAAGTTTAATAAATAATTTCATGGGACTTTGTCACCTTACCCCGCTGTCGCCTCAACCACCTTCGTTAATTGCAGTATAGCGGTTCCTGTGCACTACACAGCTTCGGTTTGATGCTATACCATGTGGCAAATTTAATAATTACGAGGTGCAGCATGCCCAGTTTTGATGTGGTTTCTGAAGTGAACATGCATGAAGTGGATAATGCCGTGGATCAGGCTAATCGTGAAGTGACCAACCGCTTTGATTTTAAAGGCACCAAGTGCCGTTTTGAACAGGATAAAAACGTAATCACTATGGTTGGAGATGCGGATTTTCATTTGCGTCAACTGCAGGATATCCTGGAGAGCAAGCTGATCAAACGAGGAATCGACATCGCCTGTCTTGACCTGGATGAGCCGGACGTCAACCTGGCGGAGGCAAAGCAAAAAGCGACTTTGCGTAAGGGACTGGATTCAGATCAGGCAAGAAAACTGGTCAAAATAATCAAGGAAAGCAAACTGAAGGTGCAGGCGTCCATTCAGGGCGAGAAACTGCGGGTGAACGGCAAGAAGCGTGATGATCTGCAGCAAGCGATTGCGATGCTGCGGGAAGCCAAATTTGAAATGCCATTACAATATGAAAATTTTCGTGATTAACAGTCCCTATCCCGCGAGCTAGGCGACGGATTGATTCTCTTTTTTTACCGTTAAGCGAGTGGGAAAGCGGCAGGTGAACACGCTCCCTTCGCCGGGGTCGCTGACGATTTCCAGTTTGGCATCGTGGTGTAACAACACATGCTTTACAATGGCCAGACCTAATCCGGTGCCGCCTGATTTTGCGTGCCGGCTTTGGTCCGCGCGATAAAAACGCTCAGTCAGGCGTGGCAGGTGTTTCTCGTCAATGCCGATACCGTCGTCTTCTACTTCCAGATACACACCCTCTTCATCCGCCCACCAGCGCAATTCAATACGGCCGTTTTCAGGCGTGTATTTGATGGCATTCATCATCAGATTGGAAAAGGCGCTGCGTAATTCGTTCTCATCACCGTAAATTATCAAGTTAGTATCAATATCCAGGATGATTTTGTGCTGTTTACTTTCGTTGATGGCGAGGGCGTCGTTGTGAATCTGGCGCAATATTTTGGGGACGGAAACGGGTGTCATTGTGCGTTCTTTGTCGTCGGACTCCAGGCGGGCCAACAACAGCAGATCGTTAATGAGTAACTCCATGCGCTGGGTTTGCTGATGCATCTGACTCAAACCGCGTTTTAGGTGCGGTTGGTCTGAATTCAGGGTGTCGATAAAGGTCTCCAGATAACCTTTAATCACAGTCAGGGGAGTACGCAGTTCGTGGGAAACATTGGCGACGAAATCCTGACGCATTTTTTCAAGATGATGAATGCGGGAGACATCCCGGGTTACCATCAGGCGTTCACCATCACCGAAAGCGGTAATCTGAAATTGCAGCACAACATTGGGGTTAAGGGTGGAGGGAAGATCCAGTGGCTTATCAAAATTACCGGCTTCAAAGTATTGTATAAATCTCGGATCGCGCAACAGGTTGGTCAGTGATTGCCCACGATCGGATTTTACTTTTAAACCGAGCAAACGGCCCCCTGCTTCGTTCCACCATTCCAGGTCGCCGTGCTTATTGACGACGACAACGGCGTCTTTAATCGCATCCGTGGACTGCTGGGCGCGGGTAATAATCTGATGCAGGTTATTGATGTCAGCCTTATAGCGGCGCTGCAATTGATAGAGCTGATCGAGCATGTTGCCCCAGACGCCGGTGCTTTCCGGGGGGTCACTCTCCGCACCGGATTTCAGCCAGCGGCTCATATCCTTGATTCTGAACAACAACCACAAGCAATAAGGTACAGAGATTAAGGCAAAACCGACCCCCGGGTACCCCAGCATCCAGCCACCCCCACCGCCGATCGCCAGCAGTAGCAAAAACTGGTTGAACTCAATGCGCCATTCTCTAAGCACGTAAACTACCTTGGGTCTGTTGACGATACCTGACTGTTGATACTAGCCGATTCAAGTATCAAATCCATTTCTATCCTGCAACAGTTGTGTTGCAGCGACAGTGCCAACGGTGAGCATTCCGGGGTCAGAATTTGGTTGAAAAGCGATACCCTGTGCCGCGTACCGTTTGCACAAGGTGGTCGTACTTATGGGGTGCCAGTGCTTTGCGAAGCCGGCGGATATGAACGTCCACCGTGCGGTCTTCCACATACACATTGCCACCCCACACCTGATCCAGTAACTGTGCCCGAGAGTAGGCCCGATCCTGATGAGTCATGAAAAATTCCAGCAGGCGGTATTCGGTGGGGCCCATTTCCACGGGTCGCTCGTCAGCGGTGATGCGATGGCTTATAGGATCCAGTGCAAGCCCCTCCACCAGTATCGCTTTGCTCTTGTCGCCTTTGGTGCGACGCAACACGGCATTGATGCGGGAGATCAGTTCGCGAGTGGAAAAAGGCTTGGTGATATAGTCGTCTGCGCCGGCGTCTAAGCCCTGGATTTTATTATCTTCTTCGCTTTTTGCGGTGAGCATAATGATGGGGATTTCACCCGTGGCCTCATCGCGTTTCAGCCGGCGGGCCAATTCGATTCCACTCACACCCGGAAGCATCCAATCCAGCAAAATTAAGTCGGGCCGATCATCGACAACGGCGCTATGGGCGGTTGATCCGTTCTCCGCTTCCATCCACTTGAAACCGGCCAGTTCGAGTGAAACGGAAATCATTTCGCGAATCGCTTCTTCATCATCTACGATCAGGATCTTTGCTTCAGCCATGCCGGTTAGCCCTATTTATTAATTCAGTACCGTCATTTAATGATGTCAATGTTACATAAAAATGACGTTTGTGGGTCAAGCCGTACTTTATTCTCAAGCATTATGACAAACTGTAATGCAAAAAGACGCCCACAAAGATCACCGCGCCGACCCAGTGATTATGCAAAAAAGCATTGAAACAGGCGTTGGTATCCCGGCTACGGCACTGCCAGAGCTGCCAAACCAGCAACAATGCCGCGGTTCCCAGCCCCAAGAAATACCAGACCGAGAACTCCAAACGGTTGCCTAACAGCCATAGGGAAAGCAGAGCCAGGGCATTCAGAATGCTGATCATGACCAGGTCGGCGTCACCGAACAATATGGCGGTGGACTTAATGCCGGCGCGCAGATCATCTTCCCGGTCCACCATGGCGTACAACGTGTCGTAGGCCATAGTCCAGGCCACGGTCGCGAGATAGATAAGCCAGGCATGCTCCGGTACCGATTCACCCACCGCTGCAAAGGCCATAGGGACCGACCAGGCGAACGCAGCGCCCAGCACCAACTGCGGCAGATAAGTGTGACGCTTCATATACGGATAGGTGCAGGCCAGCAGCAGACCGCCAACCGACAGCAAAATTGTGAAGCGGTTAGTGTACAGCACCAAGGCAAATGCCAGCATTCCGATTAATGCAGCGATAGCGAGTGCTTCCTTACTGCTCACCCTGCCAGTGGCTAAGGGGCGGTTGGCGGTACGACTGACCTGACCATCCAGGTTACGGTCAGCGAAGTCATTGATGATGCAGCCCCCAGTGCGGGTCAGAAACACTCCGGTGATAAAGATAAAGATCAGTTTGAAGCTTGGATCGCCTTCTGCGGCGATCCACAAAGCCCAAAGTGTCGGCCAGAGTAACAAATAGATACCGATGGGACGGTCCAGTCGACCAAGGTAGATAAAATCGGGCAGGCGCCGCAACGGCGAATTCGACAGTTGCAATTCTTTCAGTGAGGCCACTGGTTTATCCTTTCCTTTGATCCAGCAAGTACATCGGACAGCGTTGCAGAAAGTATTCGCTGACCAACAGAGGTTTGTCGTACAGGTAGAATAGCGATTGTCTACCCCAGAGCAAACCTTGATGCGCGAATACCGTGCTCAGGCGACTCGCATTCAGGCGATAGACCGAAATCGGCCCGCGCCTTACATGGGGGTGATTAAACAGAACCGCACCCAGCGGCTTTGTGCCCAGATGAGTGAGCGCGCGTGCCGGGCCCATCAGTGTTGCCGTGGGAATCACCGTTCGGGCAAACACCCAAGGCTGATCGTGGCAGCGTAAGGTGACTTCTCTTAAAAAAGGCCATGTGCGCAATCCCAGCGCCAGTGCATCCCGTTCTTGTGCAGTGGTGCTCAGGTGCCCCTGGCGCAATAGCTCTACCCGGAATTCCCCGCCGGATTCCCTGATCAGCCTTTGTGTCAGTGAGTCTGGGTCGAGTAACCAGTCACGATAGCTGCGGGGAATTTGATACGGGGGGACACGACCGCCGCCGCCCTGATAGAGGGTCTGGTCGTGGAGTATCGCGGGCAGGAAGTGCTGGCTTGTCATTCTCGGGCCACTTTTAATTGACGCAGGAGGAAGGTTAACACCTTGATAGCATTGGAAGTATTGCCGTTCGTGGCAACGAAATCAACGGCAGGGTAACAGATACCTGGGCCCGCTGGCGAGAATTGGCAGTGAACCTTTGATTTTTACCAGTTGCAGTAATAGCAGCGAAACCATCCCGGCTATCGTATCTCGGTGTCAGCGGCTTATCCCGGGCTTGTAAAATGGGGTTAAGTAAGCAATCAGGTCAATAGCTCATCGAGACCGGTTTGTTTTCGACCGCCAGGTGCCGGAAGGATACATTGTTATAAAAAGTACTTGCGGCTTGCATTTTTCAGTTTTCGCCAGTAATTTCCCCCTTCTTAAAACAGAGGCTGAGAATCAGAAGGTGTACCCATGAAGAAGTACGAATGCATAGTATGCGGCTATATTTATGACGAGGCAGAAGGCTGGCCGGAAGACGGTATCGCGCCCGGAACCAAGTGGGAAGACGTGCCGGACGATTGGGTTTGCCCGGATTGCGGCGTTTCAAAAGAAGATTTTGAGTTAATGGAAGACTGAGAGTTGGCATCACCAACCGAATAATAATAAGTGAAAAACGGGGTGACGTAGTTCCGCTACCCTTGCCCCCAAGCTTGAAAACGGTGGTTACCGGATTCAGACCGCACCAGCACTCGTGTCATTGGACCATTGCAGGTCAGAGCAAGGTCGCCTTTCACTGCCAGGGCTTACGGTATACAATCGGCCCTTTTCAAGGGACCGGATCATGCAGAAATCAGAAGTAGAAGCGTTACTTGCCGAAAAACTGGGATTAACCAAAATAGCGGCGCGTGATCTGCTGAATGTCATTCTTGATCAAATGACATTGGAAATGAGTCGCGGCAACCGCATCAGTTTGCCCGGATTCGGTGTATTTGAAGTGCGGGCATTTGCGCCCAGAACCGGACGCAATCCACAAACCGGCGAGCCTATTGAAATTCCGGCGGGGCATAACGTCCAGTTCAAACCGGGCAAGGGCTTAAAAGACCTGGTAGCGCAATCATTAGCGCAGTAGTTATTTCGGGAATGTCATTATGAAGTTTTGGTTTTTATTGCTGGTGTTGGGTTGGCGTATGCGCTGGCTGGCAAAAAACAACGATGCTTTTAAAGAAAAGCTGGATAACAAAGATATCGTATTGCAGTTTCGCACTGAAAACGGCCGCGTAGCGCGATACTACCAAGTGCGGAACAACAGCGTGATCCCGTTCGGTGATTTGCACCCCAAGCCGGATATGAGTATGGCGTTCAAAGACGCCGGATATGCCTATAAAACCATTATGAATGCCAGCAAAGACAAAATGGTCTTCATGAAAGGAATGGGCAGCAAAGACATCATTGTCACTGGGGATGCCCAGGAAATGATGTGGTTTATGAGTCTGATCAAGTTCTTTCCCCCCAAAAAGAAGAAGAAATAAACAAAGTAATTACGTTATCGGTACAACTGCACTTGTTTCGTTGCTCATTTGTGACGAAACTTAGCTCATGTCTGGCGTTTATTCCATTTGGTTGTTAGTCTTTGGTCAGGTTAAATATTGACCATATAAGGGCGTGCGTAGTTCGGAAAAGGGCTGTATTCAGATCGGAGCGAATGCCAGGATCAGAATGGGCACAGCAGTTACTAATGGGGAATCGGGGTGACGGAGACGCAAAATAAGGACGCAGCAAAAAAGGACACATTAACGATCCGGATTTTTCTGGGCTTGATCCTGGGCTTTGGAATCGGCGTGTTGATGTTTTACCTTAACCACCATTTGCCTGACACCACTTTTTCCCGCTTTAATGATACCTACCTGATTAACGGTGTGTTTCACGTTGTCGGCAAAATATTTGTCAACCTGCTTAAGTTGATGATCGTGCCCTTGGTTTTAGTTTCCCTGGTGTGCGGGGTTATCGCATCCGGCGAGAGCAAAAGTCTGGGCCGCTTGGGCACCAAAACGTTTCTGTTGTATCTGCTCACCACCGCCATTGCAATTACTCTGGCGATCATCGTTGCGAGCGTTGTTGATCCCGGTGCCGGAATCAGCCTGGATACAAACTACGAACATTTTAAACTGGCCGAACGTCCGCCGTTGGTACAGGTGCTTATTGATATCTTCCCGTCTAATCCGTTCAGCGCAATGGCTGAAGGCAATATGCTGCAGGTAATCGTATTCGCAATTTTGGTGGGTATTGCGCTAAACAATACGGGTGAAAGCGGTAAGCGCATCGGCGCTATTTTTGAAGATATGAACATCATCGTAATGAAGCTGGTCGAGCTCATAATGCGGTTAGCGCCTTACGGTGTATTTTTCCTGGTGGCGAAAGTCTTTGCCGAGCAGGGATTGGATATTCTGAAAGGGCTAAGCGCCTATATGTTTTGCGTTGTGTTTGCGCTGTTTTTACATTTATGCGGCACTTATATGGGAATTTTGACGTTAGTAGCTAAACTCAATCCCATGATCTTCATGAAAAAAATGCGCGCCGCTCTGATTTTTGCCTTTAGTACTGCCAGCAGTGCGGCAACCATGCCGGTGACACTGGGTATCGTTGAAAAAAAATTAGGTGTAAAAAACTCGATCGCGTCTTTCACCATTCCTTTGGGCACCACCATTAACATGGATGGCACTGCCATCATGCAGGGAGTTGCCACCGTGTTTATAGCTGGCGCCTATGGTATTGATCTGACGGTTTCTCAATTCGTCATTGTTATTACGACTGCAACTTTAGCGTCCATCGGTACGGCTGCCGTGCCCAGCGCAGGCATGATTACGCTGGCCATGGTTCTAGGACAAGTCGGTTTACCGGCTGAAGCCATCGGTTTGATCCTGGGCGTTGACCGCATACTGGATATGATCCGCACGGCGGTCAATGTGACCGGTGATGCGGTGGTGACCTGCACTGTCGCGCGCTCGGAAGGCGAATTTGATAAAACCATATTTGATGATCCGGATGTGGAGGTGCAATCGGCATGAAGCCAACCGGGTCCCCCAGAATGAACGCCCAATTCACAGTATTGCTGCTCGCAGCGGTTCGCGTTCTTTCGTGTCTGGCGTTGTTCAGTGCAGCGGCCACGGCCTGGGCGCAGCCCTCTTCAACCGACCAAGACCAAATTTGGGAGAGCGCACTGGAAAAATCCGGTGTCAACGATGTGTTGGCGCAGGCCAACGTATTAATCGATCAGGAAATTACGAACCTGGGCAAAGCGCCCCTGGGTTTCACCCGTGTTCAACTTGAACAACTAAACCAACAGTTCAGACGGCGATTCGGTTCAGAGCAACTAAAACGGGAAATCATTGAGCATCTGGAACAATCTTTTTCACAACACGACAAGCAAGAACTGGACGGTATTTTGCAGTCCCGTCAATTGCGTAACCTGCAGCAATTGCAGGAGCAACTGCAGGATGCCGATATACGCAAAGCAATGCGCAGCTATCGTTTGCGGGTTAAAGAATTACCCCCCAATTCCGAGCGCATGGCGCTGTTAGTTTCCCTGGATGAGGTGTTACAGCAATCGAATCTGGAGTCGCAATTGAAAGTGGAATTACGCAAGCAATTGCTGGCGGTGGTATCCCGTCTTAAAACCAATCAAAGTTATTCGGAAGAGTTACTCGATCAGCAGTTGGTAAACTACCGGCAGTCAGTAGAAGGGGAGATCAGTGAGAATGCGTTGTTTGCGTATTTATATCTGCTAAAACGGACCCCCACCCACAAACTGGAACAGTTGTTGACCTCTTTGGATCAACCTGTTTTCGATCGCTTTATGGCGGTGTGCTTGAAGACGGTCCAGAAATCCTTTCTGGAAGCACGTCAGCAGATTAGCGAAGACATCCGGTTAGCGGAACATTAATCCGCTATTATTCAGCGGCCTTTCAGCTCGCCATGGTCTTGGCAATTTTTAATAACTCATCTTGTTTTGAAACCAGGTTATTCAATACCGAGTGGGCATCGTCCCGGTCCAGGTGAAGCGCCTGAAAATAGGCATCGGGAATGCTGTGCACGGGGCCGGGAGCCATGCCCGTGCTGCGCAAGAGCTGGTGGCTTATGTGAAGTAAGCGGGAATAAACCGAGTGCTCGCCGCTGAATTCCGGATGATGCTGCCAGCGCAATGCTACTATAATTTCTTCCGGCATATTCCAGCATTCCATCAGTTGGCTGGCGAGGGTTTCCCGGTCTACCCCCAAACTATTTTGCTCGATATAAAAACTATCAAGGTGCGGGTTGGCTTCAATATCCCGGTTAAGTTTGGAGAAGTAGGGTGGAAAAATATGCGCTAATACCAGATATCCGTAATTGGAAAGCAATCCACTCAGATACGCCAGGCCCATTTCCGGACGATAGTCACTGGAGATCGCTTTCACCAAGCCTTCCATCAATGTGGCGCTATAAACGGCTTGCCGCCAGTAGGAAAACGCACCATGTGGGCCACTCTCCGGCAGCGTCAGCGTTTTGCCTAAAGCCAGACCCAGTGACAAGTTAATCACCAGATCAAACCCTAACACGCGAATCACCGCATCGTGCACGGATTTTATGGCACCGGGAGCAGCGTAATAAGGTGAGCTGGCCCAGCTGACGACCTGAGCAGCCAGGCTCGGGTCTTGCTCCACCACTTCAGCAAGATCCCCGGCCCCGGCATCGGGGTTGATGCGCAGTTGAATAATGCGTTCGGCTGTGTTCGGTAGCGGCGGCATTTCCAGAGTTTCTTCCAGGCGTCGTTTCACTCTCAGTGAAGTGAATCGCTTGACTGAATCGACAACCGTTTGACGATCGTCCTGATTGACGTTGATTTTTGGCAGGGGAACGCAGCTATCACAGATATTCGCTTCGCAAACGAGTTTGGAAAATTCGGCCTGTTCCAGCTTCAGAAATTGTCCGCTGTCTCCCAGCTCCAAAAACAAACACGCCGGTTTCAGCAGGCGCTGATCGACCAGCAGGGGCAGTTTGTCACAGATTGGCAGGCCCGGCGTGAGGCCAACGTCCTGAATTCGGGCCAGCTCAGCAAAGCCGGAAGGGCTGATAGCTTGCCAATTGCGGTTGGTGGCGGTACACAGGTCCTGCAAATCCAGTAAGCAGTTGCTGGGCAGGAGCAATTGCACTTTGCCCACCGGGTCTTGCAATACGATCACCTGGACTATCTGGCTTTTGTCGATCTGCGGGCTGCCGCTCACCTGATGCAATGGCGCAATTTCCAGATCCTCCAGAATTTGATAGTTGATTCCTTTCTGTGCCAGTCGGTCCGCCACGTTGGGGGGTATGGACATGAAACTTACCTCTGAATGTTCATGACCTTAAGCATAGAGACCACTGCTCAATGCTGCAAAATAGTTAAGCCGGGAATGTTCCGGGAATGTGCGCTAGATGACTGAATTGGCCTGGAAAGCTTGAGGTGTCGGGCATTCCAGTAACAAAAATAGTTTGTTTTTGGCCTTTTTCTGCTTCAGTACCTGCCAGTGGGAGGGCAGCCTGCCGGTCGAAAATTCCGCTTCAGCTTCAAGGTAAATCTTGCTGTTTTCGTGAAAAAACCCGCCATATTCAAGAAGATAGATGCAGGGCTGCAGAAGATTTTTGTTAAAGGGCGGATCCAGGAAAATCAGGTCGTAGGGCTTATCGGCTTGATGCAGTTTGAGCCAGGGCTCGGCCCCGCTTTGATACACGCTGGCACGCTCACAATCCAGCGTATTCAGGTGCTGCTTAATGTTGCGGGTGGCGGTGGCACTGGTGTCCACAAAATCAACGTGTTGCGCGCCGCGAGAAAGCGCTTCCAGCCCCAGAGCACCGCTACCGGCAAACAGGTCCAGGCAGCGCGCTCCCTCAACATCAAACATCAACCAGTTAAACAGGGTCTCCCGATAGCGATCCAAGGTGGGTCGCAGACCTTCTTCCGAGACGAAGGACAACCGTCGACCACGCCATCGGCCGCCGATAATGCGCAGCTCCGATTTCTTCATGGCTTGCCGTCACCTAATGAGTCGTCTTGCTCGGCATCGGCTTGACCGGCGGTGATGGTAAGCAGCGCGTTGGGGTGAACTACCCGCTGAAAGGCTTTTTTAATGTCGTCTTTGGTTACTTTTTCAATGGCCGCGGGGTATTTTTCCAGATAGCTGAGAGGCAGATTATAGAATCCAATCATTCCCAAATATTGGGCAATGTTGCTGTTACTGGCGGTTTGGAGGGGGAAGCTGCCCAGCAGATTGCGCTTGGCGTCGGCCAGTTCCGCATCGGTTGGGCCGTTGTTCACAAAGTCGCTGAGTGTGGTGTCGAGCAATTTGAGGGCCTCGTTGGTCTGGTCTGCGCGGGTTTGCAGATTAACAAAGAAAGGCCCTTCCGCAGCCATGGGGGTGAAATGGCTGTACACGCTGTAGGCCAGCCCTTTGTCCTGCCGAATTACCTGGTTCAGCCGCGACGAAAAACCGCCACCGCCCAAGATCTCGTTGCCAACTGAGATGGCATACCAATCCGGATCGCCCCGTTTGATGCCGACTCCGCCGACCATGATATGGGTTTGGCTGGAGGGAAAATGGATATGCTGGTCAGCGGGTGCAGACAGCGCCTCAATGCGGCCCAGCGGTGGTGCGGGTTGACCGGCCGGTAACTGTTTGTCCAGTTGGGACGCAATCAGCTCTGCATCGGTGCGGTCGATGGCACCGATAATCGCGACCACCATATTAGAGGCGACATAATATTTTTTGTGAAAATCTTCCAGAGCGCCTTCGTTGATGGCTTCCAGGCTCAGTTCCGTTCCGTTGGGCGGTGAGCTATAGGGGGCACTGCCGTACAGATTCTCAAAAAATGCTTTTTGCGCAAGGGCTCCGGGGCTCTGCTGTTCATGTTGCAGGGAAAGTTGCATTTTTGAGCGTAAGCGGTTCAGGCTGTTGTCCGGAAAAGTGGGTTGTGCAACCACGTCATAGAACAGGGACAGTGCCTCATCCCGGTATTGCGGGTCGGATAAAGTGCGCAGACTGACCAGTGCCATATCACGATAGGATTCGGTACTGATATCCGCGCCGAGCCCTTCAAAATGGCGTGCGATCTCATCGACGTCGGCTACTCCGGCGCCCTCGGTCAGCATGGCGTTGGTCAGTTTCGCCACCCCCGGCAGGCTGCCATCCCGCGCGGCACCGGCATCGAATACGACCCGCACATCGAGCATGGGTATTTCCGCTGCTTGCACATAAAGTACCCGCGCACCTTTGGGAGTATTCCAGGATTCGATTCTGACTTTGTGAGACTTTTTGGTGGCTTTTTCAATGTGCTCTATGGATTCCAGGTCCAGATGGTTTACTGCCTGACCGGTGGTGTTTTCCGGTACGACTAACGGACCGGACTCCGTTTCTCCGGGCTTGCGGCTACCGGGCAGGTTGTACAGCAGCACGATAAATATGCACACCACCAGAATGATCATGCTCAGGGTTTTGCGGCTAATTCGACTGTCTTCAGACATTATGTTGGGCATTCCCTATTAAAAATTGAATCGGAAAATTCAGAACGTCACAGGGGTTGCGGATTAAGAATGGCAACCACTTTATTGTCTGGAATAAGGTATTTGTTGGCGACCTTCCGGATTTGTTCCGGTGTCACAGCCGCCAGTTTTTCCAGCATGGCGTCGGCTTCCTGCCAGCTGCGCCCAATGGCTTCCATGCTGCCGATCTGATTAGCCTGACTGGATATGGAATCCTGCTGATAGACAATACCGGAAATAATCTGCGCCTTGATGCGTTCCAGTTCATCCGGGTCCGCCAGTTCTTCCTGCAGTCGGGTAATTTGTTCCTGAATGGCATCTTCCAGCTCTTCGATGGAATATTCCTTGCCCGGAATCGCGCTGAAGTAAAACAAGGTATCGCCGAGCGCCAAGCCGCTATAACCGGCCCCTGCACTTGCGGCGATACCTTGGTTGCGCACCAGCTCTGTTTCCATTCGCGCGCTGTAGCCGCCGTCCAGAACGCCCGCCAGCATTTGCAATGCATAGACATCATTCTCGTCGGATGCGGTGTTAATGCCCGGCACGTTGTAGCCGATGTACAGGTTGGGAATCTTGGCGGGTATATCCACACTCAGGCGGCGTTCGCCGTTGGCCGGTACTTCTTTATTCAGAGGGCGTTTGGGAATATTCCCTTTCGGTATCGGGCCGAAATAGTGAGCTGCCTGTTCGAATACTTCGTTGGCTTTTACATCCCCGACGACGACCAGGATCGCGTTGTTCGGCACATACCATTGTTTGTACCACTTGCGGGCATCTTCGCCTTTCATGTTGTCCAGATCGTGCATCCAGCCGATGACTGGGTTGTGGTAGCCGGAAGATAAATAAGCGGCGGCCATAAACCGTTCATAGGCAATGGAGCCGGGTTTGTCATCGGTGCGCAAACGGCGTTCTTCTTTCACCACTTCGATTTCTTTGGCGAACTCGTCGTCCGGCATCAGTGCGTTCTGCATGCGGTCGGCTTCCAGCTCCAGGCTGAGGGGCAGGTTAACTGCACTCATCACTTGGTAGTAGCCGGTGTAATCGTAAGAAGTAAATGCATTCTCACTGCCGCCGTAATTGGCGATCAGTTTGGAGAATTCTCCGTTGGGCACCCGAGGTGTACCTTTGAACATCATGTGTTCCAATACGTGAGAAACCCCGGTCAAGCCGGCGTGCTCGTAGCTGGAACCAACCCGATACCAGACCTGAGACACCATTACCGGAGCCCGATGGTCTTCCCTGACGACGATTTTCAGGCCGTTTTCCAGGGTGTGAGTAAAAGTACGATCGGAAGGGGAAAGGCGTGATTTCGGGGCTGAGCCGGTGTTAGCCCAGCCAGTGCAGCTTATTCCAGTAGTCAATAAGCCGATCAGCAAAAGTTGTGGAGCTTTGTTCATTATATTGTCTCAAGACGCCGGAAAATAATTCGGGGGAACACAATCTAACATAGTGAGTCGCTTTGACTAACAGCACCGGGAAAAATTCCTGCCATTGTGCCCGCCTGGGTGCGGATAGGCGGGATTGGATTATGGTAGGATAGCGGCCACTTTATCCGAACAACAAAATGGTTCAGAGGTTTGACAATGGTGAGTAGTGCGCACGAGCAAGCGGTGTTTGAACGTTTCTTTGTGCCGGGCGAGGCCCAGGGCAGTTTAACAAGTGAGTCCGGGGCACTCCGGGGGCAAGCCGTACTGTCGGAGCAAGCCTTGTTCGCCCGCTTTTTTGATGAGGGCGGTATTGCCGCAGCGGTTGCTTCGGCCAGTGTAACCTCTACCTCCCGGTTGATGGCTGAGCCGGAGATTTCGGTTGTTGAAACGGTGGTTGAGCCTGTCATCGAACCGGTTGCCGATGCCCCTGCTGTAAAAACACCTGTTGTTGAGACTCCGGTGGCGGAACCGGCCTCGTTCTTTGCCCGTGTAAAACAAGGCCTGAGCCGCACCCGGGCCGGATTGAGCGACGGCCTGGCGGGAATTCTGCTGGGCAAGAAAGCCATCGACGATGATCTGCTGGAAGAAGTGGAAACCCAACTGCTGGTGGCGGATGTCGGTGTCGACGCATCACGGCGTATCCTGGACGCCATTACCGCGCGCATGAAGCGCAAAGAACTGAAAGATTCCGACGCCCTTTATCAGGCTTTGCAGGAAGAAATGGCAACTGTACTACAGCGTTCCGACGACGGTGGCGGTCTGCCTATTGATACCAGCAAAAAGCCGTTTGTGATTCTGATGGTGGGTGTCAACGGCGTGGGCAAAACCACGACCATCGGCAAGCTGGCGAAAAAACTGCAAATGGAAGGCAAATCGGTGATGCTGGCAGCCGGCGATACGTTCCGCGCCGCTGCGGTGGAACAGCTTCAGGTTTGGGGTGAGCGTAATAACATTCCCGTAGTGGCCCAGCACACCGGCGCAGACAGCGCCTCGGTTATTTTTGATGCCCTGCAATCGGCTCAGGCCAAGGGCATTGATGTGCTGATTGCCGATACAGCCGGACGTCTGCATACCAAAAGTAATCTGATGGACGAACTCTCAAAAGTGAAACGGGTGATGGCTAAGCTGGATCCAACCGCCCCACATGAAGCCATGCTGGTACTGGATGCCTGCACCGGCCAGAATGCACTTAACCAGGCGGAACAATTTCATCAGGCAGTGGGGGTTAGTGGCATAACTTTGACTAAACTGGATGGTACTGCCAAAGGCGGTATCGTGTTTGCGATTGCTTCCAAAATGGCATTGCCGATTCGTTATATCGGTGTTGGTGAACAAATAGATGACCTGCGCCCGTTCAAGGCGGACGAATTCGTCAGCGCACTGTTCGACCGGGAAACCATACATTAAAACGCATTCCAATCACCAAATCCGGACCCTATGATACTTTTTAATAAAGTCAGCAAGCGTTATGAGAACGGCAGGGATGCGTTACTGAATATCAGCTTTGAGCTGGGACAGGGGGAGCTCACTTTCCTTACCGGCCATTCCGGTGCAGGGAAAAGCACGCTGCTGAAATTGATCATGTTGATTGAGCGCCCCAGCGCGGGACAGCTGGTAGTCGGTAATATCGATACGGCAAAAGTGGGGCGTGCCGCGATCCCTTTCTATCGGCGACAGATCGGTATGGTGTTTCAGAATCATCAGCTGTTATTCGATCGCAGCGTGTATGAGAACGTTGCTTTGCCTCTCGTAATCGCCGGCTATCGTCCCCGCGAAGCCGGACGCCGGGTGCGTGCTGCACTGGATAAAGTCGGACTGCTCGACAAGGAAAAGCAGAACCCCATTGCGTTGTCGGGCGGAGAGCAGCAACGAGTCGGGATAGCCCGAGCCGTGGTCAATAAACCCCGGGTGTTAATCGCCGACGAGCCTACCGGTAACCTTGATCCGGAGCTGTCCGCCGAGATTATGGATTTGTTCGATCAGTTTTCGCAGGTGGGGGTGTCAGTGTTAATCGCAACTCACGACCTGGGTTTGATTGCCCGCTATGATCATCGCCTACTGTCCTTAAATGACGGTAAGTTGATCAGTGATGGCTACGATACCTTAGAAAGGGAGGGCGCATATTGAGTTCGCGACCTCCCCCACGCAGACCGCCCCATCATAATCCCCAAAACCGGCCGACGCAGAGTCCGGCAGCGGTGCAGAAAACCCGTGGCGCAACTGCGGCTGGTACTACCTTTACCCAACGTTTTCAAAGCTACCGTGAACACCACAAAGAAGTCGCTCTGGAAAGCTTGCGTCGTTTGTTTAGCACCCCCTTGCCCACATTGATGACGATTCTGGTGATTGCGATTTCACTGAGTCTGCCAGCCGGACTGTATGTGATTTTAAAGAACGCAGAAAATGTGAGCGCAGATTGGGATGGCAGCGCACAGATATCGTTGTTTCTTCGCTTCAGCATCACGGCAGAACAAGGTCGCAATCTGGCTGATGAGTTGGCCCAACATAAAGACGTGAAGCGGGTTGAATTCATCTCTCGCGAGCAGGCGCTCGGGGAATTTGAGGCGCAATCCGGATTTGGTGATCTGATTAAAGAGCTGGGTGAAAATCCGCTACCCGCGGTGCTTGTGGTGTACCCTTCCGTCACCGACCTGGGCTCGGCGCAAGGGTTGCGAAATGAATTGGCCAAGCGGACAGAGGTGGAGCTGGCGCAACTGGATGCCCAGTGGGTGCAAAGGTTATATGCCATGCTGGATCTGGGGCAGCGTTTTGTGGCAGCGCTGAGTGCGGCCTTGGTATTGGCGGTGTTGCTGGTGATCATCAACACCATTCGCCTGGCCATTGAAAGTCGCCGCGATGAAATTATCATTGTTAAACTGGTGGGCGGCACCGATGCCTTTGTGCGGCGACCCTTTCTGTATACCGGGCTGTGGTATGGGCTGGGGGGCTGTCTTACTGCGCTGTTGTTGGTGCAAATCGTTCTGTGGTGGCTGCAAGGTCCGGTTAACGCCTTATCCGAGTTATACAGTAGTAAATTTGAGCTAACTGGATTAGGGTTTGGTGTCTCCTCGCTGATGTTATTGGGGAGCGTGGTAGTGGGGTTAGCCGGTGCCCGCCTCGCGGTAAGCCAGCATATTCGCTCAATCGAGCCGGGCTGACATTCAAAACGGCGATTTTTATCGCTAATCCCGGGCAAACCCCCTTGAAATTCACGGCGGAAACGCCCATAAATACCAGTCCCCGGCCCCGGGGGATCTTTAAAGGAAACGGGGAACTATGACCGCAATTAGCACTCATATATCAAGAGTGCTAAACTCAGTCAGATACAACGGAGATCAACCTAAATGAATAAAGCTCTTCAACCTGCATTAATCACCACACCCGGTGTCAACCTTGAAGCCTATGTTCAGTCCGTACAGACTGTGCCGGTTCTGAGCGCAGAAGAAGAAAAGGCACTGGCCGAAAAGTTATTCTATGACGGCGATGTGGATTCGGCCCGTCAATTGGTTCTTTCCCATCTGCGGTTTGTAGTACATATTGCTAAATCCTACACCGGATACGGTTTGCCTCAGGCAGATTTGATTCAGGAAGGTAATGTCGGCCTGATGAAGGCCGTTAAACGTTTTGATCCCAACGTGGGTGTGCGCCTGGTGTCTTTTGCCGTGCATTGGATCAAGGCTGAGATACACGAATACGTGCTGCGCAACTGGCGTATCGTTAAGATTGCGACGACCAAGGCACAGCGTAAATTATTCTTCAATCTACGCAGTCAGAAAAAACGTCTGGGTTGGCTGACCAACGATGAAATCCAGGCGATTGCCCAGGATTTAGGGGTCGGCGATAAGGACGTTCGCGAAATGGAAGGGCGCTTAGGTGCGTACGATGCCTCTTTTGATGCGCCAGTGGATGCGGACGACGAAAGTGCCAATCAGGCTCCGGTTTATTATCTTGAAGACAGCAGCATGGACCCGGCAGAAATGCTGGAACAGGATGATTGGGAAAACAATCACAATGCCCGTTTGTATGCAGCGATGACAGAATTGGATGATCGTAGCCGAGACATATTGCAACAGCGCTGGTTTGACGATGAAAAGTCTACCTTGCATGAGCTGGCAGCGAAGTACAGCGTCTCTGCCGAGCGTATACGTCAGCTGGAAAAAAACGCCATGAACAAACTCAAGGCCCATATTCTGGAGGCATAAACAGAACCAGTCAGGGCGCGTGGCAATTGTAAGGACACTCATTTTTGGAAAGGCCGGATGTAATCATCCGGCCTTTTTTTCGTTACCAAGAGTAAAACTCGGTAACAGATTTTCGCCACAGACCTGGATATAATTTGTCAGGTATAACTAACAACTATAAGTTCTGACCAGGGAAATTTTATGAAGGCAGTCTGGATAGCCGGAGGGGTGCTGGCAAGCGTGGTGAATGCTGTGCTGGCTGATAGTGTAATAAGTGATGGCGTGCCGATGGGGTTGTTGCAAGCGGATCAACGGCAACCCATTTCGCAGTTGGTATTGGGCGGGCAATGGGTTTCTAATTGTTACCAATTGGAGTTAGGGCAGTACCAGATTCGCTCCTATGACTTCAGGTTCAATCAGCTGGCGACGATCACCACCACCAGCTATCCCGATCAGGATTGTGTGCAAGTACCAACCGGCACCGTTTCTATTGCGGTAGCTTGGCAACTAGATCATCACCTCACCACAGAAGAAGGAATGCAGGCTTTCGCAATGGACGTTCAGCTCCGGATAGGTGAGTCACAGGAGCTGGTGAACGTTAAGCAAATTCTTTATTACCAACAGGACCACCTATACCTGGGTATCAGCCGGGCTTTAAATGAGTATCCCCACCGGCTTGACTGGGAAATCGAATACCGACGCGCAAAGGCCAGCGGTGCTTAGAAGCCGCGAAATACGAATTCCACCTGATCGATATTGTCTCCGGTTGCCGCATCTCGTATGAGAACAGAGTATTTATGGGTATCGACATCGTAGGAGCTGCGCAAGAGGATACCGATTTCAGCGCTAAGATTGCCGTTGATATCGGGTATGGCAATCATGTCTTCCGGAATGAGGTCTTTTCGTGGCCAGATATTTTTGACCAGCGTACCGTTCAGTGAATCTCTTATCTCCACTTTGTTCGTGGAGGCCATCGAATTTCTGCCGAGCAAGGCTAACTCCAGCGTGCCGTTGGCATTGATATCATTCAAGGCAATTGCCTTAATCGGCGCGAATTGCCGATCAAAATTAACCGTCCTAACAACGCCGCCCGTTATTTGGTGTGCGATCTTCATGCGGACGCGATCCCCATCCGGTTTAGCTTGCAAAGCCGCCAAAGCGGTCGCTTCAATTGTGCTTCCGTCGGTCAAAGGCGGGAGCGGCAGCGCAGCGATCGAATCATAATTTTCTCCCAACCAAAGGTTTTTGATCAGCGTACCATTTAGGTTGCGAATTTCGAGTTTACTGGTGAGGTTGTTTTCATTGGTCGATAGTACCCCGAGCTCAGGGCGGTTATCACCGTCAAGATCCTGCACCTGAACCAGATCTTTGGGTGTATAGGTGGAGTTGAACGAAACACTATTGAGCAATTGTGCAGTGATGCTATCCCGTATTTCCACTCGCACCCATTTCGTGCTTTTGTGCGTTTCAAGAACCGCCAGTTCGGGCGCGCCATTTGAATTTTGATCCGTCATTGTCATAAGTCGCAGCGGCGTAAAGTTCCGGTTAAATTGCAACTGACTGAGCTTTTCCCCCGTTAAGCTATCGCGAATTTCGGCGGTTGAATCCACGCGACTGAGAACAGCCAGTTCAGAAGCACTATTGCCATTGATGTCGGGCAAGGCTAGAAAATCAATGGGGCGAAGCGCTGTGTCGAATGTGACTTCGTGTGCCAAGCTGGAAGGTGCACCAACCGACTTGACGGTCGCTATGACCTTGCCGGCACCATAGTTGTGTTTTAATAACGCCAGGTCCTGATAACCGTCCAGATTGGCATCATTTAAGGAACGAATCTGCACCGAAGGCAATAACGCATCGGTGGAAAATTGCCCCAGAAAACCTTCGTACAGAGATTCGCTCTGGCGTGTGCCACCAACAAAGATATGGTCAGCTGCAACTACGACGGAAGTCGGACTGAGATCAGAGCCTGGTAGAAACCATCTCTCTTGCAGATTGCCGTCAAGATCATAATGAGTCAGGTGCATTCCCAACTCAGAATGTGTATACGAGGGGTCAAAGTTATGTCCCGATAGGTAGATACCGTCTTCCCGGACGGCCAAGCCATTGTGTTGAGTAGGTGTTTGATGGAGGGGAGACATCCATACCAAATTGCCTGCTAAATCGAACTTTGAAAAACGGGAAGTCCCTCTCGAATATAAATGACCGTCGTAGTAGGTCAAATCACGTACTGCGTCCTGATCAGGTATTGGAAATTCAAATAGCTTGTTGCCCTGGGTGTCGTAAACGTAGGTTGCGATTGAATAGGTTCTGTGGGCCGAGGTAACCAAATAGATCTGGTCATGGGTGGCCAGGATGGTAAGACCACTCACCCCCTCGGGCTTCTGACTCCAAAGCAGATTGCCGTCGAGGTCTAATCGGGACACAGCGATCTGTAGTTCGTCCCGGACCTTCCACAAGAAATTGATACCCTCATCATCGAGTGCAATGGATAGGTTGCCTTCGGAGGGGCGCGCCTCAGTGTAAGTCCAGCCGATACTGCCGTCATGGTTGTATTTTCGAATGAAGTTTGTTGTTACTCGAGAACCGGTATGACCGGCGACATAGACTCCATGCTGGTTTACCTCCAAGTCAGTAATGTCTGTGGACGCGGAAGAAACAGGGAGGTTCCGGCGCCAGAGCTCAGTTCCTGCCTTGGAATATTTGAGCAGCACTCCCTTCCTCCGTTCCCCGTCCTTAAAGCTGTTCCCGGCGAGATAGATGGCGTCGTCATGATCGGCCATGCGCTCCAGGGTAACGTTGCCGTTCTGCTCTGTAATTTGCTGGAACCAGTCGAAACCCTCTGCTAAGGCGGTGGCCGATGCACTGCATAGCCACAACAGAACAAGGGTGTATTGCAGATTGAATTGCTTCATGGGCCTTTCCTTGGCAATCGTCGGGGACCGTATTCGCCATACTCTACCATTCGCGTTTGCATTGCGCGAACCGAATGCGGACCGTTCCCCGCAGCCACCAATCTAGTATGGCGTGCAAAGCCAGCGCTAAAAAGAGACCTAAAAATTTCATGCCCAATGCCCATGATTGCCTTACACTATGCGCCCTTAAACAGCCTATGGATGATTGGATTACCAGGGGAAAATATGAAGCATTTTATTGTTATCGGCGTGTTTGCCATGGCTCTAGGGGTGGTGTTGGGTGCGTTCGGCGCACACGGCCTGAAGGACAAAATTGCTCCAAATCTGCTGTCGGCCTTTAATACCGGGGTTGAGTACCAGCTTTATCATGGCCTGGGGCTGATACTGGTGGGTTTAATGGCCTATCAGTTTCCACAGGCGAAAGGTCTGGTGGTGGGTGGTTGGTTGCTGTTGGCGGGGGTTGTGATGTTTTCCGGCAGCTTGTACGGGTTGGCGCTGACCGGCGCGCGTTGGCTGGGACCGGTGACGCCTTTAGGTGGCCTGGCCTTCATTGTTGGTTGGGGCTGGATTGGCTGGAGCGTATTACGGGCATCCTGAGTTCAATAGTCGCGATTACTCCGGTGCAACCCCTTTACGGGTTGCTGTCAATTCCCGACAATAGAGCACCAGAAATGAGAGGCCCTTGATGAATTCGTCTGATCTTATCCAAATTACGGTTAACGGTGACACCCGCCAAGTAGCTGGGGACTGCACCGTAACACAATTGCTGGCGGATATGGCGTTGGCAGGCAAACGGATTGCCGTGGAGCGCAATCTGGAAATTGTACCGCGTACGCTGCATGCCAGCACCGTGCTGCAGGACCAGGATGTTCTGGAAATCGTGCAGGCCATCGGCGGCGGTTGAGCAAAGGGGCGCGCTGCCCGCTGAGTTAATCCATTCGCTGAGCCATTCAATTCAAAGTCAAAAGGTTTAACACAATGACAGATACAGCCCTGAAAGTGGGTGATCGCAGTTTTCAATCCCGTTTGCTGGTCGGCACCGGTAAATATAAAGACCTGGAACAGACCCGGCTTGCGATTGAAGCCAGTGGTGCCGAGATTATTACGGTCGCTGTGCGACGTACTAATATTGGTCAGAACCCGGGTGAGCCCAATTTGCTGGACGTATTGCCGCCGAATCAATACACCTTGCTGCCCAACACGGCCGGTTGTTACTCCGCGCAGGAAGCAGTGCGGACCTGCCGTATGGCGCGGGAAATTCTGGACGGCCATAACCTGGTGAAACTGGAAGTGCTGGGGGATGAAAAAACCCTGTTCCCCAACGTGGTTGAAACCTTGTCTGCCTGTGAAACCCTGATCAAGGAAGGTTTCGAGGTAATGGTGTATACCTCGGATGATCCAATTATTGCCAAGGAGCTGGAGCAAATGGGGTGTGTTGCGGTGATGCCATTGGCTGCACCAATCGGCAGTGGGCTGGGCATTCGTAATCCGTACAATATCCGCATGATCATCGAAGAAGCTAACGTGCCGATTATCGTGGACGCCGGTGTGGGCACTGCGTCCGATGCTGCCATTGCGATGGAGTTGGGCTGTGACGGTGTGTTAATGAATACCGCCATTGCCCAGGCCCGTGATCCGGTGTTAATGGCGTCGGCAATGAAGAAGGCCATCGAAGCAGGCCGAGAGGCGTATCGCGCTGGGCGAATGCCGAAGAAACTCTATGCCAGTGCCTCGTCTCCCATTGAAGGCACCTTTTTTTAGTTGCAACCAAGTTTTAGTCGTAACCAAGGCGAATCAGGCAACCCATTACCATGACAGAATCGGAACAACCGCAACGGCGTCTGCGTAGCTTCGTACGCCGGCAAGGCCGTTTGACAGAGGGCCAGAATCGCGCACTGGAAACATTGTGGACGCAGTATGGCGTTGAACTGAAGCAGGGTAGAGTTAATTTTACCGAGCTTTTCGGCAATCCTAATCCGGTGATACTGGAGATTGGTTTCGGGAACGGCACCTCGTTATTGGAAATGGCACAACAATCACCCGACAAAAACTATCTTGGTATTGAAGTGCATCGCCCCGGTGTCGGTAAGCTAATCAATGACGCCAATGCGGCGGGTGTAGATAATCTGCGTGTATTTTGTGACGATGCAATCGACGTATTGGCGCAATGTATTGCCGATGGCAGTCTTGGCGGCATACAGCTATTCTTTCCTGATCCCTGGCACAAAAAACGGCATAACAAGCGCAGAATTGTGCAACCCGAGTTCGTGCAGCAGTTGCGGGGCAAACTGAAAACCGGAGGCTATTTTCATATGGCCACCGATTGGGAGCCTTACGCACAACACATGATGCTGGTGATGAGTGCTGCCGATGGTTTTCAGAATCAGGCGGGTGAATCCCGGTTTGCACCGAAACCTGACTACAGACCCGTCACAAAATTTGAACGTCGCGGTGAGCGATTAGGCCACGGTGTCTGGGATCTGATTTTTATAAAGCAGTGCTGACAGCCATAAAGGCGACCAAACAATAACAGGAAGAATAATGCTAAGACTGTTTATTTGCCTAGGGTGTGCAATGTGGTTCGCGCTGCCTGCCTGGGGTTATACCCCAAAAGATACGGCATTATTAAAACCAACGTTTTCTCAAAAATGGTTGACGCTTGAGACTGAGCACTTTCTTATTCATTACCGCAATTCGCATTTAAGTTATGCACAACGAATGGCAGCGGTTGCCGAGAAGGTGTATGCCCGTCAAACCCCCAGATTTGATTGGCAACCCGCAGACAAAGTTCAGGTTGTCATAAGCGACAGCTTTGATGGATCTAACGGGGGGGCAACCGTTCTACCCTATAACCAATTCTTTATTTTTATGTCGGCTCCGACCAAGGGAGAGTTACTGGATAACAGCCCCTGGATGGAGCAGGTATTTACCCACGAATTTGTGCATATCCTGCATCTGGATCAATCCTCCGGTACGCAAACCACTTTGCGAACTATTTTTGGCCGCTTCTTTTTTGTGTTTCCCCAGATCTTCAGTCCTGCGTGGGTAACAGAAGGCATGGCCGTGTATGAAGAAACCGATGAACAAAAGCGTTTTGGCCGAGGGCAGAGTGCATTGTACGACGCTATGATGCGCGCGGAATATGGTAATGGTTTTCGCAGTTTTACCGAACTGAGTTACCAGGGATCCTGGGGTACGGACTGGCCGGGTTCGCAGTCGTATTTATACGGTTACTATTTTTTTGAATTTTTGACAGCACAATATGGTGAAGAAAAAGCGTTTGAATATCTGCGTAATTGGAATGCCAACATTATTCCGTGGCGTATGCAGTCCAGAGCGAAAAAAGTATTCGGGCTCAGTGCGGAAAGCTTATGGTCGGAGTATGTGCAGTACCTGGATAAAAAGTTCGCGCAAGAAATGGCTGGGCTGCCACAGCCGGATTATACAGAATTGGTTAGCACCGGCCGGATAAACAGCAACCCCCGCTGGATCTCGGAAGGTGATTTTTATTATTACCGTGAAGACGGCCGTCATCATCCTGCATTGCAACGTATCGATCCTACGGGTGCGGAATCCGAAGTGGCCGAAATTGAAAAATTCATCCAGGTTGATGTTCATCCGCAAGCGGGGGTGCTGCTGTCACGTTATGCGGTCTGTGACAATGTAAACGTGTATGCTGATCTTTACCGGCTGAATAAAAAAGGCCGTTGGGACCGGATTACCCGTTGCGGACGATATCCACGAATCGCCTGGTCACATTCGGCTGAGCGGATTGCGGCGGTACATGTGAACGAGGGTATTGCGCAGATAGCATTGCTGGATCCGCAGGGCACATTGCAACAGCAGTTTAAACCATTGGCGGAAGGTGAAGTGATCGGTGAAATCAACTGGTCCCCGGACGACAGCCGGTTAGTGGCGGCGGTGTATCGAGCACGCGGGGGCTGGAATCTGGAATTACTGGATCTGAATACGGGGCATTGGAGCCCGCTTACCAACAATACTCATCTGGAGCAGCGCCCGCGCTTCTCGGCGGACGGCAAGTCGGTTTATTTTTTATCGGATCAGGGGAACGTGTGGAATCTACGTCGGTTAATATTGGCGACGGGTCGCATTGAAACGGTGACGCGTACGCAAACCGCGATTCTCGATTACAGTGTTGAAGAAGCGTCGGGCCGCACCCGCGTAGCCGAATACACCGCGAACGGTGTCATGCTGCGTGAGCAAAAAATAAAACCGTGGGGCGACACCTATGCGGGATTGTGGCAACAACGGGCACCGGTGGAATCCATTGAAAACCAGCCCGCGTTCGATGCGCAGCAGTTTACGGATATCAGCGATTATTCGCCTCTGCCGACGGTACTGCCCACGTCCTGGTTCGCCATGCTCTATGCGGATAGTGAGGACAACAGCCTGCTGCAATTCTATTTGGCAGGACAAGATGTGCTGGGGTTTCATGCCTGGGAATTTGCACCGGCGTATTATCTGGAAAAGAACGAACTGGGAGGCAGTGCGAGCTACGTTGCCTATCATCGGCTCGCGCTGTTTGCGGAACGGGAATACGACACTATTCGGACCAGTGGCAACGGCGTGCTCGGAGCCTGGCGGGAAGAAACGCGCTTTCAAGCGTTATGGATGCAACCTTTTAATAGTTTTGATGGCACCTTTCAAGTGGACTTGGGCGCGGGCCATGAAACTGTAAATCGGATTATCGAAGACTTCGGGCAATTTGATTCTTATAGCGACAATTTAGGCGGTATCTCATTTAATTGGTCTGATTACGAATACTATGTCCACTCAATCAGCCCGGAGGATGGCCGTCGGATTCGTCTGGAGTATGAAGAGTACAATGTGTTTGGTGGTGGCTTCCACAAGGGCGGGATTGTTAGCCTGGACTGGAGGGAATACATCAGCCTGTTCGATAATCACGTACTGGCACTGCGCGCGGTATTCGGTAAAGGGGATAGCGACGCCAAACCGTTTCAACTGGGAAATGAGCAGGACGAGCTGCAATCACTTGGCGGGCGGATTGGATTCGGTTATACCGGATATACCTTGCGGGGCTATGGTGATAACGAGCCGCGCTTGGCGGGCAATAATCTGAGCCTATATTCCGCAGAATACCGCTTGCCGCTGCGGGAGCTGTTCGATGGCTTCAGCACTTTTCCGGTGGGCTTAGGCAAGATCGGGCTGACCGCATTTATTGATCACGGGGCGGCCTGGGAAGAAGGTACGTCAAAGTCGTTTTATACCGGAGTGGGGGTTGAATTGAGCCCCGAGCTGCTGGTGGGGTATTCCACCTTCCGCATTGAGAGCACGCTCGGGTTTGCTCAGGGGCTGGACAGCGAGCTGGGTGAATCAGTCGTTTACCTGCGCTTAGGGGCCGAATTCTGAGTCTGTATCCTTTCTCTTATTCTGATGAGTAGTTAAACAGGCCATTTTAAATAGCAAAAACGGCCTTAAACCACTTCTTTTTTGCCTGGTCTGAGTGTTAGCACTACTATCGTCTAAAAAGCAATAAGTGCTGAACCCCCCTATTGGAGCAGAGGACAGAACATGCAAAAGCTACCCCGCGATAAGGTGAACGACTACACCCGTAATATGGCCACAAAGCGACGCGATCTAGTCACTGAGGAAACCCGCGCCGAATTGAATCACGTTGGCTCCTATTCATTTGATCCTGCTGTTTTGCCTGGCAACATAGAGAATTTCTCGGGTGTAGCCCAGGTTCCTATGGGCTTTGCCGGCCCGATGCTGGTTAATGGTGAGCACGCCGAAGGTGAATTTTACGTCCCTATGGCCACAACCGAAGGTACCTTATTGGCCAGCTACAGTCGCGGTATGCGCTTGACCCGTGAAGCTGGTGGCATCACCACCACCGTGATTGACGATGCCATGCAACGAGCACCCGTGTTCAGCTTTACCGATGCGCGGGCGGCGCTGAAGTTCGGACGTTGGGTGGAAGAGAATTTCGAAGCGATCAAAGCCAAGGCCGAAGAAACCACGACTGCGGGAAAATTGCGTAACATCGAACAGTACGCGGCCGCTAAAATGCGCTGGTTGCGATTCAACTTTACCTGCGGTGACGCCGCCGGTCAGAACATGGTGAGCAAAGCGACCCGCCATGCCTGCATGTGGATGCTGGACCAGGGTATTCCGGATCTGGAACACTTCAGCCTGGCGGCCAACTTCGATACCGATAAAAAACACTCTTTTGTGAATACCCTGCACACCAGGGGCAAGCGCGCAGTGGCGGAAATCACATTACCCGCTGAACTGGTAAGAGACGTAATGAATACCACGCCGGAAGCGTTATTCAACCAGCGACAGTTTTCCAATATGGGCGCACTGATGGCGGGGTCTGTTTGTAATGGGGCCCATTTTGCCAACGGCATAACGGCGATGTTTATCGCCTGCGGACAGGATGTGGCGAACGTAGCGGAATCGTCTGCGGGGATTGTTTATAGCGAAGTCACGGACAAAGGCGATTACTATTTCGCCGCGACAATCCCTTCATTGGTGGTTGCCACCTATGGCGGCGGAACCGGACTGCCCACCCAGCGCGAATGTCTGGAAGTGTTGGGCTGTTACGGCAAAGGCGGAGTGCATAAGTTTGCAGAAATTGTGGCGGCCACCGTACTTTGTGGCGAATTGTCCCTGGCGTCCGCCATCGTAGCGGATGAGTGGGTGTCCAGCCATGATGACCTGGGTCGTAATCGTCCCTAGTTTGCACCTCTCCTTGGCGTAGAGAGTTGGAAGGTCGCCATTATCGGTCAAGACGGGGTTCACGCATTTTCCTGCACAACCCCGTTAATCTTTTGTCTCCCCCCGGTCTATCTAGCAGGCGTCACTCCCTGACCGATAAGGACCGCACCCCGCATGCCGTTGCTAGCCAACAACAGTCGCTTCCACTT